>JGI24732J26686_1000028_pt1 | contig 95472 bp, 50 predicted proteins | sample EPASupsiteHSE623_FD_26686 | JGI IMG/M metagenome (IMG submission 26686)
TCTTTAGTTTTGGTAACGTCAACTTTTGCGCCGCGCTCCTTCAAAGAAGCGATAACGTCCTGTTTAGTAACTTGCACGGGTGCCGCCGGTCCGGTTGTTTTTGCCGTACTAGCGTATTTTGTTTTCAAATTTTCGATATCTTTCACTCGTGCTTGCTCCGGTGTCATTTTATTGTTGTTCTCGTTGGCAATTTCAGTAATTATTTGCTCTTTCATTTTTTCAATTTCCGGTTGCGTCCAGAGCAATATTCCGCCGCGCTCGCTGATCTTCATTGATTTTCTTTGCCGCGCCAATATTTTTCTGGCCAAATGGGTTGCCAAATGATCCGCTTCCGGGAACCGGCAAGGGTAACTTTCACCGGCAAAAACCGTGATCGAAACTCCCCGAAACGAATGCGTAAACGATTCATTGTCGATATTCGTAAAACGCACTATCCGGCGCTCTTGCGCTTCCGCGATCTGTTCTGGTGTCTGCATATTATTTGATAGCTTCCCGTTAATGGGTCGCCAGTTATAAATAGAGGTTGACGCCCTCCGGCAAGCCCCCTGCCACAAGCAAGGAGCTTTGCGGAAGATTCAACTTAGAGAATATTGATGTCCGCCAAGCACGCTTCATCGCCCGTGCTGGCCGCCACCAAAACCCGCCCGACATAGTTTTCGTCCATCGGGCCTTTCGCGGTCGTGCCGGTGATACCATAACCCTCGGTATCATCACCGGTCGTGATCGAATAATTGATCGTGATCGCGCTGCCGCCACACATAACGCCACCGATGCCGCGCTTCAAGAAATAACCGTAATCGCCGGAAGCGAACGCCACCTGCGCCACGCCCTGAACCGGAGTAATTTCGGTTGTTACCGGCGCTTTTTCGGCATCGGGTTGATGCACGATCGCGAATCCGGAATCAGCCACCGCCAAACCGGTCGTCAGGGCGTACTGCTCGTAAAGTTCCAAGGTGTCGGCAGTATTGCCTTTCACTTTCGCGATCTGGCCCACACCGGTCCCAGTGTTGATGTCGATCCAATGGTCACAATAGGCATTCACTGTCCAACCCGCGGACGCTTCGGTCACATACACTTTCTGGCTCCGGCCATTACTCGAAGACGAAACCGTGGTCACGGTTGTGTTTGCGGGCCGGGTAGCAATCATGTACGCGCTGATCGCTTCGGTCGCATACAAATATTCCCAAATCCGGCCATCCGGAGTTTGGACTTGCTCGTTCATCGACCCCATTTTTACGGTCGGGGTGTCAAAAACCGATTGAAAATTTATTTGTTTCATTTTTTTTGTTATTATTCGCCGTTTTCGCCTTGCCCGACCTTTCACCCGCATCGCGCTCGCTCGCGCATCGGGAAATTCAGCGTCAGCGTTAAGGGCTTATCTCTGCGCCCGGAACTTTGAAACTCTATCGCAAACAGACAAAAACTCTTTACTCGTTGCCGATCCCTTAATTTTATTGCAAGACCAGCAACACGAAACAGAATTTTCAAAAGTATAACCTATGCGGTTATTTTTTCTGTCTATCCCGATATTTTCAGACTCACCACAGTAATAGCAGGTTCCATTAATCAACAATTTAAATTGTTCGTAAGTCAATGAAAATTCTCTATTTTTGCATCTTGATCGATATTTATATTTATCGAATTTTCTTTTCGGTGTTTTATTATACTTCCGAAAATATTGAAGATGCTTTTCTCTGTTGGAATCTCGCCATTTTTTATTTGCTTGATTATGGCGTTTCTTTTGTTCTTCGTTCATAGGCGCAGGGTAAACTCTCAAAACTATTAAATTGTTCAAGGCTATGCTGCCGGAGCAACCGCGAAACCAATCCCCTGATTGTAAGTGCCGTTGGAAGACGGACCCAGAGCGTAAATATGCGCCACGCTGTTGCCCCATCCGGTCGCGCCGATCTTCAAACAATCTTGAAGGATCACGCAACCGCCAGGCGCGGCATTCACCGAAAACGCATCGGTTATCGTCGTTGCGCCGATCGGCGTGTAGTTGATAAACTGACATCTCCGAAAATCAATACTCCGGTCCAATCCGTTGGCCGCAACCTTCAAAAAGAAAGGCGCGTCCGCGTCAGCAAACATCGGGAAGATGCAGTCATCGAAGACGTTGCGAGTTGCCGCGGTATCGCACTCAACATTTGCACAAGCCGCCGTACGACTGACTGTATCGAATCCAATCACGCAACCGCCGAAATAGTTTTCCGAACCTCCCGAAAGTTGCAGATCATACGAAGTCGCCGAATCCGCTGCAACAGCATTAGATACTCCCATATGACAATCAAGGAAAGCATTACGGCTCCCAGTAACCTTAACGCCCACCAAACCTGTCGCCGCGCTAGTCGTAATCTGAACATTGCGGAAACTGTTTCCCTGCCCTGATACCGTAAAAAACGGCGTAACGCTGGCAGTTGACGTAGTAATGCGCGCCCGACTCGAATAAGGAACAGGAGCTACATTTCCAATCAAATGGCAAAGGTTCTTACTCCAATCCAATACTGCAGTTTCCACCGTACCAGTACCTGAACCGGTACCTCCGGGAATTTGCACGATTGCTTCGTGACTGTTATCGGTCAAATCAGAATACGCTTTTGCAAGCGTTTTAAAGGCATCGTTGCGATTTTTTCCGCTTTGGGTGGTATCGTTGCCATTGGTCGGGTCCAGAAATACCATTTTGTTGATATAGGGAAGTCCGGCCATTGCCGCGATATCTTCAGCGAATATCTTGGCGCCCATTCTCAACGCCGGAATGAATTGACTTGCTTTTTTCATTGTGTTGGGTTCCCTCCGGCTCCTGAATGGTAGCCGTAGCTATTGCTCGTCAAACCGGAGGGATTGTTAATTGGTTAAAACTACCCGGTGATTCCGGTCATCTGACCCTGTCTGCGCGGATCGGTCGCGATGAAGTTACCGACATAATACAGGTGACCAACTTCTGCCGGTTGCTGGCTGGATCTCATAAGTCCGGACCAGTTGAACCCGCGAGGAATCGGTATCGCCTGCGCGCCTTCGATGTTTCCTTCGGAAGTGTTGAATTTCTGATAACCGCTCAAATCGATACCATAGAAACCAACAGCTTTTTCATCGAGAACGAACATTTTTTGCGCGGTGGCTTTGTCATCGGCGACGATCGGAGTGCCGCGATACCACAAGGCATCAAACCCGGTATCGCCTCTCAATGCATCCCGGCTCGAAATCTGGCCGGTGCGGGTAACCTGCGGATAACCGCTCATCTGGTAACCGGCGCGTACAGTCGGTTGCAATTGGCCTTCATACGCCGTCCAAATGGTAGGCGTGGTCAAAGCCACGCTGGGTTTAAACGAGCCATAAGTAACGCCGTTCCAAGCGGTTGACATGTCGCTCAATTCCAACGCACCAATACTGGCGGCGTAATACCCTTTCAACGTGGTATAGGTTGCGCGCGCCAATGTTCCGTATGTCGAAAAATTGGTCGCGTCATCCGCCGCGTTGTAGATCGAATCAAACGAACTGGCTCCGCTGCCAGCTCCCGTGCCGCCGTAGAAATAGCCACCCAGGTCATCGCTCAAATCCTGCGCGATGCTGTCCATTTCGGTCGCCAAAAGCTCCAAAATGCGCTGGTCGCCCTCATTGACGGTTTTTTCAATATCATCAATCACCACCGGCTTATGAATACGCTGGGGTTCAAATGACATCTTGACGCGCGTCGACTGGCGGTCAGTGTCCAATGTTCCGCCTACCGGCACAATTCCGCCCGTGGTGGATTTGGTGTATTTGATGATCACTTCCTTTTTGTAGCCGGAACCCCAAGTCTGGGCGTTGCCAAGGAAACGCAAAAGGCCGACGTTTCCTTCAAGAACGGTATCGAATACTTTTTTGACGATTGCTTCTCTGGTGACCGTGGTCACCGTTGCTGAAAATTCCATAAGTTTATTTCTTCGTGAACATTCCCTGAATCAGATCAAGTGCCGATCTGCTGCCGTGGATTTGCTGATAAGGAATACCTGCCGGCGCGGGTTGGCCGCCTTTTGGCGCTCCCACCGGGCTTGGTTGCCCTGCGGGCTTTCCTCCCTTGCCAAGTTTGGCATCCATAACTTCCCTATAAACGCCGTAAGCCGACTTCATCGCGTCAATCCCTGTGATCGGCAGATTGTGCCGCACCACGAATTGCGCGAATGCGTTTTTGTCAAATGATTTATCTGCTTTGGTCGTTTCATCGACAAATCCATCCCATTGTTTTTTCGCCTCCGCTTTGGTCTGCTCGCGGCCGTCGATTGTTTCAATGGCACGCTTTAAACCGCGCTCTTCAGCTAAAACCAATGCCTGCTGTAATTCCTCATAGGTTTGAGGTTTCCAGCCTTTTTGCATGTAAAAAGGTTTGTCTGCGTCAGGATTTTGTTCCGTTTTGTTAAGTTTTTCGAACTCTGACAATCTTTGCGATTTCTTCGTAAATTCCGGCAGCAAAGCGTCGTAATCGCTCGCTTTCTTTTCCAGTTCCGCCACCTGATCAAGCGTCAATTCCTTGTCGCCGATTTTGACGGTCTGCGGGGCGCCCCCTGCGCCTTGCGGATCGCCTCCTCCTCCTGGTTGGCCTCCTTCCGGGGCCGGATTTCCTTGCGGATCTCCGCCTTCCGGTTGGTTGCCCTGTCCTTCGGGAGCCGGCGCTCCAAACATACTTGGGTCTAAAACTGGGTCCATTTATTTGGTCGTAGCGATTGTTTTTTTGCGGCCTGATCGTTGTACGATTTCCGCAAACTACCTGATCTAAACGACGGTTATTTGATTCTCAATTAAACTGCGGCGGTCAATGCTTCCACTTGCGATTGCATCTCTTCTAATGTTTTCACCTGCTCCTCTTTTGGAAGCGCCTGGAATTCCGGACTGGCCGCGATCGTTTCCATTTCTTGCCTTAACGCGGCCACTTCCCCGGCTCTTTGATCCGGCTGCGCTCCCGCCGGCGCGCCTGCTTGTTGCGGTGTTACTGCCGCCAATGTTTGCCCCGCTTTCTGCAATGCGGCAATATCTTCATCGTTCAAATTAATGATCGAAAGCGGATTGGTCTTATACATGATGAACCGCTTGGCCACTTCTTGCGGGTTGTCATAGCCCTTGCCTTGCTCGAAATATGTCAATGGGTCGATCAACCCGTTGCGGGCATCCTCGGAGGCTCTCTCGGCCTTATAAAGCCGATCTTCAGGCATAATCTGGCCTTCGATCACGCGCACCTCCATTCCGTCGTCAAAGTCGTCTTGCATCAATTCCAAAGTTTCGATCGCTTTGTCTTTTCCCATCACTTTGATAAAATGCCGATCGGTATATTTGACTTTCATCAATTGGAATTGCCAGTTGTAGCTCTCGTAATAAAGCGCATCGATCAAATCAACCAATTCGTTCAATTTCTGGAAACTTTGCTCCCGCAATATGGCCCGGCCGGTCGCAGTTTCGTTTTTATTGGTTTCGCCGCGGAATTCAGCAGTCGCGCCCATCACATTGTCCACTTCCTGCGTGGAATGGCTCAAATCCTGCATTAAAAATCCGGGTAATTCCTTGCCCACTTCGCGGATCACGCCTTCTTTGACCCCTTCGCCGTACCAAATGCCTTTAGGATTGGCTTTGGCCCGCTGCGCGTCCTCCTTGGTGATGGTTGTCAATCGGGTATCAACTTTGATAATTCCGTTCATCATTTCGGCATTATCCGAAAATTGACGCTTGCGCTTGTTAATTTCGTCGTTTAAGGACGCCGCCTGCTCAATCAATGATGTGCCACCCACCGGGCTGTCATCGTCCTCGAATACGGTCCCAAAAATATAAGGCGCGTATGGTCGGTCTAAATTATTGTAAAAATAACTGTCATATTGATTTTTCTCCTGCGCTTCGGGCTGATTGCGATATTCGGTAAATTCCGGCTTTTTCAAATCCATCATTTTCGCCCGTTTGCGCTGTCCTGGAAGCTGGCCGATCTCTTCCTTTTCTGCTGGCAGCATTTTTACCCCTTGCCAATCCCAATATGGATTCTGCTCAACACCGATGATCATGTTTTGAAAGCGGTAAACCACAGTCTTGCCGTCAACCCAAACCTCCATGTATTCCACGCTTGGATTGTTTATGGCCAAATCCGTTTCCCGCCCCGCGTATCCGATTGAATTTAAAATCTTGTCTTTGGATTCCGGGAATTTTTCTCCAAACATTTCCAATAAATCCTGTGCGGTCGTGTTGATTTTCTCCATCCAAACCTGCACCTCGTCGCGGTTGGTCGCGTTAATCGGCGTAAAACGCACCTTTAGCGGATGCACCGGGCGCTCATCAATTCGCTGGCATTTTTCATCCCAAAATATCTTCAAAACGATCAACCGGCTGAAAAATAGCCACCGCAAGCCTTTCCGCAATTTCTTTTTAAGTTTGATTTCGCGATGCAAATCGATAAACGCGGTCTGCAAATTATTGGCGATTGTCTTGGCCTCCTCGGTTTCATTTCCGGGAATCACGTTTGGAGGCGTAGGCCGCCCGGTCAGATTGGCAATTACGCTCTCGGTGTCGATAAATATGCGATTATCAACGACTTTAGACCTTCCATTCGGGATATTGTCCGTCAATTCTTTGTGCTGTTGCCAAAGTTTTCGATTAGCGTCAAAATTTTTCTCGATTTTCACCCACAAATTCCCCGCCTGGTTCCAGTGGTTATCGATAAACTTTATCCATTGATCGTCTTCGAATTGGGAGTAGTCCATTGTTATATTTTCCCAAGAAACAAAAAACCTTGTCGTTTTAAGACAAAGTCGGGACACAAAATAAAGCTAAAATAGCTTAAAAGGGGACAAAGTGGAGCCGTCAAAAATCAACTCTTTTTTGTGATTGAATTTCTAAAATTGTTTTGGCCGATTTGCGATTTTGATCCATAGCGATCGCAAAATTGCGCGCGGCGGTAAAAATACTTCAGTTGCCGCGCCGAAAGCAAAATATTCATTTTTTCCAAAGTATGGGATACCTTGCCGTAATGATTGCCGCGCTCGCGGATTAAAACATAAATTGTATAAACCACATCGCTGTCAACCTCCCACTTTTTAGCAAACTCAATTAAAATTTCCTCTTGCATGGTATTAAAAATTGTTATTTTGGTTAAAAAGTTCCTCCAACGAATTCATCCGAAAACCGTCTTTTGTAACTTCAATGATTGGCTTTTTTGGATTCGATTCAGTTAAAAATCCGGACTTGCCCGCCCCGCGACTGCGTGCCAACCAGTAATAGCATTGCGCCAGCGCCCAGTGATTAAGTCCGCTGGCCGATTCCCAAACGTAGCGCTTGCCGCCATCGGGCGTGTCCACGATCACCCGCCGCATCGATTCCCAGTGCCTGATAAATTTTTCTAAAACGTCGCGCGGCACGCCAATTAACGTTTTTCCTTCCAGCATGTCCATCACCACTTTGTCAATCAAACGAGAGCGATCCGCCCAAACATATCCCCAGTTTTTCAAATCTTCCTCGGTTCCTTTGTCGCCGCCCCAGCGGGCAATTTCCGAAGTCTGCTTGTCGCGGTTTAAAAAGCACAAAAACAATTTCGGATATTTTTTCTTGAATTCTTCAGCCCAAGTGCGCTCTGGCCCCGCATCCATCACGACCACCGGATTATAGGTTTCAATTTTGCTCTGCAATTGCTCCCGGCTCAAAACTTTGTCAACTTCGAATATCTCTTCGGCGGTTCCGATCATGTAATGCTTTTCAATGCCGATATCGATTCCCATAAAAAACGGACCCTTTTCAATTTTCTTTTCCGTCCAGCAATCGGTGATGATTTGGCGGAATGACGGCATCGCCGACAAACGGTAAGGTTCGCCCAAAGTAAAGTTAAAAAACACATCCGGCGCTTGATCCTCGTACTTTTTTAAAATTCTTTCCGCGTTAAACCACGGGGCCATCAACTGGCTGATATGATACCCGCGGATGCGCGCGCCCGGCTTTTGCGGCTGCCACACACCTACGCCTCGGTCTTTGGTCGCAAGCGGCTTGCCGCAATTCTTACAAACAAAACATTTCAGCTGTGCGTTAATGCTGTCCGGCCAAGTCAGTGTTTGCGGTTCTTTGCACGCTCCGCACGTTATCACCCATTCGCGCTGGTCGGATTTTTCCCACTCGGCATCAATTCCGATCTTCTCCAAACTCGGATTCGACATTTTCCAATTAAAAGGATTCTTGGAATGGTCGTTGCGGCTCGAGTACTGGTCAACAACGTGCAAATCGCTGCGGTCAAGCTCGTCGTGCGCCAGAATATCGCAAGTGGTCGATACCGGCGCGGATTTGGAATGCGTGCCGCGAATATGCATGAAAGCATCGCCAATGCCTTTGAGCGACACGCTGTCCTCGGTCAAACTGTCCTTGATAACTTTGTTTTTCTGGATTATCGGATTGAGCTTGGATGCCACAAAATCCGAAACATCGTCATCGCTGGGCATTGTCACGATCGAACCCAATCCGCGCTTTTGCGCAAAATGGATCATACGCAAATTGAGCCAAACCGTCAGCCCGACCTGCGAACACTTCTTGATGCACAATTCAGGCGACTGTTCCCGATAAATGTCGTATTGGAAAAAATGCTCATTGAAGTCCAACGGCTCGCCCTTCTCGTTGCATATTTTATTATTCAAAACCCAAAATATCGGGCTGTAATCTTCAACGCTCATAATCTTTTAATTGGTATCCCTCGAAAGTACTTCCATCCTCTGATTAACTCCAATGCTTTTCCGGTCGCTTCAATTTCTTTAAACGTTTTTTTAAAACTTTCCGGCGTGCCATCGTATAAAAAATCAATCGTCCATTCTAATTCAGTTATTAAATCTCCAACCCAAATTTTATCGCCATTTTTAATGATTATTTTGAACATTTTTATCGCTCATTGAGTATTTTTAATTTTGTTGCTGTTCCCCGCGACCTGGACTTCAACCCAAGCTGGAAGTCCGCCTGCATTATGCGCTCCTCCCGCGCCATCAATTCTTCTTCGTGTTTTTTCCAGGGATTGCCGTAATGCGTCCTAAACCCATACTCATTCGCCTGCAAAGTTTCCCAAGCATACTGCGCGCGCATAACCCGAATCTTGCGGCTCTGCTCATAATACGGGTCACTGTCGCGGTGCGTAATGTGCCGCAAACAGTCTTTGCCGCAATCGGGGCACTTTGCCCGGTAAACCGCAATCACATCGCCGTAAAGCCTATGCCGTGACTTGTAGCATGGCGCGCTGAAGTCCTCCTGGCAGTCGGAACACCAAAAATCATAGGAAAGCAACCGATCCGCGGTTCCCGCTTCCATATTTTCGTTTGGCTTGGCGCGCTTTGCCTGCCGATCGGCCTGCATCGCGTCCCAGTGGTCTTCGGTGAATTTTCGCAATCGTTCGTATTCATTCATTTGATTTTTTAAACCCGCTTAAAAATCGTTTCCATTGCGGGTCCTGATTAAGTTCGTCCAGTTTGGCCTGATCCGGCTCGGTGATGAATTCGGCGGATTTTGTTGGCTTGGACTGCGGTTCAATAGTTGATTCAATTTTCATGTTATTTTCATCAATTTCTGTAATGATCCGCCACTTTGCGCCGCGCAACGCCAGTTTTGCGCCAAAATAAGAAAACGTAAAGCAAGTAAGCCCAAAAAATACTATTACTAAAATATCATTCATCTTTTTTTATTTCGCCTTCGATGGCTTTCCGTAAGTCATCTTCGGCTTTGCTTATAATTGTTTGTACCTTTTGATTGACAAAGATATTGACCTGCACCGGCGGCTTTGTTTGCTCTGGCAAATCGCTGCGTCCGAATTTAGCGCGGTTCAATCGCTCAAGTATGAAATGCGAATTTTCCGATTTTATTCTCATCAACCGCGGATCGGTGAACGTAAATTCATCGCCTTTTTTGGTTACTCCGGTATTCACGCAATCCAAATCAAGAAATTCATTAACATTCCTTTCTGCCTTTTGAATCATATTAGCGTTCTTGATACTTTCAGATAACCAATCGGGCATGTTCGATTTCATTACTTTCGCGTATTCTTCGCTATATCCAGCCTCTATAGCCGCTTGATATCCGTTAGAAAATGTTTCTTTGTTTTCCCTGTCAAGATAAAAGCCCAAAAACAAAGCTTGGCGCGGATCAACCGTGTATTGGTTTGCTCTCACTCTTTTTTTGTTCTTGGGCTTTTTGGTTATCATTTTATTTCGGGAATCTTTATGTCTGAAATTACCGCTTCCGTGGTCAGGAATAATCCAGCCACTGACACCGCATTCTCCAGCGCCGTCCGCACCACTTTGGCCGGGTCGATGATGCCGGAATTTTCAAGGAAAACGTAAATCCCCAAATTGGAATCGTATCCCTGCCCGGATTCCTTGATTTGCGCCAGAATCACGTCCGCGTTTCCCCCGGAGTTGCGGATGATCTGCTTTGCCGGTTCCCGGATTGCGTCCGCCACGATCTTATAACCCATCCTGACCCCGATATCAGGAATATCCATTTTGCTTTCAATCTCATTGGCGCATTGCCATAGCATCATCCCGGCTCCGGGAACGATTCCCTCCTCAATGGCTGATTTCGCGCTGCGTACCGCGTCCTCAATGCGATAGCGTTTCTCGATGTTTTCCTCCTCGGTAATCGTGCCTACTTTGATGATCGCCACGCTTCCCCGCAGCCGCGCCACGCGCTTCTCCAATAAAGATTTGTGATAATCGCTGTCCTCGTCCTTGATTGTTGCGTCCAGTTGCGCGATCCTTGTCTTTACCGTTTCCGCATCGCCTTTACCGCCAATAATCACCGATTCGTCGCGATTGACAATGATCTGGTCGGCTTTTCCTAGTTGCTCAATGGTCGCGTCCTCAATTCTCGTGCCAGTCTCTTCGCTGATAAGTTCCCCGCCGGTGGCAATGGCAATGTCGACCAGTTGGTCTTTTTTATTGTCAGAATATCCGGGCGCTTTTATGGCGCAGATATTAAGAATTCCCATTATTTTGTTTCTCACGCAAGTGACCAGCGCCTCGCCGGATATGTCCTCGGCAATGATCAACAGCGTTTTGTGTTCCGTCCGGCTCAAAAGCTCAAGGATCGGAACAATTTCGCTGTTAAAACGGATATTTTGCGTGGTGCATAGCACGAAAGCATTTTCCAGCACCGCGTCCTGCGTTTCGGCGCGGTTGGCAAAATACGGCGAAACGAAACCTTTGTTGATCTGCAACCCGGCCACCATTTCCTTAGTCAAACCGATCGCTTTCGATTCTTCCACCGTGATAATCGCGTCTTTCCCGGCCTGGTCGTAAATTTCGGCAATCATGTCGCCAATTTCGCGTTCTCTTGAGGCAATCGTGGCCACGTTGGAAATCTCCTCCTTCGTATTTGTAATCTTGGCGGTCGTTTTAATTTTTTCCACCGCAATTTTTAACGCTTCGCCCATTCCCTTTTTAATGCGGATCATATCCAAACCGGACGCCGCGGCTTTCAGTCCATCCCGAAAAATGGCTTGGGTCAGGATTGTTGCCGTGGTCGTGCCGTCGCCGGCGTCCTTGTCCGAATTGCGAGCAACCTTCTTGATCAATAAGGCGCCCATATTCTCGATCGGGTCTTCGAGCTGTTCGATATTTTTGGCCACGGTTACGCCGTCCAGACTGAACACCGGCTCGTGCTTCTGGAAAATAACCGGCTTGCCCTTCGGTCCCAGTGTGGTTTTCACCGCATTAGCCACCTTATCCACGCCGGCCATCAGTTTGTTTTTTGCTTCCGGCGAAAATGTGATTATTTGTTTTGTTTCCATGGTGTGGGATTAGTTTTTAATTCTTCGAGCATTGCTTCAAGCTCATTGACATATCGAGCTTGATCGTCCGCAGTCCTGGCTTCCATTTCCGCGAGTTTCTTTGCCGAAATCGCGATTGTTTGCGGCATATTGTTGCCGCTCGGAACATTGCTTTGTTGCTGCGCGATTATTTCGTTGGCCGGATACGATTTTGCCACCCTCATTCTGGCGACCGCCGCCAAATAATTTTTTAGGTGGCCGTTGCGAAAACCGATAATGATCTCTTCAGCGCTCGCTTCTTTGATTGTCTCTTGATTTTCCATTGTGTTAAATTTTTGCGAAAATCTCCGATTCTCGCGTTATATAATATTTTTTACCTTCGTCTTCGAACTCGCGCGGCTCGAACGGATTACACAAGATTGTGTCGCCGGGTTTCAATGTGGTTGCCACAAAATTGCCCATTCGGTTAAGCTTTCCCGGACCCACGGCCACAACTTCAAACCGCGCCGGTTTGCTTCTGCTCACATCGGAAACATAGACGCCGGATTTGGTTTGCTCTTTTTTCTCATACTTCAAAAAAACAAAATCTGATAATGGTTGCATTTTTTATTTAATTAATTTATTTCTCCCGACCTTTTATTTTCTCAAAACATCAACCCACAAACTCCACCCCCCATAAGTCACTAAAAAACTGACTATCGCAATCACTAAAAACCATATCCCCGCCCCGATGTTTTCGTTCATAGATTTTTATGCAGAGTAGCTTTCCGCCCGCTCTCTGCGCCCCGGCCAATTAAGCGACGCCGCTCGCCTCCGGTCAACTGCCACCTGAAAAGCTATTTCTCCCAACAACAGTTTTTGAATTTCTTCATCGATCCGCAAGGACATTTGTCGTTCTTGCTTATTTTGATTGGAGTCCCGTGATATTCGGGAACAGAATTTGAATCGATAAGTTGATAATGGCTACGATCTTCACCGGCCAATATTCTTCGGTTCATTTCTTCTTCCGACATTATTTCTCCGGTTCGATTATCCATATTAATCCTTCCAGGTTATTGCCTTCACCGCCCGCATTTGTGCGGTTTCGGCTTCAGTAATGGCCACGGAATAAAGCCTTTTTGCTTCGGGATTATCTGTCCCGGACCGTAAACTGTTCATATCGTCAATGATTTGAGCGTAATACGTTTTGATCGTTTTAACTCCCGAATCACCGCTCGGATTAAAAGTTAATCCGACTGCTTTTTCGCCGAATGTCAACTCTCTTTCTCTTTCTGTTTCTGTTTGTGGTTCTGACTGCATTTTATTTCGCCGCCTTATGAGCTGGCGTATTAATTTTTTTAAAACTTTTATTCTGCCAATTTCACCAACTACCGAAATTATATTTCCAGACGATCCATAATGTCGTCTAGGGCGACATTGGCTTGGTTCACCGAAAATGAAAATTCCCTAACCCTTTTCCCGATCCGGCACAATTCGGGTTTTGCTGAAGGCTCCTCCTCTTCCGCTTTCAGATCTCTTATTGCCAAGGCTGGCTCAAGGTCTTCGGTTAATTTTTTAATTTTTTCGCGCAACCATGAAATTTGATCAGCCAACCGGTCAAATTCAATCGCTACTTCTTTTTTCTTTCTGCTTCCATCGCCGATAGGATCACACTCATCGACAAACGTCTTTTTCTCAAAATTTTCCATATGAATTTATTTATTTTTTAATCTTGATTTCTTCGACATTTTCCCGATTGTTTGGGAAACTTCCCCTTTCGCTTCCGGATTTTCTTCCTTCCAGCCAAAACTTTTGGCGAATTCCGCTTTTTCGCGCATATTCTTGGCATCCGCCTTGCTGTCAAATATTCTTTCGTTGATCGTGCAGATCGTTGCTTCCGCTTGCTGCAGATATTCCGTCGCATCCGCGATCTGCGGTTCCAGTTCCTGCCTCACCGCCTTATATTCTTCCCGGGCTTGCCGCGTTTTATCCTTCGGTTCTGCGTCTTTGATTTTTTGTTGCAACGCTTCCCGGTTATCCATCGCCTTTTTTTGTTCGGCTTTTAGCTTGTCCACCCGGACCTGATCGAACGCCGCGCCGCACTCCAATCTCCAAGCCTTCTCCTCGCAATCTAAAATAAATTTGCTCCTCGTTTCTTCTATTTTTTGTGTATTCATTTTTTTGTTTTTAGAAGATTTTAGAAAATCACCCTTATTGAATGTTTGACTATTCGGCACCGGGATCATCATCCATCCCGCTATCTCCTTCGGTCTTGAACATCGACTTTCTCGCCTTGCTTCTTTTCTCAAGCTCGCCTTTCATAATCAGCGTATAAATATACGCCTGGACGGCCGGAGCGTTACGACCCACTGCAACGGCAATATCATCGACCCGATCACCCGCTTTCCACATCCGCATGATCTTTTCCTTTTCCTCTGGGGTGTATCGTTTTACTTCCCCGAAAATAGGCTTTTTGATTTCTGGCGGATTCAATTTAATTCGAGTGGATTTTTGCCCGGGTAACGTGATTATTTTTTCTTTCTTCGGTTTTTCCGGGGTGGGCGTTATTTCCGCGGACCCCTCCGCTTGTTCAATTTCTTCAAACAAAATACCTTTAATTTTTTCTTGGATATCTTGCGGTGGAATCACAACTACGCCATTTGCGAATTCTATTTTCATTTTTTTATAACCGCACCTTTCGGCAGCGGAAAACTACTAATAAGTATTTCATCTCCGACCCGGCCTTTGCCGCTTTTTGTTTTCGTTGTCCGGTACGACAGCGAATAATGTTTAATCCAAATCTTTTTCAAGTGCATCCGATAATATCGACCGTCCTTATCTTTATGCACGCCCAAAAAAGTTCCATTATCTAAACCCGAAATATATTCGCGCGAAAACATTTGTTTGCCGTTAATCCTTGCGACCAGCGCCAAAAACTGATCGATGGATAAATTCTTGCGCGACATTTTTTTGATTTCTTGTTCGGTAAACATTTTATCGGGTTGAAAATCACAAAACTTCGATATATTCCCACAAAATACCATTCACGATCTCCATTTGTTCGGGATATTCCTTGACCTTGGTACCCACCGGCAAAACCTTGATAACTTTCCCGTTTGGCGTAATCCGCAAATTCAATCCTATTTTGGCAATTACTTTGCCGTCCTGGATGTAATCCTTGGCGGCATAGCCATATACCCCTGCCGGCGGCGTCAATAAATTATCAGTCTTCACAAACCAGCTCTCAAAAGGCAAATAAATCGGCGGATGGTAATAAATTCCTTTATCGGCTTTTTTATCTCCCCAACTGTTTTGGAGGATTCCGTTCTTGTCCCGGCCATAACCGCACCTGTCGATTGCATGGTTCCACTGCGATTCGCCTGGTAATGGTGTCCTGACGTGGGCTTCTTGCCATCCGGGATTTGATCCGGTAAACCCACTAAGCAACATTCCATATAAAAAAGTGGCTTCATCCAATCTTGAAAGATCATCGACCATGCCATAAGCGCCGATCTTCCACTTGACCGGATCTCCGCCGCCCAGCGGCATCGCGCCAACCTTTTGCATAATCTGCAGCACTGCCCTGAAATACGTTCCTTTGACCTCTGGTATACCGTCAATCAGTTTGCATTGCTGATAGAGCCACTCTCCGTCAAATTCGATCGCAATCCCCTGTTTATAGGCCAAATATGACCGCAGGACCGCCCCGGCGTGTCCCACACATGACGGATTACTGCCTTGGTTATGAATCGGGATTTTGAACGTCCGTGGCATATTATCCGGAATTTCTGCGGGAATCGGAGCAACCGCTGACATCGGAAAATCACGAGCATCTACAGGGCTGGCAATCAACCCCGGTAAAAACAATTCTGTGTTTTGCATATTTATATAAAATTTATATTAGTTCCGGCTTGATCTTCATTAAAAGAACTTTCGCGGCGTTTTTACCATCCTCCGCTTTGAACATAACCGCCTTGTTATCATCGCCACCGACATTAATTTTCACTTCTCTAAAATCCTTCAACAGCTTTGCGACCTTTAGCAGCTCATCGCCGGCAACGATTATCTTGATCGGCTGATTTTCCGCATCCGCGATCAATTCGCTATGGTCCGGAAATTCATCATCGATCTTGCCAATCTCGTAAATCCGCTTGTTGGTTTTATCGGTAGCAAACAATGTTGCTGTTTCCGCTTCTTCTTTGCTGAAAAATACATTCTCCATCTCCGGCATATCCGGCAATTTCTTTCCGGGTTTAACCCCGGTCAAATTCAAGGTCATTGCCCCTTTCGGAAAAATCGCGCCAAACGGTATTTGCGGCGATGCTTTGGATGTAATTTCCGCATAGACTATTCCATCGGATACCGCGGCTTTGTTGCCGGCGATATGAACACCCAAATACGACGGCCGCACGGATAATTTTCTCGCTATGTTCTGCAACTCTAATTGTTTTTTAGACAACATCGGTTTATTTATTTTTACCGGCCGATTCGAATTCCTTTTGGCACTTAACGCATTTGACTGCTTTATATTCCCCCAGCGGCAATTTATTTCCCCAAAGGCAATTCGGGCAAGCCCAGTGCATAATTCTTCCGTTTGATCCGATTTTGACTTTTTCTTTTTCCATTTTTTTAATTGCTATTAATTTCTTCAATCCTGATAATGACTTTCCTTTCTCCGGTGTAATCGTTTGCCGCATGGTCTTTCTGAAACTTGGCCGCGGCGCTGATCCTGCTTGACGCTTCGACAGTTTCAAATTGATAATCTCCGGAATTTTCCGCATCCACCGTATCGTAAGTTATTCGAAATTTTGGCATAGATTTTATTTGGCTATTGGTTTTTTGTTGAATATTGTAAAAAATAATTTCCCGCATCCGTAGGGATAAGGTAAATTCCCGCCGCACCTTCCAAAACTCAAAATGAATCTGCCAATCTTAATCCTTTCGTGATAACATCTGCACCCGCACTTTCGGCAAACCGGCTGCTGCGCTATTGGTACCGTTTCTTCCTCCATATTTTTTATTCGAATAATTTTTCGGCAGCGGTGATTTCCCCGAACCGGTTAATTTTAATCAACTGGCGCGAGTTGAGTCTTTGCAAATACGTGTCCCGGCTTGATCTTTGGTACCCGGTCAATACGCTGATTTGATCTCTTGTATATGGGTTTGGGAAATAAAGTATCAAACTCTCAAAAATCTTTTTTTCTCCCGCCGGCAACGTCGCAAGATAATGATCACGCAATTCTTTTCCCGCCGGCAACGGACGGAAGTCGGATCCCAAATTATCCTGCCCGGCATTCGTCACAAAAAACTTATCACCTTGCTCAACCACATACACGCGCTGGCGCAATCTCTGCAAATACGTGTCCCGGCTGCTACGCTTATATCCGGTCAAAACCGTCAAATGTTCCCGGGTAATTCCTTCAGATCCAGATTGGGCCACGGCCATTAAAATTTGCTTTTCGCCTTTTCCGATCGTTAGTTCGCCAGAATTAGGCGTCAATCCGGTTTTAAGCGCAATAATTCCCCCTGGTTTCATATTCGAAAATTCTTTCGGAGAAACTTGATTTGTCTTCGCTGTAAACATCGGATTGATAAACTTTGCCAAATCCGCGGAAAACTTATTGACGCTCGTTTCAATGATCGCCGAATGATCCTTAATCTCCTTCATCATCCGCCGCATATTGCGTTCCGCAACCTTTAGTTTTTCTAGTGTGCGCTTTCCGACGGCCGGAACCTCGATGCGCTCTATTTTTGTTACCGGCGCGTTGGGATTCGCTTTTTTGGCCTGCGTGAGATCCCGCCGCAATTGCGTTATTTCCATTTTAAATTCCGCAATGGTCCTCAATTCCTTTTCCGCTTCTTGTGGTAAATCGGTAAGTTTTTTCAGGACGCTTTTGATCTTATCTGTTGGCGGCAGAACCTGCGCGACTATCCGCGATCCGGCTTTGGGATGGGTAGTTTCGACCGGTCCGGACACCAACTTGATAACTTCCTTGGAAATCGCCGGGCCGAAGGCAAAGAACTCTCCCGGGTCCAGTTGCCGCAGCGAAAAGAATTGATCCTTGCTGGTAAATCCCAACTCTTCGCCGGCGCGCTTCATGTCGATGTCCATTGTTGCGCGGCCGATAAGCTTGTTATTACACTCGGCTGCGGCATCTTTGGAAAGTTTAGAGATCCGCTGCGTGGCGATCACCGCGCAATATCCGCGCTTCCGGCCGCGGGATGCCAGATCGATCACCGATCCCAGTGCTTCGCTTTCTCCTTTCTCCGGCGCGAATACGTGGGCTTCGTCCAGGACCACAATGCATGAATGCCAGAGATCCTTGGGCGCGTTGATCATGGAATCCAGGAATAATTTGACGAAGTGCTTGCGTTCTTGCGGCGGAAGCTCATAAAGATCGATTATCGCCGAAACGTTTAGCTCAAGCAGCTTGCGAGCCAGGAGCGCGGCGCTGCGCGATTCTGCCGGCATATCGCCACCCTCGCCAACCAGGATATAGTCAAACTTTTCCCGCAGCGTAGAAAACTCGCCTTCCGGATCGATCACGATCTGCTGCACCTTGCCGTGCGACTGTTCCAGTATCCGGCGCAAGAGTTGGGATTTTCCGCCGCCGGAATTTGCCTGGATAAGCAACCGGCTGTCGATTAATTTCGGCACATCGATTGCAACTTCGTTGTTTAATTTGATTGATTCGTTCATTTTTTTAATCTCTTATCCCGAACAGCGGCCTTTGTTTTTTTTGGCCGATCATAAATTCCGAGCTGGCCGAAACTGTTTCGATTGCATTGACATCGCGCACTTTCTCCAATCTTTTTTGAAGCAAATAATCCCGATAATTTTTATACCCCTTCAAAACCCCATCCCTCTTCAACCGGTCAAAAAGAATTTCAATATTTGATTGTTTCAGTTGTTGACTAATCATTTTTCGCAATAATCAATATCTCGCACGCTTCAAGCTCGTTAACGCTGCTTCCCGCCGCCTATCAAATTTTTTGCACTTTGATCCCGTTGGGCTGGTAAATTGGTTCAGATGCGGATTATGTTTGCTTGAGATCTCTTTAACCGTCAAACACACAAGATTGGCAATATTGTTATTCGATCGATCTTTGTCTTTGTGGTGAATTCCGCAACCGATTGGTAATTTCCCGTTAAATTTTTCCCAGACATAAACGTGCAGCTGCTTTCTGTCCCCGGAAGTCGCCCGCCAATATCCGTCATTCCTTGCTGTAAATTTTCTGCCGCCCACAATCACGAATGGTTTAACCGGCTTGCTTCGAAGTTTGTATCCCCGGGTTCTGAAAACGTCATAGATTGCCTGGCGGGTTTTGCGATACATATTGCCAACTTCGGCCAATGATTTCGGCTTCCCATCCGGACCGCGGCGATACATCGCATACATCGCCGCTACCAAATCATTATTCTTTCGCCGCGGATGTTTGTTATATCGAATTTTATTGGCAACCTTTTCAAATGTTCCACTCATAAAATCATTTCCAAATTATTTTGGCTTCGCTATCGGCAAACTCGAGCCAATCGCCACCATCTTCAGGGATGCACCATATTCGACCCTTCGACCATCGCATTTGCATTCCCCGGTATGTTGGCTTTCCCCCGTTTTTTACTCTTTTAACGAAAGATCCTTCTTTTAAAGAGTCTTTTAATATATAAGGATTAGACCCCTGACCGTTTTGCGTCGTTGACCCCTGACCGTTTCGGGTACCTTTACCCCTGACCGTTTGGTCAGGGGTCTGAATGACCATAATAAGCTCAAAATTGATGTTTACCTCGTCAGCCCTTCCGGGATGTGTTTTTACGGTTATCAACTGGTTATCAACAAGCTCTTTTTTACGTCGGCGGGCTTCGCGAACAACACACCCCATCCGTCTGGCAAGATACGCGGCATTCCATTTTATGTTTTCCATGTTTGCCTTGGCGTATATACCAAAAAGGTGCTTAGCTCCCCAGCTAAGCGCCTTGCTGGCCATCAGTTCTTCTGGGATCGGAAGAAAACTGAATCCTAACTTTAAATTTTTTTGGTTGTCCATAGCGCAGACTATGTTTACGATTAACAATAAAACCCCTGAAGCCGCAGCAATCCTTTGCTGGCCGGATCCATAAAAAGCATGTCTCCATGGCCGATCAGTTGCTCGGCGCCGCTTTCGTCCAGGATCACCCGGCTGTCGATCTGGCTTGCCGTCATCAAAGCGATCCGCGTGGTAATGTTGGCCTTAATCCGGCCGGTAACAACCTCAACGCGCGGCGTCTGCGTTCCAATGACCAAGTGAATACCCACCGCCCGCGCTTTTTGTGCGATTTTGACGATAAGATTTTCAATGTCCAATCCGGACAATAAATCGTCCTTTCGCATCATCAGATCCGCGAATTCGTCGATCACCACCACAATCTTGGATATTTTATCAGCGTGAGTTTGGTTGTAATAATACATATTCCGGCATCCGGACGCCTCAAGCATGCTGTACCGTTCTTCCATTTCGCCGCAAAGCCATTGCAAGGCCTTGGCGGCCTTTTCATCATCAACGATGATTGGTGCCAGCAAGTGCGGCAAATCTTTGAACTGAGCGAATTCCACGCGCTTAGGATCGATTAAAATCATCTGGACCGCCTCAACCGGGTTGGTCATCGAAATCACCCTGATGATTGAATTAAGGATCACACTCTTGCCCGCGCCGGTCGTCCCGGCAATCAGCAAATGCGGCATATCGTCCAAAGCTCGAATGATCGTATTGCCATAAACATCAACCCCGATCGGAATGTTAAGTTTTCCGTCATTAGGCATTTTCATTACCAGCTGGCCATCATTCAAAAGATCGATCTTGGTTTGATCCTTATTTGGTACTTCCACCCCGACCAGACTCGTCCCCATGATCGGCGCTTCGATACGGATGGTTTTAGCTTCCAACGCCAGCGCCAGATCCTTGGCGTGGTTCTCGTAAGCGCTCATCTTGGTGCCGCGCTGCGGCTTCATTGTGTAAAGCGTAACGCTGGCGCCGACGTGCGTTTTTTCCATTTGCACCGGCAAGGCAAACTCCTGAAGTTTCAGCCTGATCTTCTCTTCAGCCGGCAAGAAAGCGTTATCGATTTTAGTTGCGGCAGATTCAATGAATTTGCGCTCTTCGATCACCACCGGCGTATTCTTGTGCTCGATCATTAACGGCGTTTGAATGTCAATCAGATTCATCACATAATCCTTGAAGCTCTGATTTCCGTTCATCATGTCGCTAAAATTGGGAAGGTAGCGGCAATCAGGTCGGGCGATCTCGGCCGTGCATTCGTTGTAAAGGTTATAAAAGGCCTGAAAATAATGCACATGCTTTTTATAATCAATCACGTATTGCTGCAACTGCGCCGTCTGGTCCTTGTTCTTGCTCAATTTATATTCGTCAAAAATCATCCGCCGCGGCGCCTTGCCAAAAACTTCTAAAACGACATGAAAGCTAAACATCGATTGCAGAAAATACGCTGCGCTTTCCTCTTCCCGGTCGGTATATGACGAAATGAATTTGTGATCGTGAATATCGATCTCGCCATCCGCGTCTTGGTCGACAACATCGATTATGCATTTAGCCGGCAGCGCCAATCGCACTTCGCCAACATGAATAAATACCGTTTCGTTTTTTTCGATACCGACAATTTTGTTGAATTTCGGCTTTTCGGTGAGGAAGATATTGAATCCATTCGTGAAATCCTTGAGGATCTTCTCGCGGCTGCCGGTCTTGCCAAAATCAATGTTCTCGTCCTGGACACCGAAAATATACGCTTGCCCGAAATCGATCGCTTCGTTGATCTTTCCGTTTTCCAAGTATTTGGCGGCGGCGATATGACAGGCCTTGCCCACCACGCTGGCCGGTGAATTCGGATTATCCCAAACCTTCATCACATACTCCTTTTTCCACTGCATCCGATTGCGCAAGAACGAAAGCATCGAGCTGTAACTCCAATGATCGATAACGTAGGCCGCCGGCGATGCCGTTTGTAATTCTGTTTCCATGTTTATTTGACCAACTTGCGCGGTCTCTTGGGCATCTCAACCTTTTCTCCCTCCACAATTTCCGCTTCTTTCGGAATAAAGTCATCCTCAGACTGCGGCGGATCGCTCTTCAATCCCAACGCCGCCGCCAAAGCGCTTTTTTTGGCGGTGATATTCGGTTCAACCGGTTTTATGTTTTCCGGTTTAGCATCAACGCTTGTCGGTTCATCCTTGACTTCCTGTTCAACTCCCACCGCCTCGATCTCTTCTTTGATCTGAATGCCGTGCAACGCGTCCGGAACGATAAACCGCGCCACCATGCCAAACACGCGATAGCGCAACATCGATTCCGGGAATTTAACCCAGACATCCTTGCTGGCTAATCCGCGTAATCTTGCTTGCTCGATCGTAAATGTCTGTTCAAAACTCGCGCCATTATCTTTGCGCGTGATCTTCACGGTTGCCGTCATGCCGTTGCATTCTCCCCATTGAACGATATGCCCAGCGCGCACCACCTGCGAGATCACTGCTTCGCCATACATTGTCAGGCGGCCGTTAACGAAGTAATACGCCCCCAAAGATTCCAGCGGCTGCAATCCGGACTCATATCCGGCCTGCAGCACCATCATCAATTGCGGTGCGTTCTTGATCGTTGACGGCATCGCGCCGCAGCTGATCCACGTATCGGACATGACCTTCATCATGTTCCAGCGCTTGGGATTCATCCAATCAAGCGCTTTGCTTTCCGCATCCCGAATATATTGTTCGGATGGCGCCCCGAGTTCGTTCATAACGTCCTTCTTCGCGGCCGGCGGCTGCGGAGATTGAATCACTCCTTCTCCGGTTGTGGCCGGATTCTGATTTTCGTTGTTTTCCATTAGATTAAGGATTCAACAACGGTGGTAAGCGGAACTGCCCCACCGCCGCTGTTGAATGTTCCCCTTTAGTTATTTACTCCGCGTTTCCCTAATAGTGAAAAATACTTAACCTAAAAATATCTTCGTTGGCTTGATTTTCGGGACAAGGATTTACTGTCCGGATATAAACCTTTTCTCCAACACATAATTTATCTTTCGTAATGCTATCCCAATATTCTTGGCCAGCGGTAGAAAACAGATCGCCCGGATTAAGTTGTATCGCTTTAATTTTTGTTGCGACGATTTTCATTTTTTATTTGCTTATTCTTTCTTGATGATCCGCCGCGGCTTTGGTCCATTCATCCCGCGGCTGGCTGGTAACTATCAGCGCTAACGCTTCGGCAACCTTGCGTTGGCTTTCTTCTTCTTTTTTGGTCATGTTATTAACCCTGCACCTCCTTGCTCCTCCACAAATAAATTGCAGAGATTATCACTGTCGCAATACAAGCAATTTCAAGTACCATGGTTTTTGGGTGTTGCAAGAGTTTAATACAAGGCATTCGACATTTGTGCTCAGCGGCTTTCCTCCCGGCCGCCGAACTATAAAAAAAGCCCCGCTTGGTTAGCGGGACCTTTTTAGGTCCTTTTTAATTATATTGACTACTTATTCCACCACGTCTATCCCCATGTTCCTGGAATATCCGCGGATGGTTGTCATCAATAGAATTCGCTAACCAAAATATACTCCAACAATTACACTTTACACCCTACATCTTAGCTGTCAAGTCCTTAGTTATCCACAACTTTTGACTTTACTTTTGCGGTTTTCCCCCTCTTTTTTCTTATTTGCGAATAATATTCAATGCCGCGTTGCGCTTTTAGCGCGTTGCCTGCCTTCACGGCGCGATCGTGAAAATATTCCTTTAGGACTTTCGCTTTGTCTTCAGCTGAAATTTCCATAGTTTTATGATATCAGCTTAACTGTTTCATCGCCTTTGTCAATCTGGCGACATAAGAATTTGTCGTATTGCTGATCAATTTTTTTTCCGAACAACCGTTCATATTGATAAGAACTCTGCAAACTTGCATGTCCCAAAACACTCGAAATTACGGCACATTCCGCGCCATTTTCCGTCAGATCGCGAGCCAGGGCGTGCCGCAGCGAATGTGAATTGAAAAGATAATTGAACCCGGCCATCCGCGAATAGCGCCGGTACCACTCCTCCATTGTCCTTGTCGTTACCCTTTTTAACGGCCCAACGTAACCTCGGTAGTTTTTCCGGCAATTGATGAATAGTGCATCCGGTTCGGTTACTCCCATTTCCTTAACCAGATTTTCTCGCGCCTTAAGCCATTTTTCAATGTGATCGGCTACCCGCGGATCCCGGTTCCAACGAACTCGCCGGATAGGACATTTACCCTTTGATTTCGATGTGATGATCGTCGCTCCGTGCATGTCGTCATGTAGGCCGCTGATATCTAATCTACAAACTTCGGAGATTCTCATTCCGGATGCCCCTTGCGTCAAAATGGCCGTTTTATTGCGGAAATGATAAAAATTGTTTTCCGGGATTGCCGCTAAAAACGTTTCGTAATCGTCACGATCGGCAACCCGCGGGAAAACAAATTTTTTCGGCCACAATGGAATCGATCGATAATTTAGAACATCGAAGCCATCATTATAATAAAACTCGAATAATTTCCGCAATGATACAGCTTTTTTTAAAACCGTATTCGGACTCATGAAATCCTCCGGATTCACTTTTATTTTTTTGCAGCGTTCCAGAAATCCCACAATATCACCCAGGGTCACATTTTCAATTTCCACGTCACGCATATAAAGCGCAAAATACCCAAGATTAATGCTATCCATCTCCAGTGATGTTTTGACGACTTTCAAGTGCCGATAGTCCAAAAACTCGCTGATCGCGTCATATAATTTCATGTAAAAACGGCAAACCGCCGAGGCTAATCGACGGAATGCCGTGCGGAAATTCCGCACTTAAAGTTTAGCATAAACGTTGTTAGCCTCAACCTGTGTTTTTCCACAAGTGATCCCTTCCGGGACAACGATGAATTAAATTGACCACTTTATATCACTATTTGCGATTTTGTCAACAAAAAAGCCCCGAAGGGCTTTGTTGCGAGTATTTTATTTGTTTATCCCATTAGCCGGATTGAATTTATCAATTTCCTTGATATTCATTCCGCGCTCCTTAAAAATATTGTCTCGGATAATCACACCGAAAATAGGATAAATTTCGGCGAGATTGATCCCGGCATTAAATGCAAATGTTTTAGTTTCATTTTGTTCTTCAGGCGTAAATAATTCTTCAAAACATTCCTGCGCAATATCCATTGCCACAACTTGAATATCATAAGGATTTACCGGTTTCTTGGATTCCAATTTGGATTTTATATCCTGCCAATGATTACTAATTTTCATTCCCGCCGATATCGCCTTTGCAATATCTTCTCCTTTAATGGTCAAACTAATCGGACTATGAGATTGAATAGTGCTTAGATGCGCTTGATAAAGCAAATCGGTAGTCGCACCAATTTTAGCCAAACTGTCTTTTATGGAATCAATACTTTTGTCTATTTTTTCGTTTTTGCCGTCAAAAATTTTAAATTTTTGAACAATTCCACCGCATTTATATAACAAGACAAAAATAGCAATTAAAACAACTATTAAAGTAAAAACTGCGCCATTGAGTTGCTGCAAGACCTCCATAAATATCGCATCCATATTTTTACTGTTATTTATATTTCTTACAAAAAATGCCCTTAATTCGGTATTAAAGAGCTCGCTGCATCGCGTAATTTAATACTACTATGCAATCTATATTTTAGCAACGCATCGGCCAAAATTGGCCGTTTTTAAAGCGGAATTTTCGTAAAACGGCCAAAAAGCGACCTCCCGGCCGCCTTTTAATTGCTTATAATTGCCTATAATTTCGGTTCCATCCCCGCATCCGCCGCGTCATTCTTCGTGCTAATCCCCGCAATCGTGGTTTTGCCAAATTCCCACAATCCGGTGCCGGCAAGACCACTCATGATCCCGGCCAGCGCGCCAAAAATTGACAGTTCGATAAGCAACAGCCCGAATCCCAATCCGACAATAAGCGAAACTAGCGGCGCGAACCGGTCCGGAGTGTTCAATGCTTTTTTTATCACTTCTGTTACTCCGGTCGCAATCGGAGAAATTAATGTGGCAATAACTATCGCCGCCTGAATTGTTTCTGGTGTCATTTTTTTGTGCGCGTTCGCATCGCGCGATTATTATTAGAGTCCAACGGCCGGCCCAAAAGAGGTGTTGGAATTGTTAAAGATCTCGGACCGGCCGCTTTTCCCGCAAGCCGACAAAGCAATCGGCCGGCGGGAAAAACCTCGGAATCAAAATTGGATTTCACCTTTCTCGATTCCGAAAAATAATAACAGTGGCGCGGCAAGCAACGATGCTTGCGTTTTTGCGGATCGATTGGCGATCCGTCAAGGCCGCATTGCCACATACCTATGCACCTTTCAGTAATATCTAGGCACCCCCTAGACCCTCAAATTCGATCAATCCCAGTACCACCTCGGACTTCGCCTTGCACTCCCTCTGCTTTTTCTCCCGGCCTGTACGTTCGTATTCATCCTTGATCTCCTGGTATGTCGCCACATGGTTCACCTCGTAAAAGAACTATTATTTTTCGTGCAGCGTAAGCAAACGCGCCACACTTAATTCCAACCCGATCGTCCGTCCATCCTGCACAGTATTGCGGGCTTCGATCGCCGCGATCGCCGTTTCAATATGCGCCAAATCATTGCTTTTAATGGTGTTTAACTGCTGCTGAATCAACGCCAGATTTTTATTGATATCCGCGTAACACATGATTATCGGAATCAAAAAGACGACAATCGCAATGACAAACTTCACATCCTGAAAACTGATGAATTTGGGTTTTTCTGTTTCCATATTGACAATTATTCGTTATTGGTTATAATCTTTTAATGGCTTCTACCAGAGCCAAAGCCAGTTTTTATCTGGCGGGAATTTCTGGTAGAATTCTCGCTAAATAAAAGCTGGTTTTTTATGTCAGATGAAACTTTAATTTTGGTCTTTGGGATTGCCCTGGCTTTGATAGCCGCCTCGAATCCCTGTAAATTTGGAATATGAAAAAAATATTATTGATTATTGGTTTGTTGTTTGTGAGTTCCCCTGTGTTGGCTTTTACCGAAACTTGGGGCGGCGAAAAATGCGAATATGTGAACTATCTTTCGCGTTGTTGCAATGACGGAAACGTTATGTATTATGCGGACAATTCGGAAACTTGGTGCCATATTGACTGGAAATCGAATGCTTGTTTGGATGACAATGGGGCGCTTTTATTTACTCATAAGGGTGTTTCTTTGTTAAATACTCTCAATGGTAACTATACAAATTCATTCACCAAAGAATTGTATTACAAGGGAAAATCGACAACCTGCCCGGTCAGAATGATCTATCGCAATCCCGGTAATTCCCCGATCGCGGCGTTTGCCCATTATGAGAATGACGTTTTGCTGGAAAATCAGTCATTCAATACTCCCAAGAAGGCCCCGGAGGCTGATTTTGCCAACCCCACCAAGACAACTTCCGTCCAAACTGTTAACAATAAGACCGGACAAACAATCATCGTAACCGTCAACAAACCGGTTGTTTCCACGGATGGAATCATTAAGCCAAAGACTACGCCCGCGCTTTCCAACCAATATTGGACAATGAGTAACGAGCAAATGTTAAATAAAATCAAAGAACTGATCGCGATGATAAATCAACTTCAAGCAAAATTGGCGGCGACACAAGGTAAATAATTGTGTGATTTTTACATATTTTTATGGGTATAAAAGATTGTTATACGACAATTGCAGCGATATTTGGTGTTATAATTTTTATCGGAATTTATCTTTATTCGATTGTTGAACATGGATTAATTGGTATTGCTTTAGGTTGGATTCCCGCAATTATGGCAGGTGGATTTTTAGGAATGTTATGGCCATTACTTTTAATAGGAATAATTTTTGTTTTCAAATTTATTTAGGAGGCCAAGGTTCTCCGTATTGTTGCCCCTTTCCGGGGGTTTTTATTTTTCCCGCTGTTCCTCCTTTCCATCCGGGCATCGGCGTCCCCTTCGGAGCCGGTAATAAATATTCTTGTTGCAACATTTTCTGCCCAGGTGCCGCCTTTCGAATAATACCCGATGTATCAGCAGGCCCTTTCATCGGTATTCCTTCAGGTGCTTCTAACAATAGTCTGTTCGATCTTTCTTTGTTGAGAGAATTGATTATCTCATCCATTTTTGAGATTATTTTTTCTTCCGACATGCTCGAATTTAAAACAGCGTCAAGTTTTTTATATTCGACAAGTTTTTTTTGCAACGATTTTTCCAAATCAATCGCATTTTCCATTTTTAGGCCTCCCCCCCTGGGAATAATAAGCGATCTTAACGCCCCGCCAACGGTATGAAACGTCAACAAATCGGCTAATTGACCAAGTTTTCTTCCCGCAGCTTCTCCAAACCCTCGTTTAGCCACTCGCTGTTTTAAATCATTGACCTTTTCAACCATGTCATCTGACAAATCACGCAAGCGAATCATATCCGACAGTTGCTTGTCCGCTTCATCGAAAATGGGATTTTTAAATAAAGATTTGGCCGTATTTTTAATTCCTGTTCTTGTATTTTCAACTGCCTGGCCTGAAATGCTTGTCGCTGGTTCCCCCATTTTCGTGAACGCTTTTCCTTTAAACTCATTACCATAAACTTTCGCCAATTTGTTCAATTCTTCAACGGTCAACCCTTCGTTCATTGCTTTATTCCTTAATTGATAAATTTCCGCCTTGCTGATTGGATCGTTTATTTTGGTGTAAAGTTCGTCCAAATGGTTGAAAGCGTCCTCGATATAATTGTGTTTGATACCTTTTCCACCAACAGATTCAGAAAAATTCAAATCTTGTAATCTATGCGGGGTTGGGTCTGCCGCCAATGTTTGATCTAATTTGTTTGATAAATTTTCTATTTCTTGAGTAGTTTTTTTTGACAAATCATCGTAAGTTTTTACTCCTTTGGTATCAATAAAAGAAAGAGCGCTTTTTGATTTTTGAATATCATCAGCTTTCCCTTGGGCAATCGAACCGGCTAAACTTTCTGTTTTTGTTTCCGCTTTTTTAGTTATTCTGTTGTTTATCATCTTCGGAATCCATGTCTTTTCCACCAATTTGGAAACCGGTTTCATTAATTTTTCCGTTGCCGCCACCGGCAATAATCCTAAAGGATCAAGCATTTCCCCGCCCACCGCCAACGGAATGTTCCCGCCCTCTTTTTCCGCCTTTAAAGCGGCTTCTTGAGCTTTTGAAAAATATCCCTGCATTGGTTCTTGATATGCCGGACCAGGAATTGTCGTTTTGTCCGGAACAAGACTCGGAACAAGAAAACTTCCTTTTCTTGCCATGCTACCCAATTCGCCAATAGTCGGAATAACTTGCGCCGCGGGACGAACAATAATATCCGCCAAAGCGCCGCCGAATTGAGCTATCGGATTGTTAAGAAATTTGCTCGCCTTGTCGCTTTCTGCTTTATCTTTCGAGTTCATATCCGAAAGCAAATCAAACTTTTTTTGTTTTTGTTGCGCTTCCGCCGCCAGTTTGCGCGAAAGCCGCCCGTTGCCTGTTGGTTGCCCCTGTTGCTGATTGATTGCATTAAGTTTGTCGGTAAGCCGTCCCATAGTTTTATTTTTTATCAGGAATCAAAGTGTAAACTTTTGACGCAATCTGACTTTGCGTAAATTCGGGATATTCATTAACCAAACTGGCAATCAACAATTCACGGGTTTTAAACGCGCTTGCGTTTGAGACAATATCATCTTCAAGATCGGCAGAAGGGTTGTTTGTTGTGGTCGTTCCCGAACTATAAGATGGCGTAAAACCAGACTGATATTGGCTCCATGCTCCACCAAGTCCCAAAGTTTTTGCTTGAGATTCGTATGATTTTGCTTTCGCGGTTGCCGCCTGGCTGATAGTTGCAATTAATTCTGACGCCGCGGATGCAATTTGTTTTGCAACTTCCGGTCGGACGATCTGACCATTTTGGATTTGCTGGACATAATTTTGCAGTTTGCCAACTTTAGAATCAATCGAATTAACCAAAGACAATTCACCTTCGCGCACCGCTGATTGATAAGTATCAAGAGCTTGTACATACGAATAAACGAGATTTAATTGTTTAGCTCCATTCCCCGGATCTTTGTTGATCGCGTCAACGGAATTTTTAAGGACGACCGTTCGATCGCTGGCGGCAATTAACGGCGAAGCGTTATATTTTGTCACCAAACTATTAAATAATGAAGCCTCGCCACTTGAAAGCCCGCTACTGCCAACTCCGGCTTTAGCGATAGCCACTTTTCGGTTAGCATCAAGCGTTTGGTAATCGTTATAAGTTCCGGTATAACCATTCTTTTTTGCATACTCATATTCTTGGATTGATGCTGTAGGTGTTTTGGTCGTATTTAACCCCAGCAAATCGTTAACCGATCCGCGCGCCTCCAATTCTGTTTTCAACAGCGTCAAAGGATCATAAGCTGCGGATCTCGCCGCTTCATTAGCCGCGGTGTTCGATGCCGCCCGGGCGTTTAAATCCGCCAAAATACCCTCCTGCTCGCTAGCAAGGCGCTTTTCGGCAAGATTGCGGGTATCAACGATCGCATTGTAGGCATTGGTCGTATCGCCCACCTCGCGCGATCCTTGGCGTTCTATGACTGCTTGGCGGCCGATCTGGATGCCCTTGGGCGCCAGTCGGTTACTTTCAATATCAATATCGCCTTGAATCCGGCTTTTAAGGTTAGCCAGTAAATCTTTGGTCTTGGTTAATTCCGTGTCAAAATCCGCCACCTGCGTCTTTAGCGTGGAAACGCCGCGCTCGTTTTCGAGTTTCGCTTTTTCTGCAGCATAGTCAAAAGTTGTCGGTTTGTAACTGTTCGCACCACTCAAAGCTTTGGAAAGCCGGGAAATTATATCGGCTTCCGCGCCTGCCGATCCGGTCGTATCTATACTGCCGAACAGATCGCTTGTTTTAAACGGCTCCGATGTTAGAGGGTTGGTTTTTGGCAAACTAGCAATTCCCGCGGATATTCCGGGAATTTGTTTGCTGATATTGCCTATTGATTTGCTAATTGCGTCAAGTTGGGATTGAGGTAATCCCGCGTATTTAATTTGTCCTGTCACAGGTGTATTTACCGGCAAACTGCTTTTAACGGTATTGATAACGCTGTTATTCGTGCCAAAAACAGTCCCTTGCGTCATGGTCTTGCCACTTGCCTTATCGACAAATGATTCTCCGGGTTTTAATTTCTGGCCTGTATTAGTATTATAATTTATGATTTGTGCCATTTTTTTTAAAATTAAATGTGTGGAGTAATTAAAAGAGTAGTAGAATTTATCGCCCGACCTATTTTTGAGTCTCCTTCCCCGGCTACGGATATTTGCCCGGCAATATTTTTTAAGCCGTACGGTTCACCCGGTTCCAACGAAGAAAATCCGTCTTGTTGCTGAATGCAAATCGGAACCGACTCATCTGCGTCAACTTCTTCATTAGCGAATCCGACAAATCCTACGGTTCCTGCTGTATCTAACGAGCAGGAATAATATATTTTCCCCGCCGTTGGAGTTAAAAATAATTTTGCGTCAAAAGAATAATTAGGAAGCGCGGACACCCAAGATGAACCATTGTGATAATAAATAGTTTGTCCGTAATTGACCACAGAAACTTCATGGCAATCAATTAAATAATAATTTGAATTATCATTGCCGCCACTTCGTTCTGCAACCACCCAATAATATGTTCCTTCCGCATACTGCAAAGCCGAAGCTCCCAAAGCTAAATCATATTCAACGTAATCCGTAGTCAGATCTCCACCTGCTTTATCGGCAAAAGCCGTTCCATTGGCCCAAGTTCCGTCTGGGGCCGACGCCGACCCGGATTGAATTCCAATCCGTAAATTATCTACGGGCGTGCCAACTTTTTTAAGTCTAATTTTGGTAGAGTCTAATTTTAAACCGGATGGATTGAATTTTGTCGCATATTTCGCCCAACCGCCAACTCCAGTTGCACCCACTATAGCTTCGTACTGAGTTCCAGTTCCCAACAATCTTATCCGTTCCGTTCTATCACCGTTGGAAATTATCACCGCGGGCCAAACGCTCCCTCTTTTAGTCAAATTTTCTCCTGCCGTTACCGCCCCCGCGACCACTGTTTTCCCGGCTTGCACCAACTCCGTACCGTTCCATTTAATATATTTCCCAGCCGATATATTTCCAGCAAACAATTTCGCATAATTATTATCTGAATCATCAATTCCCATCGCCACTACGCCGTTACCGTCCCAAGTAGCGGCATTGAATCCAGTTGAAGCGATATAACAATCGCCTGCATTATTTGTATATGCCAATATGATTTGTTGGCTCACGATCTCTCCCGCGACGATCATACTGGCGGAAACAACGCCCATCTCCCCATCGCCGTAAAAAGCAGCCACGGTCGCTCCCGCAACTTTTACCAATATGCCTGTGGGCGATAACCAAATACCATTGCTCTCATCGGTTATGATCTTCAGCCCACCGCTCGCGCCAAAAGTAAATTCGCCCAAAATCTGTTTGGTTGCAGTGTTTAGCGCGTCATCAATAAAATGATGGTCGATAATTACTCCAGCCACGTCCGCGACAGTCTGGGACATAGTTTTAGCGTCTGTCCCGGCAATATCGGTAGAGCCGTCAATTTTGGAACCGGAAATGTAATAATTATTCAAAACGCCGCCGAATTTGGCTTCTTCCAAAATCTGCTTGAATGTTTTGTATTCAGTTTGTTTGACGTTTGAATAATCCATAAAAATAAATTACCAAGATTCGCCGCCGATGTGATCATCGATCCTGAAATCATTGATATTTTGCGTCGTGTCCGGCGAAGGATCTAAATACATACCTTCGTTTTTTTGCAATTCATTTTTAAGCATTTGCCCCAACAATCCGCCCCGGACCGGCGAAAGGCCGCGCTCAAAACCTCCATCATAGAGCATAAAATATCTGTCCGCGCGATTCACGTCCTGTTCATTTTGCGAAAAATAAAGCGCCAACGGCCGGTAGATCATCAGGTCGTGATATTGTTCCGGTATTAGCGAAAACTCGCCGATGGTATAGGTTTCCGTTCCCGCGGCGATACTTGCTCCCTCATATGGCTTTACCAATTCCAAAGCCGTGTCGCTTGTGATTGAACTGATCTCATACCAGCGATAATCGCCGGTAACGCCATCGATCCGCAAAAACTGATTATCACAAGGTTTGCGCGTCAACCAGCTAGATCCGCTTCCGACAATCGATTCGTCGGTGATTGTCGCAGTTACAATCGTGCCGGTCGTGTAATCGTCCTGGCTCAATTCCTTGCCGCGCTTGCGCCCCTTGATCGTGATCGTGCTTCCGGTCGTTGCCGGTGTCGGATATAAATAAAGCAAATTTCCTAGCCGGTAATAATACTGGCAAACATCCGATTCCCCGCTGTTCAAAGAAAGTAAATAATTCCAAAATCCCGCGTCCTCGATCGGTGTTGGCCGGTAAATCGTGCCGCCCGCGGTCGTAACGATCACGGTATTTATTTTCCGCAAAGTATTCGGAATTTGATAATAATTTGTGCCGTCAATCGTGGTTTTTGTGCCGTTATATTCCAAAAACGGCCACGGCGCGGCACTTAAAACCAACCCTTGCGTATCGTTGATATTTTGCTTGAATTCCGCCACTTGCGCGGTGCTCTCATCGGCGGACTTGGTTTTAAGTGAAGAATAAAGATTATAAAAAGATTTCATAAAATTATAGACTTCTTAAATTGACATCATCAATGAATGTTTCGCGAATTTTCACCGGCGCGCTGGTACTTCCGTTGGTGTGGTCAAATTCCAACCGGAAGTTTTCCGCGTTACATTTGGGATGGAAAACTTTTTTTGTCACCGCGCCATCAACCGCAAAAGAAATTGTGCCTGTCCAAAGCGCCGTCCCTTTATTGTCGCGCAAGGTCAAATCCACGCGCGCGCCGCTTGCCAAAACATCAAAATTAACCACAATAGTATCCACTCTTGACGTTCTTTCCGGACCCGAACTCATGAACTGTTTGGTTTTGTAGTTTGAATCCGTTGCGTAACCATTGGCTACCGCCAGGCTGTATCCGGTGGTCGAATTGTGCGATGCCGCGATCAACTTCCCGAACGGGCAAGAAATCCCGCCCACGCTAGACGTATGCACCGGCGTTGCCAGATAAGCAAAATCAACGTCCGTTTCATTGTCGATCGGACCATAAGCGTAAATTTCCGAACCCGCCGCAAAAGCGACCGAACTGCCAATTTTTGAAACCTGATAATAAGCAGGCAAGGTTCCGTCAAACGATCGCAACGGTTCAACTTTATTTCCGGAAACATAGCCAAAAAAATTGATCGCCGTACCATCAAAATCAAAACATTGATACCAGCAGAATGTCGTCCCAAGCGCAGTCAATAATGCGCCAATCCTTCCTTCAACCGGCACCGGATTGTTCTCCCAAGTATCGCTAAACCCGTCCCATCGATATATTCCCGATTGATTGTTATTTGCGCCGGAAATATTCGGCCGGTTTGCACCGATATAGACCAAGTCATCATTCCAGGTCAAGCTTTCCACAACGCAATCCGCCCATAAATCCAAACCTTGCGCCACGTCCGTTGTGCCGTCTAAAGAAGCAACATATCGTCCATTGGCGATATAGACATTGTCATCTCCGCCATTGATCATCTGATGACTTGTGGCGCTCAATGCCGCACCTACCAGCGCCGATGTCCACCAATCATCATCGAAAGTTGCGTCAAGATTGAACATCCCAATATTGCCCGCGGTTGACGTATTGTAGGAATAAAGAAGTTGACTGTTATAATGGCAAACATCTTCGCCCGAAACTCCCGTCCCCGCGATCGAATGCGGCCAGATACCGGCATTAATAACCGCCGTGGCACTGAATTTATGCAACAACGCGCCTCCGGTTGCATAAGCCACATTTGAAGCCACGGCGGCCTTGGAAATGCCCCGGATTAATGTTGTGACCGCGCCTACCTCCGTTCCCGCGGTCAGGTCAACCAATTTCGGCCCCGGCGCCATGCAAGAAGGATCAAAAAGGCTGATATTTTTCATATCGCCTGCCTGCTCGATGTTGCCGTATGCCGGATAACTATTTTTGTGCCACTTCGGGGCAAACCCCTTGTGCCTCCGGATTTGGATTGGGAATTGTGCCATCTTCTTGTTTTTTAGCGTTTTCTTTTTCAATCTCATCAATTAAAGTCAAAGCACCGGCGATCTGCTCATTTTTTTTCGCCAACTGTCCCAAAACTTTTAAATTTTGGTTATATTCCGCCACCAATTTGTCTTTTTTTTCTTTTAAATCCATATTATTTTTTTAAATTGTTTATTGTTTCCGTATTCTCCTTGACCACTTCTGACTTCCCCGCCTCTGCCTTCGGTTGCACCGCTTGCAGCGTAACCGCCACTTCCTTTCCGTCCTTGTCTTTAAAAGTTTGCGTCACCGATCCGCTTTTCACGGCTTCAACAAAAACCGCGGCTATGCCGTTGTTGAAAGCGTTGGTCAAGAATTTATTGAGCAATTGCAATCCAAGGTAGTAGACCCATCCTGAAGCCAGAAAAACGATAACGAGCGATACGATGATAGTTTTTTTGTTCATTTTATTTATTGCAAACAGCCTCAAGTTTGTTGAGGCGTTCGGTTAATGATTCAATTTGTTTCTGTTGCTCTTTGTTTTGCTCCCACTCAAGCGTTGTGATTTTTTCATAGTTCAAACCCTTGATTCCGTTATCCTCGAAGGTCAACCCCTTCACTCCATAGGGTTCAAACATCTGCGCGGTAAAGCCTAAATCGGTGTAATCGCCTTTCTTTTCGTCTTTCCATTGAAAGTTTACCGCCTGAATCTTCGGGTCGCTCAACATCTTCATCGCAACATCGGAACCAATTGGGGTGATATTCTTTTTCAGTCGTTCATCGCTGGCAGGTGCGCTAAGCAACCCATTGGCGTCCGCAACAACGGTACGCGAACCAGAACCCGCAAGATTAGCGATAGTCACGGTTCCCGCCGCAGCAATCCTCATCCGTTCAGTATTGTTGGAAGCGAATAATACCGGACCGTTCTGATAGTTCCAGAACTGCAGCGAAGAATCTGAAGAAGAATAAGCGAATTGCGCTCCATAAGTTGCGCCCGTATAAAAATCAACCGTCGAATAACTGGACGTATTCGCAGTCACCCGTAAAGAACCGACTCCGGCACTATTTTGGACTTCGAGAATCGCCGCGGGCGCGGTTGTCCCGATACCAACCTTGCCGTGATGGTCAATTCTCATCACTTCTGTCGCCACACCAGATATTGCAGTGGAAAACTGTAATCCAGTTTCATTAACAGATGAAGAAAATGTATTCTCCGCAATGGCAGCGATTGACGCACCGGTTAAATTGGCGTCCGATCCTGAAGCGTCAAGCGCGGATCTGAAGTTAATCCGGCCAAGGATGTCATTGGCGACAGTGGAAGTTTCTTTGGAAGATAAAGTGAGAACCGCGCCGGTGGTCGTCAGTCCGTTCTGAATCTCTACAATCGTGAAAGGAGCGGTTACGCCAATACCGACATTTCCGACAAAAGAACTGTCATTCGCGCCACTGACGGTGAGTACGCCATTGATCGTATTGTTCCCAGAAAAAGTGGCGTGATCGGCAAAGTACAACGCGTCCGCGTTGTCATTTTCGTTGTTTTGGAAAGTCAAACGATTGTTCGTAACGTCGTAATATGTCTTGGATCTGGTCGTTCCGCCTTCTTGGAAGTCAAATTCGGGATTGCCGCTGGCCGCATCGATGTAGAACAGCTTGCCCATATGGATATAACCGTTCACATCGAGTGCCTGGGCCGGGCTGGTTGTTCCAATCCCCACCCTTCCGGCAGAAGTATCAACCACCAAATCATCAGTATTCACAACAAAATCTCCGGTAGTCGCAAGGGTAATCGTCGCCCCCGAACCGCTGGCGGGTTGCAAAGTCAAAGCCCCGGAAGCGGTGATAATCTTGGGCGTGGTAATGTCGGTGGTGAATACCGGGCTGGTAGCAGTCGGTCCAGTTCCCAGAGCCACTGTACCCCCCGCAAATGTTAGGGTGTCAGCCGAATGAGTTAGCGTCATGTCCGCAGTTGACGGCGCAGTTGACCAAGTAATTACCGAACCGTTCCCCAAAAATAAATCTGACCACCCGATTGCGGCGGTTCCTAATGAATCGGTGTTGTCGGTATCGCTTGCAAGTGTTGTATTAATCGCCACAGTGCCAAGATTGGAAAGAGTATTCGTCGCCCCACCGATGTCAGAAAGCAACTCCGAGTAAGAACGCCCCTCTAAACCTGTTGTGGTGAATTTAGCGTAATCATTATCCGCCACATCCGCGGCGTTGATTTGGACTTTGTTGGTGTCGGCGATTCCAAAAGTCAACGCGGTTTGAAAATATGAAGTATCGTGACTATCCAGCAAATCAGAATCCGCGGCCTTGCCATTAGCGGCCAAATACGCAGTCGAAGCCGTAAAAGCCGCTGTACCCAATGCGCTGTCACTCCACGCTACATCAGTTGCGGTGGCTTGTAATACCTTGCCTGTAGGTGAAGCGGGAAAAGCTAGTCTAGACCACTTCGGGGTTGAATTACCAACCATCACATCGCCTCTGGCCACAGTATCGGCCAAAGTATCACCGTGGGTCGTGGATAAGAGGTTGTGGGCGGAGCTGGTATTGCAATCAGCCGCGGAGGCCGCAAACTTGCCATTCGCGTCAATGTAGGCGCAACGATTGCCGACACCGGCAAGTGAAGGTATCTCCAAACCCCAACCGCTTGAAACTGGTTTAAGATAACCGCTGACGGGGTACCACAATTCGCCCGCGGCTTTGGCAGTCGAAGCAATAAAAATTATTAACAAAACTGCCAATATAATATTTTTAAAAAAATTATTCATTTTAGTTTTCATAATAAAAACTTACGCCTTCAAGATTGACCATGCTGTCTAAATAAAGAAGATTAAGATTTGAAACATTGAACCATTCGAATTGAGTCGGAAAAAGCGGCGCTCCCGCCCTTGTTGCCAACGCCGCAACCACGGTTGACCCGCCGACAACCACCACGCCAGTATTGCTTTCCAGCGCGGTAATCCTCACCCGTTTGCAAGGCACGCTGGTTGCCGATAATTGCACCCTAGTCCCCGCGGTTGTTACGGCTTTTATTCCATTCCCGACCGCGGTATATCCTTGAATCTCGGCAATCGCGTCCGTTTTACTGCGTTTTGTAATATCATCGAGCCGAAATCCCATTGTTTCTTCACCAATAGCAGTAATTCCAAGCGACGCTTTGCGATTATTATTATCTTTTTTGGCGGTTTCACTGGCCATTTTATTGGTTTAATTTAATCAAAATGCGTTTTAACGATTGTTCTTTTTCCGAAACTTGGGATTCGCGCACGCTTAATTCCAAACTCATTTCCTTTTGCGCTTTTTCTTTTTCGGCAATATCCGCTTCGCGCTTGGCCAATTCCTCAACTTTCCCTTTTTCTCCCAGGTAAATATCCGCCATTTTGTCGGTTTTCACTTTCAATTCCGCGCAATTGTCCTGCAATTTCTTTTCCGCGTCTTTAAAGCGCAAAATTTCCGCGGTCAGAACATCAATTTCCTGTTTTTTGGCGAGTAACTGCGTTTCGAGCTGTTTGACCTCCTCCTGTTTTTGGATTTTGGTTTTGTCCAATTCGCCGATCGCCAATTTCCACATTTCGTCAAATTTCGTTTGCAATTTTGCAAACGTGTCCTGACCCAATTTATCGATGTCTTTTTTGAACTCTTCGTAAAATTGGTTAAACATTTTTAATAATTTCATTTACCGCGTCGATACGCGTTAACGATTCCTTTTCTTTGCGTTTAATCCAAAATTCAAACTCTTCTTCGTGCCGCGCGATCTGATCTTTAAACGACAAATGATTAAACCTGTCCGCGGTTTGGATTTCTTTTCCCAAAAAATCGTCGCGATCGGTGAAATTATATTCTTTGTTGCGCCTGCTTTCCTCAAAAAGCTGTTGCGCCAAATGCAAACTCACCTCGCTTGGAAGATTCCGCGTTTTTCCGGGTTCCAAAATAATATCCACGCCGTTATATCGGCCGGTGAAAGCGCGCTCCAGTTTATTTGTGATTGGGGTTGTGTTCCAAATAAGCATAGATTTAGGCAGTTACGCCGCACATATTAACCTTGCATACACTTGTTCCGTCAATGGCGATTGTCACCGCCGCGCCCACAGCGCCTTTAAACGGTGTTTTAAATTGATAGCCAAAATTACCCGCACCAACTTGAAATCCGATAGTTGTTGTGCCGTCGGTCAGGGTGCAAACCGATCCCGCCTTATCGCTGGAAACGATAATATCGGTCACATAATGAGATTTTCCCTCGGTTGCGGCCGCCGCGATTGTGGCCGCGGTCGCGTGGGTATGAACTAGATTAAAAATTGCTCCATTCGTTGGTAACATAGTTTTTTACGCGCCAGTTTCTTCCAGCGCCATTAATTGTTGCAATAATTCTTCTTTGGTTTTTGTAACGTCAACTTTTGCGCCGCGCTCCTTCAAAGAAGCGATAACGTCCTGTTTAGTAACTTGCACGGGTGCCGCCGGCGCAATTGTTTTTGCCGTGCCCGCGTATTTGGTTTTTAAAGTTTCAAGGTCTTTCACTCGCTCTTGCTCGGGGGTCATTCTGTTGTTGCTCTCATTGGCAATCTCGGTGATTATCTGCTCTTTCATTTTTTCGATTTCGGGTTGTGTCCAAAGCAATATTCCGCCGCGCTCGCTGATTTTCATTGATTTTCTTTGCCGCGCCAGTATTTTTCTGGCCAAATGGGTTGCCAAATGATCCGCTTCCGGGAACCGGCAAGGGTAACTTTCACCGGCAAAAACCGTGATCGAAACTCCCCGAAACGAATGCGTAAACGATTCATTGTCGATATTCGTAAAACGCACTATCCGGCGCTCTTGCGCTTCCGCGATCTGTTCTGGTGTCTGCATATTATTTGATAGCTTCCCGTTAATGGGTCGCCAGTTATAAATAGAGGTTGACGCCCTCCGGCAAGCCCCCTGCCACAAGCAAGGAGCTTTGCGGAAGATTCAACTTAGAGAATATTGATGTCCGCCAAGCACGCTTCATCGCCCGTGCTGGCCGCCACCAAAACCCGCCCGACATAGTTTTCGTCCATCGGGCCTTTCGCGGTCGTGCCGGTGATACCATAACCCTCGGTATCATCACCGGTCGTGATCGAATAATTGATCGTGATCGCGCTGCCGCCACACATAACGCCACCGATGCCGCGCTTCAAGAAATAACCGTAATCGCCGGAAGCGAACGCCACCTGCGCCACGCCCTGAACCGGAGTAATTTCGGTTGTTACCGGCGCTTTTTCGGCATCGGGTTGATGCACGATCGCGAATCCGGAATCAGCCACCGCCAAACCGGTCGTCAGGGCGTACTGCTCGTAAAGTTCCAAGGTGTCGGCAGTATTGCCTTTCACTTTCGCGATCTGGCCCACACCGGTCCCAGTGTTGATGTCGATCCAATGGTCACAATAGGCATTCACTGTCCAACCCGCGGACGCTTCGGTCACATACACTTTCTGGCTCCGGCCATTACTCGAAGACGAAACCGTGGTCACGGTTGTGTTTGCGGGCCGGGTAGCAATCATGTACGCGCTGATCGCTTCGGTCGCATACAAATATTCCCAAATCCGGCCATCCGGAGTTTGGACTTGCTCGTTCATCGACCCCATTTTTACGGTCGGGGTGTCAAAAACCGATTGAAAATTTATTTGTTTCATTTTTTTTGTTATTATTCGCCGTTTTCGCCTTGCCCGACCTTTCACCCGCATCGCGCTCGCTCGCGCATCGGGAAATTCAGCGTCAGCGTTAAGGGCTTATCTCTGCGCCCGGAACTTTGAAACTCTATCGCAAACAGACAAAAACTCTTTACTCGTTGCCGATCCCTTAATTTTATTGCAAGACCAGCAACACGAAACAGAATTTTCAAAAGTATAACCTATGCGGTTATTTTTTCTGTCTATCCCGATATTTTCAGACTCACCACAGTAATAGCAGGTTCCATTAATCAACAATTTAAATTGTTCGTAAGTCAATGAAAATTCTCTATTTTTGCATCTTGATCGATATTTATATTTATCGAATTTTCTTTTCGGTGTTTTATTATACTTCCGAAAATATTGAAGATGCTTTTCTCTGTTGGAATCTCGCCATTTTTTATTTGCTTGATTATGGCGTTTCTTTTGTTCTTCGTTCATAGGCGCAGGGTAAACTCTCAAAACTATTAAATTGTTCAAGGCTATGCTGCCGGAGCAACCGCGAAACCAATCCCCTGATTGTAAGTGCCGTTGGAAGACGGACCCAGAGCGTAAATATGCGCCACGCTGTTGCCCCATCCGGTCGCGCCGATCTTCAAACAATCTTGAAGGATCACGCAACCGCCAGGCGCGGCATTCACCGAAAACGCATCGGTTATCGTCGTTGCGCCGATCGGCGTGTAGTTGATAAACTGACATCTCCGAAAATCAATACTCCGGTCCAATCCGTTGGCCGCAACCTTCAAAAAGAAAGGCGCGTCCGCGTCAGCAAACATCGGGAAGATGCAGTCATCGAAGACGTTGCGAGTTGCCGCGGTATCGCACTCAACATTTGCACAAGCCGCCGTACGACTGACTGTATCGAATCCAATCACGCAACCGCCGAAATAGTTTTCCGAACCTCCCGAAAGTTGCAGATCATACGAAGTCGCCGAATCCGCTGCAACAGCATTAGATACTCCCATATGACAATCAAGGAAAGCATTACGGCTCCCAGTAACCTTAACGCCCACCAAACCTGTCGCCGCGCTAGTCGTAATCTGAACATTGCGGAAACTGTTTCCCTGCCCTGATACCGTAAAAAACGGCGTAACGCTGGCAGTTGACGTAGTAATGCGCGCCCGACTCGAATAAGGAACAGGAGCTACATTTCCAATCAAATGGCAAAGGTTCTTACTCCAATCCAATACTGCAGTTTCCACCGTACCAGTACCTGAACCGGTACCTCCGGGAATTTGCACGATTGCTTCGTGACTGTTATCGGTCAAATCAGAATACGCTTTTGCAAGCGTTTTAAAGGCATCGTTGCGATTTTTTCCGCTTTGGGTGGTATCGTTGCCATTGGTCGGGTCCAGAAATACCATTTTGTTGATATAGGGAAGTCCGGCCATTGCCGCGATATCTTCAGCGAATATCTTGGCGCCCATTCTCAACGCCGGAATGAATTGACTTGCTTTTTTCATTGTGTTGGGTTCCCTCCGGCTCCTGAATGGTAGCCGTAGCTATTGCTCGTCAAACCGGAGGGATTGTTAATTGGTTAAAACTACCCGGTGATTCCGGTCATCTGACCCTGTCTGCGCGGATCGGTCGCGATGAAGTTACCGACATAATACAGGTGACCAACTTCTGCCGGTTGCTGGCTGGATCTCATAAGTCCGGACCAGTTGAACCCGCGAGGAATCGGTATCGCCTGCGCGCCTTCGATGTTTCCTTCGGAAGTGTTGAATTTCTGATAACCGCTCAAATCGATACCATAGAAACCAACAGCTTTTTCATCGAGAACGAACATTTTTTGCGCGGTGGCTTTGTCATCGGCGACGATCGGAGTGCCGCGATACCACAAGGCATCAAACCCGGTATCGCCTCTCAATGCATCCCGGCTCGAAATCTGGCCGGTGCGGGTAACCTGCGGATAACCGCTCATCTGGTAACCGGCGCGTACAGTCGGTTGCAATTGGCCTTCATACGCCGTCCAAATGGTAGGCGTGGTCAAAGCCACGCTGGGTTTAAACGAGCCATAAGTAACGCCGTTCCAAGCGGTTGACATGTCGCTCAATTCCAACGCACCAATACTGGCGGCGTAATACCCTTTCAACGTGGTATAGGTTGCGCGCGCCAATGTTCCGTATGTCGAAAAATTGGTCGCGTCATCCGCCGCGTTGTAGATCGAATCAAACGAACTGGCTCCGCTGCCAGCTCCCGTGCCGCCGTAGAAATAGCCACCCAGGTCATCGCTCAAATCCTGCGCGATGCTGTCCATTTCGGTCGCCAAAAGCTCCAAAATGCGCTGGTCGCCCTCATTGACGGTTTTTTCAATATCATCAATCACCACCGGCTTATGAATACGCTGGGGTTCAAATGACATCTTGACGCGCGTCGACTGGCGGTCAGTGTCCAATGTTCCGCCTACCGGCACAATTCCGCCCGTGGTGGATTTGGTGTATTTGATGATCACTTCCTTTTTGTAGCCGGAACCCCAAGTCTGGGCGTTGCCAAGGAAACGCAAAAGGCCGACGTTTCCTTCAAGAACGGTATCGAATACTTTTTTGACGATTGCTTCTCTGGTGACCGTGGTCACCGTTGCTGAAAATTCCATAAGTTTATTTCTTCGTGAACATTCCCTGAATCAGATCAAGTGCCGATCTGCTGCCGTGGATTTGCTGATAAGGAATACCTGCCGGCGCGGGTTGGCCGCCTTTTGGCGCTCCCACCGGGCTTGGTTGCCCTGCGGGCTTTCCTCCCTTGCCAAGTTTGGCATCCATAACTTCCCTATAAACGCCGTAAGCCGACTTCATCGCGTCAATCCCTGTGATCGGCAGATTGTGCCGCACCACGAATTGCGCGAATGCGTTTTTGTCAAATGATTTATCTGCTTTGGTCGTTTCATCGACAAATCCATCCCATTGTTTTTTCGCCTCCGCTTTGGTCTGCTCGCGGCCGTCGATTGTTTCAATGGCACGCTTTAAACCGCGCTCTTCAGCTAAAACCAATGCCTGCTGTAATTCCTCATAGGTTTGAGGTTTCCAGCCTTTTTGCATGTAAAAAGGTTTGTCTGCGTCAGGATTTTGTTCCGTTTTGTTAAGTTTTTCGAACTCTGACAATCTTTGCGATTTCTTCGTAAATTCCGGCAGCAAAGCGTCGTAATCGCTCGCTTTCTTTTCCAGTTCCGCCACCTGATCAAGCGTCAATTCCTTGTCGCCGATTTTGACGGTCTGCGGGGCGCCCCCTGCGCCTTGCGGATCGCCTCCTCCTCCTGGTTGGCCTCCTTCCGGGGCCGGATTTCCTTGCGGATCTCCGCCTTCCGGTTGGTTGCCCTGTCCTTCGGGAGCCGGCGCTCCAAACATACTTGGGTCTAAAACTGGGTCCATTTATTTGGTCGTAGCGATTGTTTTTTTGCGGCCTGATCGTTGTACGATTTCCGCAAACTACCTGATCTAAACGACGGTTATTTGATTCTCAATTAAACTGCGGCGGTCAATGCTTCCACTTGCGATTGCATCTCTTCTAATGTTTTCACCTGCTCCTCTTTTGGAAGCGCCTGGAATTCCGGACTGGCCGCGATCGTTTCCATTTCTTGCCTTAACGCGGCCACTTCCCCGGCTCTTTGATCCGGCTGCGCTCCCGCCGGCGCGCCTGCTTGTTGCGGTGTTACTGCCGCCAATGTTTGCCCCGCTTTCTGCAATGCGGCAATATCTTCATCGTTCAAATTAATGATCGAAAGCGGATTGGTCTTATACATGATGAACCGCTTGGCCACTTCTTGCGGGTTGTCATAGCCCTTGCCTTGCTCGAAATATGTCAATGGGTCGATCAACCCGTTGCGGGCATCCTCGGAGGCTCTCTCGGCCTTATAAAGCCGATCTTCAGGCATAATCTGGCCTTCGATCACGCGCACCTCCATTCCGTCGTCAAAGTCGTCTTGCATCAATTCCAAAGTTTCGATCGCTTTGTCTTTTCCCATCACTTTGATAAAATGCCGATCGGTATATTTGACTTTCATCAATTGGAATTGCCAGTTGTAGCTCTCGTAATAAAGCGCATCGATCAAATCAACCAATTCGTTCAATTTCTGGAAACTTTGCTCCCGCAATATGGCCCGGCCGGTCGCAGTTTCGTTTTTATTGGTTTCGCCGCGGAATTCAGCAGTCGCGCCCATCACATTGTCCACTTCCTGCGTGGAATGGCTCAAATCCTGCATTAAAAATCCGGGTAATTCCTTGCCCACTTCGCGGATCACGCCTTCTTTGACCCCTTCGCCGTACCAAATGCCTTTAGGATTGGCTTTGGCCCGCTGCGCGTCCTCCTTGGTGATGGTTGTCAATCGGGTATCAACTTTGATAATTCCGTTCATCATTTCGGCATTATCCGAAAATTGACGCTTGCGCTTGTTAATTTCGTCGTTTAAGGACGCCGCCTGCTCAATCAATGATGTGCCACCCACCGGGCTGTCATCGTCCTCGAATACGGTCCCAAAAATATAAGGCGCGTATGGTCGGTCTAAATTATTGTAAAAATAACTGTCATATTGATTTTTCTCCTGCGCTTCGGGCTGATTGCGATATTCGGTAAATTCCGGCTTTTTCAAATCCATCATTTTCGCCCGTTTGCGCTGTCCTGGAAGCTGGCCGATCTCTTCCTTTTCTGCTGGCAGCATTTTTACCCCTTGCCAATCCCAATATGGATTCTGCTCAACACCGATGATCATGTTTTGAAAGCGGTAAACCACAGTCTTGCCGTCAACCCAAACCTCCATGTATTCCACGCTTGGATTGTTTATGGCCAAATCCGTTTCCCGCCCCGCGTATCCGATTGAATTTAAAATCTTGTCTTTGGATTCCGGGAATTTTTCTCCAAACATTTCCAATAAATCCTGTGCGGTCGTGTTGATTTTCTCCATCCAAACCTGCACCTCGTCGCGGTTGGTCGCGTTAATCGGCGTAAAACGCACCTTTAGCGGATGCACCGGGCGCTCATCAATTCGCTGGCATTTTTCATCCCAAAATATCTTCAAAACGATCAACCGGCTGAAAAATAGCCACCGCAAGCCTTTCCGCAATTTCTTTTTAAGTTTGATTTCGCGATGCAAATCGATAAACGCGGTCTGCAAATTATTGGCGATTGTCTTGGCCTCCTCGGTTTCATTTCCGGGAATCACGTTTGGAGGCGTAGGCCGCCCGGTCAGATTGGCAATTACGCTCTCGGTGTCGATAAATATGCGATTATCAACGACTTTAGACCTTCCATTCGGGATATTGTCCGTCAATTCTTTGTGCTGTTGCCAAAGTTTTCGATTAGCGTCAAAATTTTTCTCGATTTTCACCCACAAATTCCCCGCCTGGTTCCAGTGGTTATCGATAAACTTTATCCATTGATCGTCTTCGAATTGGGAGTAGTCCATTGTTATATTTTCCCAAGAAACAAAAAACCTTGTCGTTTTAAGACAAAGTCGGGACACAAAATAAAGCTAAAATAGCTTAAAAGGGGACAAAGTGGAGCCGTCAAAAATCAACTCTTTTTTGTGATTGAATTTCTAAAATTGTTTTGGCCGATTTGCGATTTTGATCCATAGCGATCGCAAAATTGCGCGCGGCGGTAAAAATACTTCAGTTGCCGCGCCGAAAGCAAAATATTCATTTTTTCCAAAGTATGGGATACCTTGCCGTAATGATTGCCGCGCTCGCGGATTAAAACATAAATTGTATAAACCACATCGCTGTCAACCTCCCACTTTTTAGCAAACTCAATTAAAATTTCCTCTTGCATGGTATTAAAAATTGTTATTTTGGTTAAAAAGTTCCTCCAACGAATTCATCCGAAAACCGTCTTTTGTAACTTCAATGATTGGCTTTTTTGGATTCGATTCAGTTAAAAATCCGGACTTGCCCGCCCCGCGACTGCGTGCCAACCAGTAATAGCATTGCGCCAGCGCCCAGTGATTAAGTCCGCTGGCCGATTCCCAAACGTAGCGCTTGCCGCCATCGGGCGTGTCCACGATCACCCGCCGCATCGATTCCCAGTGCCTGATAAATTTTTCTAAAACGTCGCGCGGCACGCCAATTAACGTTTTTCCTTCCAGCATGTCCATCACCACTTTGTCAATCAAACGAGAGCGATCCGCCCAAACATATCCCCAGTTTTTCAAATCTTCCTCGGTTCCTTTGTCGCCGCCCCAGCGGGCAATTTCCGAAGTCTGCTTGTCGCGGTTTAAAAAGCACAAAAACAATTTCGGATATTTTTTCTTGAATTCTTCAGCCCAAGTGCGCTCTGGCCCCGCATCCATCACGACCACCGGATTATAGGTTTCAATTTTGCTCTGCAATTGCTCCCGGCTCAAAACTTTGTCAACTTCGAATATCTCTTCGGCGGTTCCGATCATGTAATGCTTTTCAATGCCGATATCGATTCCCATAAAAAACGGACCCTTTTCAATTTTCTTTTCCGTCCAGCAATCGGTGATGATTTGGCGGAATGACGGCATCGCCGACAAACGGTAAGGTTCGCCCAAAGTAAAGTTAAAAAACACATCCGGCGCTTGATCCTCGTACTTTTTTAAAATTCTTTCCGCGTTAAACCACGGGGCCATCAACTGGCTGATATGATACCCGCGGATGCGCGCGCCCGGCTTTTGCGGCTGCCACACACCTACGCCTCGGTCTTTGGTCGCAAGCGGCTTGCCGCAATTCTTACAAACAAAACATTTCAGCTGTGCGTTAATGCTGTCCGGCCAAGTCAGTGTTTGCGGTTCTTTGCACGCTCCGCACGTTATCACCCATTCGCGCTGGTCGGATTTTTCCCACTCGGCATCAATTCCGATCTTCTCCAAACTCGGATTCGACATTTTCCAATTAAAAGGATTCTTGGAATGGTCGTTGCGGCTCGAGTACTGGTCAACAACGTGCAAATCGCTGCGGTCAAGCTCGTCGTGCGCCAGAATATCGCAAGTGGTCGATACCGGCGCGGATTTGGAATGCGTGCCGCGAATATGCATGAAAGCATCGCCAATGCCTTTGAGCGACACGCTGTCCTCGGTCAAACTGTCCTTGATAACTTTGTTTTTCTGGATTATCGGATTGAGCTTGGATGCCACAAAATCCGAAACATCGTCATCGCTGGGCATTGTCACGATCGAACCCAATCCGCGCTTTTGCGCAAAATGGATCATACGCAAATTGAGCCAAACCGTCAGCCCGACCTGCGAACACTTCTTGATGCACAATTCAGGCGACTGTTCCCGATAAATGTCGTATTGGAAAAAATGCTCATTGAAGTCCAACGGCTCGCCCTTCTCGTTGCATATTTTATTATTCAAAACCCAAAATATCGGGCTGTAATCTTCAACGCTCATAATCTTTTAATTGGTATCCCTCGAAAGTACTTCCATCCTCTGATTAACTCCAATGCTTTTCCGGTCGCTTCAATTTCTTTAAACGTTTTTTTAAAACTTTCCGGCGTGCCATCGTATAAAAAATCAATCGTCCATTCTAATTCAGTTATTAAATCTCCAACCCAAATTTTATCGCCATTTTTAATGATTATTTTGAACATTTTTATCGCTCATTGAGTATTTTTAATTTTGTTGCTGTTCCCCGCGACCTGGACTTCAACCCAAGCTGGAAGTCCGCCTGCATTATGCGCTCCTCCCGCGCCATCAATTCTTCTTCGTGTTTTTTCCAGGGATTGCCGTAATGCGTCCTAAACCCATACTCATTCGCCTGCAAAGTTTCCCAAGCATACTGCGCGCGCATAACCCGAATCTTGCGGCTCTGCTCATAATACGGGTCACTGTCGCGGTGCGTAATGTGCCGCAAACAGTCTTTGCCGCAATCGGGGCACTTTGCCCGGTAAACCGCAATCACATCGCCGTAAAGCCTATGCCGTGACTTGTAGCATGGCGCGCTGAAGTCCTCCTGGCAGTCGGAACACCAAAAATCATAGGAAAGCAACCGATCCGCGGTTCCCGCTTCCATATTTTCGTTTGGCTTGGCGCGCTTTGCCTGCCGATCGGCCTGCATCGCGTCCCAGTGGTCTTCGGTGAATTTTCGCAATCGTTCGTATTCATTCATTTGATTTTTTAAACCCGCTTAAAAATCGTTTCCATTGCGGGTCCTGATTAAGTTCGTCCAGTTTGGCCTGATCCGGCTCGGTGATGAATTCGGCGGATTTTGTTGGCTTGGACTGCGGTTCAATAGTTGATTCAATTTTCATGTTATTTTCATCAATTTCTGTAATGATCCGCCACTTTGCGCCGCGCAACGCCAGTTTTGCGCCAAAATAAGAAAACGTAAAGCAAGTAAGCCCAAAAAATACTATTACTAAAATATCATTCATCTTTTTTTATTTCGCCTTCGATGGCTTTCCGTAAGTCATCTTCGGCTTTGCTTATAATTGTTTGTACCTTTTGATTGACAAAGATATTGACCTGCACCGGCGGCTTTGTTTGCTCTGGCAAATCGCTGCGTCCGAATTTAGCGCGGTTCAATCGCTCAAGTATGAAATGCGAATTTTCCGATTTTATTCTCATCAACCGCGGATCGGTGAACGTAAATTCATCGCCTTTTTTGGTTACTCCGGTATTCACGCAATCCAAATCAAGAAATTCATTAACATTCCTTTCTGCCTTTTGAATCATATTAGCGTTCTTGATACTTTCAGATAACCAATCGGGCATGTTCGATTTCATTACTTTCGCGTATTCTTCGCTATATCCAGCCTCTATAGCCGCTTGATATCCGTTAGAAAATGTTTCTTTGTTTTCCCTGTCAAGATAAAAGCCCAAAAACAAAGCTTGGCGCGGATCAACCGTGTATTGGTTTGCTCTCACTCTTTTTTTGTTCTTGGGCTTTTTGGTTATCATTTTATTTCGGGAATCTTTATGTCTGAAATTACCGCTTCCGTGGTCAGGAATAATCCAGCCACTGACACCGCATTCTCCAGCGCCGTCCGCACCACTTTGGCCGGGTCGATGATGCCGGAATTTTCAAGGAAAACGTAAATCCCCAAATTGGAATCGTATCCCTGCCCGGATTCCTTGATTTGCGCCAGAATCACGTCCGCGTTTCCCCCGGAGTTGCGGATGATCTGCTTTGCCGGTTCCCGGATTGCGTCCGCCACGATCTTATAACCCATCCTGACCCCGATATCAGGAATATCCATTTTGCTTTCAATCTCATTGGCGCATTGCCATAGCATCATCCCGGCTCCGGGAACGATTCCCTCCTCAATGGCTGATTTCGCGCTGCGTACCGCGTCCTCAATGCGATAGCGTTTCTCGATGTTTTCCTCCTCGGTAATCGTGCCTACTTTGATGATCGCCACGCTTCCCCGCAGCCGCGCCACGCGCTTCTCCAATAAAGATTTGTGATAATCGCTGTCCTCGTCCTTGATTGTTGCGTCCAGTTGCGCGATCCTTGTCTTTACCGTTTCCGCATCGCCTTTACCGCCAATAATCACCGATTCGTCGCGATTGACAATGATCTGGTCGGCTTTTCCTAGTTGCTCAATGGTCGCGTCCTCAATTCTCGTGCCAGTCTCTTCGCTGATAAGTTCCCCGCCGGTGGCAATGGCAATGTCGACCAGTTGGTCTTTTTTATTGTCAGAATATCCGGGCGCTTTTATGGCGCAGATATTAAGAATTCCCATTATTTTGTTTCTCACGCAAGTGACCAGCGCCTCGCCGGATATGTCCTCGGCAATGATCAACAGCGTTTTGTGTTCCGTCCGGCTCAAAAGCTCAAGGATCGGAACAATTTCGCTGTTAAAACGGATATTTTGCGTGGTGCATAGCACGAAAGCATTTTCCAGCACCGCGTCCTGCGTTTCGGCGCGGTTGGCAAAATACGGCGAAACGAAACCTTTGTTGATCTGCAACCCGGCCACCATTTCCTTAGTCAAACCGATCGCTTTCGATTCTTCCACCGTGATAATCGCGTCTTTCCCGGCCTGGTCGTAAATTTCGGCAATCATGTCGCCAATTTCGCGTTCTCTTGAGGCAATCGTGGCCACGTTGGAAATCTCCTCCTTCGTATTTGTAATCTTGGCGGTCGTTTTAATTTTTTCCACCGCAATTTTTAACGCTTCGCCCATTCCCTTTTTAATGCGGATCATATCCAAACCGGACGCCGCGGCTTTCAGTCCATCCCGAAAAATGGCTTGGGTCAGGATTGTTGCCGTGGTCGTGCCGTCGCCGGCGTCCTTGTCCGAATTGCGAGCAACCTTCTTGATCAATAAGGCGCCCATATTCTCGATCGGGTCTTCGAGCTGTTCGATATTTTTGGCCACGGTTACGCCGTCCAGACTGAACACCGGCTCGTGCTTCTGGAAAATAACCGGCTTGCCCTTCGGTCCCAGTGTGGTTTTCACCGCATTAGCCACCTTATCCACGCCGGCCATCAGTTTGTTTTTTGCTTCCGGCGAAAATGTGATTATTTGTTTTGTTTCCATGGTGTGGGATTAGTTTTTAATTCTTCGAGCATTGCTTCAAGCTCATTGACATATCGAGCTTGATCGTCCGCAGTCCTGGCTTCCATTTCCGCGAGTTTCTTTGCCGAAATCGCGATTGTTTGCGGCATATTGTTGCCGCTCGGAACATTGCTTTGTTGCTGCGCGATTATTTCGTTGGCCGGATACGATTTTGCCACCCTCATTCTGGCGACCGCCGCCAAATAATTTTTTAGGTGGCCGTTGCGAAAACCGATAATGATCTCTTCAGCGCTCGCTTCTTTGATTGTCTCTTGATTTTCCATTGTGTTAAATTTTTGCGAAAATCTCCGATTCTCGCGTTATATAATATTTTTTACCTTCGTCTTCGAACTCGCGCGGCTCGAACGGATTACACAAGATTGTGTCGCCGGGTTTCAATGTGGTTGCCACAAAATTGCCCATTCGGTTAAGCTTTCCCGGACCCACGGCCACAACTTCAAACCGCGCCGGTTTGCTTCTGCTCACATCGGAAACATAGACGCCGGATTTGGTTTGCTCTTTTTTCTCATACTTCAAAAAAACAAAATCTGATAATGGTTGCATTTTTTATTTAATTAATTTATTTCTCCCGACCTTTTATTTTCTCAAAACATCAACCCACAAACTCCACCCCCCATAAGTCACTAAAAAACTGACTATCGCAATCACTAAAAACCATATCCCCGCCCCGATGTTTTCGTTCATAGATTTTTATGCAGAGTAGCTTTCCGCCCGCTCTCTGCGCCCCGGCCAATTAAGCGACGCCGCTCGCCTCCGGTCAACTGCCACCTGAAAAGCTATTTCTCCCAACAACAGTTTTTGAATTTCTTCATCGATCCGCAAGGACATTTGTCGTTCTTGCTTATTTTGATTGGAGTCCCGTGATATTCGGGAACAGAATTTGAATCGATAAGTTGATAATGGCTACGATCTTCACCGGCCAATATTCTTCGGTTCATTTCTTCTTCCGACATTATTTCTCCGGTTCGATTATCCATATTAATCCTTCCAGGTTATTGCCTTCACCGCCCGCATTTGTGCGGTTTCGGCTTCAGTAATGGCCACGGAATAAAGCCTTTTTGCTTCGGGATTATCTGTCCCGGACCGTAAACTGTTCATATCGTCAATGATTTGAGCGTAATACGTTTTGATCGTTTTAACTCCCGAATCACCGCTCGGATTAAAAGTTAATCCGACTGCTTTTTCGCCGAATGTCAACTCTCTTTCTCTTTCTGTTTCTGTTTGTGGTTCTGACTGCATTTTATTTCGCCGCCTTATGAGCTGGCGTATTAATTTTTTTAAAACTTTTATTCTGCCAATTTCACCAACTACCGAAATTATATTTCCAGACGATCCATAATGTCGTCTAGGGCGACATTGGCTTGGTTCACCGAAAATGAAAATTCCCTAACCCTTTTCCCGATCCGGCACAATTCGGGTTTTGCTGAAGGCTCCTCCTCTTCCGCTTTCAGATCTCTTATTGCCAAGGCTGGCTCAAGGTCTTCGGTTAATTTTTTAATTTTTTCGCGCAACCATGAAATTTGATCAGCCAACCGGTCAAATTCAATCGCTACTTCTTTTTTCTTTCTGCTTCCATCGCCGATAGGATCACACTCATCGACAAACGTCTTTTTCTCAAAATTTTCCATATGAATTTATTTATTTTTTAATCTTGATTTCTTCGACATTTTCCCGATTGTTTGGGAAACTTCCCCTTTCGCTTCCGGATTTTCTTCCTTCCAGCCAAAACTTTTGGCGAATTCCGCTTTTTCGCGCATATTCTTGGCATCCGCCTTGCTGTCAAATATTCTTTCGTTGATCGTGCAGATCGTTGCTTCCGCTTGCTGCAGATATTCCGTCGCATCCGCGATCTGCGGTTCCAGTTCCTGCCTCACCGCCTTATATTCTTCCCGGGCTTGCCGCGTTTTATCCTTCGGTTCTGCGTCTTTGATTTTTTGTTGCAACGCTTCCCGGTTATCCATCGCCTTTTTTTGTTCGGCTTTTAGCTTGTCCACCCGGACCTGATCGAACGCCGCGCCGCACTCCAATCTCCAAGCCTTCTCCTCGCAATCTAAAATAAATTTGCTCCTCGTTTCTTCTATTTTTTGTGTATTCATTTTTTTGTTTTTAGAAGATTTTAGAAAATCACCCTTATTGAATGTTTGACTATTCGGCACCGGGATCATCATCCATCCCGCTATCTCCTTCGGTCTTGAACATCGACTTTCTCGCCTTGCTTCTTTTCTCAAGCTCGCCTTTCATAATCAGCGTATAAATATACGCCTGGACGGCCGGAGCGTTACGACCCACTGCAACGGCAATATCATCGACCCGATCACCCGCTTTCCACATCCGCATGATCTTTTCCTTTTCCTCTGGGGTGTATCGTTTTACTTCCCCGAAAATAGGCTTTTTGATTTCTGGCGGATTCAATTTAATTCGAGTGGATTTTTGCCCGGGTAACGTGATTATTTTTTCTTTCTTCGGTTTTTCCGGGGTGGGCGTTATTTCCGCGGACCCCTCCGCTTGTTCAATTTCTTCAAACAAAATACCTTTAATTTTTTCTTGGATATCTTGCGGTGGAATCACAACTACGCCATTTGCGAATTCTATTTTCATTTTTTTATAACCGCACCTTTCGGCAGCGGAAAACTACTAATAAGTATTTCATCTCCGACCCGGCCTTTGCCGCTTTTTGTTTTCGTTGTCCGGTACGACAGCGAATAATGTTTAATCCAAATCTTTTTCAAGTGCATCCGATAATATCGACCGTCCTTATCTTTATGCACGCCCAAAAAAGTTCCATTATCTAAACCCGAAATATATTCGCGCGAAAACATTTGTTTGCCGTTAATCCTTGCGACCAGCGCCAAAAACTGATCGATGGATAAATTCTTGCGCGACATTTTTTTGATTTCTTGTTCGGTAAACATTTTATCGGGTTGAAAATCACAAAACTTCGATATATTCCCACAAAATACCATTCACGATCTCCATTTGTTCGGGATATTCCTTGACCTTGGTACCCACCGGCAAAACCTTGATAACTTTCCCGTTTGGCGTAATCCGCAAATTCAATCCTATTTTGGCAATTACTTTGCCGTCCTGGATGTAATCCTTGGCGGCATAGCCATATACCCCTGCCGGCGGCGTCAATAAATTATCAGTCTTCACAAACCAGCTCTCAAAAGGCAAATAAATCGGCGGATGGTAATAAATTCCTTTATCGGCTTTTTTATCTCCCCAACTGTTTTGGAGGATTCCGTTCTTGTCCCGGCCATAACCGCACCTGTCGATTGCATGGTTCCACTGCGATTCGCCTGGTAATGGTGTCCTGACGTGGGCTTCTTGCCATCCGGGATTTGATCCGGTAAACCCACTAAGCAACATTCCATATAAAAAAGTGGCTTCATCCAATCTTGAAAGATCATCGACCATGCCATAAGCGCCGATCTTCCACTTGACCGGATCTCCGCCGCCCAGCGGCATCGCGCCAACCTTTTGCATAATCTGCAGCACTGCCCTGAAATACGTTCCTTTGACCTCTGGTATACCGTCAATCAGTTTGCATTGCTGATAGAGCCACTCTCCGTCAAATTCGATCGCAATCCCCTGTTTATAGGCCAAATATGACCGCAGGACCGCCCCGGCGTGTCCCACACATGACGGATTACTGCCTTGGTTATGAATCGGGATTTTGAACGTCCGTGGCATATTATCCGGAATTTCTGCGGGAATCGGAGCAACCGCTGACATCGGAAAATCACGAGCATCTACAGGGCTGGCAATCAACCCCGGTAAAAACAATTCTGTGTTTTGCATATTTATATAAAATTTATATTAGTTCCGGCTTGATCTTCATTAAAAGAACTTTCGCGGCGTTTTTACCATCCTCCGCTTTGAACATAACCGCCTTGTTATCATCGCCACCGACATTAATTTTCACTTCTCTAAAATCCTTCAACAGCTTTGCGACCTTTAGCAGCTCATCGCCGGCAACGATTATCTTGATCGGCTGATTTTCCGCATCCGCGATCAATTCGCTATGGTCCGGAAATTCATCATCGATCTTGCCAATCTCGTAAATCCGCTTGTTGGTTTTATCGGTAGCAAACAATGTTGCTGTTTCCGCTTCTTCTTTGCTGAAAAATACATTCTCCATCTCCGGCATATCCGGCAATTTCTTTCCGGGTTTAACCCCGGTCAAATTCAAGGTCATTGCCCCTTTCGGAAAAATCGCGCCAAACGGTATTTGCGGCGATGCTTTGGATGTAATTTCCGCATAGACTATTCCATCGGATACCGCGGCTTTGTTGCCGGCGATATGAACACCCAAATACGACGGCCGCACGGATAATTTTCTCGCTATGTTCTGCAACTCTAATTGTTTTTTAGACAACATCGGTTTATTTATTTTTACCGGCCGATTCGAATTCCTTTTGGCACTTAACGCATTTGACTGCTTTATATTCCCCCAGCGGCAATTTATTTCCCCAAAGGCAATTCGGGCAAGCCCAGTGCATAATTCTTCCGTTTGATCCGATTTTGACTTTTTCTTTTTCCATTTTTTTAATTGCTATTAATTTCTTCAATCCTGATAATGACTTTCCTTTCTCCGGTGTAATCGTTTGCCGCATGGTCTTTCTGAAACTTGGCCGCGGCGCTGATCCTGCTTGACGCTTCGACAGTTTCAAATTGATAATCTCCGGAATTTTCCGCATCCACCGTATCGTAAGTTATTCGAAATTTTGGCATAGATTTTATTTGGCTATTGGTTTTTTGTTGAATATTGTAAAAAATAATTTCCCGCATCCGTAGGGATAAGGTAAATTCCCGCCGCACCTTCCAAAACTCAAAATGAATCTGCCAATCTTAATCCTTTCGTGATAACATCTGCACCCGCACTTTCGGCAAACCGGCTGCTGCGCTATTGGTACCGTTTCTTCCTCCATATTTTTTATTCGAATAATTTTTCGGCAGCGGTGATTTCCCCGAACCGGTTAATTTTAATCAACTGGCGCGAGTTGAGTCTTTGCAAATACGTGTCCCGGCTTGATCTTTGGTACCCGGTCAATACGCTGATTTGATCTCTTGTATATGGGTTTGGGAAATAAAGTATCAAACTCTCAAAAATCTTTTTTTCTCCCGCCGGCAACGTCGCAAGATAATGATCACGCAATTCTTTTCCCGCCGGCAACGGACGGAAGTCGGATCCCAAATTATCCTGCCCGGCATTCGTCACAAAAAACTTATCACCTTGCTCAACCACATACACGCGCTGGCGCAATCTCTGCAAATACGTGTCCCGGCTGCTACGCTTATATCCGGTCAAAACCGTCAAATGTTCCCGGGTAATTCCTTCAGATCCAGATTGGGCCACGGCCATTAAAATTTGCTTTTCGCCTTTTCCGATCGTTAGTTCGCCAGAATTAGGCGTCAATCCGGTTTTAAGCGCAATAATTCCCCCTGGTTTCATATTCGAAAATTCTTTCGGAGAAACTTGATTTGTCTTCGCTGTAAACATCGGATTGATAAACTTTGCCAAATCCGCGGAAAACTTATTGACGCTCGTTTCAATGATCGCCGAATGATCCTTAATCTCCTTCATCATCCGCCGCATATTGCGTTCCGCAACCTTTAGTTTTTCTAGTGTGCGCTTTCCGACGGCCGGAACCTCGATGCGCTCTATTTTTGTTACCGGCGCGTTGGGATTCGCTTTTTTGGCCTGCGTGAGATCCCGCCGCAATTGCGTTATTTCCATTTTAAATTCCGCAATGGTCCTCAATTCCTTTTCCGCTTCTTGTGGTAAATCGGTAAGTTTTTTCAGGACGCTTTTGATCTTATCTGTTGGCGGCAGAACCTGCGCGACTATCCGCGATCCGGCTTTGGGATGGGTAGTTTCGACCGGTCCGGACACCAACTTGATAACTTCCTTGGAAATCGCCGGGCCGAAGGCAAAGAACTCTCCCGGGTCCAGTTGCCGCAGCGAAAAGAATTGATCCTTGCTGGTAAATCCCAACTCTTCGCCGGCGCGCTTCATGTCGATGTCCATTGTTGCGCGGCCGATAAGCTTGTTATTACACTCGGCTGCGGCATCTTTGGAAAGTTTAGAGATCCGCTGCGTGGCGATCACCGCGCAATATCCGCGCTTCCGGCCGCGGGATGCCAGATCGATCACCGATCCCAGTGCTTCGCTTTCTCCTTTCTCCGGCGCGAATACGTGGGCTTCGTCCAGGACCACAATGCATGAATGCCAGAGATCCTTGGGCGCGTTGATCATGGAATCCAGGAATAATTTGACGAAGTGCTTGCGTTCTTGCGGCGGAAGCTCATAAAGATCGATTATCGCCGAAACGTTTAGCTCAAGCAGCTTGCGAGCCAGGAGCGCGGCGCTGCGCGATTCTGCCGGCATATCGCCACCCTCGCCAACCAGGATATAGTCAAACTTTTCCCGCAGCGTAGAAAACTCGCCTTCCGGATCGATCACGATCTGCTGCACCTTGCCGTGCGACTGTTCCAGTATCCGGCGCAAGAGTTGGGATTTTCCGCCGCCGGAATTTGCCTGGATAAGCAACCGGCTGTCGATTAATTTCGGCACATCGATTGCAACTTCGTTGTTTAATTTGATTGATTCGTTCATTTTTTTAATCTCTTATCCCGAACAGCGGCCTTTGTTTTTTTTGGCCGATCATAAATTCCGAGCTGGCCGAAACTGTTTCGATTGCATTGACATCGCGCACTTTCTCCAATCTTTTTTGAAGCAAATAATCCCGATAATTTTTATACCCCTTCAAAACCCCATCCCTCTTCAACCGGTCAAAAAGAATTTCAATATTTGATTGTTTCAGTTGTTGACTAATCATTTTTCGCAATAATCAATATCTCGCACGCTTCAAGCTCGTTAACGCTGCTTCCCGCCGCCTATCAAATTTTTTGCACTTTGATCCCGTTGGGCTGGTAAATTGGTTCAGATGCGGATTATGTTTGCTTGAGATCTCTTTAACCGTCAAACACACAAGATTGGCAATATTGTTATTCGATCGATCTTTGTCTTTGTGGTGAATTCCGCAACCGATTGGTAATTTCCCGTTAAATTTTTCCCAGACATAAACGTGCAGCTGCTTTCTGTCCCCGGAAGTCGCCCGCCAATATCCGTCATTCCTTGCTGTAAATTTTCTGCCGCCCACAATCACGAATGGTTTAACCGGCTTGCTTCGAAGTTTGTATCCCCGGGTTCTGAAAACGTCATAGATTGCCTGGCGGGTTTTGCGATACATATTGCCAACTTCGGCCAATGATTTCGGCTTCCCATCCGGACCGCGGCGATACATCGCATACATCGCCGCTACCAAATCATTATTCTTTCGCCGCGGATGTTTGTTATATCGAATTTTATTGGCAACCTTTTCAAATGTTCCACTCATAAAATCATTTCCAAATTATTTTGGCTTCGCTATCGGCAAACTCGAGCCAATCGCCACCATCTTCAGGGATGCACCATATTCGACCCTTCGACCATCGCATTTGCATTCCCCGGTATGTTGGCTTTCCCCCGTTTTTTACTCTTTTAACGAAAGATCCTTCTTTTAAAGAGTCTTTTAATATATAAGGATTAGACCCCTGACCGTTTTGCGTCGTTGACCCCTGACCGTTTCGGGTACCTTTACCCCTGACCGTTTGGTCAGGGGTCTGAATGACCATAATAAGCTCAAAATTGATGTTTACCTCGTCAGCCCTTCCGGGATGTGTTTTTACGGTTATCAACTGGTTATCAACAAGCTCTTTTTTACGTCGGCGGGCTTCGCGAACAACACACCCCATCCGTCTGGCAAGATACGCGGCATTCCATTTTATGTTTTCCATGTTTGCCTTGGCGTATATACCAAAAAGGTGCTTAGCTCCCCAGCTAAGCGCCTTGCTGGCCATCAGTTCTTCTGGGATCGGAAGAAAACTGAATCCTAACTTTAAATTTTTTTGGTTGTCCATAGCGCAGACTATGTTTACGATTAACAATAAAACCCCTGAAGCCGCAGCAATCCTTTGCTGGCCGGATCCATAAAAAGCATGTCTCCATGGCCGATCAGTTGCTCGGCGCCGCTTTCGTCCAGGATCACCCGGCTGTCGATCTGGCTTGCCGTCATCAAAGCGATCCGCGTGGTAATGTTGGCCTTAATCCGGCCGGTAACAACCTCAACGCGCGGCGTCTGCGTTCCAATGACCAAGTGAATACCCACCGCCCGCGCTTTTTGTGCGATTTTGACGATAAGATTTTCAATGTCCAATCCGGACAATAAATCGTCCTTTCGCATCATCAGATCCGCGAATTCGTCGATCACCACCACAATCTTGGATATTTTATCAGCGTGAGTTTGGTTGTAATAATACATATTCCGGCATCCGGACGCCTCAAGCATGCTGTACCGTTCTTCCATTTCGCCGCAAAGCCATTGCAAGGCCTTGGCGGCCTTTTCATCATCAACGATGATTGGTGCCAGCAAGTGCGGCAAATCTTTGAACTGAGCGAATTCCACGCGCTTAGGATCGATTAAAATCATCTGGACCGCCTCAACCGGGTTGGTCATCGAAATCACCCTGATGATTGAATTAAGGATCACACTCTTGCCCGCGCCGGTCGTCCCGGCAATCAGCAAATGCGGCATATCGTCCAAAGCTCGAATGATCGTATTGCCATAAACATCAACCCCGATCGGAATGTTAAGTTTTCCGTCATTAGGCATTTTCATTACCAGCTGGCCATCATTCAAAAGATCGATCTTGGTTTGATCCTTATTTGGTACTTCCACCCCGACCAGACTCGTCCCCATGATCGGCGCTTCGATACGGATGGTTTTAGCTTCCAACGCCAGCGCCAGATCCTTGGCGTGGTTCTCGTAAGCGCTCATCTTGGTGCCGCGCTGCGGCTTCATTGTGTAAAGCGTAACGCTGGCGCCGACGTGCGTTTTTTCCATTTGCACCGGCAAGGCAAACTCCTGAAGTTTCAGCCTGATCTTCTCTTCAGCCGGCAAGAAAGCGTTATCGATTTTAGTTGCGGCAGATTCAATGAATTTGCGCTCTTCGATCACCACCGGCGTATTCTTGTGCTCGATCATTAACGGCGTTTGAATGTCAATCAGATTCATCACATAATCCTTGAAGCTCTGATTTCCGTTCATCATGTCGCTAAAATTGGGAAGGTAGCGGCAATCAGGTCGGGCGATCTCGGCCGTGCATTCGTTGTAAAGGTTATAAAAGGCCTGAAAATAATGCACATGCTTTTTATAATCAATCACGTATTGCTGCAACTGCGCCGTCTGGTCCTTGTTCTTGCTCAATTTATATTCGTCAAAAATCATCCGCCGCGGCGCCTTGCCAAAAACTTCTAAAACGACATGAAAGCTAAACATCGATTGCAGAAAATACGCTGCGCTTTCCTCTTCCCGGTCGGTATATGACGAAATGAATTTGTGATCGTGAATATCGATCTCGCCATCCGCGTCTTGGTCGACAACATCGATTATGCATTTAGCCGGCAGCGCCAATCGCACTTCGCCAACATGAATAAATACCGTTTCGTTTTTTTCGATACCGACAATTTTGTTGAATTTCGGCTTTTCGGTGAGGAAGATATTGAATCCATTCGTGAAATCCTTGAGGATCTTCTCGCGGCTGCCGGTCTTGCCAAAATCAATGTTCTCGTCCTGGACACCGAAAATATACGCTTGCCCGAAATCGATCGCTTCGTTGATCTTTCCGTTTTCCAAGTATTTGGCGGCGGCGATATGACAGGCCTTGCCCACCACGCTGGCCGGTGAATTCGGATTATCCCAAACCTTCATCACATACTCCTTTTTCCACTGCATCCGATTGCGCAAGAACGAAAGCATCGAGCTGTAACTCCAATGATCGATAACGTAGGCCGCCGGCGATGCCGTTTGTAATTCTGTTTCCATGTTTATTTGACCAACTTGCGCGGTCTCTTGGGCATCTCAACCTTTTCTCCCTCCACAATTTCCGCTTCTTTCGGAATAAAGTCATCCTCAGACTGCGGCGGATCGCTCTTCAATCCCAACGCCGCCGCCAAAGCGCTTTTTTTGGCGGTGATATTCGGTTCAACCGGTTTTATGTTTTCCGGTTTAGCATCAACGCTTGTCGGTTCATCCTTGACTTCCTGTTCAACTCCCACCGCCTCGATCTCTTCTTTGATCTGAATGCCGTGCAACGCGTCCGGAACGATAAACCGCGCCACCATGCCAAACACGCGATAGCGCAACATCGATTCCGGGAATTTAACCCAGACATCCTTGCTGGCTAATCCGCGTAATCTTGCTTGCTCGATCGTAAATGTCTGTTCAAAACTCGCGCCATTATCTTTGCGCGTGATCTTCACGGTTGCCGTCATGCCGTTGCATTCTCCCCATTGAACGATATGCCCAGCGCGCACCACCTGCGAGATCACTGCTTCGCCATACATTGTCAGGCGGCCGTTAACGAAGTAATACGCCCCCAAAGATTCCAGCGGCTGCAATCCGGACTCATATCCGGCCTGCAGCACCATCATCAATTGCGGTGCGTTCTTGATCGTTGACGGCATCGCGCCGCAGCTGATCCACGTATCGGACATGACCTTCATCATGTTCCAGCGCTTGGGATTCATCCAATCAAGCGCTTTGCTTTCCGCATCCCGAATATATTGTTCGGATGGCGCCCCGAGTTCGTTCATAACGTCCTTCTTCGCGGCCGGCGGCTGCGGAGATTGAATCACTCCTTCTCCGGTTGTGGCCGGATTCTGATTTTCGTTGTTTTCCATTAGATTAAGGATTCAACAACGGTGGTAAGCGGAACTGCCCCACCGCCGCTGTTGAATGTTCCCCTTTAGTTATTTACTCCGCGTTTCCCTAATAGTGAAAAATACTTAACCTAAAAATATCTTCGTTGGCTTGATTTTCGGGACAAGGATTTACTGTCCGGATATAAACCTTTTCTCCAACACATAATTTATCTTTCGTAATGCTATCCCAATATTCTTGGCCAGCGGTAGAAAACAGATCGCCCGGATTAAGTTGTATCGCTTTAATTTTTGTTGCGACGATTTTCATTTTTTATTTGCTTATTCTTTCTTGATGATCCGCCGCGGCTTTGGTCCATTCATCCCGCGGCTGGCTGGTAACTATCAGCGCTAACGCTTCGGCAACCTTGCGTTGGCTTTCTTCTTCTTTTTTGGTCATGTTATTAACCCTGCACCTCCTTGCTCCTCCACAAATAAATTGCAGAGATTATCACTGTCGCAATACAAGCAATTTCAAGTACCATGGTTTTTGGGTGTTGCAAGAGTTTAATACAAGGCATTCGACATTTGTGCTCAGCGGCTTTCCTCCCGGCCGCCGAACTATAAAAAAAGCCCCGCTTGGTTAGCGGGACCTTTTTAGGTCCTTTTTAATTATATTGACTACTTATTCCACCACGTCTATCCCCATGTTCCTGGAATATCCGCGGATGGTTGTCATCAATAGAATTCGCTAACCAAAATATACTCCAACAATTACACTTTACACCCTACATCTTAGCTGTCAAGTCCTTAGTTATCCACAACTTTTGACTTTACTTTTGCGGTTTTCCCCCTCTTTTTTCTTATTTGCGAATAATATTCAATGCCGCGTTGCGCTTTTAGCGCGTTGCCTGCCTTCACGGCGCGATCGTGAAAATATTCCTTTAGGACTTTCGCTTTGTCTTCAGCTGAAATTTCCATAGTTTTATGATATCAGCTTAACTGTTTCATCGCCTTTGTCAATCTGGCGACATAAGAATTTGTCGTATTGCTGATCAATTTTTTTTCCGAACAACCGTTCATATTGATAAGAACTCTGCAAACTTGCATGTCCCAAAACACTCGAAATTACGGCACATTCCGCGCCATTTTCCGTCAGATCGCGAGCCAGGGCGTGCCGCAGCGAATGTGAATTGAAAAGATAATTGAACCCGGCCATCCGCGAATAGCGCCGGTACCACTCCTCCATTGTCCTTGTCGTTACCCTTTTTAACGGCCCAACGTAACCTCGGTAGTTTTTCCGGCAATTGATGAATAGTGCATCCGGTTCGGTTACTCCCATTTCCTTAACCAGATTTTCTCGCGCCTTAAGCCATTTTTCAATGTGATCGGCTACCCGCGGATCCCGGTTCCAACGAACTCGCCGGATAGGACATTTACCCTTTGATTTCGATGTGATGATCGTCGCTCCGTGCATGTCGTCATGTAGGCCGCTGATATCTAATCTACAAACTTCGGAGATTCTCATTCCGGATGCCCCTTGCGTCAAAATGGCCGTTTTATTGCGGAAATGATAAAAATTGTTTTCCGGGATTGCCGCTAAAAACGTTTCGTAATCGTCACGATCGGCAACCCGCGGGAAAACAAATTTTTTCGGCCACAATGGAATCGATCGATAATTTAGAACATCGAAGCCATCATTATAATAAAACTCGAATAATTTCCGCAATGATACAGCTTTTTTTAAAACCGTATTCGGACTCATGAAATCCTCCGGATTCACTTTTATTTTTTTGCAGCGTTCCAGAAATCCCACAATATCACCCAGGGTCACATTTTCAATTTCCACGTCACGCATATAAAGCGCAAAATACCCAAGATTAATGCTATCCATCTCCAGTGATGTTTTGACGACTTTCAAGTGCCGATAGTCCAAAAACTCGCTGATCGCGTCATATAATTTCATGTAAAAACGGCAAACCGCCGAGGCTAATCGACGGAATGCCGTGCGGAAATTCCGCACTTAAAGTTTAGCATAAACGTTGTTAGCCTCAACCTGTGTTTTTCCACAAGTGATCCCTTCCGGGACAACGATGAATTAAATTGACCACTTTATATCACTATTTGCGATTTTGTCAACAAAAAAGCCCCGAAGGGCTTTGTTGCGAGTATTTTATTTGTTTATCCCATTAGCCGGATTGAATTTATCAATTTCCTTGATATTCATTCCGCGCTCCTTAAAAATATTGTCTCGGATAATCACACCGAAAATAGGATAAATTTCGGCGAGATTGATCCCGGCATTAAATGCAAATGTTTTAGTTTCATTTTGTTCTTCAGGCGTAAATAATTCTTCAAAACATTCCTGCGCAATATCCATTGCCACAACTTGAATATCATAAGGATTTACCGGTTTCTTGGATTCCAATTTGGATTTTATATCCTGCCAATGATTACTAATTTTCATTCCCGCCGATATCGCCTTTGCAATATCTTCTCCTTTAATGGTCAAACTAATCGGACTATGAGATTGAATAGTGCTTAGATGCGCTTGATAAAGCAAATCGGTAGTCGCACCAATTTTAGCCAAACTGTCTTTTATGGAATCAATACTTTTGTCTATTTTTTCGTTTTTGCCGTCAAAAATTTTAAATTTTTGAACAATTCCACCGCATTTATATAACAAGACAAAAATAGCAATTAAAACAACTATTAAAGTAAAAACTGCGCCATTGAGTTGCTGCAAGACCTCCATAAATATCGCATCCATATTTTTACTGTTATTTATATTTCTTACAAAAAATGCCCTTAATTCGGTATTAAAGAGCTCGCTGCATCGCGTAATTTAATACTACTATGCAATCTATATTTTAGCAACGCATCGGCCAAAATTGGCCGTTTTTAAAGCGGAATTTTCGTAAAACGGCCAAAAAGCGACCTCCCGGCCGCCTTTTAATTGCTTATAATTGCCTATAATTTCGGTTCCATCCCCGCATCCGCCGCGTCATTCTTCGTGCTAATCCCCGCAATCGTGGTTTTGCCAAATTCCCACAATCCGGTGCCGGCAAGACCACTCATGATCCCGGCCAGCGCGCCAAAAATTGACAGTTCGATAAGCAACAGCCCGAATCCCAATCCGACAATAAGCGAAACTAGCGGCGCGAACCGGTCCGGAGTGTTCAATGCTTTTTTTATCACTTCTGTTACTCCGGTCGCAATCGGAGAAATTAATGTGGCAATAACTATCGCCGCCTGAATTGTTTCTGGTGTCATTTTTTTGTGCGCGTTCGCATCGCGCGATTATTATTAGAGTCCAACGGCCGGCCCAAAAGAGGTGTTGGAATTGTTAAAGATCTCGGACCGGCCGCTTTTCCCGCAAGCCGACAAAGCAATCGGCCGGCGGGAAAAACCTCGGAATCAAAATTGGATTTCACCTTTCTCGATTCCGAAAAATAATAACAGTGGCGCGGCAAGCAACGATGCTTGCGTTTTTGCGGATCGATTGGCGATCCGTCAAGGCCGCATTGCCACATACCTATGCACCTTTCAGTAATATCTAGGCACCCCCTAGACCCTCAAATTCGATCAATCCCAGTACCACCTCGGACTTCGCCTTGCACTCCCTCTGCTTTTTCTCCCGGCCTGTACGTTCGTATTCATCCTTGATCTCCTGGTATGTCGCCACATGGTTCACCTCGTAAAAGAACTATTATTTTTCGTGCAGCGTAAGCAAACGCGCCACACTTAATTCCAACCCGATCGTCCGTCCATCCTGCACAGTATTGCGGGCTTCGATCGCCGCGATCGCCGTTTCAATATGCGCCAAATCATTGCTTTTAATGGTGTTTAACTGCTGCTGAATCAACGCCAGATTTTTATTGATATCCGCGTAACACATGATTATCGGAATCAAAAAGACGACAATCGCAATGACAAACTTCACATCCTGAAAACTGATGAATTTGGGTTTTTCTGTTTCCATATTGACAATTATTCGTTATTGGTTATAATCTTTTAATGGCTTCTACCAGAGCCAAAGCCAGTTTTTATCTGGCGGGAATTTCTGGTAGAATTCTCGCTAAATAAAAGCTGGTTTTTTATGTCAGATGAAACTTTAATTTTGGTCTTTGGGATTGCCCTGGCTTTGATAGCCGCCTCGAATCCCTGTAAATTTGGAATATGAAAAAAATATTATTGATTATTGGTTTGTTGTTTGTGAGTTCCCCTGTGTTGGCTTTTACCGAAACTTGGGGCGGCGAAAAATGCGAATATGTGAACTATCTTTCGCGTTGTTGCAATGACGGAAACGTTATGTATTATGCGGACAATTCGGAAACTTGGTGCCATATTGACTGGAAATCGAATGCTTGTTTGGATGACAATGGGGCGCTTTTATTTACTCATAAGGGTGTTTCTTTGTTAAATACTCTCAATGGTAACTATACAAATTCATTCACCAAAGAATTGTATTACAAGGGAAAATCGACAACCTGCCCGGTCAGAATGATCTATCGCAATCCCGGTAATTCCCCGATCGCGGCGTTTGCCCATTATGAGAATGACGTTTTGCTGGAAAATCAGTCATTCAATACTCCCAAGAAGGCCCCGGAGGCTGATTTTGCCAACCCCACCAAGACAACTTCCGTCCAAACTGTTAACAATAAGACCGGACAAACAATCATCGTAACCGTCAACAAACCGGTTGTTTCCACGGATGGAATCATTAAGCCAAAGACTACGCCCGCGCTTTCCAACCAATATTGGACAATGAGTAACGAGCAAATGTTAAATAAAATCAAAGAACTGATCGCGATGATAAATCAACTTCAAGCAAAATTGGCGGCGACACAAGGTAAATAATTGTGTGATTTTTACATATTTTTATGGGTATAAAAGATTGTTATACGACAATTGCAGCGATATTTGGTGTTATAATTTTTATCGGAATTTATCTTTATTCGATTGTTGAACATGGATTAATTGGTATTGCTTTAGGTTGGATTCCCGCAATTATGGCAGGTGGATTTTTAGGAATGTTATGGCCATTACTTTTAATAGGAATAATTTTTGTTTTCAAATTTATTTAGGAGGCCAAGGTTCTCCGTATTGTTGCCCCTTTCCGGGGGTTTTTATTTTTCCCGCTGTTCCTCCTTTCCATCCGGGCATCGGCGTCCCCTTCGGAGCCGGTAATAAATATTCTTGTTGCAACATTTTCTGCCCAGGTGCCGCCTTTCGAATAATACCCGATGTATCAGCAGGCCCTTTCATCGGTATTCCTTCAGGTGCTTCTAACAATAGTCTGTTCGATCTTTCTTTGTTGAGAGAATTGATTATCTCATCCATTTTTGAGATTATTTTTTCTTCCGACATGCTCGAATTTAAAACAGCGTCAAGTTTTTTATATTCGACAAGTTTTTTTTGCAACGATTTTTCCAAATCAATCGCATTTTCCATTTTTAGGCCTCCCCCCCTGGGAATAATAAGCGATCTTAACGCCCCGCCAACGGTATGAAACGTCAACAAATCGGCTAATTGACCAAGTTTTCTTCCCGCAGCTTCTCCAAACCCTCGTTTAGCCACTCGCTGTTTTAAATCATTGACCTTTTCAACCATGTCATCTGACAAATCACGCAAGCGAATCATATCCGACAGTTGCTTGTCCGCTTCATCGAAAATGGGATTTTTAAATAAAGATTTGGCCGTATTTTTAATTCCTGTTCTTGTATTTTCAACTGCCTGGCCTGAAATGCTTGTCGCTGGTTCCCCCATTTTCGTGAACGCTTTTCCTTTAAACTCATTACCATAAACTTTCGCCAATTTGTTCAATTCTTCAACGGTCAACCCTTCGTTCATTGCTTTATTCCTTAATTGATAAATTTCCGCCTTGCTGATTGGATCGTTTATTTTGGTGTAAAGTTCGTCCAAATGGTTGAAAGCGTCCTCGATATAATTGTGTTTGATACCTTTTCCACCAACAGATTCAGAAAAATTCAAATCTTGTAATCTATGCGGGGTTGGGTCTGCCGCCAATGTTTGATCTAATTTGTTTGATAAATTTTCTATTTCTTGAGTAGTTTTTTTTGACAAATCATCGTAAGTTTTTACTCCTTTGGTATCAATAAAAGAAAGAGCGCTTTTTGATTTTTGAATATCATCAGCTTTCCCTTGGGCAATCGAACCGGCTAAACTTTCTGTTTTTGTTTCCGCTTTTTTAGTTATTCTGTTGTTTATCATCTTCGGAATCCATGTCTTTTCCACCAATTTGGAAACCGGTTTCATTAATTTTTCCGTTGCCGCCACCGGCAATAATCCTAAAGGATCAAGCATTTCCCCGCCCACCGCCAACGGAATGTTCCCGCCCTCTTTTTCCGCCTTTAAAGCGGCTTCTTGAGCTTTTGAAAAATATCCCTGCATTGGTTCTTGATATGCCGGACCAGGAATTGTCGTTTTGTCCGGAACAAGACTCGGAACAAGAAAACTTCCTTTTCTTGCCATGCTACCCAATTCGCCAATAGTCGGAATAACTTGCGCCGCGGGACGAACAATAATATCCGCCAAAGCGCCGCCGAATTGAGCTATCGGATTGTTAAGAAATTTGCTCGCCTTGTCGCTTTCTGCTTTATCTTTCGAGTTCATATCCGAAAGCAAATCAAACTTTTTTTGTTTTTGTTGCGCTTCCGCCGCCAGTTTGCGCGAAAGCCGCCCGTTGCCTGTTGGTTGCCCCTGTTGCTGATTGATTGCATTAAGTTTGTCGGTAAGCCGTCCCATAGTTTTATTTTTTATCAGGAATCAAAGTGTAAACTTTTGACGCAATCTGACTTTGCGTAAATTCGGGATATTCATTAACCAAACTGGCAATCAACAATTCACGGGTTTTAAACGCGCTTGCGTTTGAGACAATATCATCTTCAAGATCGGCAGAAGGGTTGTTTGTTGTGGTCGTTCCCGAACTATAAGATGGCGTAAAACCAGACTGATATTGGCTCCATGCTCCACCAAGTCCCAAAGTTTTTGCTTGAGATTCGTATGATTTTGCTTTCGCGGTTGCCGCCTGGCTGATAGTTGCAATTAATTCTGACGCCGCGGATGCAATTTGTTTTGCAACTTCCGGTCGGACGATCTGACCATTTTGGATTTGCTGGACATAATTTTGCAGTTTGCCAACTTTAGAATCAATCGAATTAACCAAAGACAATTCACCTTCGCGCACCGCTGATTGATAAGTATCAAGAGCTTGTACATACGAATAAACGAGATTTAATTGTTTAGCTCCATTCCCCGGATCTTTGTTGATCGCGTCAACGGAATTTTTAAGGACGACCGTTCGATCGCTGGCGGCAATTAACGGCGAAGCGTTATATTTTGTCACCAAACTATTAAATAATGAAGCCTCGCCACTTGAAAGCCCGCTACTGCCAACTCCGGCTTTAGCGATAGCCACTTTTCGGTTAGCATCAAGCGTTTGGTAATCGTTATAAGTTCCGGTATAACCATTCTTTTTTGCATACTCATATTCTTGGATTGATGCTGTAGGTGTTTTGGTCGTATTTAACCCCAGCAAATCGTTAACCGATCCGCGCGCCTCCAATTCTGTTTTCAACAGCGTCAAAGGATCATAAGCTGCGGATCTCGCCGCTTCATTAGCCGCGGTGTTCGATGCCGCCCGGGCGTTTAAATCCGCCAAAATACCCTCCTGCTCGCTAGCAAGGCGCTTTTCGGCAAGATTGCGGGTATCAACGATCGCATTGTAGGCATTGGTCGTATCGCCCACCTCGCGCGATCCTTGGCGTTCTATGACTGCTTGGCGGCCGATCTGGATGCCCTTGGGCGCCAGTCGGTTACTTTCAATATCAATATCGCCTTGAATCCGGCTTTTAAGGTTAGCCAGTAAATCTTTGGTCTTGGTTAATTCCGTGTCAAAATCCGCCACCTGCGTCTTTAGCGTGGAAACGCCGCGCTCGTTTTCGAGTTTCGCTTTTTCTGCAGCATAGTCAAAAGTTGTCGGTTTGTAACTGTTCGCACCACTCAAAGCTTTGGAAAGCCGGGAAATTATATCGGCTTCCGCGCCTGCCGATCCGGTCGTATCTATACTGCCGAACAGATCGCTTGTTTTAAACGGCTCCGATGTTAGAGGGTTGGTTTTTGGCAAACTAGCAATTCCCGCGGATATTCCGGGAATTTGTTTGCTGATATTGCCTATTGATTTGCTAATTGCGTCAAGTTGGGATTGAGGTAATCCCGCGTATTTAATTTGTCCTGTCACAGGTGTATTTACCGGCAAACTGCTTTTAACGGTATTGATAACGCTGTTATTCGTGCCAAAAACAGTCCCTTGCGTCATGGTCTTGCCACTTGCCTTATCGACAAATGATTCTCCGGGTTTTAATTTCTGGCCTGTATTAGTATTATAATTTATGATTTGTGCCATTTTTTTTAAAATTAAATGTGTGGAGTAATTAAAAGAGTAGTAGAATTTATCGCCCGACCTATTTTTGAGTCTCCTTCCCCGGCTACGGATATTTGCCCGGCAATATTTTTTAAGCCGTACGGTTCACCCGGTTCCAACGAAGAAAATCCGTCTTGTTGCTGAATGCAAATCGGAACCGACTCATCTGCGTCAACTTCTTCATTAGCGAATCCGACAAATCCTACGGTTCCTGCTGTATCTAACGAGCAGGAATAATATATTTTCCCCGCCGTTGGAGTTAAAAATAATTTTGCGTCAAAAGAATAATTAGGAAGCGCGGACACCCAAGATGAACCATTGTGATAATAAATAGTTTGTCCGTAATTGACCACAGAAACTTCATGGCAATCAATTAAATAATAATTTGAATTATCATTGCCGCCACTTCGTTCTGCAACCACCCAATAATATGTTCCTTCCGCATACTGCAAAGCCGAAGCTCCCAAAGCTAAATCATATTCAACGTAATCCGTAGTCAGATCTCCACCTGCTTTATCGGCAAAAGCCGTTCCATTGGCCCAAGTTCCGTCTGGGGCCGACGCCGACCCGGATTGAATTCCAATCCGTAAATTATCTACGGGCGTGCCAACTTTTTTAAGTCTAATTTTGGTAGAGTCTAATTTTAAACCGGATGGATTGAATTTTGTCGCATATTTCGCCCAACCGCCAACTCCAGTTGCACCCACTATAGCTTCGTACTGAGTTCCAGTTCCCAACAATCTTATCCGTTCCGTTCTATCACCGTTGGAAATTATCACCGCGGGCCAAACGCTCCCTCTTTTAGTCAAATTTTCTCCTGCCGTTACCGCCCCCGCGACCACTGTTTTCCCGGCTTGCACCAACTCCGTACCGTTCCATTTAATATATTTCCCAGCCGATATATTTCCAGCAAACAATTTCGCATAATTATTATCTGAATCATCAATTCCCATCGCCACTACGCCGTTACCGTCCCAAGTAGCGGCATTGAATCCAGTTGAAGCGATATAACAATCGCCTGCATTATTTGTATATGCCAATATGATTTGTTGGCTCACGATCTCTCCCGCGACGATCATACTGGCGGAAACAACGCCCATCTCCCCATCGCCGTAAAAAGCAGCCACGGTCGCTCCCGCAACTTTTACCAATATGCCTGTGGGCGATAACCAAATACCATTGCTCTCATCGGTTATGATCTTCAGCCCACCGCTCGCGCCAAAAGTAAATTCGCCCAAAATCTGTTTGGTTGCAGTGTTTAGCGCGTCATCAATAAAATGATGGTCGATAATTACTCCAGCCACGTCCGCGACAGTCTGGGACATAGTTTTAGCGTCTGTCCCGGCAATATCGGTAGAGCCGTCAATTTTGGAACCGGAAATGTAATAATTATTCAAAACGCCGCCGAATTTGGCTTCTTCCAAAATCTGCTTGAATGTTTTGTATTCAGTTTGTTTGACGTTTGAATAATCCATAAAAATAAATTACCAAGATTCGCCGCCGATGTGATCATCGATCCTGAAATCATTGATATTTTGCGTCGTGTCCGGCGAAGGATCTAAATACATACCTTCGTTTTTTTGCAATTCATTTTTAAGCATTTGCCCCAACAATCCGCCCCGGACCGGCGAAAGGCCGCGCTCAAAACCTCCATCATAGAGCATAAAATATCTGTCCGCGCGATTCACGTCCTGTTCATTTTGCGAAAAATAAAGCGCCAACGGCCGGTAGATCATCAGGTCGTGATATTGTTCCGGTATTAGCGAAAACTCGCCGATGGTATAGGTTTCCGTTCCCGCGGCGATACTTGCTCCCTCATATGGCTTTACCAATTCCAAAGCCGTGTCGCTTGTGATTGAACTGATCTCATACCAGCGATAATCGCCGGTAACGCCATCGATCCGCAAAAACTGATTATCACAAGGTTTGCGCGTCAACCAGCTAGATCCGCTTCCGACAATCGATTCGTCGGTGATTGTCGCAGTTACAATCGTGCCGGTCGTGTAATCGTCCTGGCTCAATTCCTTGCCGCGCTTGCGCCCCTTGATCGTGATCGTGCTTCCGGTCGTTGCCGGTGTCGGATATAAATAAAGCAAATTTCCTAGCCGGTAATAATACTGGCAAACATCCGATTCCCCGCTGTTCAAAGAAAGTAAATAATTCCAAAATCCCGCGTCCTCGATCGGTGTTGGCCGGTAAATCGTGCCGCCCGCGGTCGTAACGATCACGGTATTTATTTTCCGCAAAGTATTCGGAATTTGATAATAATTTGTGCCGTCAATCGTGGTTTTTGTGCCGTTATATTCCAAAAACGGCCACGGCGCGGCACTTAAAACCAACCCTTGCGTATCGTTGATATTTTGCTTGAATTCCGCCACTTGCGCGGTGCTCTCATCGGCGGACTTGGTTTTAAGTGAAGAATAAAGATTATAAAAAGATTTCATAAAATTATAGACTTCTTAAATTGACATCATCAATGAATGTTTCGCGAATTTTCACCGGCGCGCTGGTACTTCCGTTGGTGTGGTCAAATTCCAACCGGAAGTTTTCCGCGTTACATTTGGGATGGAAAACTTTTTTTGTCACCGCGCCATCAACCGCAAAAGAAATTGTGCCTGTCCAAAGCGCCGTCCCTTTATTGTCGCGCAAGGTCAAATCCACGCGCGCGCCGCTTGCCAAAACATCAAAATTAACCACAATAGTATCCACTCTTGACGTTCTTTCCGGACCCGAACTCATGAACTGTTTGGTTTTGTAGTTTGAATCCGTTGCGTAACCATTGGCTACCGCCAGGCTGTATCCGGTGGTCGAATTGTGCGATGCCGCGATCAACTTCCCGAACGGGCAAGAAATCCCGCCCACGCTAGACGTATGCACCGGCGTTGCCAGATAAGCAAAATCAACGTCCGTTTCATTGTCGATCGGACCATAAGCGTAAATTTCCGAACCCGCCGCAAAAGCGACCGAACTGCCAATTTTTGAAACCTGATAATAAGCAGGCAAGGTTCCGTCAAACGATCGCAACGGTTCAACTTTATTTCCGGAAACATAGCCAAAAAAATTGATCGCCGTACCATCAAAATCAAAACATTGATACCAGCAGAATGTCGTCCCAAGCGCAGTCAATAATGCGCCAATCCTTCCTTCAACCGGCACCGGATTGTTCTCCCAAGTATCGCTAAACCCGTCCCATCGATATATTCCCGATTGATTGTTATTTGCGCCGGAAATATTCGGCCGGTTTGCACCGATATAGACCAAGTCATCATTCCAGGTCAAGCTTTCCACAACGCAATCCGCCCATAAATCCAAACCTTGCGCCACGTCCGTTGTGCCGTCTAAAGAAGCAACATATCGTCCATTGGCGATATAGACATTGTCATCTCCGCCATTGATCATCTGATGACTTGTGGCGCTCAATGCCGCACCTACCAGCGCCGATGTCCACCAATCATCATCGAAAGTTGCGTCAAGATTGAACATCCCAATATTGCCCGCGGTTGACGTATTGTAGGAATAAAGAAGTTGACTGTTATAATGGCAAACATCTTCGCCCGAAACTCCCGTCCCCGCGATCGAATGCGGCCAGATACCGGCATTAATAACCGCCGTGGCACTGAATTTATGCAACAACGCGCCTCCGGTTGCATAAGCCACATTTGAAGCCACGGCGGCCTTGGAAATGCCCCGGATTAATGTTGTGACCGCGCCTACCTCCGTTCCCGCGGTCAGGTCAACCAATTTCGGCCCCGGCGCCATGCAAGAAGGATCAAAAAGGCTGATATTTTTCATATCGCCTGCCTGCTCGATGTTGCCGTATGCCGGATAACTATTTTTGTGCCACTTCGGGGCAAACCCCTTGTGCCTCCGGATTTGGATTGGGAATTGTGCCATCTTCTTGTTTTTTAGCGTTTTCTTTTTCAATCTCATCAATTAAAGTCAAAGCACCGGCGATCTGCTCATTTTTTTTCGCCAACTGTCCCAAAACTTTTAAATTTTGGTTATATTCCGCCACCAATTTGTCTTTTTTTTCTTTTAAATCCATATTATTTTTTTAAATTGTTTATTGTTTCCGTATTCTCCTTGACCACTTCTGACTTCCCCGCCTCTGCCTTCGGTTGCACCGCTTGCAGCGTAACCGCCACTTCCTTTCCGTCCTTGTCTTTAAAAGTTTGCGTCACCGATCCGCTTTTCACGGCTTCAACAAAAACCGCGGCTATGCCGTTGTTGAAAGCGTTGGTCAAGAATTTATTGAGCAATTGCAATCCAAGGTAGTAGACCCATCCTGAAGCCAGAAAAACGATAACGAGCGATACGATGATAGTTTTTTTGTTCATTTTATTTATTGCAAACAGCCTCAAGTTTGTTGAGGCGTTCGGTTAATGATTCAATTTGTTTCTGTTGCTCTTTGTTTTGCTCCCACTCAAGCGTTGTGATTTTTTCATAGTTCAAACCCTTGATTCCGTTATCCTCGAAGGTCAACCCCTTCACTCCATAGGGTTCAAACATCTGCGCGGTAAAGCCTAAATCGGTGTAATCGCCTTTCTTTTCGTCTTTCCATTGAAAGTTTACCGCCTGAATCTTCGGGTCGCTCAACATCTTCATCGCAACATCGGAACCAATTGGGGTGATATTCTTTTTCAGTCGTTCATCGCTGGCAGGTGCGCTAAGCAACCCATTGGCGTCCGCAACAACGGTACGCGAACCAGAACCCGCAAGATTAGCGATAGTCACGGTTCCCGCCGCAGCAATCCTCATCCGTTCAGTATTGTTGGAAGCGAATAATACCGGACCGTTCTGATAGTTCCAGAACTGCAGCGAAGAATCTGAAGAAGAATAAGCGAATTGCGCTCCATAAGTTGCGCCCGTATAAAAATCAACCGTCGAATAACTGGACGTATTCGCAGTCACCCGTAAAGAACCGACTCCGGCACTATTTTGGACTTCGAGAATCGCCGCGGGCGCGGTTGTCCCGATACCAACCTTGCCGTGATGGTCAATTCTCATCACTTCTGTCGCCACACCAGATATTGCAGTGGAAAACTGTAATCCAGTTTCATTAACAGATGAAGAAAATGTATTCTCCGCAATGGCAGCGATTGACGCACCGGTTAAATTGGCGTCCGATCCTGAAGCGTCAAGCGCGGATCTGAAGTTAATCCGGCCAAGGATGTCATTGGCGACAGTGGAAGTTTCTTTGGAAGATAAAGTGAGAACCGCGCCGGTGGTCGTCAGTCCGTTCTGAATCTCTACAATCGTGAAAGGAGCGGTTACGCCAATACCGACATTTCCGACAAAAGAACTGTCATTCGCGCCACTGACGGTGAGTACGCCATTGATCGTATTGTTCCCAGAAAAAGTGGCGTGATCGGCAAAGTACAACGCGTCCGCGTTGTCATTTTCGTTGTTTTGGAAAGTCAAACGATTGTTCGTAACGTCGTAATATGTCTTGGATCTGGTCGTTCCGCCTTCTTGGAAGTCAAATTCGGGATTGCCGCTGGCCGCATCGATGTAGAACAGCTTGCCCATATGGATATAACCGTTCACATCGAGTGCCTGGGCCGGGCTGGTTGTTCCAATCCCCACCCTTCCGGCAGAAGTATCAACCACCAAATCATCAGTATTCACAACAAAATCTCCGGTAGTCGCAAGGGTAATCGTCGCCCCCGAACCGCTGGCGGGTTGCAAAGTCAAAGCCCCGGAAGCGGTGATAATCTTGGGCGTGGTAATGTCGGTGGTGAATACCGGGCTGGTAGCAGTCGGTCCAGTTCCCAGAGCCACTGTACCCCCCGCAAATGTTAGGGTGTCAGCCGAATGAGTTAGCGTCATGTCCGCAGTTGACGGCGCAGTTGACCAAGTAATTACCGAACCGTTCCCCAAAAATAAATCTGACCACCCGATTGCGGCGGTTCCTAATGAATCGGTGTTGTCGGTATCGCTTGCAAGTGTTGTATTAATCGCCACAGTGCCAAGATTGGAAAGAGTATTCGTCGCCCCACCGATGTCAGAAAGCAACTCCGAGTAAGAACGCCCCTCTAAACCTGTTGTGGTGAATTTAGCGTAATCATTATCCGCCACATCCGCGGCGTTGATTTGGACTTTGTTGGTGTCGGCGATTCCAAAAGTCAACGCGGTTTGAAAATATGAAGTATCGTGACTATCCAGCAAATCAGAATCCGCGGCCTTGCCATTAGCGGCCAAATACGCAGTCGAAGCCGTAAAAGCCGCTGTACCCAATGCGCTGTCACTCCACGCTACATCAGTTGCGGTGGCTTGTAATACCTTGCCTGTAGGTGAAGCGGGAAAAGCTAGTCTAGACCACTTCGGGGTTGAATTACCAACCATCACATCGCCTCTGGCCACAGTATCGGCCAAAGTATCACCGTGGGTCGTGGATAAGAGGTTGTGGGCGGAGCTGGTATTGCAATCAGCCGCGGAGGCCGCAAACTTGCCATTCGCGTCAATGTAGGCGCAACGATTGCCGACACCGGCAAGTGAAGGTATCTCCAAACCCCAACCGCTTGAAACTGGTTTAAGATAACCGCTGACGGGGTACCACAATTCGCCCGCGGCTTTGGCAGTCGAAGCAATAAAAATTATTAACAAAACTGCCAATATAATATTTTTAAAAAAATTATTCATTTTAGTTTTCATAATAAAAACTTACGCCTTCAAGATTGACCATGCTGTCTAAATAAAGAAGATTAAGATTTGAAACATTGAACCATTCGAATTGAGTCGGAAAAAGCGGCGCTCCCGCCCTTGTTGCCAACGCCGCAACCACGGTTGACCCGCCGACAACCACCACGCCAGTATTGCTTTCCAGCGCGGTAATCCTCACCCGTTTGCAAGGCACGCTGGTTGCCGATAATTGCACCCTAGTCCCCGCGGTTGTTACGGCTTTTATTCCATTCCCGACCGCGGTATATCCTTGAATCTCGGCAATCGCGTCCGTTTTACTGCGTTTTGTAATATCATCGAGCCGAAATCCCATTGTTTCTTCACCAATAGCAGTAATTCCAAGCGACGCTTTGCGATTATTATTATCTTTTTTGGCGGTTTCACTGGCCATTTTATTGGTTTAATTTAATCAAAATGCGTTTTAACGATTGTTCTTTTTCCGAAACTTGGGATTCGCGCACGCTTAATTCCAAACTCATTTCCTTTTGCGCTTTTTCTTTTTCGGCAATATCCGCTTCGCGCTTGGCCAATTCCTCAACTTTCCCTTTTTCTCCCAGGTAAATATCCGCCATTTTGTCGGTTTTCACTTTCAATTCCGCGCAATTGTCCTGCAATTTCTTTTCCGCGTCTTTAAAGCGCAAAATTTCCGCGGTCAGAACATCAATTTCCTGTTTTTTGGCGAGTAACTGCGTTTCGAGCTGTTTGACCTCCTCCTGTTTTTGGATTTTGGTTTTGTCCAATTCGCCGATCGCCAATTTCCACATTTCGTCAAATTTCGTTTGCAATTTTGCAAACGTGTCCTGACCCAATTTATCGATGTCTTTTTTGAACTCTTCGTAAAATTGGTTAAACATTTTTAATAATTTCATTTACCGCGTCGATACGCGTTAACGATTCCTTTTCTTTGCGTTTAATCCAAAATTCAAACTCTTCTTCGTGCCGCGCGATCTGATCTTTAAACGACAAATGATTAAACCTGTCCGCGGTTTGGATTTCTTTTCCCAAAAAATCGTCGCGATCGGTGAAATTATATTCTTTGTTGCGCCTGCTTTCCTCAAAAAGCTGTTGCGCCAAATGCAAACTCACCTCGCTTGGAAGATTCCGCGTTTTTCCGGGTTCCAAAATAATATCCACGCCGTTATATCGGCCGGTGAAAGCGCGCTCCAGTTTATTTGTGATTGGGGTTGTGTTCCAAATAAGCATAGATTTAGGCAGTTACGCCGCACATATTAACCTTGCATACACTTGTTCCGTCAATGGCGATTGTCACCGCCGCGCCCACAGCGCCTTTAAACGGTGTTTTAAATTGATAGCCAAAATTACCCGCACCAACTTGAAATCCGATAGTTGTTGTGCCGTCGGTCAGGGTGCAAACCGATCCCGCCTTATCGCTGGAAACGATAATATCGGTCACATAATGAGATTTTCCCTCGGTTGCGGCCGCCGCGATTGTGGCCGCGGTCGCGTGGGTATGAACTAGATTAAAAATTGCTCCATTCGTTGGTAACATAGTTTTTTACGCGCCAGTTTCTTCCAGCGCCATTAATTGTTGCAATAATTCTTCTTTGGTTTTTGTAACGTCAACTTTTGCGCCGCGCTCCTTCAAAGAAGCGATAACGTCCTGTTTAGTAACTTGCACGGGTGCCGCCGGCGCAATTGTTTTTGCCGTGCCCGCGTATTTGGTTTTTAAAGTTTCAAGGTCTTTCACTCGCTCTTGCTCGGGGGTCATTCTGTTGTTGCTCTCATTGGCAATCTCGGTGATTATCTGCTCTTTCATTTTTTCGATTTCGGGTTGTGTCCAAAGCAATATTCCGCCGCGCTCGCTGATTTTCATTGATTTTCTTTGCCGCGCCAGTATTTTTCTGGCCAAATGGGTTGCCAAATGATCCGCTTCCGGGAACCGGCAAGGGTAACTTTCACCGGCAAAAACCGTGATCGAAACTCCCCGAAACGAATGCGTAAACGATTCATTGTCGATATTCGTAAAACGCACTATCCGGCGCTCTTGCGCTTCCGCGATCTGTTCTGGTGTCTGCATATTATTTGATAGCTTCCCGTTAATGGGTCGCCAGTTATAAATAGAGGTTGACGCCCTCCGGCAAGCCCCCTGCCACAAGCAAGGAGCTTTGCGGAAGATTCAACTTAGAGAATATTGATGTCCGCCAAGCACGCTTCATCGCCCGTGCTGGCCGCCACCAAAACCCGCCCGACATAGTTTTCGTCCATCGGGCCTTTCGCGGTCGTGCCGGTGATACCATAACCCTCGGTATCATCACCGGTCGTGATCGAATAATTGATCGTGATCGCGCTGCCGCCACACATAACGCCACCGATGCCGCGCTTCAAGAAATAACCGTAATCGCCGGAAGCGAACGCCACCTGCGCCACGCCCTGAACCGGAGTAATTTCGGTTGTTACCGGCGCTTTTTCGGCATCGGGTTGATGCACGATCGCGAATCCGGAATCAGCCACCGCCAAACCGGTCGTCAGGGCGTACTGCTCGTAAAGTTCCAAGGTGTCGGCAGTATTGCCTTTCACTTTCGCGATCTGGCCCACACCGGTCCCAGTGTTGATGTCGATCCAATGGTCACAATAGGCATTCACTGTCCAACCCGCGGACGCTTCGGTCACATACACTTTCTGGCTCCGGCCATTACTCGAAGACGAAACCGTGGTCACGGTTGTGTTTGCGGGCCGGGTAGCAATCATGTACGCGCTGATCGCTTCGGTCGCATACAAATATTCCCAAATCCGGCCATCCGGAGTTTGGACTTGCTCGTTCATCGACCCCATTTTTACGGTCGGGGTGTCAAAAACCGATTGAAAATTTATTTGTTTCATTTTTTTTGTTATTATTCGCCGTTTTCGCCTTGCCCGACCTTTCACCCGCATCGCGCTCGCTCGCGCATCGGGAAATTCAGCGTCAGCGTTAAGGGCTTATCTCTGCGCCCGGAACTTTGAAACTCTATCGCAAACAGACAAAAACTCTTTACTCGTTGCCGATCCCTTAATTTTATTGCAAGACCAGCAACACGAAACAGAATTTTCAAAAGTATAACCTATGCGGTTATTTTTTCTGTCTATCCCGATATTTTCAGACTCACCACAGTAATAGCAGGTTCCATTAATCAACAATTTAAATTGTTCGTAAGTCAATGAAAATTCTCTATTTTTGCATCTTGATCGATATTTATATTTATCGAATTTTCTTTTCGGTGTTTTATTATACTTCCGAAAATATTGAAGATGCTTTTCTCTGTTGGAATCTCGCCATTTTTTATTTGCTTGATTATGGCGTTTCTTTTGTTCTTCGTTCATAGGCGCAGGGTAAACTCTCAAAACTATTAAATTGTTCAAGGCTATGCTGCCGGAGCAACCGCGAAACCAATCCCCTGATTGTAAGTGCCGTTGGAAGACGGACCCAGAGCGTAAATATGCGCCACGCTGTTGCCCCATCCGGTCGCGCCGATCTTCAAACAATCTTGAAGGATCACGCAACCGCCAGGCGCGGCATTCACCGAAAACGCATCGGTTATCGTCGTTGCGCCGATCGGCGTGTAGTTGATAAACTGACATCTCCGAAAATCAATACTCCGGTCCAATCCGTTGGCCGCAACCTTCAAAAAGAAAGGCGCGTCCGCGTCAGCAAACATCGGGAAGATGCAGTCATCGAAGACGTTGCGAGTTGCCGCGGTATCGCACTCAACATTTGCACAAGCCGCCGTACGACTGACTGTATCGAATCCAATCACGCAACCGCCGAAATAGTTTTCCGAACCTCCCGAAAGTTGCAGATCATACGAAGTCGCCGAATCCGCTGCAACAGCATTAGATACTCCCATATGACAATCAAGGAAAGCATTACGGCTCCCAGTAACCTTAACGCCCACCAAACCTGTCGCCGCGCTAGTCGTAATCTGAACATTGCGGAAACTGTTTCCCTGCCCTGATACCGTAAAAAACGGCGTAACGCTGGCAGTTGACGTAGTAATGCGCGCCCGACTCGAATAAGGAACAGGAGCTACATTTCCAATCAAATGGCAAAGGTTCTTACTCCAATCCAATACTGCAGTTTCCACCGTACCAGTACCTGAACCGGTACCTCCGGGAATTTGCACGATTGCTTCGTGACTGTTATCGGTCAAATCAGAATACGCTTTTGCAAGCGTTTTAAAGGCATCGTTGCGATTTTTTCCGCTTTGGGTGGTATCGTTGCCATTGGTCGGGTCCAGAAATACCATTTTGTTGATATAGGGAAGTCCGGCCATTGCCGCGATATCTTCAGCGAATATCTTGGCGCCCATTCTCAACGCCGGAATGAATTGACTTGCTTTTTTCATTGTGTTGGGTTCCCTCCGGCTCCTGAATGGTAGCCGTAGCTATTGCTCGTCAAACCGGAGGGATTGTTAATTGGTTAAAACTACCCGGTGATTCCGGTCATCTGACCCTGTCTGCGCGGATCGGTCGCGATGAAGTTACCGACATAATACAGGTGACCAACTTCTGCCGGTTGCTGGCTGGATCTCATAAGTCCGGACCAGTTGAACCCGCGAGGAATCGGTATCGCCTGCGCGCCTTCGATGTTTCCTTCGGAAGTGTTGAATTTCTGATAACCGCTCAAATCGATACCATAGAAACCAACAGCTTTTTCATCGAGAACGAACATTTTTTGCGCGGTGGCTTTGTCATCGGCGACGATCGGAGTGCCGCGATACCACAAGGCATCAAACCCGGTATCGCCTCTCAATGCATCCCGGCTCGAAATCTGGCCGGTGCGGGTAACCTGCGGATAACCGCTCATCTGGTAACCGGCGCGTACAGTCGGTTGCAATTGGCCTTCATACGCCGTCCAAATGGTAGGCGTGGTCAAAGCCACGCTGGGTTTAAACGAGCCATAAGTAACGCCGTTCCAAGCGGTTGACATGTCGCTCAATTCCAACGCACCAATACTGGCGGCGTAATACCCTTTCAACGTGGTATAGGTTGCGCGCGCCAATGTTCCGTATGTCGAAAAATTGGTCGCGTCATCCGCCGCGTTGTAGATCGAATCAAACGAACTGGCTCCGCTGCCAGCTCCCGTGCCGCCGTAGAAATAGCCACCCAGGTCATCGCTCAAATCCTGCGCGATGCTGTCCATTTCGGTCGCCAAAAGCTCCAAAATGCGCTGGTCGCCCTCATTGACGGTTTTTTCAATATCATCAATCACCACCGGCTTATGAATACGCTGGGGTTCAAATGACATCTTGACGCGCGTCGACTGGCGGTCAGTGTCCAATGTTCCGCCTACCGGCACAATTCCGCCCGTGGTGGATTTGGTGTATTTGATGATCACTTCCTTTTTGTAGCCGGAACCCCAAGTCTGGGCGTTGCCAAGGAAACGCAAAAGGCCGACGTTTCCTTCAAGAACGGTATCGAATACTTTTTTGACGATTGCTTCTCTGGTGACCGTGGTCACCGTTGCTGAAAATTCCATAAGTTTATTTCTTCGTGAACATTCCCTGAATCAGATCAAGTGCCGATCTGCTGCCGTGGATTTGCTGATAAGGAATACCTGCCGGCGCGGGTTGGCCGCCTTTTGGCGCTCCCACCGGGCTTGGTTGCCCTGCGGGCTTTCCTCCCTTGCCAAGTTTGGCATCCATAACTTCCCTATAAACGCCGTAAGCCGACTTCATCGCGTCAATCCCTGTGATCGGCAGATTGTGCCGCACCACGAATTGCGCGAATGCGTTTTTGTCAAATGATTTATCTGCTTTGGTCGTTTCATCGACAAATCCATCCCATTGTTTTTTCGCCTCCGCTTTGGTCTGCTCGCGGCCGTCGATTGTTTCAATGGCACGCTTTAAACCGCGCTCTTCAGCTAAAACCAATGCCTGCTGTAATTCCTCATAGGTTTGAGGTTTCCAGCCTTTTTGCATGTAAAAAGGTTTGTCTGCGTCAGGATTTTGTTCCGTTTTGTTAAGTTTTTCGAACTCTGACAATCTTTGCGATTTCTTCGTAAATTCCGGCAGCAAAGCGTCGTAATCGCTCGCTTTCTTTTCCAGTTCCGCCACCTGATCAAGCGTCAATTCCTTGTCGCCGATTTTGACGGTCTGCGGGGCGCCCCCTGCGCCTTGCGGATCGCCTCCTCCTCCTGGTTGGCCTCCTTCCGGGGCCGGATTTCCTTGCGGATCTCCGCCTTCCGGTTGGTTGCCCTGTCCTTCGGGAGCCGGCGCTCCAAACATACTTGGGTCTAAAACTGGGTCCATTTATTTGGTCGTAGCGATTGTTTTTTTGCGGCCTGATCGTTGTACGATTTCCGCAAACTACCTGATCTAAACGACGGTTATTTGATTCTCAATTAAACTGCGGCGGTCAATGCTTCCACTTGCGATTGCATCTCTTCTAATGTTTTCACCTGCTCCTCTTTTGGAAGCGCCTGGAATTCCGGACTGGCCGCGATCGTTTCCATTTCTTGCCTTAACGCGGCCACTTCCCCGGCTCTTTGATCCGGCTGCGCTCCCGCCGGCGCGCCTGCTTGTTGCGGTGTTACTGCCGCCAATGTTTGCCCCGCTTTCTGCAATGCGGCAATATCTTCATCGTTCAAATTAATGATCGAAAGCGGATTGGTCTTATACATGATGAACCGCTTGGCCACTTCTTGCGGGTTGTCATAGCCCTTGCCTTGCTCGAAATATGTCAATGGGTCGATCAACCCGTTGCGGGCATCCTCGGAGGCTCTCTCGGCCTTATAAAGCCGATCTTCAGGCATAATCTGGCCTTCGATCACGCGCACCTCCATTCCGTCGTCAAAGTCGTCTTGCATCAATTCCAAAGTTTCGATCGCTTTGTCTTTTCCCATCACTTTGATAAAATGCCGATCGGTATATTTGACTTTCATCAATTGGAATTGCCAGTTGTAGCTCTCGTAATAAAGCGCATCGATCAAATCAACCAATTCGTTCAATTTCTGGAAACTTTGCTCCCGCAATATGGCCCGGCCGGTCGCAGTTTCGTTTTTATTGGTTTCGCCGCGGAATTCAGCAGTCGCGCCCATCACATTGTCCACTTCCTGCGTGGAATGGCTCAAATCCTGCATTAAAAATCCGGGTAATTCCTTGCCCACTTCGCGGATCACGCCTTCTTTGACCCCTTCGCCGTACCAAATGCCTTTAGGATTGGCTTTGGCCCGCTGCGCGTCCTCCTTGGTGATGGTTGTCAATCGGGTATCAACTTTGATAATTCCGTTCATCATTTCGGCATTATCCGAAAATTGACGCTTGCGCTTGTTAATTTCGTCGTTTAAGGACGCCGCCTGCTCAATCAATGATGTGCCACCCACCGGGCTGTCATCGTCCTCGAATACGGTCCCAAAAATATAAGGCGCGTATGGTCGGTCTAAATTATTGTAAAAATAACTGTCATATTGATTTTTCTCCTGCGCTTCGGGCTGATTGCGATATTCGGTAAATTCCGGCTTTTTCAAATCCATCATTTTCGCCCGTTTGCGCTGTCCTGGAAGCTGGCCGATCTCTTCCTTTTCTGCTGGCAGCATTTTTACCCCTTGCCAATCCCAATATGGATTCTGCTCAACACCGATGATCATGTTTTGAAAGCGGTAAACCACAGTCTTGCCGTCAACCCAAACCTCCATGTATTCCACGCTTGGATTGTTTATGGCCAAATCCGTTTCCCGCCCCGCGTATCCGATTGAATTTAAAATCTTGTCTTTGGATTCCGGGAATTTTTCTCCAAACATTTCCAATAAATCCTGTGCGGTCGTGTTGATTTTCTCCATCCAAACCTGCACCTCGTCGCGGTTGGTCGCGTTAATCGGCGTAAAACGCACCTTTAGCGGATGCACCGGGCGCTCATCAATTCGCTGGCATTTTTCATCCCAAAATATCTTCAAAACGATCAACCGGCTGAAAAATAGCCACCGCAAGCCTTTCCGCAATTTCTTTTTAAGTTTGATTTCGCGATGCAAATCGATAAACGCGGTCTGCAAATTATTGGCGATTGTCTTGGCCTCCTCGGTTTCATTTCCGGGAATCACGTTTGGAGGCGTAGGCCGCCCGGTCAGATTGGCAATTACGCTCTCGGTGTCGATAAATATGCGATTATCAACGACTTTAGACCTTCCATTCGGGATATTGTCCGTCAATTCTTTGTGCTGTTGCCAAAGTTTTCGATTAGCGTCAAAATTTTTCTCGATTTTCACCCACAAATTCCCCGCCTGGTTCCAGTGGTTATCGATAAACTTTATCCATTGATCGTCTTCGAATTGGGAGTAGTCCATTGTTATATTTTCCCAAGAAACAAAAAACCTTGTCGTTTTAAGACAAAGTCGGGACACAAAATAAAGCTAAAATAGCTTAAAAGGGGACAAAGTGGAGCCGTCAAAAATCAACTCTTTTTTGTGATTGAATTTCTAAAATTGTTTTGGCCGATTTGCGATTTTGATCCATAGCGATCGCAAAATTGCGCGCGGCGGTAAAAATACTTCAGTTGCCGCGCCGAAAGCAAAATATTCATTTTTTCCAAAGTATGGGATACCTTGCCGTAATGATTGCCGCGCTCGCGGATTAAAACATAAATTGTATAAACCACATCGCTGTCAACCTCCCACTTTTTAGCAAACTCAATTAAAATTTCCTCTTGCATGGTATTAAAAATTGTTATTTTGGTTAAAAAGTTCCTCCAACGAATTCATCCGAAAACCGTCTTTTGTAACTTCAATGATTGGCTTTTTTGGATTCGATTCAGTTAAAAATCCGGACTTGCCCGCCCCGCGACTGCGTGCCAACCAGTAATAGCATTGCGCCAGCGCCCAGTGATTAAGTCCGCTGGCCGATTCCCAAACGTAGCGCTTGCCGCCATCGGGCGTGTCCACGATCACCCGCCGCATCGATTCCCAGTGCCTGATAAATTTTTCTAAAACGTCGCGCGGCACGCCAATTAACGTTTTTCCTTCCAGCATGTCCATCACCACTTTGTCAATCAAACGAGAGCGATCCGCCCAAACATATCCCCAGTTTTTCAAATCTTCCTCGGTTCCTTTGTCGCCGCCCCAGCGGGCAATTTCCGAAGTCTGCTTGTCGCGGTTTAAAAAGCACAAAAACAATTTCGGATATTTTTTCTTGAATTCTTCAGCCCAAGTGCGCTCTGGCCCCGCATCCATCACGACCACCGGATTATAGGTTTCAATTTTGCTCTGCAATTGCTCCCGGCTCAAAACTTTGTCAACTTCGAATATCTCTTCGGCGGTTCCGATCATGTAATGCTTTTCAATGCCGATATCGATTCCCATAAAAAACGGACCCTTTTCAATTTTCTTTTCCGTCCAGCAATCGGTGATGATTTGGCGGAATGACGGCATCGCCGACAAACGGTAAGGTTCGCCCAAAGTAAAGTTAAAAAACACATCCGGCGCTTGATCCTCGTACTTTTTTAAAATTCTTTCCGCGTTAAACCACGGGGCCATCAACTGGCTGATATGATACCCGCGGATGCGCGCGCCCGGCTTTTGCGGCTGCCACACACCTACGCCTCGGTCTTTGGTCGCAAGCGGCTTGCCGCAATTCTTACAAACAAAACATTTCAGCTGTGCGTTAATGCTGTCCGGCCAAGTCAGTGTTTGCGGTTCTTTGCACGCTCCGCACGTTATCACCCATTCGCGCTGGTCGGATTTTTCCCACTCGGCATCAATTCCGATCTTCTCCAAACTCGGATTCGACATTTTCCAATTAAAAGGATTCTTGGAATGGTCGTTGCGGCTCGAGTACTGGTCAACAACGTGCAAATCGCTGCGGTCAAGCTCGTCGTGCGCCAGAATATCGCAAGTGGTCGATACCGGCGCGGATTTGGAATGCGTGCCGCGAATATGCATGAAAGCATCGCCAATGCCTTTGAGCGACACGCTGTCCTCGGTCAAACTGTCCTTGATAACTTTGTTTTTCTGGATTATCGGATTGAGCTTGGATGCCACAAAATCCGAAACATCGTCATCGCTGGGCATTGTCACGATCGAACCCAATCCGCGCTTTTGCGCAAAATGGATCATACGCAAATTGAGCCAAACCGTCAGCCCGACCTGCGAACACTTCTTGATGCACAATTCAGGCGACTGTTCCCGATAAATGTCGTATTGGAAAAAATGCTCATTGAAGTCCAACGGCTCGCCCTTCTCGTTGCATATTTTATTATTCAAAACCCAAAATATCGGGCTGTAATCTTCAACGCTCATAATCTTTTAATTGGTATCCCTCGAAAGTACTTCCATCCTCTGATTAACTCCAATGCTTTTCCGGTCGCTTCAATTTCTTTAAACGTTTTTTTAAAACTTTCCGGCGTGCCATCGTATAAAAAATCAATCGTCCATTCTAATTCAGTTATTAAATCTCCAACCCAAATTTTATCGCCATTTTTAATGATTATTTTGAACATTTTTATCGCTCATTGAGTATTTTTAATTTTGTTGCTGTTCCCCGCGACCTGGACTTCAACCCAAGCTGGAAGTCCGCCTGCATTATGCGCTCCTCCCGCGCCATCAATTCTTCTTCGTGTTTTTTCCAGGGATTGCCGTAATGCGTCCTAAACCCATACTCATTCGCCTGCAAAGTTTCCCAAGCATACTGCGCGCGCATAACCCGAATCTTGCGGCTCTGCTCATAATACGGGTCACTGTCGCGGTGCGTAATGTGCCGCAAACAGTCTTTGCCGCAATCGGGGCACTTTGCCCGGTAAACCGCAATCACATCGCCGTAAAGCCTATGCCGTGACTTGTAGCATGGCGCGCTGAAGTCCTCCTGGCAGTCGGAACACCAAAAATCATAGGAAAGCAACCGATCCGCGGTTCCCGCTTCCATATTTTCGTTTGGCTTGGCGCGCTTTGCCTGCCGATCGGCCTGCATCGCGTCCCAGTGGTCTTCGGTGAATTTTCGCAATCGTTCGTATTCATTCATTTGATTTTTTAAACCCGCTTAAAAATCGTTTCCATTGCGGGTCCTGATTAAGTTCGTCCAGTTTGGCCTGATCCGGCTCGGTGATGAATTCGGCGGATTTTGTTGGCTTGGACTGCGGTTCAATAGTTGATTCAATTTTCATGTTATTTTCATCAATTTCTGTAATGATCCGCCACTTTGCGCCGCGCAACGCCAGTTTTGCGCCAAAATAAGAAAACGTAAAGCAAGTAAGCCCAAAAAATACTATTACTAAAATATCATTCATCTTTTTTTATTTCGCCTTCGATGGCTTTCCGTAAGTCATCTTCGGCTTTGCTTATAATTGTTTGTACCTTTTGATTGACAAAGATATTGACCTGCACCGGCGGCTTTGTTTGCTCTGGCAAATCGCTGCGTCCGAATTTAGCGCGGTTCAATCGCTCAAGTATGAAATGCGAATTTTCCGATTTTATTCTCATCAACCGCGGATCGGTGAACGTAAATTCATCGCCTTTTTTGGTTACTCCGGTATTCACGCAATCCAAATCAAGAAATTCATTAACATTCCTTTCTGCCTTTTGAATCATATTAGCGTTCTTGATACTTTCAGATAACCAATCGGGCATGTTCGATTTCATTACTTTCGCGTATTCTTCGCTATATCCAGCCTCTATAGCCGCTTGATATCCGTTAGAAAATGTTTCTTTGTTTTCCCTGTCAAGATAAAAGCCCAAAAACAAAGCTTGGCGCGGATCAACCGTGTATTGGTTTGCTCTCACTCTTTTTTTGTTCTTGGGCTTTTTGGTTATCATTTTATTTCGGGAATCTTTATGTCTGAAATTACCGCTTCCGTGGTCAGGAATAATCCAGCCACTGACACCGCATTCTCCAGCGCCGTCCGCACCACTTTGGCCGGGTCGATGATGCCGGAATTTTCAAGGAAAACGTAAATCCCCAAATTGGAATCGTATCCCTGCCCGGATTCCTTGATTTGCGCCAGAATCACGTCCGCGTTTCCCCCGGAGTTGCGGATGATCTGCTTTGCCGGTTCCCGGATTGCGTCCGCCACGATCTTATAACCCATCCTGACCCCGATATCAGGAATATCCATTTTGCTTTCAATCTCATTGGCGCATTGCCATAGCATCATCCCGGCTCCGGGAACGATTCCCTCCTCAATGGCTGATTTCGCGCTGCGTACCGCGTCCTCAATGCGATAGCGTTTCTCGATGTTTTCCTCCTCGGTAATCGTGCCTACTTTGATGATCGCCACGCTTCCCCGCAGCCGCGCCACGCGCTTCTCCAATAAAGATTTGTGATAATCGCTGTCCTCGTCCTTGATTGTTGCGTCCAGTTGCGCGATCCTTGTCTTTACCGTTTCCGCATCGCCTTTACCGCCAATAATCACCGATTCGTCGCGATTGACAATGATCTGGTCGGCTTTTCCTAGTTGCTCAATGGTCGCGTCCTCAATTCTCGTGCCAGTCTCTTCGCTGATAAGTTCCCCGCCGGTGGCAATGGCAATGTCGACCAGTTGGTCTTTTTTATTGTCAGAATATCCGGGCGCTTTTATGGCGCAGATATTAAGAATTCCCATTATTTTGTTTCTCACGCAAGTGACCAGCGCCTCGCCGGATATGTCCTCGGCAATGATCAACAGCGTTTTGTGTTCCGTCCGGCTCAAAAGCTCAAGGATCGGAACAATTTCGCTGTTAAAACGGATATTTTGCGTGGTGCATAGCACGAAAGCATTTTCCAGCACCGCGTCCTGCGTTTCGGCGCGGTTGGCAAAATACGGCGAAACGAAACCTTTGTTGATCTGCAACCCGGCCACCATTTCCTTAGTCAAACCGATCGCTTTCGATTCTTCCACCGTGATAATCGCGTCTTTCCCGGCCTGGTCGTAAATTTCGGCAATCATGTCGCCAATTTCGCGTTCTCTTGAGGCAATCGTGGCCACGTTGGAAATCTCCTCCTTCGTATTTGTAATCTTGGCGGTCGTTTTAATTTTTTCCACCGCAATTTTTAACGCTTCGCCCATTCCCTTTTTAATGCGGATCATATCCAAACCGGACGCCGCGGCTTTCAGTCCATCCCGAAAAATGGCTTGGGTCAGGATTGTTGCCGTGGTCGTGCCGTCGCCGGCGTCCTTGTCCGAATTGCGAGCAACCTTCTTGATCAATAAGGCGCCCATATTCTCGATCGGGTCTTCGAGCTGTTCGATATTTTTGGCCACGGTTACGCCGTCCAGACTGAACACCGGCTCGTGCTTCTGGAAAATAACCGGCTTGCCCTTCGGTCCCAGTGTGGTTTTCACCGCATTAGCCACCTTATCCACGCCGGCCATCAGTTTGTTTTTTGCTTCCGGCGAAAATGTGATTATTTGTTTTGTTTCCATGGTGTGGGATTAGTTTTTAATTCTTCGAGCATTGCTTCAAGCTCATTGACATATCGAGCTTGATCGTCCGCAGTCCTGGCTTCCATTTCCGCGAGTTTCTTTGCCGAAATCGCGATTGTTTGCGGCATATTGTTGCCGCTCGGAACATTGCTTTGTTGCTGCGCGATTATTTCGTTGGCCGGATACGATTTTGCCACCCTCATTCTGGCGACCGCCGCCAAATAATTTTTTAGGTGGCCGTTGCGAAAACCGATAATGATCTCTTCAGCGCTCGCTTCTTTGATTGTCTCTTGATTTTCCATTGTGTTAAATTTTTGCGAAAATCTCCGATTCTCGCGTTATATAATATTTTTTACCTTCGTCTTCGAACTCGCGCGGCTCGAACGGATTACACAAGATTGTGTCGCCGGGTTTCAATGTGGTTGCCACAAAATTGCCCATTCGGTTAAGCTTTCCCGGACCCACGGCCACAACTTCAAACCGCGCCGGTTTGCTTCTGCTCACATCGGAAACATAGACGCCGGATTTGGTTTGCTCTTTTTTCTCATACTTCAAAAAAACAAAATCTGATAATGGTTGCATTTTTTATTTAATTAATTTATTTCTCCCGACCTTTTATTTTCTCAAAACATCAACCCACAAACTCCACCCCCCATAAGTCACTAAAAAACTGACTATCGCAATCACTAAAAACCATATCCCCGCCCCGATGTTTTCGTTCATAGATTTTTATGCAGAGTAGCTTTCCGCCCGCTCTCTGCGCCCCGGCCAATTAAGCGACGCCGCTCGCCTCCGGTCAACTGCCACCTGAAAAGCTATTTCTCCCAACAACAGTTTTTGAATTTCTTCATCGATCCGCAAGGACATTTGTCGTTCTTGCTTATTTTGATTGGAGTCCCGTGATATTCGGGAACAGAATTTGAATCGATAAGTTGATAATGGCTACGATCTTCACCGGCCAATATTCTTCGGTTCATTTCTTCTTCCGACATTATTTCTCCGGTTCGATTATCCATATTAATCCTTCCAGGTTATTGCCTTCACCGCCCGCATTTGTGCGGTTTCGGCTTCAGTAATGGCCACGGAATAAAGCCTTTTTGCTTCGGGATTATCTGTCCCGGACCGTAAACTGTTCATATCGTCAATGATTTGAGCGTAATACGTTTTGATCGTTTTAACTCCCGAATCACCGCTCGGATTAAAAGTTAATCCGACTGCTTTTTCGCCGAATGTCAACTCTCTTTCTCTTTCTGTTTCTGTTTGTGGTTCTGACTGCATTTTATTTCGCCGCCTTATGAGCTGGCGTATTAATTTTTTTAAAACTTTTATTCTGCCAATTTCACCAACTACCGAAATTATATTTCCAGACGATCCATAATGTCGTCTAGGGCGACATTGGCTTGGTTCACCGAAAATGAAAATTCCCTAACCCTTTTCCCGATCCGGCACAATTCGGGTTTTGCTGAAGGCTCCTCCTCTTCCGCTTTCAGATCTCTTATTGCCAAGGCTGGCTCAAGGTCTTCGGTTAATTTTTTAATTTTTTCGCGCAACCATGAAATTTGATCAGCCAACCGGTCAAATTCAATCGCTACTTCTTTTTTCTTTCTGCTTCCATCGCCGATAGGATCACACTCATCGACAAACGTCTTTTTCTCAAAATTTTCCATATGAATTTATTTATTTTTTAATCTTGATTTCTTCGACATTTTCCCGATTGTTTGGGAAACTTCCCCTTTCGCTTCCGGATTTTCTTCCTTCCAGCCAAAACTTTTGGCGAATTCCGCTTTTTCGCGCATATTCTTGGCATCCGCCTTGCTGTCAAATATTCTTTCGTTGATCGTGCAGATCGTTGCTTCCGCTTGCTGCAGATATTCCGTCGCATCCGCGATCTGCGGTTCCAGTTCCTGCCTCACCGCCTTATATTCTTCCCGGGCTTGCCGCGTTTTATCCTTCGGTTCTGCGTCTTTGATTTTTTGTTGCAACGCTTCCCGGTTATCCATCGCCTTTTTTTGTTCGGCTTTTAGCTTGTCCACCCGGACCTGATCGAACGCCGCGCCGCACTCCAATCTCCAAGCCTTCTCCTCGCAATCTAAAATAAATTTGCTCCTCGTTTCTTCTATTTTTTGTGTATTCATTTTTTTGTTTTTAGAAGATTTTAGAAAATCACCCTTATTGAATGTTTGACTATTCGGCACCGGGATCATCATCCATCCCGCTATCTCCTTCGGTCTTGAACATCGACTTTCTCGCCTTGCTTCTTTTCTCAAGCTCGCCTTTCATAATCAGCGTATAAATATACGCCTGGACGGCCGGAGCGTTACGACCCACTGCAACGGCAATATCATCGACCCGATCACCCGCTTTCCACATCCGCATGATCTTTTCCTTTTCCTCTGGGGTGTATCGTTTTACTTCCCCGAAAATAGGCTTTTTGATTTCTGGCGGATTCAATTTAATTCGAGTGGATTTTTGCCCGGGTAACGTGATTATTTTTTCTTTCTTCGGTTTTTCCGGGGTGGGCGTTATTTCCGCGGACCCCTCCGCTTGTTCAATTTCTTCAAACAAAATACCTTTAATTTTTTCTTGGATATCTTGCGGTGGAATCACAACTACGCCATTTGCGAATTCTATTTTCATTTTTTTATAACCGCACCTTTCGGCAGCGGAAAACTACTAATAAGTATTTCATCTCCGACCCGGCCTTTGCCGCTTTTTGTTTTCGTTGTCCGGTACGACAGCGAATAATGTTTAATCCAAATCTTTTTCAAGTGCATCCGATAATATCGACCGTCCTTATCTTTATGCACGCCCAAAAAAGTTCCATTATCTAAACCCGAAATATATTCGCGCGAAAACATTTGTTTGCCGTTAATCCTTGCGACCAGCGCCAAAAACTGATCGATGGATAAATTCTTGCGCGACATTTTTTTGATTTCTTGTTCGGTAAACATTTTATCGGGTTGAAAATCACAAAACTTCGATATATTCCCACAAAATACCATTCACGATCTCCATTTGTTCGGGATATTCCTTGACCTTGGTACCCACCGGCAAAACCTTGATAACTTTCCCGTTTGGCGTAATCCGCAAATTCAATCCTATTTTGGCAATTACTTTGCCGTCCTGGATGTAATCCTTGGCGGCATAGCCATATACCCCTGCCGGCGGCGTCAATAAATTATCAGTCTTCACAAACCAGCTCTCAAAAGGCAAATAAATCGGCGGATGGTAATAAATTCCTTTATCGGCTTTTTTATCTCCCCAACTGTTTTGGAGGATTCCGTTCTTGTCCCGGCCATAACCGCACCTGTCGATTGCATGGTTCCACTGCGATTCGCCTGGTAATGGTGTCCTGACGTGGGCTTCTTGCCATCCGGGATTTGATCCGGTAAACCCACTAAGCAACATTCCATATAAAAAAGTGGCTTCATCCAATCTTGAAAGATCATCGACCATGCCATAAGCGCCGATCTTCCACTTGACCGGATCTCCGCCGCCCAGCGGCATCGCGCCAACCTTTTGCATAATCTGCAGCACTGCCCTGAAATACGTTCCTTTGACCTCTGGTATACCGTCAATCAGTTTGCATTGCTGATAGAGCCACTCTCCGTCAAATTCGATCGCAATCCCCTGTTTATAGGCCAAATATGACCGCAGGACCGCCCCGGCGTGTCCCACACATGACGGATTACTGCCTTGGTTATGAATCGGGATTTTGAACGTCCGTGGCATATTATCCGGAATTTCTGCGGGAATCGGAGCAACCGCTGACATCGGAAAATCACGAGCATCTACAGGGCTGGCAATCAACCCCGGTAAAAACAATTCTGTGTTTTGCATATTTATATAAAATTTATATTAGTTCCGGCTTGATCTTCATTAAAAGAACTTTCGCGGCGTTTTTACCATCCTCCGCTTTGAACATAACCGCCTTGTTATCATCGCCACCGACATTAATTTTCACTTCTCTAAAATCCTTCAACAGCTTTGCGACCTTTAGCAGCTCATCGCCGGCAACGATTATCTTGATCGGCTGATTTTCCGCATCCGCGATCAATTCGCTATGGTCCGGAAATTCATCATCGATCTTGCCAATCTCGTAAATCCGCTTGTTGGTTTTATCGGTAGCAAACAATGTTGCTGTTTCCGCTTCTTCTTTGCTGAAAAATACATTCTCCATCTCCGGCATATCCGGCAATTTCTTTCCGGGTTTAACCCCGGTCAAATTCAAGGTCATTGCCCCTTTCGGAAAAATCGCGCCAAACGGTATTTGCGGCGATGCTTTGGATGTAATTTCCGCATAGACTATTCCATCGGATACCGCGGCTTTGTTGCCGGCGATATGAACACCCAAATACGACGGCCGCACGGATAATTTTCTCGCTATGTTCTGCAACTCTAATTGTTTTTTAGACAACATCGGTTTATTTATTTTTACCGGCCGATTCGAATTCCTTTTGGCACTTAACGCATTTGACTGCTTTATATTCCCCCAGCGGCAATTTATTTCCCCAAAGGCAATTCGGGCAAGCCCAGTGCATAATTCTTCCGTTTGATCCGATTTTGACTTTTTCTTTTTCCATTTTTTTAATTGCTATTAATTTCTTCAATCCTGATAATGACTTTCCTTTCTCCGGTGTAATCGTTTGCCGCATGGTCTTTCTGAAACTTGGCCGCGGCGCTGATCCTGCTTGACGCTTCGACAGTTTCAAATTGATAATCTCCGGAATTTTCCGCATCCACCGTATCGTAAGTTATTCGAAATTTTGGCATAGATTTTATTTGGCTATTGGTTTTTTGTTGAATATTGTAAAAAATAATTTCCCGCATCCGTAGGGATAAGGTAAATTCCCGCCGCACCTTCCAAAACTCAAAATGAATCTGCCAATCTTAATCCTTTCGTGATAACATCTGCACCCGCACTTTCGGCAAACCGGCTGCTGCGCTATTGGTACCGTTTCTTCCTCCATATTTTTTATTCGAATAATTTTTCGGCAGCGGTGATTTCCCCGAACCGGTTAATTTTAATCAACTGGCGCGAGTTGAGTCTTTGCAAATACGTGTCCCGGCTTGATCTTTGGTACCCGGTCAATACGCTGATTTGATCTCTTGTATATGGGTTTGGGAAATAAAGTATCAAACTCTCAAAAATCTTTTTTTCTCCCGCCGGCAACGTCGCAAGATAATGATCACGCAATTCTTTTCCCGCCGGCAACGGACGGAAGTCGGATCCCAAATTATCCTGCCCGGCATTCGTCACAAA
>JGI24732J26686_1000029_pt1 | contig 95348 bp, 92 predicted proteins | sample EPASupsiteHSE623_FD_26686 | JGI IMG/M metagenome (IMG submission 26686)
GTATTGAATTCTTCAACAATGGCATTTAAACCAGTTGAAATCGAAGAATAAGTCAATGCTCTGTCGTGGATTAATACCATGAATTCAACCAATAAGTCTTGGAAGTCAGCTAATTTAGCAGCATCTAATGTTTCGAAGTATTCAGAAGGATCATCTGGTTTATCGTCTTCATTCATATCGATATAAACCAATAAATGAGAGGATGATAATGAGAAGAATTGGTCTCTTAAGCGGTTTGCATAATCAGCGAAAGTCGCATAAATGGTATCACCGTATTGTGCTTCAAGGTCTTTGAGGTAAGCATCTTCTAATGCAGCAGCGACATAAACGTTTTGAATTGCTTCATCGATTGATGTTGCACGGAATGCCAACATTAAGAAGTTCTTTCTACCCATCGAAGCTGGATATCCAGACGATGCGTAGTAGTCTTGACCAAATTGTTTGATGATGGTTTCAATATTCTTACGATATTCAGCTCTCTTTTCAGCTGTAATGGTATCAACATAATCAGAAGCTTTCAATGTTTGACGGATAGCCATATCGATTGCTACTGAGACGCCAAGTCTCTTTTCAAGTTGTGCGTAGAATGCATCTACAGTGATGTCGTTACCCTCAACTTTTGCAATTAAAGTCTTGCTGGATTTAGAAGCAAGTTTAACTTCCTTAAAGCTTTGAGCTAAGTATAGTTGAACAAGTTCGTCATAAATAACGATATCAGCTTTATTAAGTCTTTCAGTTGCNTTGGTGGAGATATAAGAGGTTGTAAGTTTAGCTTCTAATACTTTGTCATAAATTTCTTCTGCTTTTTCAGTCAATTGACCAGCTTCATCATAGACGATGAAATTCTTGTCTTCATCCATCCACTCTAAAACGGCTTCATTGTGGTCTTTAAGCTTGTAAACTAAGAAGTAGTTAGAACCACTTAAGCGTGGGCTTGCTGTAAATCTGGTTTCACCTTCAGCGGTTCCAAGTGTGTTGTAAATATAAGTACGTAGGCTTGTGTTTGTGAAGTCTTCATAAGCTCTTGTAAATGGAACGTTGTCCAAATCAGCTAGAATGCCATCAACAGTGTAGTTTGTATTTACTTGATCACGGAAACTGTAGATATAGTTGTAAATTTCTAAGAATTTGACGAGTGTTTCATCTTGTGTTAATGCAACATCGGAATCAGAACCCGCATCTGGATTGATGGAGTATTTGTCGTAGTATTTACGATAATCTGCTTCACTGATTGAACCAGTATTTGAGATACCAAGTTCAGTTAATGTTGTTGCTGCACGTCCAGTTACCACACTTACTCTTGGGTCTTGGAGTACATATAATTGGCTTCTATAAGCCTTTAAGTTAAATCTACGTAATGTTGCGTTTGCTTCATTAAGGTTTACGAAACGAATGGTGATTGCACTCACATCGTAATTGTTTTTAACGTTGTTGTTAAAGTAAGTAGCTAGATCTTTGTCGATGTTGATAAAGCTTGTAGATTTGCTGTCTTTAACTTCTTCAATAAGAAGGGTTCTTGCATAAATCTTTTTAGCAACGTTAAGTTTGTAGTAGTCTAGAATATCAGAACTGTGGTTTTCAAAGTCAACGATGTCGATATCGCCTTCTGCAACAGTTGAGTTAGCTAGATAGAATGAATCCACGAATGATTTCACTTTTGTGCTAATCGTTTTCGCATCATATTCTTTAAGTGTTTCTATATCTGAAGTACCGAAAATCGCTTCATTAGCAAACTTGACTAAATCTTCTGCATAAGTTGCAGGGTTTGCTTCGATTAGGGCTAGTTCTTCGGCATATAAGATCTTTTCAATCATTTCGACTAAGACTGAAGAACTACTTAGACGCATCTCTTGATACAATTCTTTTTCAGTGATGCTGTATCCGTCTCCACTTAGATAGACCGTGTTTCCAAGGCTACCGTAAGGGGTGGATAAGGATTTGCTGCCGCATGCGGCAAGCGTAACTGCAAAAGTCGTAAGTAGGACTAAAGCAGCTAATTTCTTAATGAGATTAGTTTTATTCACAATGTTCACTCCTTGAATTTTAATCACAAGCACTATTAATATAACACACATATATAGGGTTTGCAATCGTTTTTATGTGTTTTCACAATCTCACACAAAAGCCTTAATATGAAATATTAGGTATTTAGGTTGGGCTTCATGTTATAATGGTTTTGGTGATATTTTGAAACTATATTCTATCGCGAGTGGATCAAGCGGAAATGCCACTTATATTGAACATGAAAATTTACGAATATTGGTCGACGCAGGCATCAGTTTTAAGAAACTCAGCAATGCTTTTTTAAGCGAAAATCTGAGTGTTTTNCATTTGACGCATGTCTTGATTACACATGAACACGTGGATCATATTCGAGGTATGGAAACGCTCTTTAATAATATAAACGTACCAATTTACACTTCATATGGGACAGCCAAATACATGAAGTATCTTGAAAGTGAAAAATATGCTGATAAAATTCGTATCATCGAAGCATTTTCACCATTTACCATCGGTTCACTAAAAATAACACCAATTCCTTTGTCGCATGATGCTGCAGAACCACTTGGTTTTATATTTGAAACTAAGGGTATTAAACTTGGGTATGTAACAGATACTGGATACATACGTGAAGGCTTAATAGAGCCGCTATCGAATTGTGATTTCTACTATTTCGAGGCGAATCATGACCCGGTATTATTAAAGAATTCAAACCGCCCATATCCAACCATTCACCGCATTTTAACAGAACGTGGGCACCTTTCAAACGAAGATTCGGCGTATTATTTATCTAAAATGATTGGACCGAAGACCAAAGGCATCATCATGGCACACATTTCTGAAGAGTGTAATACGATTGATAAAATCAAATCAACCTATCAAACGGTATTCAAGGCCAATCAAAAGTCATTTGAGTCACTCAAGATTTATTATGCTTCACAAACGCCTCTTGAGGTCATCGAATTATGAAATTAACCATCATTTGTGTGGGTAAAATGAAGCAAACATATTTAAAAGATGCGATCCAAGATTACATTAAACAGTTACCCTATCCAATGGAGATTATTGAAGTTCAAGACGAAAAAGAATCCTCTGGCATGACGATTGAGGAAAAACGTATTTTAAGTAAAGTCGGACTTAACGATTTTGTCATTGGATTAGCAATCAAAGGTGAAATGCTAACCTCAGAACAATTTGCAGATAAACTAGATCGTTGGATGACATACGATAAAAAAGACTTAACATTTATCATCGGTGGGTCATATGGTTTTACAGAAGCAGTATATTCACGTTGTAATTATTTGCTGTCTTTTTCGAAAATGACATTTCCCCATCAATTGATGAGGGTTATTCTAGTAGAACAAATCTATCGCGGATTTCAAATACTCAAAGGACACCCATATCACAAGTAAAACCACAACATTGTGGTTTTAAAATTATCTTAGACATAAATTGACATGTTACATAGTAAAATCTGCATATAATTTATTAAAGAGCATAAAAATCAATTCAATAATCAATAATGATAGCATTATATTGTATTCATTAATTCAGTGAGGTAATTCATATGTATCAATATGTTATTTGGGATTTCAATGGCACCATTTTGGATGATTTAGATTTATGTCTAGACCTTCTAAATCAAATGCTTATAAAACAAGCCAAACCAGTTTTATCTGTTGAAGCNTATAAAAATGTTTTTGGGTTTCCTATCAAAGACTATTATATTCAAGCTGGATTGACCTTTGATGTGATGTCTTTTGATGAACTAAGTCAATTTTTCATCGAAAGGTATCAACCAGCCAGTTTTCATTGCAAGATTCACTCGGGTGTAATTGAAACTTTGAATCAGTTGGAATACTTAGGTATCAAGAGTATAATTCTATCGGCCTCACAAACCGATAATTTAATTGAACAAACCAAAGTACTTAAAATCTATGATTTCTTTGAACACATCATCGGAACTGACAACATCAAAGGTCAAGGTAAGGTTGAACGTGGCATTCAATTCATGAAGTCTTCCAACATCGATCCGAACGTCTGTATTTATGTTGGAGATACCATACACGACGCAGAGGTTGCCAAGGCTTTAGGTGTAAAAGTGTTGTTATACGCAGGCGGGCATCAATCAGAAAGCCGTTTAAGAACAGCAAATGAAAGAATTATTTATGATTTTAATGATATAATTAACGTTATAAAGGGGTGAATTTTGTAATGAAATTCCTTAAAGGTTTTAAAGCGTTCGTAAGTCGCGGTAATGTTTTAGACTTGGCTGTTGGGGTCATCATGGCTACAGCCTTTGGTAAGATTGTTTCATCCATGATCAATGATATTTTATTCCCACTGATTGCAGCACTTTTAGGTGAAGCAGATTTTAAGGACCTCGTTTGGCGTGTTCGCGAAATTGGTACTGATGTCACTACAGGGAATCCGATTTATGCCACAGTAAAATATGGTAACTTTATACAAGTTACATTTGAGTTCTTATTGATAGCCTTATTCATTTATATCGTCATCGTTCAAATCGTTAAAGGTCAAGCTAAAAAAGAACGATTAGCTGAAGAAGAAAGAATTAAAAAAGAAGAGGAAGNAAAACAAAACCCTCAACCAGTTGTAAAACCAGAAGACATCTTATTACTAGAAGAAATTAGAGACTTGTTAAAGAAAAATAGCACGAAGTAAAGTGCTTTTTTCATAGGAGGATTTAAAATGGATTTCGAACTCTTTAAACAGAAAATTTATGATCAAGGTCGAGATTTAGAAGTGGCGATATTCAATACACTTTTTGAAAACGATGACAGATCAATGGTCGCGTATGCATTATCAATATATCAAAATAAAGATGGTGGTTTTGGTCATGGTTTAGAACCAGACTCAACAAATCCTAACTCATCCCCATTTCAAACATCGGTTGCACTTGAGATATTGGTTGATGTTGGATTTCGTGATAACAATCTTGATGAATACACCAAAGACCTTGTGAACCGTGCCTTTAAATATTTAGTAAAAACCATGAATGATGATTTGTGGCCAGCCACCATACCATCAAACAATGATTTTCCATGTGCTGTTTGGTGGATGCATGATCCTAACAAAACGCAAACCATCAACCCAACTGGAAGCATTTTAGCATCCACCATATTGCTTGCTAATAAAAATACATCGGGATACAAATCAGCACTCGCGATGGCTACAAAGCATATTCAAGCATATTTGAATACCCCTTGTCATGAAAAACATGAGCTTGCTGTACTTGCAAGACTATACCATGCTTTAAAAGAAGAAGAACCTCAATTTGAATTATTGTCACAGTTCAAAGAAAAACTATTCAAAGAGATTCAAACATCCATNGACCCGGTGGATGCCTGGGAAGGCTATGCCACANTNCCTTTTGACTTTCCTCTTGACGATGAAAACTATGGCATAGATTCTAAAGTGATTCAAGCGTCATTGGCGTATTTAAAGAAAACCTTAAGAACAAATTATTGGGAACCGTCATGGCAATGGTATAAGGACGAAGACACTTTTGAAATTCAATCGATTAAATGGCATGGTATATTGATTAATAAATTCTTATCGTACATCTCACATATTCAAAAATAGATTGTAATTGAATGATTTCTGTGATAATATATTTTCAAAAAGAAGGCTTGATTTTAATGCAAAAGACTCAAATTAGATTTTCCTATTACTATTATTATATTTAAGGGAATGCAAACACATTCCTTTTTATTGGTGAACATAATAGGAAATGTGCTAATTGATGAACTTCTTATCCTTAGGACATTCCTAAGGATTTTTTCATTTTTAAGGAGAGAAAAACCATGATTGTACAAATGAAACCCCAAGCAACAAAAGAACAATTTAAACGCATTTCTGATTTTTTAGTGTCCAAAGGTTTTGGTATCAAAGATGCATCCTCTGAAACCAACATCGTATTCGGTATCATTGGCGATACCAAAAGTTTAAACCCAACAGATTTAGAAGCATTTGAAGGTGTATTCCAAGTCACTCGTGTATCTACACCTTACAAACTGGCAAGTCGATCATTTAAGAGAGAAGACACCATCATCAAAGTTGGCAAAGACATTCTCATTGGTGGGGATCAGTTTGTTGTGATGGCAGGTCCATGTTCGATTGAATCATTCGAAAATACGGATGAGATTGCAAAAGCAGTTAAAGCATCAGGTGCGAGAATTTTACGTGGTGGTGCATTCAAACCAAGAACCAGTCCGTATGCCTTTCAAGGTATGGGCTTAGAGGGTTTAAAGATCATGCGTGAGGTTGCAGATAAGTACGATTTAGCCATCGTGTCTGAAATCATGAGTGAAGATATGATTGAAGCATTTGAACCTTATGTGGATATTTATCAATTAGGGGCACGCAATATGCAAAACTTCCACTTGCTAAAACAATTGGGTGCGAGAACGAAAAAACCTATTCTATTGAAACGTGGATTATCAGCAACCATCGAAGAGTGGTTGATGAGTGCTGAATACATTATGGCATCCGGAAATGAAAATGTAATCCTTTGTGAACGTGGCATTCGTACGTTTGAAAAATATACCAGAAATACATTAGACATCAGCGCAGTATTGGCGATTAAAGAATTATCACACTTACCAGTCATCATTGACCCTTCTCATGCTGCTGGTAAGTATTCAATGATTGAAAAACTATCCATGGCAAGTTATGCTGTGGGAGCGGATGGACTCATTGTTGAAGTACACCCTGACCCAGAACATGCGATGAGTGATGGTGCACAATCACTAAAACTCGAAAAGTTTGATCACATGATGCAAGAGTTGAACAAACTTTCGGATGTCCTTGAAAAGAAAATCAAATGAGAGTCTTTATAGCGGGATTGGGCCTTATTGGGGGAAGTTACGCTGAAGGGTTAACTCAAAAAGGCTATGAAGTATACGGTTATAACCGTACGAAAGAATCTGAAAAAATTGCCATTGAAAGAGGCTATATTAAAGACGCAGGACTAAAATATCTACCACTCTGTGAAGTGGTTGTTTTAGGTTTCTATCCTCAGCTGAATGTAACATTTTTGAATGATATCAAAAATGATTTAAGACCAGGACAAATCATCACGGATGTTGCAGGAACCAAAGTGGAGATGATACCTCAAATCGAAGCATTACTACCTGCGTATGTGCATTATGTATCACACCATCCGATGGCAGGTAGAGAAACGAAAGGTATCGAACGAGCGGATTGCAACATGTTTAAAGGTGCGAACTTTTTGATCACGCCTTCAAAACACGCCACACCAGAAGCGATTGAAATCATCAAGCAAATGGGTAGAGACTTAGAGTTCAGAAAAATAACAGTCATCGATCCAAAGCGACATGACCAGTTGATTGGATTTACTTCACAATTACCGCATGCTATGGCTGTTGCTTTAGTTAACAGTGACACCTACGAGGAAACCTCTAGCTTTACTGGGGATTCATTTAGAGACTTAACAAGAATCGCGATGATCAATGAAGTCTTATGGACTGAACTTTTTTTTGAAAATAAAACCATTTTGATTGAAGAGATAGAAAAATTTGAAAGCGAACTAGACAAGATAAAACAAGCATTGAATGAGAATGATAAGGATGCTTTAGCAAAAATGTTCATTCAGTCGACAAAGAAAAGGAGTGGTTTCTAATGAGAATACAAATGCCGCTAGCTAATCATGCATATGATATATTATTAGACCACAAAGCGATTTTACAGTTACCAGATGAAATTAGAAACTTTCATAAAGGCGATAAAATTTACATCATTACAGATCGGAATGTAGACCGTCTTCATCATCATTTAATCCAAGGTATTTTAAAGGATTTTTCATTAAATTTTGTGGTGGTTGAACCTGGTGAATCCTCTAAATCTTTTCAAGTCTATGAATCCGTGATTGATCAACTAATTCAACACGGGATGAAACGAACAGATTTGTTGATTGCTTTTGGTGGGGGAGTCATCGGTGATTTAGGTGGATTCGTAGCATCCACTTTATATCGAGGTGTCCCTTATATTCAAATACCAACCACACTGCTTGCACAAGTTGATTCATCTGTAGGCGGGAAAACGGCTATAAATAGCAGTAAAGGTAAAAATATGGTGGGTACATTTTATCAACCAAAACTTGTCATCATTGACCCTGATTTTCTAAAAACATTACCTGATTTCGAATATAAAAACGGTATGGCTGAAGTGATTAAATCGGCATATATTGGCGATGTAGTATTACAAGATAAATTACTCAAAGGTCAAATAAGGACGCTTGAGATGATTGAACGATCCATTCTAGTTAAGAAAAACGTAGTACTCGTCGATGAATTCGATTTGAATGAACGTATGTATTTGAATTTCGGACATACATTTGGACATGCACTCGAAAAACAGAGCAACTATGAGATTGCACACGGTTATGCTGTGGCTGAAGGCATGCTCATGGCTATTCATATTGGTGAACGCTTAGGTATTACACCTAAAACGATATTTAAAAGTTTAAAACTATTATTAGAAAAGTATGATTTAGGGTTATTGAATACAAATCCTGTGCCACTCATTGACGATATTTTCTATGACAAGAAAAACACCCATGGGCAATTGAAGATGGTATTCTTAAGTGATATTGGGAAACCAATGATTCAACCAATTACTAAGGAGGTACTGTATGAATGTTATCATTCACAAACCTCTAAGTGAGGGCAATATTGAAGTTGTACCAAGCAAATCAATCACACACCGTGCACTGATCGCTGCCGCATTAGCACATGGAAGAAGTCTCATTAAAAGACCATTAGAGTCTGAGGATACAGAAGCAACCATCGATATGTTAAGAGCACTTGGTGTTACGATTACAAAGACCACTGAAGGCATCATTGTTGAGTCCAATGGTATTCAAAAACCATCAAGAATTTTGTTCGCAAATGAATCTGGATCGAGTTTAAGATTCTTAGTACCAGTTGCACTTACGGTAGACACTGAAGTGACCTTTGATGGCAAACCAGGCTTACGAAAAAGACCCATTTCAGAGTACTTAAGGGTATTTGACCAAATGGGCATCAAATATCGCCAATTTGATGAAAATTTGCCCCTTGAAATTAAGGGTCAATTGGTCCCTGGTGAATATAGAATTTCAGGTAGTATTTCTAGTCAATTTGTGACTGGTCTATTGTATGCTTTACCACTACTTAAAAGTGACTCAAAATTGATTTTAGAGACACCTCTTGAATCAAAGGATTATGTCGATATGACGATATCAATTCAACGTCAGTTCGGTGTTGAAATTGAACCAATTCAAGAGGGATATTTTATCAAGGGAAATCAAAAGTATTGTGAAAAAACGTTTGAAGTATCAGGTGACTTTTCACAGGCTGCGTTCCACATTGTTGCAGGAATTTTAGGTGCAAAATTGAGCCTATCCAAAATTGAGCAAAACACCCATCAAGCGGACGAAAAAATTCTTGAAATCGTAAAAATGATGGGCGGAGGTATAAAATGCGATAATGGCACAATAGAGCCAAAATCAAGTCAAACACATGGTAGAGTAATAGACTTATCACAGTGCCCTGATATAGGACCGATAATGGCTGTATTATGCGCTTTATCGGAAGGTGAGTCACGTATTATTAATGCATCTCGACTCAGAATCAAGGAATCTGACCGAATTACAGCCATCACAACTGAGCTAAATAAACTTGGTGCTAAGATTAGTGAGACTAAGGATGGCATGATTATTCAAGGTGTTAAAAACTTCAAATCAAATATGAACTTATATTCATGGAATGACCACCGGATAGTCATGGCTTTAGCAATCGCAGCCATCAAAACAGATGGTCCAATTCGAATTGTTGGTGCAGAAGCTATTAATAAATCCTATCCCACTTTCTTTGAAGATTATGTTAAACTGAAAGGAGAAATATCTTATGAATAAATTAGAAGAGGCTCGTTTACGTATTGATCAGATAGACCAACAAATGGCTGATCTATTCAAAGCGCGTATGATTGCTGTAATTGATGTACTAGACTACAAAAAGCAAAATCATCTTCCCGTATTAGATGCAACAAGAGAGATGAAGATGATCGATAAAAATGTAGCTAGATTTAATACACCAGAATTAGAAGCCTATTACAAACAATTTCTAAAATCGATTCTTGAGATATCTAGAACTTATCAGGAGGATCATTATGAATAGATTTGGACTCATCGGTAGAAATATCAGTTATTCATTGTCTAAAAGAATCCATGAGGGCATCGCTCGTATGAATGGGTATCGTTTGGTTTATGACATTTTTGACTGTGATACAGAATTGGATGTTGTTGCGAGACTAAATTTATTAAGACAAGGTTCACTCAAAGGCTTGAATGTGACCATCCCATACAAAGAATCGGTGATGCGTTATTGTGACCGCTTAACAGAAACAGCCAAAGAGATTGGTGCAGTCAATACATTGTATATGGTAGATAATGAATTGGTAGGCGATAACACCGATTATTATGGTTTCATTAAACTATTGAATTTATACCATGTGAATCCTAAAGGTAAAGTATCTTATATTTTAGGTTCAGGTGGTGCCGCTAAAGCAGTGCANTACGCGTTGAAATCTTTAGGTGCGAAANCTGTCGTGGTCTCACGCGATAAGGAAAAGATTAAAGAGCAATTTCAATTGGTTGCTGGTTANGAAGTTTTAGATATTGTTCCTAAGATTGATATCATGGTAAATACAACACCCATCGGTACTTCACCTAGAGGTGACCAAATGCCAGTATCCAAAGCCATTGCACAAAAAACAGTGGTGGCTATTGATTTAATCTATAACCCTAAAGAAACCATGTTTATGAAAACAGCAAGTTTTGGTATTGGTGGTGCTATGATGCTTGTCGGTCAAGCGATGAAATCTCAGGCTATTTGGCTTGATCGTGCTATTGATGAATCTAAAGAAGCTTTTGATGCACTTGTAGAGGAGATGCATTCATGAACCATTTTGGTACTTTATTCTCAGTTAATATTTACGGAGAATCCCATGGTAAAGCCGTTGGCATCGTCATTGATGGTATGACACCAGGTGTCCTTGTGGATGAAAAACTATTGTTATCTGATTTAAATCGTAGGAAAGCTGGTGCTGTTGGGACAACCAAAAGAATCGAAGCAGATGAGCCGAAAATTATTTCAGGTGTCTATCGTGGTTACACCACAGGTGCACCTATTCATGTGATGTTTGAAAATACCAATACAAGAAGTGAAGACTATAATAACCTACTAAAACAACCTCGACCTGGGCATGCCGATTTCACCAGTTTTGTGAAATATAAGGGTTTTGCCGATCAACGCGGTGGCGGTCATTTTTCAGGTAGGCTTACCACAGGTGTAGTTGCCGCGGGTTCATTTGCTAAAATGCTACTTAACGTAGTTTTTGAATCGAAACTCGTACGTGTCGGTGATCTTACAGACATGCATGGCTTAGATGAATATTTACAAGGTATCTCTGAGAACTTTGATTCAGTAGGCGGCATTGTCGAAGTAAGAGTACGTAACCTTGAAGTTGGTATTGGTGAACCGTTCTTTGATTCGGTTGAGAGTAAAATCGCCCATATGGTATTTTCGGTTCCAGCGATTAAGGGTATTGAATTTGGCATTGGATTTAAAGGCATTGAATTGAGAGGGTCGCAATTCAATGATCCAATCGTAGATGCTAAAGGAAGAACTGAAACCAACCACAATGGGGGATTGAATGGTGGTATCACCAATGGCAATGAATTGGTAGTACGTGTATTCGTTAAACCAGCATCGAGCATATTCTTAAAACAAGATACATTTGACTTTGAAACGAATTCGGTACAATCTTTACAAATCGAAGGTAGACATGACGCATGTATCGCTAGACGTGCGGTGGTTGTCATTGAAAATGCGATTGCGATTGCTCTCGCCGATTTGTATCTTCAAAAAAAATCAAGGGAGTAATCCCTTTTTTGTTATAATGAAAGTGGTATGAATTATTATATTCCTAAGAATATAGGTGGCACTATTGACGAGAATCATCGATGTAAAAGGTGTTGGTAAAACACTCGAACTACAATTTCATGCACATGGTATCCACACGGCTTACGATTTATTGATGCGTTACCCAGTAAAATATCAATCCTTTGAAGAGGATTCTTTATTGCTGGCTGTTGATAAAACAGAGGTAACTGTAACCGGGCTTGTGATTGATTTACCAAAAATCGTCAATCATCGAGGTAACCTTAAATCATTACATTTTCACATCCTTGTCGATAACGAAAAAGTTAAGGTAGTTGCTTTTAGACGGGAATATCTGAAAGAAGCATTGACTGAAAACCTCTCCATTACGGTTAAAGGTCGGTTTGAAAAAAAGAAAAAATTAATTACCGCAAGTGCAATCTTATTGAAACCTTTAGCAAGCTCATTTAAACCAATTTATAATCTAGAACCAATCTATGATTCAGTCATTTCTAAAATTGTTAAAAACATATTGGATCAAGGCTTGGTAGAAATATATGAGACGTTACCACTTAAATTAATCCAAGATGAGGGTCTGTTATCTAGAAATCAACTCATTCAAAAAATCCATCAACCAACGTCTGAAGAAGACATAAAACAGGCTTACTACAGATTAAAGTATGAAGAAGCACTCATTTTTCAATATAAGATGATGTCACAAAAACTCTTACTCGAAAACGACACCAAACCAATCAAGCAATATCAGTTAGACAAAGTCAAAGCATTCATCGAGACCATACCTTACGAATTAACTCAAGATCAAAAAGAGGCAGTCAATGATATTTTTAGGGATTTCAAAAAACCATACCCAACCAAACGTTTGATTCAAGGTGATGTTGGATCTGGGAAGACCATTGTTGTTGCTATAGGCATTATGGGTGCGAAAACAGCAGGTTATCAGAGTGCTTTGATGGCGCCAACTGAAATATTGGCTGAACAACACTATCACTATTTTAAAACCATGTTTAAGGATTTGAATGTCGCTTTACTTACAGGATCTACCAAAAACAAAGCCTATTTAAAAGCTCAAATACTACGTGGAGATATCGATTTAGTCATCGGTACACATGCGCTTGTGACCGATGATGTATTGTTCCATGATCTTGGATTTGTTATCATTGATGAACAACACCGTTTTGGTGTTGAAACCAGAGAATCACTAAAAAACAAAGGCATAGCAGATACGGTTTATTTGACAGCAACGCCAATTCCTAGAACCTTAGAAATCGTCTTATTTGGTGATATGGAAGTTTCAGTCATCAAAGAAAAACCGCTTGGAAGAAAAGAGATTCAAACCAGGTACTTTCAAAAATCTCAAGAGCACGCTGTCTTTGAACATGTAAAAAAAGAACTCGATATGGGACATCAGGCATTCTTTATTGCACCATCCATCGATTCACTTGAACGAGGTGAAAATGTCATTGGTCTATATGAACGTGTCCAAGCAATATTTGCACACTACGATGTATTTATGCTTCATGGTAAATTGTCCACTCAAGAAAAAAATGATGTGATTCAACAATTTTACAATGCTAAAGGTGCAATCCTTGTATCGACAACGGTTGTTGAAGTTGGCATTGATATGCCGCTTGCAACCATGATGGTCATATTTGATGGTGAGTATTTTGGTTTAAGCCAACTTCATCAGTTGCGAGGCCGTGTTGGTCGAAGTGACCTTCAGAGCCACTGTTATGTCATATCAGACGAATCTGATATAGAAAGACTATCTTTCTTTTCTAAAACCAATGACGGTTTCTTATTATCGGAATATGATTTGTCTAAACGGGGCCCTGGTGAATTTCTTGGCGTGAGACAAAGTGGATTGATCAAGTTTGCTTATGCAGATATTGGCACCGATTTCGATTTATTCTTGAAAGTGAAAGAAGCCGCACTCTGGATACTAAAAAATGACCGAATCAATCAAACATTTAGAAAACTTTACAAATTGGAGTAAATTGATTTGAACATAAAAACAATCTCTTTTATAAAAAGAGGGTAAATGCTATAATGAGATAAAATGGGAGGATTACTCATGATTAAAATAGCTATTGATGCGATGGGTGGAGACAATGCCCCAGTTGAAATTGTCAAAGGATGCGATTTAGCTTTAGATGCATACCCAGACATTGAACTGGTTCTGTTTGGCAATGAAACTGAAATCAAATCATTATTAAAACATAAAGAACGTGTCACAGTTGTAAATACGACAGAAATCATTTCTATGGGTGAAAAAGACCCAGTGAAAGCAATTCGTAACAACCGTGACTCATCTATGGTAAAAGCGCTCTATTCAGCGAAAAATGGTGAAACCAGTGCGGTTGTTTCCGCTGGACCAACCCAAGCATTGATTGTAGGTGCTCACCTAGTGATCAAGCGTATGGAAAAAATGCATCGAGTTGCACTAGCACCAATCATTCCGTCTGTTGACCAAAAGGGTAGAATATTGCTTGATGTCGGCGCTAATATAGAATTAAGAGCTGAGCACATGCTTGAACTTGCACTTTATGCCACCGTTGTTTCTAGAGAATATTTGGGTGTTGATAATCCAAGTGTCGCACTAATGAATATCGGTACTGAAGAAGGCAAGGGCCGTGAATTAGAAAAAGAAACATTCAAACTTTTAAAAGAGAATCCACAAATCAACTTCCTTGGGAACATTGAAGGAAAAGAAATACTCACAACTGAAGCGAACATTGTACTCACCGATGGCTATACAGGCAATGTTTTGATGAAGACCATGGAAGGGACAGCTAAAGGCATGGGAAACATGCTTAAAGAAGAAATCAAATCCAGTCTCATGGGAAAAATCGGTTATCTCTTTATGAAGAAAAATCTTAAACGTTTCCAAAAACGTATGGATGCTTCAGAAATTGGTGGGGCTATGATTTTTGGTATCAAAGCACCGGTCATCAAAGCGCACGGTTCAAGTAACGCTTACGCATTCATGAATGCAATCAGACAAGCAAGACAATTTGTATCTAACAAAGTCGTAGAAAAAGTTGAGCTTGCACTCAAAGACATTATTATAGAAGAAAGCAGTGATTCCAATTAGTACGCTAGAACATAAACTCGGCATCGAGTTAAACAACAAACAGTTATTGACGCAAGCACTCACGCATGCGTCATACGCAAACGAGCACAATAGTCCAGATAACGAACGCCTAGAATTTTTAGGCGATGCCGTTATCGGTCTTTTAATGGGTGATTACCTTTTTCATAAAGGTATCCCATCAGAAGGCGAGATGTCTAAAAAACGTGCCCAATTGGTGTGTGAAGAAGCACTCAATCATTACGCTAAAAAAATCAATTTAGCTCAAGAGTTGCATTTAGGTAAAGGTGGAGAATTATCGAATGGTCGATTAAATCCATCGATTGTCGCAGATGCTTTTGAAGCTATTTTTGGTGCCGTATTTTTAGACCAAGGTTTTCAAACCGCAAAGGATTTGTTTTATCGAGTAGTCATACCATATTTAGATGAAGTCTACATTAAAGATTATAAATCTACCCTTCAAGAATTGGTTCAAACCGATCGTAGAAATATCGCCTACCATATGGAAAATCAAAGTGGCCCATCCCATGATCGTGTATTTACCGTTTCGGTCAGAATGGATGATATCACNCTAGGTGTTGGTGTCGGTAGAACGAAAAAAGAAGCTGAGCAAAATGCAGCGAGAGAAGCACTCAACATTCTCGCAAAGGAGTAAACTATGTTTCGTAAAATGATCGAAGATGGTTATCTCAACATCCACAAATTACTGCTCAAAGAACAACAACGTCTTGGCCTGCAAGCTGAAGAGGTTGTTTTGTTATCAGCATTAGCAACATTATTAGAAAAGAAAAAAAACACCGTTTCAATTACGGCATTATCCAAAGCCATCAATTATCCTGTTTCTAAGACAGGTGATTTATTCACTGAGTTGATTAAGCGTGGTTATCTCAACACAGAACTTGAATTAAAATCCGATGGAAAAGAAAAAGAGGTTTTTACGCTTGAACCCCTTTTTGATAAGATTAAATCAACTTTTGAAGCTGAAATTAAGCAACAAAGGGAATCAAAAAACGAAAGTGATGTAGTTTATATCATTCAAGCGATTGAAAAAGCATTCGGTCGTACATTATCCGCTTTCGATTTAGAGATGGTTAAGGAATGGTTTAGTGAAAGTTTCACAAAAGCCCAAATGGAAGGGGCAATCCAAGTGACTTTAAACCACCACAAAAAAACGGTCTCCTACATTGATCGTGTTTTAAGAAGTGATGACCTTATGCCAACTGAACTCGATGATAAGAAAAAGGCAGCCATTGACAAATTGATTAGAGGTATCAAGTGAATATAGATCATTTTTTAGCCACATTAAATCAAATGTTTCCAGATTCCAAAGCAGAGTTAAACTATCAAAACCCATTTGAGCTATTGATTGCTGTGGTATTGTCCGCACAGACGACTGACAAAGCAGTCAATAAAGTTACTGAGAAATTATTTACAGCATATCCAAATGCAGAAGCATTGGCTCAGGCAAATCTGTTAGATGTTGAAAACACCATTAAAACCATAGGGCTATATCATAACAAAGCAAAGAACATCATTGCTTTGAGTCAAGCGTTGGTAGAAAAGCATCATGGACTTGTCCCTCAAGAACGAGAACAGCTTGAAGCATTGCCAGGAGTAGGTAGAAAAACAACCAACGTTGTCATATCCAATGCATTTGGTATACCCGCACTTGCAGTAGATACACACGTAGCAAGAATATCTGTTCGACTAGGGTTAGCCAAAGAAAAAGACTCTGTACTTGAAATCGAGAAGAAACTCAATCGAAAAATACCCAAACAGCATTGGCTCAAAGTCCATCATCAAATGATTTTTTTTGGTAGATACCATTGTTTAGCAAAAAATCCTAAGTGTAATATTTGCCCTTTATTTGATGACTGTAAATTCAAAGATAAGCAAAAGTGATTTCGTTTTAGAAATTACTTTTTTTTGTCAAAAAAATATTTCTTATTTCTTTCATTTTATGATAATATGGATTTTGGAAAAATTCTAATATAGAAAGGACTGAATTCGTATTAATCATTCAAAACTGGTCGATAAGGCCAACAAAAAGCTTTTNAAAGACGAAGAACCAAACATNAAAATTGGGGCGACCATCAAAATGAAACGAAAGGAACAAAATAAAACATTAAGAGAAGTTTCAGAAAAAGCAGATGTTTCACTGTCATTCATTAGTAAAATTGAAAACGATCAAATTAAAGCAAATTTGGATCACATCAAGGGCATCCTAGAGGATTTAGAAATTAAAGAAGAAGTATTTCAGTTGTCTCAAGATATGAGNAAGTGGTATGAAGACTTGCTAGATTATGAACTCGATTTAGGAAATCCTAACATNTCCTTTAAACCTGTGACAGAAAATCGTGATGACTTTCAAAGTAAAATCATTGATTTGGCNGTAAACGTCAAAAAGGGATACTATGGACANTCAGAACAAAATATCACGATGTTNATCACAGCGATGGATAATATGAAACCAATCGAGATTGCGATATTTTTACTCATCGTAGCAGATTATTATATCCAAGTGGATGAATATTTTAAAGCAGCTGAACTACTTAGAATCGTATATAAGAAAGAATTCGTCCATGAAAAAATCAATCTCTGGCTATATGAATTATTATTTAAACTGTCCCTATGTTCGAAAAATGAACATTATGTAACACAGTTATTCGAATATCTCCAACAAATGTACATAATATATAATCTCTACGGAAAATCTACTGAAAAAAGAATGGAATACATAAAATATTGTGCATATATTAAGGATGAAGTCTTTTTCAATAAATTACTTAGTTTTGATGATCACATTGAACACAAGAAAGCTCAATACATCCAAATGTTTTTAAGTGGCAAACTCAACAAATTAAAACACGAGATTGAACAACTACAGGATAATCCAGCATTTAGTCTCATTTTAGCGTTATACTATCACGAAACCAAACAACCACAAAAAGCCGTCTTATGGACGAACCAATTGTGCGACCATGCGTATGATTCACCCATCGAATCGTTTTATAAAAACTATTTAAAATCAACCTATATTACGAATGATTCCAGTCAATACCTCAAATCGGTGTTGGGAAAAAAGGGCGATTTATATTATCAAACTGCAGTCATCGAAATTGCTTTTGAATATTATATTGAATGGTTGATGGATGCACACCGTTATAAGGAATGCACAACAGTGATGCAGATGGTCGTCAAGCGTTTGAATGATATTCGAAAAAACCTTGAAATCTTTTAGAAAAGCCGAAAAATAGCGAAAAAATGCCCGGAAGCGTTGACATACTTGAGTACATTAAGTATACTTAATAATTGGACGGAAGGAGGGCATTATATGCGATTAATTAAATTACTAAAAACCGCTAAAGGACTTTATATCCTTTTAGCAGTCATTATTCTTGTTGTTATGTTTAATCGTTTCACCTATTCCTACGTACCGCTATTCACTCAATACATCATCGATTTATTGGATGTGGGCACCTCTACTGCAAACTTTCCTAAATTTGTGACCGATGTTTTTGAACAAGGTAGCGACATCATTCAAATCATCATGATTGTAGCGATTACCATGGTTTTTTATCAAGCAATGCGATTCACCATGTTATTCGTCGAAGAGTATGCCCAAGGGCGATTCTCAGAAGGTGTTTCTAAGCGTCTTAGAGACCGCCTGTACAGTCATATTCAATCTTTAGACTACAGTTTTCACAATAATGCAGATACTGGTGACCTTGTTCAAAGAGTCACTTCCGATATCGAAGCCATGAGTAATTTTTTAGCGAACCGATTACCTGAGTTCTTTAGACTGATGGCAACCATTACATTTGGAGCAATCCAAATTTATGCCATCAGCCCAACCATGGTACTGATTGCGTTAGGGATGGTACCGATATCTGCAGCAACATCGATTTGGTACTTTAAAAAAGTCGATAAATCGTTTAAAGTGATTGAAGAATCTGAAGCGAAAATGATGACCGTGATTCAAGAAAACCTAAGCGGTGCACGTATCGTTAGAGCTTTTGCAAACGAGGCATTCGAGATTGAAAAACTCGAAAAGGAAAACAAAAAATACAGCGATCAATTCTTACATTTCCAAACCATTTCGTCCAGGTATTGGGGATTTTCAGATACGATTGCGATTACACAATACTTGGTGACCATCATCATTGGGGTCATCTTTGTAAGAGAAAACATCGTCATCACCGGTGGGCAAATCATCGCAGTACTCATGCTTTTAGGGATGCTCATTTGGCCAATTCGTGGCTTAGGTAGAATGATTGGTGACTTTGGTCGTGCATTGGTTGCGACCCAAAGAATTTATGAGCTTCTAGAAAAACCAAGCGAATTCAACATCAATGGTACGTTGACCCCTGAAATAAAGGGTGACATCGAATTTAGAGATGTTCATTTCAAATTTGCTGATGGTAAAAACAATTTATTGAATGGGGTGAGCTTCCATGTTCGACCAGGACAAACGGTAGCAATTATCGGTAGAACTGGGTCAGGGAAAACCACCGTCATCAATTTACTTTCACGCATGCTAGAGACCACAGAAGGTGACATCATCATCGATGGGGTATCCATCAAAGACATTGAAAAACACCATTTGAGAAAACATATGGGGATCGTTTTACAAGACCCATTCTTATTCTCAAAAACGGTGTATGAAAACATCGCGATTTCTAATCCAAGCACCGATAAAGGTAATGTTTATAAAGCAGCACAAATTGCAGCTATTGAAAAAGACATCCATACTTTTGAAAAAGGGTATGATACTGTGGTTGGTGAACGTGGTACGACACTCTCGGGTGGTCAAAAACAAAGGGTGGCGATTGCCCGTATTTTGGTTGCAGACAAGCCAATTTTGGTATTTGATGACTCCTTATCGGCAGTCGATACTGAAACCGACATGATGATTCGAAGTGCATTGAAAGACAAAGGTTCCTCATCGACAACCATCATCATCACACACCGTATTACGACAGCGAAAGAAGCCGATTTGATCGTTGTTTTAGAAAACGGTACAGTTTCTGATATTGGTACACATTCAACACTAAAAGATAAACCGGGATTATATCAAAAACTATGGCATATCCAAGGTGAACTAGAAGCCGAATTTATGAAGTTAATAGAGGAGGCGAAATCATGAACTACGAAGAACAAGATTTCCAGACCGAAAAGGTCAATTTAAATACTTGGAAGAAAATCATTGAAACGGTATTCAAATCCAAAAAAAGCGTTATTTTAATGATTATGTTCGTGGTGTTGTTATCATTGTTAGATGCGGTTACACCGCTTTTAAACCGTTATGCCATTGACGTATTCTTTAGGGAAAAAGAGTTTTCAACACTCATTCCATTCATCATTTTAAATTTCTTAGTGGCGTTGGGTTTTGGTCTATCGGTTTGGGGATTCATATATCAAGCCGGTAAGATTGAAGTTGCCGTCAATTATGAATTAAGAAAACAATCTTTCGAGACTTTACAACGTTTACCATTTGCCTATTTTGACAAAACCCCTCAAGGGTGGATCATGGCACGTATGACATCAGACTCACGTAAACTGGCTAACGTCATCTCTTGGGGTGTCGTTGACTTGCTATGGAGTTTTGTCGTGATGGTAACCATCCTCATCGTCATGTTCGTACTGGAATGGCGTTTAGCGCTCATTGTCACAGCGGCAATCCCTGTGATGGCACTGGTTGCGTGGTACTTTAGAAAGAAAATTTTGGTTCATTACCGTGAAGCCAGAAAAGTCAATTCACAAGTCACTGCGTCTTATAACGAATCCTTTATGGGTGCGAAAACCACCAAGAGCTTAGCCATTGAAGCTGAAAACTATGATGAATTTAAAGCGAAAACAGGTTTACTCAGACGAGCGAATGTCAAAGCCGTATTTTTCCAATCGGTATTCAGCCCAATCATGTTGTTGATTTCATACATCGTGATTGCGTTTGTATCCATCGAAGGTGGGAATGAAGTATTGAAGTTTGCCATTTCGGTCGGTACCTTATACGCATTCATCGAGTATTCTGTACGTTTTTTTGAACCGATCATGCAAATCTCACGTATTTTGGCACAATTTCAACAGGCACAAGCCAGTGCTGAACGTGTCATTCAATTGATTGAAACTCAACCGGAAATTACGGATAGCCCTGAAGTAGTTGAGAAATATGGTGACTTGTTACATCCGAAATATGACAACTGGGAACCAATTGAAGGCGATGTTGAGTTTAAAGATGTGACTTTCCATTATTTGGAAAATGAAATCATCTTACAAAACTTTAACCTCAAGGTAAAACGAGGTACCTCTGTAGCCTTGGTAGGACATACTGGGTCTGGTAAAACCACCATCATCAACTTATTATCAAGATTTTACGAGCCAAAACAAGGCGAAATCCTCATCGATGGTGTGAATTATAAAAATCGCAGCATGCACTGGTTACATAAACGCTTAGGATATGTGCTTCAAACGCCACATCTATTCTCAGGAACCATCATGGAAAATATTCGTTATGGTCGATTAGAGGCTACCGATGAACAAGTCATTGAAGCGTCAAAAGCGATTGGTGCCGATGAATTCATCTCTCAAATGGATAAAGGTTATCAAAGTGAAGTAGGTGAAGGTGGTAATAAACTTTCAACCGGTCAAAAACAATTGATCAGTTTTGCTAGAGCCATCCTCGCTGACCCAAGATTACTCATTTTGGATGAAGCGACATCCTCGATCGACTCTGAATCCGAACAAGTGATTCAACAAGCCACCGATAAATTATTAAAAGGTAGAACCTCTTTCATCGTTGCGCACAGACTATCAACGATTGTCAAAAGTGACCTCATCATTTATCTATCGGGTGGAAAAATCATTGAACAGGGTGACCACCGCACATTGCTTGAAAAGCGTGGNGCTTACTTTGAGTTATATAAACGACAATTTTTAACAGAACAACAAGAAAAAATGGAAAAAGCATTATAAAAATGGATGGCTAGGTCACAATCGACTTAGCNATTTCTTTTATACAAGATCACAAGCGGTATATATCAAGCGGTGATTAAAACAATGAAAAAAATATGTTTGGTGTTTCTCTTATGGTTTTTTATACCCATATCGATTCAAGCGAATTCGGTGTTTTTCCTTTGGCATAACACATCACTCGTGATCCCTTTAGGTGAAAGTTTGGAACCATTTCTAAGTATGCCTTATGCCACATTGAATGCACCGAATGAAGACCCGAACCTCTATTATGAAAAAAATGGCGTAAATTATACCTACCAATCGGTCATTCAAACCAGCGTGGTTAAAACATACAAACTTGATTTTAGGGTGTATTCACCCAAATATCGAATCAGTTCAACCCAAACCATTACCATTCAGGTGGTGGATTTGATCGCACCTACGTTTATCAAAATACCCCTGCTCGAAGTGCCTGTATTCACCAAAACGGTCGACTATACGTTGGGACTACAATACATTGATAACTATACCTCAACCCATAAAATAACGCTTAAAGTGGACACGAATGCGGTTAATCTCAATCAAATAGGGGCTTATTCAATCCTTTATACCCTAATGGATGAGTTTGGCAATGAAACAAAAGCGATGACATACTTCCTTGTTAAAGATTATTATGCACCGATGATTACCCAAACCAAACCAATCATTTTGAATCCAGGCCAAGCGTTTAAGGTCGATGATTTTTTCTTGATCAAAGACAACTACGATGTATTTGTCCATACTTGGGTTCATGACGAAACGGTTGACTATGATACAATAGGTGTCTATCCCATAAGCATTGAAGTCTATGATCAAAGTGGTAATATTAACCGCATCGATACGAGTTTAGAAATTAAAGATATGACACCGCCAGAGTTGTATTTGAAGGCGAGTGAACTGTATATCCAAAGGTATGAAGACATAGATTTGAAAAGTCTCATATTGAAAGTAAAGGATAACAACAGCTTTGTTTCCATCGAGGATGTCATCATTACGACCGATTTAGACATTCAAAACGTCGGTTTTTATGAAGCTTTGTTTGAAATACAGGATTCATCCGGATTGAAAACAACCCAATCGGTAACGATTTATGTGGTGGATAAGACTAAACCAAAGGTGACTTTTGATCCACTCACGATTGAAAAAGGGTATCCTTATGATTTGATGTGGGGCATTCACAGTGAATCGGAAGAACGGCTCAATATCCATATATTTGATACCAATATAGACATGAAAAAAGGGACCTATGAAGTGGTCTATATCATCATAGATGCTTATGGAAATCATACAATCGCCATCCGTCAAGTGACGGTACATGAAGAAACAACCGAAGTATCTATAGCCATCTATGTCATTTCTAGTATCGCCATCCTCGGGATCATTTCTTTAGGTTCACTTTGGATTTGGAAAAAAAGACGGCTTTAGTATGTTATACTAGGAATTAGGATGTGATGGTATGAAGGGGTATATTGGCCTTCAAAGTGAATACAGTTTATTGAATAGTACCATACGACTAGAAACCTTGTTTGAGGAAATCAAACAACGCGGCTATGATACGGTCTTTTTATCCGATGATAATAACTTATACGCCAGTTATAAGTTTTTTTCCATATCTACCCCTATAAAAAGAATTTTGGGCATCCGATTGTCCATCACCCATTTAGAACAACATACCAGTTTATATGCTTATGCAATCTCCAAAAAAGGTCACCAAAACCTCATCATTTTATCGAGTTTAGTCCAATTGTCAAAAAACAAAACAGTCGATATGGGGGATCTGATCAAATATCAAGAAGACCTCATATTCATCAGCAGTGGTTATACATCCGATATCGATCAAGCGATCCTCAAAAACGATCTTTTAGAAGCGCGTAAACGGGTGGAAAACTATCGATATTTACTGAAACACTTTTATTTAGGTTTGATGGTTCAAACGCTCAAAATGGAAATTGAGGTCGCACCAAAAATCGCGAAATTAGCTGAGCACTATGGTATTGGTTTAATGCCATTGCATGCATCCAATTATATCGAAGATGAAGCCTCCTATGACGCCTTAATAAAAATCGATCATCAAGATCGCATTCGATTTGATGAGGGTGACTTTGGGGTACCAACCTATGACCGATTGATTCAAAGTTTCAGTGAATACAAACCTGTCTTTTCAACTTTAGAACAAGTCTTTGGCAAGGTGAGTTATGTCCCAGAAAAGGNTGTTTTTGAATTACCTAACCCTTTAGAAAAAGGCATTTCATCTAAATCCTATTTGAANGANTTATGTGATGTGGGTTTGTCTTTAAGACACAAAAAACAACCATTTGAACACCCAGAAAAATACAAGGAACGCTTAAATTACGAGTTATCTGTGATCGATAAGATGGGTTACAATAACTATTTTTTGGTGGTATGGGATTTTGTTAAATACGCCAAAAAGGAAGGCATCATGGTGGGTCCTGGTAGAGGTTCCGCTGCAGGGTCTTTGGTATCATTCGCTTTAGGCATTACCGATGTCGACCCCATCAAATACGATTTATTGTTTGAAAGATTCTTAAATCCAGAACGCATCAGCATGCCAGATATCGATTTGGACTTCCCCGATAATAAGAGGGACGACGTCATTCGTTATGTCCAAGCTAAGTATGGTAAGCACCACGTCGTTTCGATCACTACCTTTGGTACATTTCAAGTGAAAAGCTCCATTAGAGACATCTGTCGAACCCAAGGATTATCGGTCGCAGATACCAACCGTATCGTCAAACTCGCTACAGAAGCCTATGAAATTACGGACCCTAAGACAGAGGATATTCTAAAATTGGCACAATCCATCGAAGGGTTACCTAGACATACAGGGACCCACGCTGCAGGCATCATTTTATCCTCGGTCGATTTATCGAGAATCATCCCCCTACAAAGTGGGTCATCGGACTTATATCAGTCACAACTCGAAGCCGAAGATTTGGAAAAAATGGGGTTACTTAAAATCGACTTTTTAGGGATTAGAAACCTTCAAATCATCAAAGAAACCCTTGGTTTAATCGAAAAGAAAAACATCAAAATCGACTTATACAATTTACCGCTTAATGACAAAAAAACATTCGATTTGCTGTCTAAAGCCGATACCGTAGGGGTATTCCAACTCGAATCGGTTGGTATGAAGCGTGTTTTAACCAAACTTAAACCGAATCAATTTGAAGATTTGGTTGCGATACTGGCATTATTTAGACCCGGCCCAATGGATAACATCGATATTTATATTGAAAGACGTGCAGGTCAAAAATTCGACTACATCGATGAGGAACTGAAAGACATTTTAGCCCCAACTTACGGCATCATCATCTATCAAGAACAAATCATGAAAATCGCTTCGAAGTTTGCGAACTATACCCTCGCTGAAGCCGATTTATTGAGACGTGGGGTCTCTAAAAAAGACAAAGATATCCTCGAAAACGAGCGGGTTAAATTCATTCAAAAAGCAGTTCAAAACCATAAATCCGAAGCACTCGCTAACAAGATTTATGACTATATTTTGAAGTTTGCACTATATGGCTTTAACCGCAGCCACTCCGTTGCTTATGCGATGGTGGCTTATCAAATGGCGTATTTAAAAGCACACCATTTTGATGCGTTCATGACGGTATTGTTGTCATCGGTAGCAAGTAACACTGAACAAGTGATTGACTACATCTCAAAACTAAAAGAAAAAGGAATTAAAGTCCTTAAACCCAACATTCAAGTCTCCGATTTTGATTTTTTACTCACAGACAAAGGCATCATTTATCCATTGTTGGCGATTAAAAACATTGGCACCCAAACTGTACTCAAAATCAAAGAAGCCAGAGCAAGCGGCCCATTCCAAGACTATGATGATTTCAAAAAGCGATTATCCAATGATCTCAATGATAAAATCATGGAAGCTTTCATTTTCTCTGGGGCACTGGATGGTTTTGGTTTAAACAAGCGGACATTGTATGAAAACAGACAATTGGTTCATAAGGATTATGAGTTATTTGTCTCAGACATCGTGATGAAAACCTACGATGAATACCCATTAGAAGTCTTGATCGAAAAAGAAAAGACCGCACTGGGTTTCAATCTTTCGATGACCCCAATATCGGTTTATCAAGACATCATTCAAAAACATCAATTAACGCCNTTGAGTGAGATTGAAAAAACAACCAAAACTTTAGGTATGGTCAAACGTGTCAAAGTCATCCANACCAAACAAGGCAAACCGATGGCATTTATTGAAGTATCGGATGGGGATACNACATTAGATGTGACCGTATTTCCTGAAGTTTATGCTAAATACGGTATGTTATTATCCAGTAAATCACTTTTGATATTTACGATTGAACCCAACCAATATGAAGGCAAGAAATACATATTAAATCGAATTGAGGTCATAGCCGATGAAACCACTTCAACTGAACTCCAATAATTACATCACATTTCATTTCATCGATGATCAGATTAGACCGTTTGTTTTGATTGCACCAGGGGGTGGGTATCAACGGACGTCACCTAGGGAGGCTGAACCCATTGCGAAAGCATTCAATCAAGCGGGTTATCATGCCGGCATCATCTATTATCGAGAAACCCTCTTAGTATACCCGGATACCGTTGATGAACTCGCCTCATTCATCCAAGTGATGACTCAAGACGACCAGTACCCCATCGATAAAGATGCATTCATCTTGTGCGGCTTTTCAAGTGGTGGCCATTATATGGCGAGTATGGGCGTTTACCACCATCAATACCCAGGTCTAATCNCACCCAAAGCGATGATCTTAGCTTATCCAGTCATTACAGGTAAAGCAGGATATGCACATGAAGATTCCATTCGACGTTTGTATGGCGAAATAACAGAAGAAACCAGACAGAGATTCTCATTAGAAAACCATGTCACCAACCTCACACCGGAAACCTTTTTATTTCATACCATCGATGACCAAACTGTCAAAGTCGAAAACAGTTTGTATTTCATGGATGCTTTACGAAAACACGGTGTAGCTGTGGATTGTCACTTATATCATTCAGGTATTCATGGGTTATCGCTTGGGACCAAAGCGGTTGTTACAGAGGCATATGCCGCTGACCCACTGGCTTATGAAGCAGTACATAAACACAATCAAACGTGGTTCGATGTGGCCATTTCATTCCTAAAATTTCGAATAAAAAAAGCGTAGCTTGCGGGCTACGCTTTGTTTTTAGACAGAAGGTTGGTCTCTTAAGATGATATAAGATAAATAGCCAAGGTATGTCATTACTAAGAAGAATCCTTCTAAACGACTGATTTTTCGATTGGATAATGAGAATAAGAATACCACAGCGGTTAAACCGATTAAGAAATAGATGTCGATGATGGCCGATTGGTTGAGTGCGATTGGATTGATGAATGCACTCGCACCTAAGATGAAAGCAATATTAAAAATGTTGGATCCGATGATGTTACCCATCGAAATTTCGGATTCTTTTTTGGCTGCTGCCACCACCGAAGTAACCAATTCTGGTAAGGATGTGCCCACAGATACGATGGTTAAACCCACCAACCATTCAGACATGCCAAGTTCTAAAGCGATGGTTCTTGCACCATTGGTGACCATAATCCCACCACCAACAATGCCAGCCATACCGATTAAAGTAATGGGAATGGCCATTTTAATGGAGTATTTCGCAATTTTTTCGACTTCGACTGCAGGTGTAACCACTTGTGTATTGATGGCGTTCATCGCTTTCGCATCTCTGAAAATGAAGAACATGAATGCGGCGAGGATAAATAACAACACAGCCGCTTCAAAACGTAAAATGAAGAATGGGGATGACCCTGCGAAGAAGTAATACATCGGAACCAATAATACGACTACGATGAGTGCGAAAGGAAAATCTCTACGAATTAAATCATCATGCACTGCTTGAGGTAGAACCAAAGAAGCTAACCCCAAAATCAAAGCGAGATTGAAAATATTTGACCCGATGATGTTTCCGAATGAAACGTCATCTGCACCAGAAAGGGCTGAAGTGATACTCACGGCCGCTTCAGGCAACGAGGTCCCAAAAGCAACCACAGTTAAACCGATGATGAGTGAGGAAATTTTAAAGAATTTAGCGATGGAGGAAGCCCCATCGACGAAGAAATCTGCGCCTTTTACGAGGATGACAAAGCCAACCAGTAAAATCACAAACGCCCAAAATAATGTCATAAGTGTGTACTCCTTTTTCTTACTTTAACCATTATACAACACATTTTGACTTTTGGGCCTTCAAAAAGAAAAAAAGATTACCCAAAAATGGGATAATCTTTGTAAGATTTACTTTTTCGTAACGAATACTTTTTTAAGTTTAGCGAATCTTGGTAGACCATCGACAAGTGGTGCTTTGTCATCGCCTTGAATGAGTGGTAATGCATAATCTACGAAATCTTGAGTCAAACCTTGACCATTAGGTAAAATCCATTCAGCAGGGACTTTCTTTTCGGTATTTGCTGCTTTTGCAAGTGGGACTAGTTTGTATTTAATCTTGTAAGGGTTTGAAGAAACTCTTTCGAAACCAACCATCTTATCGGTCGTACCTTTAACAGCGGCTCTAACAGCCTTAACACCAGCCATATAAGCTTCTCTGACGTCTACTTTAGAAGCCAAGTGTGCAGCACTTCTTTGAAGTAATGAGAATTCGATTGAACGGACTTTAACATTGAGTTTTTCTTTGATTTGTTCGGCTAAAATGGCAGCTGTACCACCCAATTGTGCATGTCCAAACGAGTCTGTGGATAAGCTTGAGTAATGTTCCGGTACATATTTTCCATCTTTGTCTTTAATGCCTTCTGAAACAACGATGATGGCTTTGGTCTTACGTTTAACGACTTCTTCCACATCTTTAAAGAATTGATCGTAATCAAAGACAACTTCTGGTAGATAAATCAAATCTGGGCCTTGACCTTTAGAAACAGCGAGTTGTGCAGCGGCGGTTAACCAACCTGCATTTCTACCCATGACTTCAACCACGGTTACCATTGGTGTATTGTACACGGTAGCGTCATGATAGAGTTCCATCAAAGTGGTAGCGACATACTTCGCAGCAGAACCATACCCAGGGCAGTGGTCTGTTCCATATAAGTCGTTATCGATGGTTTTAGGTACACCTACGACGTTGCAATCCCAACCCGACTTCTTGAAATACTTGGAAATTTTATTACATGTATCCATGGAATCATTCCCACCATTGTAGAAGAAGTAACGGATGTTGTACTTTTTGAAGACTTCTAGTAATCTTTCATAATCACTTGGGTCTTTCTTCAGTGGTTTTAATTTGTAACGAACTGACCCAATCGATGAAGATGGGGTATTTTTGAGTAATTCAAGTTCGTATAAATCTTCTTTGGAGATGTCGTAGAAATTTTCATCTAGAATCCCTTTAATACCGTGTGCAGCGCCGTACACTGCAGTGATGTTTTCTTGTTTTAATGCTTCGATGAATACACCGGCAGCACTCGCGTTAATGACGCTCGTAGGTCCACCGGATTGGCCAAGAATGGCCGCGCCTTTTAAGTTTTTCATATATTTTGGTTCCTTTCGTTCAACTTTTCGATACTATTCTATCATATATGTTTCAAAAAAACTTGAAGAAAGCGATTTCGATGTTACTTTTGTAAAAAACACATAAATTGGGGTAAAATTAGTGATATAATAATGACGGTTTGAGGTGATGAAACATGAAAATTGCAGTACTCACATCGGGTGGCGACGCCCCAGGAATGAATCCCGCCATTCGTGCGGTCGTCCGTGCAGCCATCAACAGTGGTCATGAAATTTATGGTGTCATGGATGGTTATGCTGGATTGGTCAGTGGTTCATTTGAAAAAATGAGTCGAAAGAGCGTTTCAGAAATACTTGCTAAAGGGGGTACGATTTTAGGTACCGCTCGGTTAAAAGAATTTAATAAACTCGAAGTGCGCGAAAGAGCCATTCACAATATGAAAGAAGCCGGTATTGACGCTTTGGTTGCGATTGGTGGCGATGGGACATATCGGGGGGCGAAAGCACTCACTGAAATGGGGTTTCCAGTCATTGGTTTGCCTGGTACCATCGATAATGATTTGTCCTGCACCGATTATACCATCGGTTTTCACACGGCTTTAGAAACCATCGTCGATGCCATCGACAAAATCCGTGATACCTCCTCTTCACACCAACGTTGTTCTATCGTTGAGGTGATGGGTCGTTATTGTGGGGATTTGGCGGTATCGGCAGGGCTCAGTTGTGGTGCGGAATTCATCATCACACCAGAACACCCAATGAATAAAGATGAAATCATCGAACGACTCAAAGTTCACAAGAGTGAGGGTCGTCGTAACGCCATCATCGTCATTACAGAAAATGTATGTAATGTACATGAATTTGCAGAAGAAATTACAGAAAAAAGCGGATTTGCATGCCGCGCCACCGTTTTGGGCTATGTCCAAAGAGGCGGTTCGCCATGCGCAGAAGATAGAATACTCGCCGGTCGCATGGGTGCATACGCGATAGATTTATTATCGCAAGGCATCTCAGGTGTTGCTGTTGGGATTCAAAACTCGAAAATGGTGCATTACACATTTGATGAAGTCTTATCGACACCAAATGAATCGATGCAAGACATTTACGAACTCGCTTCGAAGATCCGTTAATCCTCTAGAGGTGATTTATGACTATACATCGAACCTGGAAACAAATGGTCCATAGCATAGCACATATCAATACTAGACACTCAAAAAAGGTGCTTTTTTAGCATCTTTTTTTCATATTTTATTTAGGAATAAGGAGATTATATGACAGAAAACATTTTATTCATTCTAGGTGGGGTTGCGATATTTTTATATGGTATCGACTTGATGGGGGACGGTTTAAAACGTTCTGCAGGCAATAAAATCCGCACCATCATCGAAAAGACCACCAATACCCCTTTAAAAGGTATCCTGGTGGGTATATTGCTCACGGGGCTTTTACAATCCTCGAGTGGTGTGACAGTGCTCATCATCGGTCTGGTTGGGGCAGGCCTCATGACTTTAAAACAAGCCGTTGGTGTTGTTTTTGGTGCCAATATCGGGACAACCATCACCTCTGTTTTAATCGGTTTACCGATTGCAGATTACGCTTTGTTGTTCGTGTTTGTTGGCGTCATCATGATATTCTTCTTTAAACGTAAAATGGTTCAAAGCATTGGAACAACCATCCTTGGTTTCGGGTTAATTTTCTTTGGCCTTGAAGTCATGGGTTCAGGGTTAAAAGAAATTGTCATGACGGATGCTGTGCATGATTTATTCTTGTTATTCTCAGACACTTCCAATAGTTTCTTCTGGTTCTTTGGGGTATCGTTTGGAACACTGTTCACCGCTGCTGTTCAAAGTTCATCGGCTGCCATTGGGATCATTCAGAAACTCTATCATTTAAATGTGGAAGCTGGTGTTCAGACATTTACTTTATGGGGTGCACTACCGATGATCTTAGGGGCGAACATTGGGACAACCATCACGGGTCTTTTGGCTTCCATCAATGGTACGCTTGAAGCCAAACGTGTATCAGCCATCCACATCATGTTTAACTTGATTGGAACTACCATATTTCTCATTTTCTTATGGCCATATCATGAAATCGTTGAATGGGTAGAAGTTACTTTCCTTGAACCTTATTCAATGGCCACACTCGCGGTGGCTCACGTGATGATGAATGTGGTTACGACACTCATTTTGTTCTGGTTCATCGACATCATGATAAAATTTACCCATGTCATCATTAAAGATAAACCTTACAACGACGAATTAGAAGTTATTTTCTCGGAATCCCTCTTACAAGAAACCCCATCGTTGGCCTTATATTATGTTAAAAAAGGCATCAATAAAATGGGTGAATTGGCGAAATCCTATTTCCTATTGGCGAAACGATACAGTTTTACCAATGAAGAAGGTGTGATTGAAAAAGCAGAAAAAATGGAAAATACCTTGGATGATTATGATAAACGTCTGCACGACTACATGATCAAATTGGTTCGAAATAATTCATTGTCAGAAAAAGACTCCAACCGACTTTCGAGAGACTTAGATACCATTCGAGACTTCGAACGGATTGGTGACCATTTAACCAACTTGGTTGGATTCTTTAAAAATCGATATCAAGAAAACCAATCGCTATCCAAAGGTGGCGAAGAAGACTTGAAACACTATTATAGGGTTTTAGAAGAAATGTTTGATGTTACACTGGCGTCTTTCGTCTTCAATGACATCGAAAAAGCCAAGGTAGCGATAGAATATGAAAACTTAACCGATAAGCTTGAAGAAAAGTTTAGATTGAGTTATGTTGAAAGATTAAAGGCTGGGGAATTGAACTTCACTTCCAAAACCAATTATGTTGAAATCTTATCGAATATGGAACGTATTGGCGACCATTTAAAGAACATCGCTGAAAATATCATCAACCCAATGCGTGTACCAAGGTTAGATACTGAAGATAATCCACTCGAATAAAGCACATTCATAGTGCTTTTTTCTTTTCTATTATGTATAATAGACTACATAAGGAGTGGATACGATGTCAAAGTTTAAACTGGTTGCGCCATATAAACCGATGGGTGACCAAATTGAAGCGATTGAAAAATTGTATCAAAACTTCAATAACGGACTAAAACAACAAGTCTTACGCGGTGCGACTGGCACAGGTAAGACTTTTACTATCAGTAATTTAATCGAAAAAATGGGGAAGAAAACCCTCGTTTTGGCACACAATAAAACGCTCGCTGGACAACTATACAGCGAGCTTAAAGCTTTTTTTCCAGAAAACCGTGTGGAATACTTCATCTCTTATTATGACTATTATCAACCTGAAGCGTATGTGGTCACATCAGACACTTACATTGAAAAAGACGCTTCCATCAATGACGAAATTGATGAAATGCGCCACAGCGCGACCGCTTCATTGCTAGAACGCGATGACGTCATCGTGGTAGCCTCAGTATCCTGTATTTATGGGATTGGTGACCCAGACGACTACAAGAACTCAATGATCTTCTTGCGTGTAGGACAAGGCATTCGAAGAAATGCATTGCTTGGGAAATTGGTTGAATTGACCTATCAACGCAATGACATCGACTTTCACCGTGGCACATTTAGGGTGCGTGGTGATATCGTTGAAATCATCCCATCGAACCAGCGTGAACATGGGGTTCGTATTGAATTCTTTGGTGATGAAATCGATCGAATCAAACGTTTTGATGTGTTGACAGGTAACGCGATTGAATCNTTGGATTACGTGACCATTTGGCCAGCCACACACTTCATGACCAACAAAGAAAAATTAAAAGAATCGATCCGTAGAATTAAAAATGAACTACAAGAACGCATCTTATATTTTAAAGAAGCAGACAAACCACTAGAAGCCGAACGCATCCAAATGCGTACCAAATATGATATTGAAATGCTTGAAGAAATGGGCGTTTGTCCAGGGGTAGAAAACTACTCTAGACACTTAGCCCTCAAAGAAGCTGGGGAAACCCCATCCACATTGATCGATTTCTTCAACAAAGATTTCTTGCTCATCATCGATGAATCACATGTCACGGTCTCACAGGTCCGCGGGATGTATAATGGCGATAGATCGAGAAAAATGACCTTGGTCGATTACGGGTTTAGATTGCCATCAGCCTTAGACAATAGACCGCTTAAGTTTGATGAGTTTGAATCTAAGTTAGACAATGTCATTTATCTTTCCGCCACCCCAGGGGATTATGAACTCGGAAGAAATTTACCCATCATCGAACAAATCATACGTCCTACCTACTTGGTAGACCCTGAAATTGAAGTACGAAAATCCTTCGGTCAAATCGATGACTTATACGCCGAAATCATCCAGCGTGTCGCGAAAAACGAACGTGTACTGGTGACAACACTAACCATTAAAATGAGCGAAGACTTAACGGCGTACTTTAAAAAACTAGGCATGAAAGTAGCCTATTTACACAGTGAGATTAAATCCCTTGAACGTATCGTAATTTTGAGAGACTTACGTATCGGGAAATACGATGTACTGATTGGTATTAACTTATTGAGAGAAGGCTTAGACCTCCCTGAAGTATCTTTGGTTGCGATATTAGATGCCGATAAACAAGGCTTTTTACGCAGTGAAAGAAGCTTAATCCAAACGATTGGTCGTGCGGCACGTAATGTCCATGGTAAAGTCATCATGTATGCCGATGTCATCAGTGAATCGATGGAAAAAGCAATTCAAGAAACCAACCGTAGAAGAAACATCCAACTCACCTTCAACGAGAAGTTTGGAACGACACCAGTATCGATTAAAAAGGACATTCGTGATGATATTTCTATGAAAGAAGACATCGATGAATTGCCAATGAAGAAAAAATACACCGCGAAAGATTTAGATAAAGCGATTGCGAGAATTGAACGCGATATGAAACAAGCGGCTAAAGAATTGAACTTTGAGCTCGCCACAGAACTTAGAGACCAGCTTTTTGAATTGAAAGCAGAAAGAGGACATTAAAATGAATTGGAACTTAGATGATTTATACAAAGGTTTTGATGATACATATGAAGCCGATTTAAAGCGCTTAGAAGTATTATTACAAGACTATAAAACATGGGTTAAAAACGAACAAGGACGATCCGATTTTGATTTACTTGAAGGGTATTTAAAATCTCAAGAAAACCTAGAAAGATTAGCAACCAGTTTATATGCTTTCGCAAGTCTAACCACATCAACAGACGTCACCAATCAAGTAGCGCTTGGTTACATGTCTAAACTTCAACAATTATTATCCAGTGTTACCAAAGAAAACGTCCAAATGAGCCGTTTTATCGCTGGATTAGATTTAGATCGTTTGGAAAAACAAAGCCCATTGGTTAAAACCTATCGATATGGTTTAAATCTAACACAAGCGGGCGCGAAACACTTGTTATCGGAATCAGAAGAAGTCATTTACGCGAAAATGCGACAACTCGCATCGAATCAATGGAGTCAACTCCAAGGGTTGTTAACCGCGAATTTAAACGTGGATTATGATGGCAAACAAATCACATTAAGTGAAGTAAGAAACCTTGCTTATGACCATAATAAAGATGTCCGTAAAAAAGCATACGAAGCAGAACTCAAATCTTATGAACCGATCGCGGATGCAGTTGCGATGGCATTATCAAACATCAAACGTGAAGTGACTGAACTGAATGCGATGAGGGGCTATGAAAGTGCGCTAGAAAAAACACTTGAAATCTCCCACATGACCAAAGAAACGTTGGATGCGATGATTGAAGCGATGAAAGACTTTAGACCACATTTTGCGAAATACTTGAAAGCGAAAGCGGCTTATTTAGGTCATGAAAAAGGCTTGCCGTTCTATGATTTATTCGCACCGATTGGCAAACTAGAAAAGACTTATACCTTCGAAGAAGCTCAAAAAATCGTCCTTGATAGTTTCTATGGTTTTTCACCAAGACTGGGGAATTTCGCGAAGAAAGCGTTCGATAACCATTGGATTGATGCGTTCCCTAGAAAAGGCAAACGTGGCGGTGCTTTCTGTTCAAACCAACCACAAATCCGTCAAAGCCGTTTCCTTTTAAATTTCACAGGGTCATTATCCGATGTGTCTACTTTGGCACATGAACTCGGCCATGGCTACCATGGCGATGTGATCCAAGATGAAGAACCGCTTAATTGGGATTACCCAATGCCTCTCGCAGAAACAGCCTCGATTTTCTGCGAAACCATCGTTATGAACAAACTCTTCAATGAACTTGAAAAAGACGAAGAAAAATTATCCGTTTTAGAAATCTCCCTACAAGGGGATACTCAAGTCATCATCGACATCCTTTCAAGATATATGTTTGAAACGAAGTTATTTGAAAATGCCAAAGGTCCAATTTCTAAAGACCAAATGAAGTCTTGGATGTTGGAAGCCCAAAAGGCAGCGTATACTGACGGTTTAGACCACGATTTACTCCACCCATACATGTGGTTGAATAAAGGTCATTACTATTCCGCCGGGTTAAACTTCTATAATTTTCCATATGCCTTCGGCTTATTGTTTGGTAAGGGCTTATACAGTTTATATCAACAAGACCCACAATCGTTCTTAAAAAACTACGACCGTCTCTTGGGTTTAACTGGAAAAGCCAGTGTTGAAGACGTGGCAGCATCCATGGGCATCGATGTCACTAAAAAAGATTTTTGGGTAACTTCTTTAAATGAAGTGAACAAAGACATCGAACTTGTGATCGATTTAATGAAAAAAACCGTTTAGGCACACCCTTATTTGTCATAATAGACGATGCATATGCTATAATGAAATTGGAATTTTTAAGACATTAAGATTTTTTTAACATTTTAAAGGAGATTTTTTATGGAAAATCAAGAAGAAAAAGGACTTAGTATCATTGAGTTATTTAACCTGCTACTAAAAAATTGGCTACTAATTGGCATCTCAACCGTGTTGATTGCAGCTGTTGCTGGGGTATATGCATTTGTTGTAGCCACCCCAATGTATGAATCCAAATCAGACATCATCGTTCAAGTAGAGTCTTCATCCGAACTTGGCTATGACTATACCACAGCATTACGTTTGGTGCCGTCCATCGCTGAATTCATGAAAAAAGACATCGTATTGGATGATGTCATTGAAACCCTCAACCTTGAAACTCAAATGTCAACCGCTCAACTTCGTTCAGGCTTGACTGTAACTTCCTCAAATACAACATTCTTCGTCTATGTGAGCTATGTCTCAGATGACCCAGAATTGTCCCAAGAAATCGCGAATCAAATCGTGGCTTCTGCACGTAAGATTGCGAATGAAAACGAAACATTCTCATCATTCAAAGATAAGATCAGTGACCCTACCACTGTGGCTAAATTAGGTGTACAAACCTCACCAAACAAACCATTGTTGTTGATCATTGGGGTATTGTTGGGTGGTATTTTGGGTGTGGGGATCGTCTTAGTGATGGAACTCACCAACAATACATACCGTACCAAAGAAGAGTTAGAAGCTGACTTCAACTTACAAGTGTTAGGTGTCATCCCAAGCTTCGAAGTGAAGGAGGAATTCTAATCATGAAATTATTCTCTAAAAAGATTGAAAGCAACTATGGTTATTTGGTTGCTAAAGAAGCACCGAACTCATTTGTTACTGAACAACTCCAAAAGATGATTGTCAACCTTGAATATGCGAACGTTGATGGTCAATATAAAGTCGTACAATTCACCTCATCGATGCAAAGTGAAGGTAAAACGACCCTCATCTCTAACGTTGCTTATTTATTGGCTTCCAGAGGTAAAAAAGTATTGGTTGTCGACCTTGACTTAAGAAGACCTAAAGTTAACCGTATTTACTCAGTCATCAATAAAGAAGGATTAACCGATTATCTGCTTGGCAAAATCGATAAGAAAACACTGATTCGCAAGTCTGATGACAACATCGATTACATCATCAGTGGTGAAAAAACAACTTCGATTGTTCAAATTTTGGAATCACAAAAACTCAAAGATTTGTTTGAAGGTCTTAAGCAAGAATACGATTATATCTTATTAGATACCCCACCAGTCATCGTTGTATCTGATGCACTGCTCATCAACCGCATTGCCGATGGGGTCATCTTCATTGTTGCGCATGGACAAGGTAAAAAGAGTATGGTCAAAGAAGCCATTACCAGTTTGACCAGAAACAATATTCCAATCATCGGTCTATGCATGACACAAGATAAGGTAACCAAGGGTAAAAAGTATGGTTACACCTATAAATACTACAGCAATGATTGATAGTCATTGTCACATGTTGCCAGGTGTGGACGATGGTGCTAAAGACGAAGCCATGGCGTTAGCGATGATTGAAAAATCTGCAAACGATGGCGTCACTCACATCATTTTAACCCCACATTTTCGCAAATTTGATGAAGGCAAACGCTTAAAACAAATAGCGGTTTTTGAAAATCTAAAACTTTCAGTCAAACAAAAAGGCATACCAATTGAACTCTATTTAGGAAAAGAAGTGTATTACAAAGATAACCTTCTTGAACAAACCAAAAATTTAGCGATCGATGGTAGCCCATATGTCTTGATTGAGTTTTCAACCACCATGGAACAAAATATTGAAGAAATCATCTTCAATTTAAAGGTTTCTAAACTCAAACCGATTGTCGCTCATGTGGAAAGATACCCATATTTAAAGAAAGAGGACTATCACCAAATCCACTTGACTGGGGGACTTTTACAAGTCAATGCAGGTGCGATTAAAGGGTTTGAAGGGTTTGGTAAACGACGATTGGTGAAGTTTCTACTGAAAAATCAATTGGTGGATATTGTTGCTTCCGATGCACATAACCTAACCAACCGTAAGCCCAATTTAAAAAATGCCTATAAAACTGTTTCAAAAAAGTATGGCAAAGCCTATGCGGATTTGATTTTCTTTGAAAACCCGAAGAAGATCATCGATTCAATTCAACTATAAGCCAGCCACCGCTGGCTTTTATATTTCAGGGAGAATACAATGAAATTTACAAATGCTTTTACAGAAGATTTTGTTTTAACGGATGACATTTTAAGCATTGGTCAGATGGCAAAAGAACGTAAAAAACAAAATCCAAACACGATTGACGCGACGATTGGTGCGCTTTTAAATGACCAAGGGGTATTGTTAGCCTTTCCTTCGGTAGAACAAATCCTTAAGAATCAAGATTCCACCAAAGTCCGTGCCTATCCGCCAGTCGATGGGGGAAAACCATTCAAGAAGGCCCTCAAACAATGGGTTTTTCAAGATAAACTACCACAAATTGAATCGGCATTTAAACTTGAAGTACTCGCCACACCTGGCGCATCCGGTGCTTTATCCAATGTGCTCGCCAATTATGTGACTAAAGGGGATATGGTCGTCTTACCTGACATCTTTTGGAGCAATTACGCAGCCATCATCAACGCCACCGAAGCTGGTCACGTAACCTATCCAATGTTTAAAAACAATGCGTTTAATTTGGAAGGATTTAAAAAGACCACCACTTTAATCGCGAAAGAAACGAATAAAGTCGTTGTATTGCTCAATGACCCTTGTCAAAATCCAACCGGGTATTCACTTTCAAAAACAGAACTTGAAGGCTTGATTGAACACCTCGATGACCTCGGTAAAACTGTCCCTGTGGTGCTCATCTATGACATCGCCTATTTGGATTATGCCGATTTAAATTACGCCGATACGAGAACGCGATTCTTATCTTTCCTAAAGGTAAACTCATCGATGTTGATCACCATCGCTTTTAGCGCATCCAAAACTTTTGGTATTTATGGGTATCGTGGTGGTGGAATCGTCGCGTTATCTAAAGATGACAGTGTCATTGAAGAATTCAGTCGTGTCGCTTTATATAAAGCACGTTCAACGTGGAGTTGTCCACCCACCGAACCCATTTTCTTGATGAACACTTTACAAGATCAACCCCTTTTACAACAACAGTTTTTAGGTGAACTCCAAACGGTTCGTACCCTGTTACAAACCCGTGCAAAAGCATTCATTGAAGAGGCCAAACAAGTTCAACTCGTTCATTATCCGTATGTCTCAGGCTTTTTCGTCACAATCCCAGTATTGGAACCAAAAAAAGTATTTGAGCGACTCAAAGCGAAAGATATCTTTGTCGTACCGCTATCTGGTGCGATCCGTGTCGCTTTAGCAGCGATATCGGTGGATGAAATTCACGGGCTAGCCGCTAAAATTAAAGCAGAAATCTAAGAGGGTAATACCTCTTTTTTCTTTAGCTTGGTCGTGAGCATATAATCCATAATCGATGGCTATCGTGTTATAATTAGAATGTCAAAGTAAAAAATGTAAGGTCTTTGACCTTGAAATCATATGAAAGGTTTGGATGCAGGATGAACCATACANATACCATATTAACCATTTTCGGTTCGACGGGGGACCTCACCATTCGAAAGCTGTTACCCGCCATCGAAAAGCTTTTACAAGAAAACTTACTAGAACCTACCACACAAATCATCGCAGTCGGCAGAAGAGATTACACGACGGAATCGTATTTGGCATTTGTAGAAAAAGAGTTGAAGGTTCAATTCAATACCAAGGCACTGATCCCTCACGTGACTTATTTTAAGTTGGATGTAGACCAAATTGAGGATTATTTAGCCCTCAAAGCCCATATTGATAAAATCTCAAATCCAGAAACCAGAAAGGTTTATTATCTGGCTGTGGGTCCTGAGCTTTTAAAAGGCATCGCAACCAACATTGGAGAATCTCAATTGGTTTTGAAGGAAGACTTGAATTCTAGCATCACTTTCGAAAAACCATTCGGGTCTGATTTAGCCTCCGCCAAAGCCATCAACGCGCTGTTGTGGTCTTATTTCGATGAAAAACAAATTTATCGTATTGACCATTATTTGGGTAAAGAGATGATTCAAAACATCCTAACAGTACGCTTCGCGAATAAGATATTTGAAAGCATTTGGAACAACAACACCATTAAAAACATCAAAATTATCGCGAAAGAAACCGACACGATTTTATCTAGAGCAGGCTATTATGATACCTCTGGTGCGCTAAAAGATATGGTTCAAAGCCACCTATTACAAATGTTGTCTTTGGTTGCGATGGAAGTACCAAGGTCTTATAACAGTGAAGATTTAAAAAATGAAAAAGTCGATGTCTTAAGGAAATTGCGATATGACCGTAAATCATTGGTCATCGGGCAATATGAGGGTTATCAAAATGAACCCAATATTGCGAAAGACTCAAAAACTGAAACGTTTGTGTTCTTCAAAGCATTTGTCGATACCCCTCGTTTTAAAGGTGTACCATTTTACTTAATGACGGGTAAAGCCCTAGAACAAAAAGAATCGGTCATCATCATTGAATTTGAAGAGACTTCGGAACAACACAAATGGGATTTACCGCTTTTTACCAATAAACTCTACATTAAAATTGCCCCACAAGATGGCATCTCTTTAACCTTAAATTCTAAAGTACCTGGGTTAAGAAATGCAGTTGAAGAAGTCGATTTGGATTACTGTGTGGCTTGTAACGCGGTGGGGAACTTACCTGAAGCCTATGAGAAACTCATCTTAGATATGACCAAACATAGTAAATCCTTATTTACCCGATGGGATGAAATTGAACTCTCGTGGCAATTCATTGACCAAGTCAAGCAGGACATTGCTTTAAAACACATCCCACTCAGAATATATCAATCCCCACAAGCGTTATATGACCTCATTCATGAGATGACAGGAGAGACCATTTAAATGAAAATTTACGATATATCGATGGAAATCCATCCGGATATGCCAGTGTATAAGGATTTACAATCGAAAAAACCCACATTTAAAAATGTTGCTAACTTTAAAGACAATAGTCACTATGAAACAGATGTCACCATGAACGTCCATAGTGGCACCCATGTGGATTTTAATTTGCACATGGTTGAGGGTGGCGAAACCAGCAGTGAAGCCAAATTGGACCATTATATCAGCGAAGCACGGGTGTTTGATTTATCTTATGTATTAGAATATATCACCAAAGAAAACTTGGTGAATTTAGCAATCAGAAAAAACGATTTTGTCATTTTTAAAACCAGAAACTCACAAGATGAAGGATTCAATCCAAACTTTGTGTTCGTTGCGGAATCTGCAGCGAATTATTTAGCGGAACTCGGCATTAAAGGGGTAGGCATCGATGCTTTGGGCATTGAAAGAAGCCAACCGGGTCATCCAACCCACAAAGCATTGATGTCTAAAAACATCATTATTTTAGAAGGTCTAAGGTTGGCCAATATCCGCTCGGGGTCATACACATTGATTGCTTTACCACTCAAACTACGTGGTTTAGATGCATCCCCTGTAAGAGCTATTTTATTAGGAAACTAAGCGATTTAGTTTCCTTTTTGTCATATTTATATCGTGTGTTATAATTGTAATGAGGTATGAACTTATGAAACGTTTATGGACTTTACTCTTATTGACGATACTTGTCGTTGGNTTAGTTGCTTGCACACCACCAGAAACAACCAAGGCACTTGTGTTGGACGAAGTTCCAAGCCAAATCACAACGGACTATACATTGCCAANCATTTACGATGATTTTAATCTCGAATGGTTTTTAAACGATGAACCCATTGGCTATGTTCTTCCANTAAAATATACGTTTAAAGGTACGACGGACGTATTATCTGTAAAAATGACCAAAGGATTTCAAGTAGTTACTGGTGAAAAAGAAGTGACGTATGCTTTGAGTACAATCACGACCGATTTGTACATTCAAACTGAAAACAATCAAAATATCACATCCAAAGATACGTATCTTCAGGGTACAGTATCCATAGACTCAGATACCGATGCTTTTGACCAAACGAACTTGACCATGGGCATTAAAGGTAGAGGTAACTCAACTTGGGATTTCCCTAAAAAACCTTATCGTATTAAGTTTACAGAAAGACAAAGCTTGTTGGGTATGCGTCCGGCGCGGGATTATGTCCTATTGGCAGAATATAACGATAAATCCTTGATTAGAAACTACTTAGCACATTATTTTTCTACCCTATTAGACATTGAATACACCCTAGAAACCCGTTTTGTACAACTCTACATCAACGGCAATTATAATGGATTATACTTANTAACCGAACAAGTAGAAGTCGATAANAATCGTTTNAATATCGATGAATCTGTGGATGCCGATGGGGGATTCTTAATTGAAATGGAATCGAATGACCGNATCTGGCAAGAAGGCGAAGAAGACTTAAATTGGGTCAAGGTTGATGGTTATAATTATGTCATCAAATCCCCTAAAATGGACGAACTCACCGTCCCTGAAGTGAACGGTAAGATTCAATTCATTAAAAACACATTGAACCAGTTTATCCAATCGATTGGCCAAGGGACGTATGAATCCTACATGGATATGAACCAATTCATCGATTACTTCATCATTTCTGAACTCTTTAAACAAGTCGATGTGGGCTATTCATCGGTGTATATTTATAAAGATAAAAATGAACTCATGCGCATGGGTCCAGTATGGGATTTTGATATTTCTAGTGGAAATGGCGATTATTACGATTCTGGTCCACAAGGCTACTGGGTTGACTATAACCCGTGGTTCAATTATTTAATTGATAAGCCTGAATTTGAATCGCGCTATATCGTCAGGTTCATGGAAGTTTCGTATTTATACTTTGACCAATTGATCGCTGAACTCGATTTGGTCTCTTCGTTATTATTCACAGACGCGTTGATCAACTTTGAAAAGTGGCGAATTCTTGGCATTTATGTCTGGCCAAACCCACCTCAAATGGTCGAAGCGGACACNTATGCGAAACAGATTCAATACTTAAAAAATTATTTAATCCAACGTGAAGCGTGGTTAACCACCACATTGACCACCGATGGGTATCGATAAAATAGGCGTTTGCCTATTTTTTTGCATATAGAGAAAGCGCTTTATATAGTATAATATAAATAGAAGGATGTGAATTATGAAATACGTGAACTTAAGCCGTTACGGCAGACAAATCGATCCTTTTTTCTTTGCTTTGGAAAGTGTCTTATTGGAAGATTTAAAGGAAGATTTATTTTTCATTTGGCATGTCTATGGGGCAGTCATCATCGGTAAAAATCAATTGCTTGAAACCGAAGTCAATGAAGCCTTTTTGAAAGAAAACAATATCCCAGTATTTAGACGTTTGTCTGGTGGTGGGGCCGTATACTCGGATGAAGGGTGTATCAAATACAGCTTTTTATCTAAAAAATTTGATAAAGAAGTCATATTCAAAGAGTCCTTAACGAAGATCAAATCCGTCTTTGACGCGTTAAATATCCCCGTCGTTTTGTCGGGTCGAAATGACATCTTATATGAAGGTAAAAAGTTTTCTGGCAATGCCTATTTTCACAATCAATATGGGTCATGTTTGCACGGGACCATTTTGTACGATACGGATTTTGAAATCTTGGTTAAATCGATTACACCTTCAAATGAAAAACTCATTTCTAAAGGCATTGAATCGGTGCGACAACGTGTCACCAACATGAAAGATGTGGTGGGTAAAGACATTGAAGATTTTACCCATTTCTTGGTCAATCATGTGACCGATGGGGAATATGTATTAAGCGAAGCACAAGAACAAAAAGTGTTCGAACGGATGAAAAAATTCAGCGAACCCACTTACATCAAAGGCAATAACCCACCCTATAGTTTCAAACACATCAAACGTTTTAACTGTGGGTCTGTAGGTGTCAAGCTTGACATCAACCGTGGGGTTATCCGTGATTTTATCCTCTATGGGGACTATTTTACAGACCAAGAACCGACCGAATTAAAAACATATTTTATGAATCAGCCATTTGATATAAAAACGATGGAATCAATCATCAGTCAATTCAACATATCGGATTATATTGTGGGTTTAACCAATGAAGAATTCATCAGTCTATTCAAGGAGGATGTATGATGGATATGAAAATCACGTGTCTACACGATAGACACCTCAAGCTTGGCGCGAAAATGACCGAATTTGGTGGGTTTGATATGCCGGTCTCTTATCGGGGTATTTTACAAGAACACCAAGCGGTTAGAGAAGCCTGTGGCGTATTTGATTGTTCCCACATGGGTGAAATCGATTTAAAAGGCAAAGACGCACTCAAATTTTTAAACGAAATCACCACCAATGATTTCACCGATTTAAAAGACAAACAACTCCAGTACACCTTACTTTGTGAAGAATCGGGTGGGGTGGTGGATGATTTGATGGTCTACCAATTTAACAAAGAACACTATTTATTGGTTGTGAACGCATCCAATACTATCAAAGACTTTAAATGGTTAACCAGCCATCAGTCTCCTTATGACATTGAATTGTCCAACGATTCAGAATTCTTTGGTCAACTCGCTTTACAAGGCCCTAAAGCAGTAGAAATATTGAAGGTTCTCATCCCTGAAGTAGCATCACTAACTTTCATGCATTTTGATACATTTGTTTGGAATCACCATGAATTCATCATCTCAAGAAGCGGTTATACCGGTGAAGATGGGTTTGAGATTTATGGTTCACCCAAAGCCACGGTTGTATTATGGGACCAATTGATGACTTTAAATGTGGAACCATGTGGCTTAGGGGCGAGAGATACCTTACGNTTTGAAGCCGGATTACCGNTATATGGTCATGAAATCAACGGGTTCATTACCCCACTCGAAGCTGGTTTATCCTTTGGGGTTAAACTCCATAAACCATTCATTGGTAGAGATGTTTTATTGAAACAAAAAGAACAAGGCNTNGAANGAAGAATCATTGGTCTTGAACTATTAGAAAGAAACATCGCGAGGGATGGGTATATTGTGTATGATGCCAATCAAAAGATGATTGGTTACATCACCACAGGGTATATGATTCCCAATACCAATAAAGCTTTAGCAAACGCAATGATCGATTCGAGTGTTAAAATTGGTACAGAAGTATTTGTTGAAATTAGAAACAAGATGGTCAAAGCCGTCATTAGAAATAGAAAATTTTACGAAAAGAAATATAAAAAAGAGGTCTAGACATGGAAAAGATTTTAAAAGATTTATTGTACACCCCAACCCATGAATGGGTTAAGATTGAAAACAACACAGCGAAGATTGGTATTACAGACTATGCACAACACAGCCTTGGGTCGGTCGTCTTCGTCGATTTACCGAATGTGGGCAGTGCTTTTGGTCAATTTGACCCATTCGGTGCTGTAGAATCGGTTAAAGCAGCGTCTGATTTATTGATGCCAGTTTCTGGCAAAGTCATCGCTGTCAATGACGCCTTAGTATCACAACCTGAACTTTTAAACGAAGATGCTTTCGCCAACTGGCTCATCGAAGTTGAAGTCAAAGACCCATCTGAAGTGGCTAAACTACTTTCACCAGACGCGTATCAAAAGACCTTACATTAGGAGGCAACATGTTCAAATACTTCCCGCATACTGAGCAAGACATCCAAGAGATGCTCGATAAAATTGGGGTTCAATCGATCGATGAGCTTTTTTTAGACTTACCTAAAAAGTTTCAATCCAAACCCGATTATCAAGTACCGCTTGCGAAAAGTGAAATTGAGCTCAGAAACCATTTCAAGGGGTTATCGGGTAAAAACCGAGAACTCATCATTTTTAGAGGGGCAGGGGCGTATGACCACTATACACCTTCGGTCATCCCAGCCATCATTTCAAGAGAAGAATTTTTAACGGCCTATACACCGTATCAACCGGAGATTGCTCAAGGTACACTTCAATACATCTTTGAATTCCAAAGCATGATTACAGACCTTACGGGGATGGATGTTTCAAACGCATCGATGTACGATGGTCCGACCGCGACCGCTGAAGCGATGTTTATGGCCACCTCTCAAACCAGAAAAAATAAGATTGTACTTTCCGATAACGTCAATCCGAATGTGATTGATGTTGTTAAGACCTATGCATTATACCGTGGTATTGAAGTCTTGATTATCCCTTCTAAAGCCGGTTTGGTCGACAGAACTTTATTGGATGTAGCGCTTGAAAACGCTGCTGGATTCATCGGTCAAGTGCCAAACTATTTTGGTTTGGTTGAAAACTTGACAGATGTTTCTGAAAAGGTTCAATCCAAGGGTGGTATTATGATCATCAATTCGGACCCTCAAGTCTTAGAGACCATTGAATCACCAAGAAAAATGAAAGCAGATATCGCGTGCGGCGAATGCCAAAGTTTAGGTATCCCACTATCATATGGTGGCGCATACGTTGGTTATTTAGGCACCACAGAAAAACTATTACGCAAGATGCCTGGCCGTATTTGTGGGGTCACCACCGATGTCGATGGCAAACGTGCGTTTGTATTAACCCTTCAAGCCAGAGAACAACATATTCGAAGAGAAAAAGCGAATTCCAACATTTGTTCCAACCAATCCTTGATGGCATTATGGACCACCATCTATATGTCCACCATGGGCAAACAAGGCTTAAAAGAAGTGGTGGCACAGTGCTATCAAAATAGCCACTACCTACAAGAACAACTTGTGAAAACAGGTAAATTCAAACCGGTGCACTCAGGCTTTTTCATCAAAGAATTCTTATTAGAAGCGTCCTTTGATTTAAAAGCGTTTGAACAAAAGTGCATTCAAAAAGGCATTTTACCTGGTTTAATCATCGATGACAAATACATGTTATTCGCAGTGACTGAAAAACGTACGAAAGAAGAAATGGATCAACTCGTTGAACTCGTCGGAGGTGCAAAATGAAAGCATACGACCAATTGATTTTTGAAATCAGCAAACCTGGACGTGTCGGTTATTCTTTACCAAAAAACAATTTGCCTTACGACATAACAAAAGATATCCCACAAAACCTCAAAAGAAGCGATGAAACCTTATTACCAAGTGTCGCAGAACTGGATCTAGTCAGACATTATTCCAATGTGTCAAGAAAGAACTTTGGGATCGAAACAGGGTTCTATCCACTCGGGTCTTGTACAATGAAGTATAACCCAAAAATCAACGAAGAAATCGCTGCGTTACCAGGATTAAGAAACATCCATCCACTCCAACCCATGGATACAGCTCAAGGCTCATTAGAAATCTATTATGAGACCGCACGTATGTTATCCGAACTCTCAGGGATGGCTAGTTTCTCCTTAAACCCATTCGCGGGTGCTCAAGGTGAACTCGCTGGCCTCATGATCATGAAAGCCTACCATCACCATAAAGGTAACCTGCATAAAACCAAAGTCATCGTGCCAGACTCTGCACACGGGACCAACCCAGCCTCCGCGACGGTTGCTGGTTTTGACATCATCGAAGTCAAATCCAATAAAGATGGTACAGTCAATATCAAAGCTTTAAAAGAAGCCTTAAGTGATGAGGTTGCAGGGATCATGCTCACCAACCCGAACACCTTAGGTATCTTTGAAAAAGACATCTTAAAGATTTCAAAACTCATTCACAGTGTGGACGGGTTACTCTATTATGATGGCGCGAACTTAAACGCTTTATTGGGTCGTGCACGTCCAGGCGACATGGGCTTTGACATCATCCACATCAATTTACATAAGACGTTCTCTACCCCACATGGTGGCGGTGGTCCAGGGTCTGGGCCAGTCGGTGTATGTAAGAAGTTAGTCGATTTCTTACCGAGCCCTCAGGTCTATAAACGTAGAAATAAATTTATGCTTGAACAACCCATCCATACCATTGGTCATGTTTCAGGTTTCTTAGGCAATTTCAGTGTCATCATCAAAGCTTATAGTTTCATGTTAACTTTAGGTAAGGAAAACCTATCTAAAGTGGGTGAACTATCGGTATTGAACGCGAACTATCTCAAAGAGTCTTTGAAAGAAGACTATTATCTGCCAATCCAAGGCTTGTGCAAACATGAAGTCGTTTTTGATGGCTTGGTGGATAAATCCACTGGGGTAACCACATTGGATGTTGCGAAAAGATTGCTAGACTTCGGGATGCACCCACCTACGATTTATTTTCCACTCGTGTTCCATCAAGCCTTGATGATTGAACCGGTTGAAAATGAATCTAAAGAAACGCTAGATCAATTTGTGAGCGTCATGAAACAAATCGCATTTGAAGCGAAAAATGACCCTGAAAAAGTCAAACATGCCCCATATACCACCGTCGTTCGTCGTTTAGATGAAGTTTCGGCGGCACGTAACCCAAGGGTAAAATACAAAGATTTATTGAAATAATAACAAAAACAGTTCACCGCGGTGAACTGTTTATTTTTTAACCCAACTTTTCGATGATTGCCTTTGTAAAATCTGGTAAATCAGCTGGGGTTCTTGAAGTNATCAAATGACCATCAACCACNACCGATTGATCGANATAAGTCGCACCTGCGTTTTCAATATCNACGCGAATCGAATGGAAACCGGTTAGGTTTTTGCCTTTAAGATTACATGCTGAAATCATCAACCATGGGCCATGACAGATGGATGCGACCACTTTTTGTTGTTGATCAATAGATCTTACAAAATCAATCGTTGCTGGACAACGACGCATGTAATCGGGTGAAAATCCACCAGGGATGATGACACCGTCGTAATCCAATGGAGATACATCTTTACTTGCATAATCACTCTTCAAAGGCATGCCGAATTTACTTTTATACGTGTTGTTGGCAACCGAACCAATCAAATCCACCTGAAATCCAGCCTCCTGCAACCGGTAATAAGGATAAATGAGTTCTTTATCATCGTATAAATCTTCTATCAATATCGCAATTCTTCTCAAAATAAAACACCTCTTTCGTAGCCACATTATAACAAAGTTTATGTTTATTTTTTAGGCGAATGCTTGATAATATTACTAACATCAAGTACGGCAAAATGAGTCTAATCATTGTATAATGGAGGTAAAGGTGGTGGAATCATGGACTTAAACAAAACGGAATGGCGTTCATCGGATCGAAGCATGTTATTAGCCTATTTGAAATCATTTGAACAAGCAAATAAAGTTGATTGGTCAAGACGCATTCTCAACACAAAAATGCCGCTATTAGCCATGCCAACCAAAACCATCGATCAAATGGCTAAAGAGATCCACAAAGGTAATTTCCTATCATTTTTAGATTTACACATCGATGATTATTATGAATCCATCGCCATTCAAGGCAAACTCATCTGTAAAATCAATGACTTTGATGTGATGAGACGGTATTTAGATCGATACGCCACCGTGATGGAAAACTGGGCACATGTCGATCTGTTGTCATTTGATATTAACCAGAATAATCAAACCCAGTTTATCGATTTAGCTCACACATACAGAACCTCAACTCAACCATTCATCCGTAGACTCAGTTTGATGATTCTATTTCAAATGGTGAAAGACCCTCAAATATTACCAACCATTTATAATGCAATCGAAGCTTTGAAAGATGAAGATGAGTATTATGTCATCATGATGGCAGGGTGGTTGTTATCGGAATGCATCATTCAACACAAAACACCAACGCTATCATTCATTCAAAATACAGAACTCAACCCTAAAATTGTCAATAAAGGCATTCAAAAATGCCGTGAAAGTCTACGATTATCCAAAGCAGAAAAAGACGAACTTCTCATATATAAGCGACAAAAAAGCCGCCAACTTTAAAAAGTTGGTGGCTTCAGCATTATTTGTTTTCGAATAATTTGATTAAGGTTGGGTAGACGCCAATACCATCACGGGTTTGTAAACCACTGTGAATGACTGGGTTTAATAACGCTTGGTCGATACCTTTATTGGCAATTTCTAGACCATATCTTAAGGTTGCGTTATTGAGGGCGATTGAAGATGTTTTTGGTACAGACCCGGGCATATTCGCTACCCCATAGAATAACACATGACCCACTTTGTAAATTGGGTTATCGTGGTAAGTGACCTTAGAGAAATTGGAAATACCACCTTGGTCAATCGCGACGTCTACGATGATGGCACCTGGTTTCATTAAGTCTAGGTATTCATCTTTGATGAGTTTAGGTGCGGCGTCACCTGGGATTAACACAGCCCCAATGACAACATCGGCTTCAACGATCGATTTCTTTAAGTTTTCTTGGTTCGAATAGAGGGTGTGTACTTTATTGTGGTATAAATCTTCTAAGTAACCTAAACGCTTCGTATCAATATCAAGGACTGTGACATTGGCTTCCATACCAACAGCCATACGGCACGCACTTTGACCAACGATACCAGCACCGATGATGGTAACTTTCGCTCTTGGTGTGCCAGGCAGACCAGACATCAATACCCCAGTACCACCAAAGAAGGCTTCAGAATATTTCGCCCCTTCAATGACCGATAGTCTACCAGCTACCATGCTCATGGGTTCAAGACATGGGAGTGTTTTTTGATATTCCATGGTTTCATAAGCCACGGATAAAACTTTCTTTTCTTTCAATGCTTGATACAATGGTTCGTTTGAAGCTAGGTGTAAATAAGTATATAAAATCAGGTTTTCTTTAAAAAGGGCATACTCTGATTCTAGGGGTTCTTTGACTTTTACAATCATATCGCTTCTAGACCATACCGATTTCGCATCTGAAACCATTTCACAGCCCAAAGCTACATATTGTTCATCTGCGAAACCAGAACCCAAACCCGCCCCTTTTTCAATCAAAACGGTATGACCGCTTCTGACATACTCTGACGCTGCATTTGGGGTTAAACCAACTCTAAATTCATATTTTTTAATTTCTTTGACACATCCGATAATCATAGGCTCACCTCTACAACTATTTTAACATAAGCCAAGCCGCTTGATGCAAAATTTCATTGAAAAATGTAAGCCTTATGCTAAACTAATAGAGGGAGGAATGACCAATGCACTATAAAAAATCCATTTGTTATTCAGGGTATCGATTGAACCAAAGTCCAATCACGAAAGTTTACCCTTCAAAACAAGAAATACTCGAAGATTTACAAATACTCATTAAAGATGGGTATCAACAAATAAGGATGTATGACCCAGGCATGCATGCGAGACTCACTTTAGAAGTGATCAAAGAACACAATTTACCCATCAAAGTCATGCAAGGCATGGACTTGGATGGCGAAGTCATCAATTACAACGTTGGTTGGGGTGAACCGCTCAAAACCAAAGACATCATTCAAAACAAGAAGAATAACCTCAAACAACTCGATATGTTGATTGAGTTAGCGAATCAATACCCAGACATCATCAATTATGTAGCTGCTGGTAATGAAAACACCTCGGATTGGAATCCGAAAATGGTTGCTGTAGACACTTTAGCGAAATACATTCGCACCCTCAAAGAAAACATCAAACAACCTGTAACATTTTGTGAAGGGGTCTATTTTTGGAACACCCACGCGATGCCACTGGTGAAAGAAGTAGATTTTGTTTCCATCCATATTTATCCATTTTGGCTCAGAAAGTCACATGAAGAAGCGTTGGAAAATACATTCGCTGCGTACAATGCTACAAAAGAAAATATTAAAGACAAACCCATCATCATTACCGAAGCTGGTTGGCCAACCAAATCAAGCTTGGGCGATTATACATCGAATGCGTTCCACCGTACCTATGTCGATGGCCTAGAAGCTTGGGCTAAAAAGAACGACGTGTTGCTTTATATGTTTGAAGCTTTCGATGAACCATGGAAAGGTTCCGATAAACCAGATGAACCAGAAAAACACTGGGGCGTCTACGATTTGAACCGAAATAAAAAGTAAATTGTAAGCGTTTTTAAAAATAACGCCCATAATCATTGACAAACCAAGAAGACTGCGTTTTAATAGAGGTGTGAGTACAAAACCGATATTAAAAAATAGTCTTTTTCTTTTAGAAAAGAAAGACGGAAGGCAAGGGACAGGGCATTGTTTAAAAGTGCGTATCTAGAGCGAGTGTTTAACGATGTACTTAAAAAGGACAACGGACAACCGGAATTCATTCAAGCGGTTGAAACGTTCTTTTTATCGATGGATGACATCATTTCGATGACACCGCAAATTGAGAAGTTTGGCATCATGGAGCGTTTGGTAGAACCTGAACGTCTAATCCATTTTAGAGTCACCTGGGTCGATGATCAAGGCATCACACGTGTCAATCGTGGTTATCGCGTCCAGTTTTCATCGGTATTAGGGCCTTACAAAGGCGGGTTGCGTTTCCACCCAACCGTTAACGCCTCCACGATGAAGTTTTTAGGTTTTGAACAAACATTCAAAAATGCTTTAACCGGCCTACCTATGGGTGGGGCGAAAGGGGGCAGTGATTTTTCATCGATTGGCAAATCCGATGGTGAAATCATGCGTTTTTGTCAAAACTTTATGTTAGAACTCTACCGCCATATCGGTCCAGACACCGATGTTCCTGCAGGGGATATTGGTGTAGGTAACAAAGAAATCGGGTATCTTTATGGCATGTACAAAAAAATCCGTAATGAATCCACTGGGGTTATGACCGGTAAAGGTTTAACCTATGGTGGGTCATTGGTTAGAAAAGAAGCGACAGGGTATGGCTTATGTTATTTCGTTTCTGAAATGCTTAAAACATACCGTTCAGACCGTATCGACGATAAACGCGTCATCATCTCAGGTTCAGGTAAAGTCGGCTTATACGCAGCGATTAAAGCCCATGAACTGGGGGCGATTGTGGTTGGAATGTCTGACATCAATGGGTATATTCACGATCCAAATGGATTGAAGATGGACATTGTAACCGAACTTGCCAGCAATGGAGAACTCTCCTTAAGGTATCATGAAAAAACCGGTTGTGAATACGGTAAAGACCCAAGAGACTTGTGGCAAGTCCCTTGTGACATCGCGATGCCATGTGCGATTCAAAATGAACTCGATTTGGAATCCGCGAAAGCTTTGGTTGCCCACGGTTGTTACCTAGTGGCAGAAGGCGCGAACATGCCGTGTACATTAGAAGCTGAAAAGTATTTTACAGAACATCAAATTCTATTCGCCCCAGGTAAAGCAGCGAATGCAGGTGGGGTTGCAGTATCACTGTTTGAAATGAGCCAAAATGCGATGCATTACCCTTGGCCTTACGATGAAGTCGATGATAAACTCAAAGGCATCATGAAAGAAATATTCTTTAAATGTTATACCGCTGCACGCAAATACAAGAACCCTTATGACCTCATCAGTGGCGCGAATATNGCTGCCTTCCTTCGTGTCTATGAAGCGATGATGGACCAAGGCATTCAATAATACATTCAACCGTACCTTAACAAAAGGTACGGTTTTTGCCAATAATAGGAGACAGATATTGACACAAAAATCTCATCATGATATGATAGTGTCATAATATAGAAACGGATGTGGCACGATGATTGATTACTCAGTATACCCTAAAAATAATCGAATATATACTGGATCAGAAGAAAAATTCGGTATTACGATTGATGATGAATATTTTATTGTCAAGTTCCAAAAGAATTCAGAAAATGGGTTATTAAACAATCATATTTCAGAACACTTAGGCTCTATGATATTTAGTCTTGCAGGTGAAAATGTTCAATGGACGAGACTTGGTTTGTATCAACAGCGACCTATTGTATTGTGTAAAGATTTCAACAATACGGGAAGTATATTCACTCCTTTCAATGGTGTAGGGGAGTCTTCACTAGATAGAGATAAAGAAATGTATCAATATGATTATCAAGACATTGTTAGAATGTTACAAGATAATATAAAAATTACACAAGTTTCTACAGTAATTGAAAAGTTTTGGAATATGTTTATTATAGATGCTTTGATTGGTAATTTTGATAGACATGGCGCAAACTGGGGTTTTATCAAAAAAGATAATCAGTACACCATGGCACCCATATTTGATAATGGATCATCACTGTTTCCAAGACGTAATACTGAACAATTGATGCTTGAAGCCATGAATGATTCTACAGTACTTCATCATATGACATTTAAGTATCCAACATCACAAATTAAAATAAACCATAAGAAATCCTCATATTTTGAAGTTATAAACAGCTTAAAATTTGAAGCTTGCAATGAAGCACTTATTAGAATGTATCCTAAAATTAATCTTGATCAAATTTGTAGTTTTATCGATGGAGAAGAGATGCTCACAACGATTCAAAAAAAGTTTTATAAGTTTATTATACAGCATCGATACAAACACATCATCAAAGCATCCTATGAAAGGTTGGTTAATCAACATGAATGACTTAAATTCACCAATTCAACACATGACAAGTATTTATCACAATGAAGGATATATCACATACCAATGGAAGAAAGTGTATTTTAAGATTGCAAAACTGACATATGAATTGTTTCCTGATGAATCGTTTCAATACATATTTGAACCCTATTATGATGTTTTAGACGCAATTGATGGTTTAGAAATACCAGGTATAGATTTGACACTTAGACAGCAGGCATATTATCGTGTTAATGTGACACCTGTTTTTGTTTCTGAGCGCATAACGCCTAAGAATAGAGTGAATCTTATTGAAGAGTTAAAAGAATACAATTTGGATTATCATCAACCATTTCTATTATTGCTAGATGCGCACAAACAGTACGGCGGAGACCATTTGTCTCTAAAAAGTGATACATTTTATTTAAACTTGGAAAATAATCATATGGATGAGAACGATTTATATAAATTAATACCAAAGACACTGCAAGCCTTAGCAACTAGATCAAACTTTATTTTGGGCAGTATTATTGTGAATAGCGTTAATCGAACCATTCTCATCAAAAACTATTGTCATTTATACGAAAAAGTGTCCCACTATTATCAAAATAAAATAAAAAGAAACCGTGGTAGAGCCAAACAATCGGTACCCTTCATTATGCTCGAAGAAACCCAAAAACTGTACACTAATGGGGTAATCACATTAGAAGAGGCCGTTAAACAGAGTGGGTTATCATCAAAACGCACTTATTATCGTAGAGTGAAAGAAATGAAAGAAAAGGAAAAATAGAATCCTTCCAATTCATAAAAAACAGACATAGTTTATGTAGTAAAATATGTTACAATACTTTTATTGAGAGGAGCGATTTCGATGTATAAAACCATTTTGTTTGATATGGATGGGACATTGATTGAATCTAATGATCTTGTTTTAGATATCTATCAAGCCCTCGTCAAACTTCACCCACCCAAAGTCAGTTTAAAAAGTATCCCTGTGGCCGATGTGCTTGCGAAAGGATACCCGGAAGTACTCGAAATGCTCTATGGTAAAAAGCGTCCGGATTTGATTGAAGAGATTTACCGGATTCACAGTGAACTTGCGGTCAATCACTTAAAACTCTATCCGAACACATTAGACATTTTAGAAAGTTTAAAAAGCCGAGGTATTAAGCTTTACATCATAACCTCTGAACTGAGAAAAATCGCCATTGCGGAACTCACAGGTTTGAGTATTTTCCATTTCTTTGAGGATATCATTGCGTTTGAAGATGTATCTAGACCAAAACCAGACCCTGAAGGCATCATTAAATTGATTACCACCAAGAAACTCAATAAAAAAGAAATGATGTTTGTGGGGGATTCGATTTCGGATGCGAAAGCCGCCAAAGATGCAGGGATATTATCCATCTACATGAATTGGCATAAAGATGCGTCAAAAATGATTTATTTCGATAAAACATTCCACGCATTTGAGGAATTGTGTAGTTTTACCTATGATTATGAACCTGTATTGACACTCAAGATGAAACCCAACAAACCCTTTAAAATCGTTCAATTCACCGATTTACATTTGATGAATGACATGAAGGATTTGAAAACTAAAGGTTTAATCAAGAAGATGATTGCGGAACACAAGCCCGATTTCATCGTTTTTACTGGTGACCAAACGATGTCAAAAGATAGCCCTAAACTCTATAAGGATTTAGGAACTTATATGGGACAATTCAAAACCCCTTGGAGCTTTATCTTTGGGAACCACGATACCGATGAAGGCGTCGCATATGAAACCTTGATTGAACACATCCAAGATGCGAATTACCTTGCTTTTAAACCAGGGAACCCTAAATATGGCTATTCCAATTATTTCATTGAAATTAAAGATAAAAAACTGACAAAAGGACTACTCTTCATGATGGATTCCCACGTCGATGCGTTTTACATCATTGATCAAAAACCCACTTGGGGGTATGGTTCACTCAAAGATGAACAGCTCCTTTGGATGGACAGTGTGGTCAATCAATACCATTTGCCTTTTGAAAAAGTACCAAGTTCTCTCTTGTTTTGTCACATTCCACCCCATGAGTTTAAATCGATTACGCCAGAACAAAAACAGGACTACATTGGGTCATATCATGAAACCCCATGTACCCCACCAATCCCAAACCATATGATGGAAATTCTCAATAAGAAGAACAGTTGTAAAGGCATTTTTGTGGGTCATGACCACTACAATGATTATGCCTTCTACCACCACCAAGTATTGTTGGCATATGGCCGTGTCAGCGGTTATTATGATTATGGTCCAAAAGGATTTAAAAAAGGCTGTCGTGTCATTGAACTCAACCACGATGGCGAAATCAACACATACGTCAGCATTCTTTAAGCAAAAAAGAAGAAGCCCATTCAGTGTTTTTCACTGAGTTGGCTTCTTTTGTTATTCTTCTTCATCTCTAACAATTTCGATGACAATTGGTATATCCATTTCAAGTGAAAAGCGGCTTAAGGCTGATGTGAAATCCTCATAATCTTCACGATTGAGCGGTTTATTATTAGGATAACTGTATTCTAGACTATCATCATAAACCTCTAGTAAATAATGATCGTTTTCATAAAAAACATACTCTGCCAACAATTGATTGCCAATTTTGTAGAAAACAATGGCAGATTCATGATTTGTGTCGTCTTTTAAATAGTAGAACCGAATGGTGCGTTCAGGTATTGTCTTAAAGATACCCTTGTATTGAGAATGACCTTTTAGGAACGTGACATCTATGGTATCAATACCAGGCACTGGTTCGACATATACTGGTGCGGGTATTTCACCATGTTCATCCTCATATTGTTTAATCAAGTCAGCCATGCTAGGCATTGGTTTTTTGTATAAATATGCGAACCAAACAATGATCATCAACAAAGCCATGATACCCGTAACAAGTGAACCTAAATATAGATTGTTCTGCTGATCTTCGATATAATCGTCTAAAGTCAGTATCGCAACATCGTTATGATAAATATACACAGCTTCCATGTCATAGTCATCGTAAAACACTTGGATATAACCAACGCGAAGGGTGTCGTTTGGATTTAATGAATTAATAACGGATCCCTTCGGATGAACAAATGAAGGTATATACAGTGGTTTGTCAAATTCGTTAATATAAATAAGCTTATCATCATCGTCTGTGTCATATCGATCAAATGTGAACACAGCTTCTTGAACATCCGTAACCTCAAATGTATGAGCATTGTCATACAAAGCAAATGAACCAACAGCCGCGATGACAGCGACAAAACCAATAGCAATTAATCCAATGATTTTTTTAATAGGCATAGGGAAAAACCTCGTTTCATCTATATTATACAATTTTACAATTGAAAATATAATTATAAATTAACATAATGTTTTCCGATTTCATTTGAAGTCTTGGATTTACTGGAATGAATGAAAATAATCAGATCCAAATCTTACCCAATCCTGTCTTTCCTATAAGGTGTTTTTCGGTGTCATTTGTATTTCAAAGTATCCACTAAAAAACTGCGATTTTCCCTACTATTATCATTGATTAAAAAGGTTAAATATTATATGATTAATATACTGGAGAGATGCATGTGTTAAAAAAGATCATAGTAATTTCAAATACCCCCTCAAGCGACATCAAATGGCTTGAATATATCAACGAAGAAAATATCCTCAACGGCTTAAATGCAATCGAGGTTAATCAAATAAAAGATGCGAAAAACGTAGGTAAGTTACTCTATAAACATCAATTATTTGATATTTTTGTATTTTCTAAATCCAAACAAGCGTTAAGAACACTCTATAAGAGTTACCCATATGCCAGACTGGTTTATATGCCAGATACCTTCAATAGTCTCGTCGATTTATCGAAGGATGCTTTTACCAACAATGCCCATACTGTATGCTTAAAAGCAGCGGCTTTATCACAGTCAATGGTTCGCCATCTAAAGAGCTATGGGTTGGTGGTTTTTGCTTATGTTGAAAAACAAACCGATATCTATCAAGCAGTCTTNGCTGGTGTCGACGGCTTGTATGGTAAAAATATCGATAAGAAACAAATCGATGTGAAAGGCGATTTCTCATTCACACCCTTTGTCATTGCCCACCGTGGCTATCACGCCAATGCCCAAGAAAACAGTTTAAAAGCAGCGGCTGAAGCAGTGAGAATGCGTGCTGACTTTGTTGAACTCGACTACCATATGACCAAAGACAAGCACATCGTCGTTAACCATGACGATTCTTTGGGTCGTACCTATGAAAAAGACTATGTCATTCGTAAAGACTCACTCAAGTCTTTACAATCGATCAAAATGACTTATCAAGGTGAAAAGACCGACGAAGTCTTACCAACGTTATCGATGTTTCATAAGCATTTAAAAGATACCAATACATCGTTATTGATTGAAGCTAAAACATCTGCAGGTGGTGCAGTCAAACGACTCAATCGAGTATTGAGTCAAATGGACAGACCACCACTACTCATGAGTTTTTACCCCTTCGCTTTAGTCAACTTCAAGAAGTATGCGAAAGGTTATTCTAGAGGGTTCTTAATTGACCTTGAACAAAACCACATGAGTGTATCAGACATCATCAAAATTTCCAATAAATACAACCTCACCATCCACCCATATTTTAGTCATACCAAATCCAATTTAATTGAAATCCTTAAAAAACGTTCAATCATGTATTGTCCTTGGGGATTAAAAACGGACATCGATTTGAGAAAAGCATTCTTATCTGGTTATTATGGCATCAATACCGATGAATCTCATCGTTTTAAAGACTTCATCAAGTATTTGGTGGTTAAAACCAGACATACTTATTACATTGGCGATACACTCACCCTTCAAACAACCACGGATGTAGGATCTGAAATCGAAGGTAACATTGAGGTATTGTTCCAAAACCCACTCGGTTTGGTGATTGAAAATAATCGAATTACACACGCTACCTTAGATGGTATGGCTTATTTATATGTGACTTACATGGTTAAAACCGACTTGGTCAACTATACCTTGATGTCTGATCTCATTCAAATTGAAGTTAAGCGTAGTTCTCATGAATAACGTCTATTTACATAACCTATACGCCTCGAAAACAGAAGCGGGATATTCGCTACATAAATTCCCTACCTCACTGATAAAACACCTTTCTGTGAAGGGTCAACCCAATGCGTATACATTGTTTGGTTCAGAGATTAGATTTACCATTGTAAGCAAAGTAACGGTGGAAGTCTACACACCAAATACGGCACAAATCCTCATTTATTATGGGGATTATCAAGGGGAGTTTCATACATTCAGTGGGTCATATACCTTTCAAATCGAACCTAAATTTGATGAAGAAGGTTTGAAACGGTTATCCCAATATCATCGATTTGAACCCAATTTGGTTCGCATCATTCTCAAAGAAAATATGACAGTGAGATCCATTGAAGGTGAATATGTATTCCCGGATATTTCCAAGTTCCCAAAACAGAAGTATTTGGCTTATGGTACATCCATTACACAAGGCAGAAATGGGTTCACTCCAGATTTAAATTACCCAGGCATCGTGTCTGAAGCATTGGGGTATGAATGTTATAATTACGGCATGAGTGGTTCAGCGTATATTGAACAAACACTGGTGGATTTCATGTGTGAAAACACGTATGACCTCATCACATTAGAGCTCTCAGTGAATTTGTTGGGGGATGGCTATGATGTTTCAATCTTCAAAGACAGACTTAGTTATTTACTTCAAAAAATAGCACAAACACAACCACACGCAACCGTGATTGGTATCACGATTTTAGACAATTGGCGAAAGCTAGGGTTTGATCAAAACAGAGGCACACAAAAGGATGTCATCTTATATCGAAATGCTTTCAAATCAATCATGAAAGATTATCCTCAGTTCATTCTATTAGAGGGTGAATCGATGTTAGAATTCCATCACCTATCCACCGACTTAATTCACCCTTCTCAATATGGCATGATTGAACTAGCAAATCAGATACTCAAACACACAAAGATGTAAGTAAATTTACATCTTTTTTTGCTAAAAAAGGGAAATACATACCCAATTGTGGTATAAATAATATGGTGATAATATATGAGTTTAAACACATTATACGATGAAGCATTGTCCTATTTAGGACTCAATGTAAAAGAAAAAGACCCAACAAAAGCGATTAAAATCTTAGAAACACTTGCGTTGAATGGATACGCTGACGCGTTTTACCACTTAGGTAGAAGCTTCGCGATTGGCGAAGGTAATACCATGGATGTGGTGAAAGCCAAAGAACTCTATGAAACTGGTATGTCATTAGGCAGCCTTAAGTGTTTCTATGGGTTTGCGTTACTCCATACCACAGGGTATGGTGTATTAAAGGATGAAAGACTGGCTAAAGATTATTTTGAAGCAGGTTATCAAGGCATCCTAGAAGAAGCAAATCAAGGTGATCCAATCTCTAATTACATGATGGGTTGTTACTACTATTATGGTTTTTATGTGAAAAAATATGTGGCTACAGCGATTGAATATTTAGACAAATCCGCTCAAGCAGGCTATGCAGAAGCGCAGTTCTTATTAGGGTCAATCTACGAAGCATTACATAAAGATGTCAAAAAAGACAAAGAAATCTTTGAATACTACTCACAAGCAGCGATGCAAGGCCATGCCTATGCACAATATGCATTGGCGTTGTTGTATCTCGATTCGGATGTCGTATCTAANGATTATAATGAAGCGAAGAAGTGGTTGGAGTTGTCTGCTAAGCAACACCACTATTTGGCATTAGGTACCTTAGGTATGCTTTATTATGAAGGTGAATTGGGTCAAAAGGATTACGATAAAGCTTTTCCTTACCTAAAAGAATCCGCAGATTTAGGCTACGCGCTTGCGCAGTACTACATCGGTTTAATGTATAAGAATGGTCAAGGGGTTGAAAAAGACATCGATGAAGCGGTAACTTANTTAACCTTAGCAGCCAATCAAAACGANATGAATGCTCAGTACAACTTAGGCATACTCTATTTCAAATATAAAGGTAAACCGCATTTTGATAAATCTTTCCATTGGCTAACCAAAGCCGCGGAACAAAAACACCCCTATGCCCAGTACAATTTAGGTGTCATGTATCAAAATGGGGATTATGTCAAACAAGATTATGAAAAGGCATCTGTCTTTTACCGCCAAGCGGCAGAAAAAGATGTGGTGGGGGCGATGCACAATCTAGGCATGTTATATATGAAGGGTTTAGGTGTCGTAAAGAGTGAAGATACCGCTGTTCATTATTGGAAGAAAGCAGCCAACCTAGGGCATGAACCATCCAAGATGTATTTAGAATCCATAGAAGCATTCAATCAGAGGCAAAAAAAATGAACGTCATTGTAAAACCATTCCACTTACCGTTATTAAACCGTGAAGCAAAACTATATGTGATGTTGCCTGAAAAGTTGGAAATGGATGCATCTTATCCAGTTTTATTTTTTCATGATGGTCAAAATGTATTTTTTGATAGAGACGCATCGTTTGGCGTCTCTTGGGGCGTCAAAGAAATCTTTGAACAAAACGATATGCCTAAAATGGTTGTTGTTGGATTGTCTTGTGCCAATGGTTTAAATCGTTTAGATGAGTATAATCCATTCATCGCTTCTAAAGCCGTTTNCTTTGGGGAAACCCCTCGTTTAACCGGGGGNAAAGGNGATGCCTATCTNCATGACATCATCGATACGGTTTTACCCTATTTGAAAGAACACTACCCTGTGGATTTAAACAACATTACGATTGCTGGGTCATCGATGGGTGGACACATTTCTTTATACGCAACCTTAACCTATCCTAAAGTATTTAAGAACGCGTTATGTTTATCGAATGCGTTTTGGATTTCAGAAGACGCTATGGTAAACTATGTCCTTAACCTAAGGAAAAAACATAAAGGCTTGATTTATATGGATACTGGTGACAATGAATCCGATGATTTTGATTACCTCAAAGCCAATGATCGTGTCTTTGAAGCACTAAATCAAAAAGGCATTAAAGCCACTTATAAAATCATTCCCGGTGGTATTCACCATGAATCTGACTGGAATAAGCGTATCAAAGACATCATTTTGATGATTAAATAGAAAAAAGCACCCACATACCGTCATTTGATGATATGTGGGTGCTTTTTTTATCCAATTATAATTTCAAACCGGTTTAACAAGAGAATTTATCATTTCCAACTTAAAATTTATTATTTTTTCTACGCTTGATAAAAATTGGTATTTTTTCCATCTCATAAATATCTTCACTGATTTTCTCGGCGAGTTATGATTTAATTCATTCCTTACTTTATAAAGAAGCATATTTTGCCAGTATTAGAAATCTGGATGCTTTTCCTTAATCTCTTTTAACAGTTCATCAAGCTTAGTGCCTTGAAAAGTAAGTTGTTCCTTTATGCATTTTTTTGCTTGATATGCAATAACAAATATACTAATTAAAAATGAAGTAAATCCGATTGAAACAAGCACTAAATTAAAATACCATACAAATAAAGAAAAGTCTTCATTTGTAATAAAAGTACTAATCAACGAAAATATTAACAATAGTATAAGAATTACAATAAACAATGCAAACATGAAACTTGTTTGCTTGATACGTGGACTCGTATATGTGCTTTTTTTTGTGAAATACAATTTATTTAAAATGCTTTTCTTATCTAAAAGATACTTGTGATAAAAAAATATTGATGGATCATATGTGAATGAACTTCCAGCTAATACCCACCTCATATAGTAAAATACACATACTAATAGCCAAAACCCAAAGAGGGCCCAACTTTTGCTAATTAGTTCATTTATATTCATATCCTTATCTACCTCATTTTAGAAACCATGCTGCTAGGATGTCAACACCGCCAGAAATAAGAATACTACCAAAAGAATTAGTCACTCTATTTGCCATAATCATAGGCATTGCGTTAGTCATTGACATTGCCAGTGTATTCCCATAAAGATTCATAATCCCTTGAAGCCCTTTTTGTGTAATTTGTCCAGAACTGTATTTTGCTACGGCCTTCTGAAAGATATTGCCAACATTAGTCTTACTTACTGATTTCCACAAATCATTTCCAATTGCTTTTGAATTATAAGCGCCAGCTCCAAATCCTAACCCAAAATTGACTGCGGTCATAATAATAGCTTTTGTCCAATTAACTTTATTCCAATTTCCATTTGAAGAAATTAAATCTCCCCCAACGCTACCAATAAAACCTAAGCTACCGCTAATAACTGCAGAACCTAATGCTCCAATGCCGGTAAATGCCAAGAGTCCACTGATTCCTCCAATGGCACCATCTAGCAATACTTGCCAAAAATTAACATTGTCCCAACCTTTGGTCAAACCTTGGCTAATAATACTTGCCGTAGAACCAACTAATGCTCCCACAATAAATCCAGTAATCAGCAATGAAATTGCAAAAATCCCATCTGGGTCAATAAGATTCACTGGATTATTCGCAGTATACGTATATAAATTCTCACCACTATTACTCATTGGATTCAAATAGTTGATGCTATCGGGACTAATGAATCTACCTATCTGTGGATTATAATACCTTGATTGCAAATAATAGAACCCAATCTCTAAGTCATATCGATATCCGCGATATCGATAGGGGTTGATGGTCGATATAGTACTATGTCAATTATTTATATTGTGCTATATAATTTCATTGAGTTTAGCATTCAATAATTTTAAAGCCTTATTCTTGTTCATTAATACGCTATATAAAAAGTCATCCGATAACATCCAATTAGGAGCATATAAGTCGTCAAGTTTTAAAGTGATAAACTCTGGTGAATCTTGGTTATTTTTCCATCATACCTATATTGCTTAACATGAGTCTATGAATCAGGAATGTCATTATCAATAATTTTCATGTATTCATCCTTGAGTTTATAAAATCTAGATTGTATTCACCTAGTTTAAGAAACACCTCTTTTTGATTCTTACCAAAATTGCCAATACTTTCGTGTCGTTTTTATAATCAATAATCAGGTGAGAAGTACGCAGCATTATCTTCTTGAAACTTTTAATAATCCTTTATTATGACATTTATAAATTACACCCAACTACATACTTATAATCAAACTTAAGTGTTTTTTATTTTTTGTTTCACAAAAATTTCCTCACTTATTTTGAAGTGATAACGACTTGTTCCATGAGCATTTCCAGAATGCCACGGTACAAAACCATGCCCATTAATAGATTTAATAAAAGCATTCATTTGTGTTTTTCCATTTTTAATGATGTATTCCTCTATGACACGATTACGTTTATGAAAAACTACTTTTACATTCTTATAATTAGAATACAGGTTAGTAATGTCAAGGTTTCTTCCCATATAATCACTGTTTAACTTGTACTTATTAATATATCCTATAATAAATTGTCGGATTAAATATGCTTTAATTATTATAAAAGGAAAAAAACATCCTTTCATATCAAAAATTAAAACTCTATTTATTAAACGTGCTTCATAAATGTGACCCTCATTATTCACTCTTATAATATAATCGAAATTATCAGACACAAGATCATCATTCTTTAAATTGATCTTATAATCCGAAAAATCATTAAGTGGAAATCTTTCAACATGAACATAAAACGCTTGAATATTGAACAAGATCAAAAAGCTAATAACAACTATCCAAGAAAGATAACCATAGGGAAAGCTTATTGTTATTGCTAATATGGGTAAAGAACCAACCAAGATTAAATTGATGATTATGAATAAAAGCACTCTTATTCTTATATTTTTCGGAATAAAATTAAGGTCTCTTAACAACCATGTATGTTTTGATTTATTACCCACAAAATACCTCTTTTCTACAACCATATAATAAACGAAGTTGAAATTATGTTACCTTCGATTTCTGAAACTATCGTTTTGGATAATGTTCTACTAGGGAGATTTATAAAGTCATCTATCGAAATTGTATCAATCTTTATATATAAAATGGGAATCATTTTTTGATTCACCTTATAATTAATTATAAATAAATAAGCTAACGATTGCTATAACATTAAACATGTCGACCGCAATATGTCCTCCTCTTAAATACAATTTTGTATTTGAGAGTAGAAAGAAAATAACTGCAACACCAATACACAAAAAACTAGTATTGTAATTGTCATGCTTTCTTATGAAAAGTACATTAATAAACAATGATAGTATACAGATTGCGATCAAGACAACATGCATTATATTTTTAAAGCTCCACTCGATTTTCATAAATCCTCCTATAATGTCCAATTGTACCATTCTGGAATACCCCACCAGTCCCATTGACCATCTCGCAAGTCTTGAAACGAGGCTCCTAATATGGGTCTACTCGAAATGCAACTATTGCTTCAAAGATAATTCACTTAAGACACTATTACATCCTGAAGTAAAAATAAACAATCTAACAACATCCGCGGAAATTAAAATGGTTCCTGTATTTTTATAGCAGTACTAAACTATAATCTGTTTCACAATTTTGGAGCATGTCTTGTCATTTCAGTGCACATAACTGGACTATTTTTTGGTATAAGAATATTAGTTCTCACCAATATTACTCGTCGGATTTTCGGGTATTTATTCAAATCGTGTTGAAATACTTCATTAACAAACGTTCAAATTTAGGACGATCTGCAAAACTCGCTATATGTTCAATATAATTATTATTAGAATCAAATCTAGAAACAAAACTATAAGCAATCCCGTCTATGAGAGAACAAGAAATAATGAGCATATCACCATTTGATTGATGTAAAACTAGTGTATATCCTACCGGTGAATTGGCACTCTCATTTTGGTCGTGGAATGTGATGGTTGATAATTCAAGTATAAAGGAATCTAACAGGGAGGTATCAAGCATTTCTAGGGATGTTGAATTCTCATAGATAAACGATGGGAATTTATCATCAGAAACAGTGATCATTTTAGGGGAATCATTTTGATAGAACACCAGCTCAACTTCGAGAGTATCTGTAATCAATATAGACGAATCAAAATAATAGGTGTTTGGGTCAGAAACGCATCCGTACAATGTAAACGATAAGATTATAGCTATGATAAAGATTAGATGTTTCATCTATTACCCCTTATTTGATCAAAGTATTTGTTGGATTAATTGAAATTTATAACGATTATTGATGTTTAGAGTTGGTCATTGGCGACATATTAACTGTGGATTAACCATGAAAATGCAACCCAACTATAAAGGTTTTTAGATTATCTCTGATTTTATTATAACACGACAATTATATTCATATAAATGATATTTATACTAAATTAATTTTGTGCTATACTGATAATTGAAATGTATTTTTATGACAAAAAAATGATGACTTTTATCAATAAACAAAGAGAAGCAAATCAATGAATGTAAAAATAAAGAGGTGGTGTCTCGTGAATCTCAACACGAATAAACCAAATAATGGAAGATTATATGTGGAGTTATTCCTCATCATTAGCAACATCCTAATGATACTCGGATTGTTCGAAGTGAAAATGGACATCATTTTATGGTTATGCCTTATATTTTGGATTTTACAAATTGTGTTGATTGGTTTAAACTATGTATCTAAAAGCATTTATAACAATCGAATCGTGATGCTAATTACCCATAGCATGCGTTATGACCCAGTGATGCCTAAACCAAAGTCAATCGATACTATAATAAAACACAAAACACGTTTTAGTACACTCAAAAATTATGTTATCGATTCAGAGACCGATAGTAAGCTCTCATCATTAACCTACCCATTAAGACAAAGTTTTAGATTTTTCACCCTAAGAATCGCATTTGTTTCATTTTTTTTGGTGGTTGGAATTGTCTTAATATTATTTTCTAGTAATCCTTTACCAAGTATATACTTGAATGAATTTTGGATTCTACCTGCAGTATTTATTGGTAGATATGGTGTGATTACTGTGTTCATTTTAATTTTGAGTTACTTTGATATAAACGAAGCCATTCAAGAAGATGATCGGGTTTATTTGGTCTTGACTTCTGTTGTTCTCAATAAAAAAAATAAACCAGAAGAACTTATTACCGGGCTATATGAACATATGCACAATATATATAAAGTCGTTCGATTTGATTTTGAATAAATTCATTCAATATGAATGTCAACTGCACAAGTAGTGGAGGTATAATTCATGAAAAAGACTTTCTACACCGATAAATACGGGTTACAAATGATTATTCTTAACATCATTCTTACGATTTATATTGCTAGCAATACGTTTTATTTTTATGCTCAAGGCGATACTGATAGAACATTACTGATGGGTATTTCACTGGTATTATTACTAATCCCATTGGTTATTATCCTCGTTTTTTATCCTTTAAGTATATCAAGGGTTGACATTGATCAATCAAAACTAATTGTAAAAAGGTATGGCAAATCGGTATTAAATATGGAATGGTCAGAAGTATTAACCATTACAGATATTAAAAAAGGGAATGCGAAATATTTGGTATTCAAAGGACAAAATGATCAAGCCATTAGAATAACCTACAGTTTAAAGCTAATAAACCACATAATGTCGGTATGTAAAAACCCACATGTGCTGAATCAAATCGAAAAATTGTGATTGAACAATTAGCTAACTATAGAAAATCATCACCACTGTCTTTGATTTCATGGCAACAACATAGTATTAGTCATAGAATAAACAAGCATAGGTGGGAATGGTAAATATGTTAGCATTTAAAATTAGGAGTACTACATGAAGAAAGCGTACTATTTTCACGGAAATATAATAAAATTCCTTTTTAAAAAACACTATTGTCCATGGTGTGATAATTTATTGTCAAAAAAATTGAATCACAAAATAGTAAACTCAAATTCAGAAGAAGCGAAAAAATATAAAAGTTTATATAGCAGTACTGATGGTGGGAGTATAATTGGAAATTTTGATTCAGATATTAGACATCATTTGTTTTATTGTGGTTCATGTGATAAAGAAATTGAACACAAAACACTTTTTAGTTATGAGAAAGTTATGGCAAAAATATCACAAATCATTGAACTTGCCAGAAGTAAAAATAAAGATTTGCACATATTATATTATGATGAATACGAAAAAATTGTTAATCGTGAGGATAAAATATTTTTTAACAAAGCTGTTATTGCATTTAAAATGAATGGGAGTTATGTCGAAAGAGTATGTTTTATTGCTTTGAAGAATCAAAACTATGAACAAGCAGTTTATTATAAATCAACAGACCATCTAAAGGATATTATAAAAATACTTAGACAAGAATAATTGATATCAGCGGTAATGTATTGGTTACTTATAGTTATGACGCATTTGGTAATACCCTTAATACATCAGACACATCAGGAATATCATTATCGATCATCAACCCATATCGATATCGCGGATATCGATATGACTTAGAGATTGGGTTCTATTATTTGCAATCAAGGTATTATAATCCACAGATAGGTAGATTCATTAGTCTCGATAGCATCAACTATTTGAATCCAATGAGTAATAGTGGTGAGAACTTATATACGTATACTGCGAATAATCCAGTGAATCTTATTGACCCAGATGGGAATTCTCCTAAATGGTGGGAATGGGCAATGTCTGGAGGACAGGTATTGTTAGGTATTGGACTTATGTTTGTTCCAGGTGCTCAAGTGTTTGGAGTAGGACTTATTGTTTCTGGTGGATCAATGCTAGTCTCAAATACAATGTCAGCTATGGGACTAGATGATAAGTTATCGATGCAAATTCAATCAGGTTTAAATGTAATAGCAGGAATTGGACTTAGTTTTGTTCCAGGAATGGGTGCAATTGGTGCAAGTATGATTGGAGCTGGAGTAGTAAGTTTTGCAGGAGGATATATAAGTGAAGCGTTTGGCGGAAGTTATGGACTGGGATGGGTAATTGGAAATATTGTTGGCAGTATTGCTGGAGGCATGATTTACAAAGGAATTATTAACCGTTTGAGTACTCCTGTAAGAATGATGAGAAGTTTTGAAAACCATCCACAAAGATGGAAACTGATTAGTCAAGATATAGGTCCGGCAACAGGTAGATCATTCAGAGGTGGAATGTCTAATTATAGTAATTATCGAAACATTTGGACTGGTGGACAGTTAGGAACGCATACAATTATTAGAAATGATGTTATACTTCATTTTCATTACTTTTTATGGTAACAGGAGATATTTTATGGATAAAAAAATAATACTATTAGATAGTTTGTCAGATGGATTAATGGTTGGTGAAAGCGAACAGGAAATATTGAAATATTTTAAAATTTCAGATGTAGAAATTACAGTAGATGAACTTAATAAACTTCTAACGGAATTATTAACACAAAAACTAATTATAATCAGCAAAGCGAATGATTTTAATAATAATCCGATGTATATTATGACAGAAAAAGGGAAATATGTTCTATTAGAAGCTTATAAAGATGTTAACAATGTTTTGAAAATGTATTAAAAAAGGGAATGCGAAATATTTGGTATTCAAAGGACAAAATGATCAAACCATTAGAATAACCTACAGTTTAAAGCTAATAAACCACATAATGTCGGTATGTAAAAACCCACATGTGCTGAAACAAATCGATAAATTGTGATTTTTATAAAAATGCACCCACATATCATATGATGGTATGTGGGTGTTTTCATTATGTTATTAAGTTACTTAGAAATAAGCTTTATGATTTCAATCATCACGTCAACGGCCTGTTCCATTTGATTGATGCTAGCGAATTCAAAACGACCATGGAAGTTAAATCCACCGGTGCCTAAGTTTGGACAAGGTAGACCCATGAAAGTCAATCTCGCACCATCGGTACCACCACGAATCGCTTCACTGTGTGGCGTTAATCCGACATTCGTAATTGCTTGTTTTGCGAGTTCTACAGGCGACATATCGTGTTTCAATACCTCTAACATATTAAAATAGCTGTCGGTTATTTTTAGGCTAACAGCTTCATAACCATATTTATCATTCATAAAAGCGACAATACGTTTGAAGTCGTCTTTTTGTTTATTAAATTTGATAATATCATGGTTACGAATGATGTAGGATAACTTCGCGAATTCAACTGACCCTTCTGTATTGCTTAAATGGTTGAAACCTTCATACCCTTCTGTAAAAGCAGGGTTATCAAATACAGGTAAAAGACTATGGAATTCAAATGCGAGGTGTTGAGCATTGATCATCTTCAATTTTGAAGAGCCTGGATGAATGGATTTTCCGACAAAAGAAACCCTCGCAGAAGCAGCGTTGAAGTTTTCATATTCAATGCCACCAATCAATGACCCATCCGCGGTATAAGCGAATTTGGCTTTAAAGAAGTTTAAATCAAATAAATCTGCCCCACGGCCGATTTCTTCATCGGGTGTAAAACCGATATAGATATCCCCATGTTCAAATGGGTGTAAGGTCATGATTTCAACCATGGTCATGATTTCTGCGACACCAGCTTTATCATCCGCACCCAATAAGGTGTTGCCATCAGTGACGACTAAATCATCACCGACCACGTGTCTTAAGGCTGTGAATTTTTGAGGGTCCATCGATAAGGTCTCATTGAGTTGAATGACACCTCCATCGTAATTCTTAATGATGCGCGGGTTCACGTGTGCGCCTGGCGCGTCAGGCGAGGTGTCCATGTGTGCGATGAAACCAATCGGTGTAATGTTTCTTTGACTATTGGATGGGATTAAACCATACACATAGCCGTGTTGATCCATATAAGCGTTCGAAACACCCAGTTCTAATAATTCCTTAACCAATAAGTGTCCTAAGTCCTTTTGTTTTAAAGTAGAAGGACAAGACTCTACTTCAGGGTCTGATTGTGTATCTATTTTGACATAAGTTAAAAAGCGATCTAATAAGTTCATGTTGATAACCTCCTTGTTTTATTATAATACAAATTTGGGTTTTTGACATACAAACACTAAAAACTCAAAAATGTTGAAGTTAAAATCATAAAAATCAATTTAATCAATCCAAAAATCAATAAAATCAATATCGAAATTAAAAATATTGATTAAAATTGTTGACAACATTGATTAAGGGTAGTATTATATGGATGTAGGTGATGAAAATGAATAAGAAAAAAGCACTAGCACTCGTGGAAAGAGGACAAATCTCTGTGGGTGCCTACTTAGATTTTAGAGAAAAAGCATTAAGCAAACCGTACAAATTTAAACCAGCGCGCGGATTTAGATTGGTATTTCTTAAAGGCAACCTCTTATTTCTAACACCGAAGATTCCGTTTTGGACATTCCGTTTCCTAGGTACATTCATCAAACGAATTCCAACCGGTGATCAAGTACAGTTCGAGTCATTCAATATCCATGACCTCATCCCGTTATTAAAAACGATTGGTAAGAACAATCGACTCATTGGGGTGGAATCCCCCAAAGAAAACTTCCTATTTGAAATATGGGGTGTTTAGAAAGGAATACACATGAGAGACATAACCAAAGCATTTGAACTCATAGGTGCAGACTTAGTCGTCACCGAAATTCAAAGTAAAAAGAAAGACATTACCGTCAGAGGTGAGTTCCAATTATCGAAGTTTGATTACCTCACCAAAGAACAACAATATTTCATCGAAGTCTTCATTAAAAACCAAGGGAACATCAAACAAATTGAAAAAGAACTTGGCATCTCATACCCAACCGTTAAAAAGAGCTTAGAAGAAGTCACTCAAGCATTGGGGTATAAAGTTGAAGACTCTAAAGACGATGAAAAACGCATGGAAATCTTCGAACGTATTCGCAGAGGCGAACTTACGATTGAAGAGGCAGAAGCACAACTCAAGAAACTTAAATAGGTAAGGCCATGGGACACATCAAATTATTTGATTTAGTGACCAGAGGGGAAATTACACCCAAAGAAGCCGTGAGTATCATTAAAAACAAGGAGACCAATTATGAACGACAAATTAAGAATATTAGAAATGCTTAAAGAAGGCATCATCTCTGTCGATGAAGCCGATAGATTACTAAAAGCGCTTGAAAAAGAACCAGATAATGCGAAAGTCGAAGTTTTAGTGCCTAAATACAAGACTGATCCAAAGAACTTAATGTTTAAAGTCAGAATCTTATCATCCGATGGCGATAAGGTGAATATCAATATTCCAGTAAAATTTGCGAAAACTGCCCTAAAGAGTGGTAAAATTAATTTCAGTGGTAAGTCTGATGTGATGGAAAACATCGACATCGACGCCATCTTAGAAATGATCGAGGAAGGCGCTGTCGGCGACTTAGTCGATATCACATCCGCGGACGGTGACGTGGTTAAAATCTGCATCGAATAATTAAAGAAACTAGGTATAGCATATGATTTTTGGAAAACACATCAACAAGTACTATCTCAAGTACGCCATCCCGATGATTTTAGGTGTCATCGCCTTATTATATGTGGATTATGTGCAAGTCGAAATTCCAAGAATCTTTGCGGGTATCATCGATAAATTAAGAGAAAGCACATTAACAAACACAATCTTAAACGAGTCTGTCGAAAGACTCGTTTGGATTGTTTTAATTATGGTGATTGGCCGTGTTTTATGGCGTGTATTTGTCTTTGGTTCTGCAAGATTCATTGAACATGATTTGCGTATGAGCATGTTTTTACACGCTGAAGTCCTCGGTGTGGATTTTTATAAAGAACATAAAGTTGGTGGGTTGATGACCCACTTCATCAATGACCTTGAGGCCATCAGACAAGCGTTTGGTCCAGGGATTTTAATGTTGTTTGACTCACTGTTCTTAGGTACCATCGTCATCATTCGTATGACACAACTCTCTGGAGAAATGACGCTCATCGCTGTCATCCCACTCGCTTTAATGGGTGTGGTCGCGATGTTCATCATCAAAAAGATGAGAATGAAATATAAGCTTAGACAAGATTCATTTGAACACATGAGTGATTTTACCCAAGAATCCTTTTCAGGTATTAATGTCATTCGTGCCTTTGTCAAAGAAGTGAAAGAAGCGGTGTTCTTCGCTGAAAAGAACGACGATTTTTATAAGAAGCACGTCGACTTTGTGAAAACCATGATTTTGATCAACATCGTCATCACGGTATTCATCAACTTGACGATTTTAACGATCATCGCCTATGGGGCATGGATCGCGATCACTTCCGATTTTACCCCAGGGATGTTGACCGAATACTTCACCCTGTTTACCACCCTCATTTGGCCAGTCATGGCCTTATCACAGTTCGCATCCATCCGCAGCCAAGCGGTGGCGAGCTACAAACGTATTCAAACGTTTATGGATGCGAAAGTGACTGTCAAAGACGATCAAAACGTAAAACCGTTTCAACCTTTAGAAGGTGCCATCACATTTAAACATTTGGATTTCAGTTATCCGGATGACCCAGAACGACAAATTTTAAACGATATTTCTGTTTCGATTGAAAAAGGTGAAATGGTCGGTGTCCTTGGACGTACCGGTAGTGGTAAGAGTACCTTCGTCGATTTATTATTAAGATTATATAATGTTAAGCCAGACGCGCTTTATTTGGATGACCATGACATCATGTCTTTATCTATCCATAATGTCAGAGATCAAATTGCTTATGTACCTCAAGATAACTTTTTATTCTCGGACACCATATTGAATAACATCGGTTTTTCTGAACCATCGATGCCGGAAGAAAAAGCCAGCTATTATGCAAGACTCGCCGATGTCCATGATAATATCATCGATTTTACCCATGGGTATCAAACTGAAATTGGTGAACGTGGGGTCACTTTATCTGGGGGTCAAAAACAACGCATCTCGATCGCTAGAGCACTGGCGAAAGACGCACCGATTTTGATTCTAGATGATTCTGTATCTGCAGTAGATACCAAAACAGAAGAATCCATCATCAAGCATTTAGAAGAAATCAGACAAGGCAAAACCACCATAGTCATTGCGCATCGCATATCAACCATTAAAAAGATGGATAAGATTATTTTGTTAGACCAAGGTCATTTACTCGATGTGGGTTCACACGAAGAACTCCTCAAACGTAATGCACTGTATCAAGAGATGGTTAGAAAACAAGAATTAGAACATATGGTGGAGGGATAGTATGAAAGACTTTAAAGAAAATACAATCACCAAAACCGATTGGCAAATCGTCAAACGATTGGTTTCATATGCGAAGCCTTATCAAAAGAATTTCATCGTCGCTTCACTCTTGATGATCCTCGATGTTGCAGCATCATCGATAGGACCACTACTCATTGGTTATACCATTCAAATCATCGATAGCAATCAAAGTGTATCCGATAAAATGTTTAATTTCTTATGGCTATCGATCCTATTCTTAGGGATAGTCATCGGGGTATCGTTCATCATTTACTATCAAAACTGGCTCTTACAAGAAGCCGGTCAAAAGATTGTCTATGGTATTCGTAAAAATGTATTCACCCATATCCATACGTTATCAAATGCACAAATCAACCAAATCCCTGTTGGTAAATTGGTCACTAGAGTCAATAACGATACCAACACACTCTCTGAAATGTATTCATCGGTTATCGTGAATCTCATCAGAAACATCTTGATGATGTTGACGTATTTGGTCATCATGTTCGTCATTGATTTCAAAGCTACCCTCATCATGTGCCTTGTATTCCCGTTTGTTTTTGTTTCTACCGTTATCTTTAGAAAGCTATCGAGAAACGCTTATCGAAAAGTAAGAAATAACGTCTCAAATGTCAATGCATTCCTTTCAGAAAACCTCTCTGGGATGAGACTTACACAAATCTTTAACCAAGAAGAAAAGAAGAAACAAGCCTTTACCCTTCAAAGCAAAAAACTCAGAAATTCATACTTCAATGAATTGATGGTTTTCGCGATTTATCGCCCACTTATGTATTTATTCTCGATGGCAGCGACCATCACGGTTTTATACTATTTTTCAACTGCCATCATTGATATGACACTTGCCGGGGCATCCACAGCAAGCATCATCCTAAGGGTCAGTTTACTCGTCATGATGTATCAATACGCGTCACAACTCTTTGAACCGGTTCAACAGCTCGCAGAACAGTTCAACGTCTTACAAAGTGCCATGGCATCTTCAGAAAAAATCTTTGACGTCTTGGATACCAAACCAGAGATTGAAGATGAAAATGATTCGATTGAACTTGAAAACTTTAAAGGTGAAATCGAGTTTAAAAATGTTTGGTTTAAGTATGTTGAAGATGAATGGGTTTTAAAAGATGTTTCCTTTAAGGTCAATCCAAACGATACCGTCGCTTTTGTTGGCGCAACCGGTTCTGGTAAGACCACCATCATGAGTTTAATCGTGAGAAATTATGACATTCAACAAGGTGAAATCTTGATCGATGGCATACCAATCAAAAAAATCAAACGTTCCAGTTTAAGAGCCAACATTGGGCAAATGCCACAAGATGTGTTCCTATTCACAGGCACCATTCAAAGTAACATCACGTTAAATGACGAAACGATTTCGAAAGAAAAAGTCATCGAAGCCTCTGAGTATGTCGGTGCGAATACGTTTATCGATAAACTTGATGGTACCTATGATCACATGGTGAGAGAACGTGGTAATAACTTCTCTACAGGTCAAAGACAACTCCTCAGTTTCGCAAGAGCTTTGGTCTATGAACCGACTGTGATGATTTTAGATGAAGCGACCGCGAACATCGACTCTGAAACCGAAGCCTTAATTCAAACATCCTTAGAAAAGATGATGAAATTATCCACGATGTTGGTGGTTGCACATAGATTATCCACCATCCAACACGCCGATAAGATTATTGTCATGCAAAAGGGTGAAATCAAAGAGTTTGGCACACACCAAGCGTTATTAAAACAAAAAGGTTTGTATTATCACTTATACGAACTACAATATCAAAAGAAGTAATAGTTTTAGTAAGATAAAAAGAATCTAAGTGATATAATCCCCTTAAAGTAAATACTACAAATATTGAATGTCTGTAGAAGTTTATTAAAAGGGGATTTTTCGTACATAAAACTAGACCTGATTTTTTATTTACGAATGATTCTTCATTTTTAGTGATATTTACAGATGAAACATTTTATTTAGTTAAATTATATTCAAATTCATCTAGTATTAAAAGTTTAAACATGATAAGATTAAAAATAGATTATGTGTGAAAATTTGCAAAATGTATTATGTGGACTGCATGGATAGCTGAGGAAATAGCGGGAAGTTTTAACCCATTTTCACCAANAACANCAAGGAATCTTTGGCAAGGTAGGTATTGATTATGAATAAGACAATTTTATTGATTGTTTTAACAACTTTNAGTTTATTACTAGTTAGTTGTGCAGATTATTCAGATTATAAGAATGTTAAAATACCAGATGACAATATTGGTAATGTAAAAATACCTAAACATTGGGAGTTTGAAGTTATAGATGGCTGGATTCAAATTGTAGATATAGAAAAAGATGAAATCATAGGTGTGCAATGGCTTAAAGGGTTATATTATTATGTAGGTACAGATTTACATGACGAAAGATCATTCAATCCATATTTTAATGAATATGAACGTACAGAGAGTGACTTAATGAGTGGCAATTCAAATGGTGCTCAATGGGGATATCACACTTGGGAAATATCTAGTGTTACATATAAGTATAGGTTTTTGCTTTTTATTGGTTCCGAAGACAGTTCTTATGAAATTCAAATTATTTTATTTGATGATACAATAGAAGATAATGTTTTAAGCAATATTGCGAAGTCGTACAAAAAATAACACTCGTCAACGAGTACAGCAAGACAGCCTATGACTATGCATTAGAAACAGCTAATATTGAATTGACCGAACTATTAAGATTCGAATGATTACGTAGGGTTTATAAAGGAATAATTAATCAGAAAATCACGATTCGTTGGTTTAGGTCATAGTATTTTTGAAGAGTCGAATAGACTTGAGGTATTAATACCATCCCTGATTTTTGAAGGTTCAGTGTCCAGAAGAGCAATCATATATGATTTTGTGCAATATATTAGGAACCGGGGTGAATGAGTCGTGAAAAAGAAATTATTAGTAATCATTTTGTTATGTACCTCAGTACTGCTAATGAGTTGCTCTGCATCCAAAAAGATTTTGAGTAATATAGATGATTATGATGAATATATTTCTAAAGTTAATGGTGCAGAAACTTTTATGCCACTTATAAGTGAAATCGGGCTTTACGAATCTATACATGTATATTTTTATACAGTGGATTTTGTATTTGTAAGTCAATCACTCAATCTGATTGTTACCTATAATGAGAATGACTATTTAGAGATTAAAAATGGTATGGATGCGAAATATAAATTCATTAAGGAACCGATTATAATTGGAAAAGAAACATATATCATCCCAACTGTAGATACTACAGTGAATGGTTTTTATATAAAGGTCGTTGAGGATGAAAGTTTTATCTATCCGAAAAAATTCGGCATGATAGGCGTTTCAGACTCGACATTTCAAGTTTGTTATATGTTTTATTACGATTGGGATTATGATGTTATATCGAACATGTCAGATTTTGTAAATAATAATTTCATTTTTTCGAATAATTAGATAAAATAAAATGCTTAATCCAGTCGCAGTTAGATATGATTTTTATCAGTATATTAGTGCAGGTGTAGGTGAGAACAATGACTAGGAAATTATTACTATTATCTCTGATTTTCTTTTTGTTAATATCGATTTATGGATGTAGAAAAGTATACTCTGATATAGGTGATTATCAATACTATATCGAAAAAATACCAAAATCGAACATCTTTATGCCTGATCTAGCTATACTACCTGAATACCAATCGATTAGTGTCTACTATTATGAGCGCTTAGGTCAGTCAATCAACCTTATTATCACTTATTCCTCAGAATCCTATCTATCTGCCCGAGATACACTTTTAAGTTCATACATTTATCTTGAAGAGCCTCTCACAAAGATGGATTTTTTCCTGATTTCTGAAGTGGAATTCCAGTACCAGAGCTTTACCATTAAAGTGGTTAGCGATGATGAATTCGAATATCCTGAGCAATTTGGAATGATAGGTTATTCAGACTCTACTTATCAAATCGCTTTCCTTTACTTTTGTGATAATAGTTTAGACCGGTTAAGCAATAACCCAGGAAGAATGTCTCGATTTATTGAAAGTGAATTCCGCTTCGGAGATAATTAACCAATTAAACAACAAATACAACTAATAAATAAATGATCTATTGGTACGGATACTTTGGGGAAATAATTCAAAAGATTCAACAACATTTTTTGATAGATTTTTCCTATGGTTAGGGGTGAACGAATGAAACAAATACTGAAAGTGGTTATATCTTTAATATTAATATCCTCTGTAATTTATTTAAGTATCATTGGTTACCAACATTATGACTTTAATCAAGGATATGCACAAGCACTTATTAGAGCGATTCATGATTTTGATGATGAAGCATTGAACAAATTACTTGAAAACCCTAAAAACATTGATTCAACACCTGACATAAGAATACTAATTCTTGATGGTAATAATCGAAATCCATTGCAAGAAGCCGCTGCCATAGGAAACTATAACGCAGTAGTCGCTTTAGTAGAAGCTGGAGCGAATGTCAATTTCATAAATACAACTACTGATTTTACACCTTTATTGAATGCACTATATTCTAATAAACCAGACCAAATCCTTATAGCGAACTATCTAATAGACCACGGCGCAGATGTGCATTATTCAACAAACTCAAACGGTAATATAAGTGTACTCGAAGAGTCTATTAATTACTATGGCATAGACATGGAAGAAAGTTACTCATTATTTTTAAGATTAATCAGTCTTGGTTGTGATCCATATGTAAAAACAGGATTGGGAAACATCTTTTTGAAATCAGCATTAGAAAAGAATAAACTGGTAATGGTTTACTTGCTTGAAAATGAAATGTTTGATATCAACAGTGTGGGTTATAAAGGGTACTCAGCGCTAATGTTACTTTCTTTAAGAGATATTGACGAACTTACAATAGAAATGGTTAACATCTTGTTAACTTATGGTGCTGATAAAACACTAGTTAGTGAGGAAGGTTTGACAGCCTATGACTATGCATTGAAAACAGGTAATACTGAATTGATTGAACTATTAAGATTCGAATAATCACGTAAGGCCATAAAGGACTTTAACTATGGTACAGATTCACTAAAGAGGTTACACAACATTTTTGAATAGATTGAAATTATTCAATCGGGAACAATCCAGGAACAATACAATTATTATTATGATCATTTGAACCAACTGATTAGAGAAGATATTAACATTGTTGGACAGTTATCGAAAACATTGGTTTATAGCTATGATTCACAAAACAACATTACCTCAATTAAGACCTATGGTTATCAAACCATATCTGGTACGCCATTAAGTGAAAAGAAGATGTACTACCAAAACACTTGGAAAGACCAACTGACAAGAGTAGAGTATTACACGAATGGTACCTTAAGCTACTATGAAACCATGACATATGACAATAGTGGTAATATCATTTTTATCCAAGACTCAAGAACTTATTATAATGATAAAACGTTTCAGTGGGATGGCAGGCAATTAACCAATTATGGATCGTATTGTAACTCGTTAACATTTAAATACAACGATCAAGGTATTAGAACCCAAAAGATACAAAGTACATGTGGTGGCAATGTCACGACGAACTATGTTTTAGATGGTGATAAGGTACTGGTTGAAACCAGAAGTAATGGGATTACGATCTACTATACCTATGATGTAGATGGTAGTTTACTCAGTATGAACTACAATGGTACAGAATACTTTTATATTACCAACCTACAAGGCGATGTCATTGAACTTCGTGACATGAGTGGAAGTGTTGTTGTAGAATATAAGTATGACGCATGGGGTAATATTGTTTACCAATTTGGTGACACACTAGCAGATATCAACCCATATAGATATCGTGGATATCGATTTGATGTTGAAACNGGGTATTATTATTTACAATCAAGATATTACAATCCACAAATCGGTAGATTTATTAGTGCAGATGGATTAGTTGGTGAAACAGGAAATCTATTAACCCAAAATATGTATGCTTATTCCTTTAACAATCCAGTGATGTACTCCGACCCCAGCGGTAAATTCGCAATTAGTGCACTTATTATTGGTGTTGTAGTTGGTATGATTATTGGCGCAGGAACTAGTGTGGTTACTCAAGCAGCATCTAATGATTGGGATTTTACTAATATTAATTATGGGCTTGTTATTAATGATGCAATATTTGGCGGAATTAGTGGTGCTTTAGCCGTTAGTGGTCTAGGCATGCTTGGATCAGCTTTTACTGGTGGATTATTAAACGGATTTCAACTTCTCATAGAAAGTGCCATTACAGGACAACAAATCAATTCTACTGAGGCGTGGATTTCTATGGGGTTAGGCTTTGCAGGAGGATTTATTCCATCAGGATTCAATGCTAGGAATCTTTCTGGAATTTGGAGAACATCTGCAACAAAACTAGCTACTGCCCAATCTGCCAAAAAAATAGCGATGTACCAAGCAAAACAAGTTTTGGTTAAAAGCACAATTATTAAAGGTACTATAGGGTATATAGCATCAACAATTGGATCATCAGCAATATCATATGGATTGGATTGGTTAGGGGCATATTAATAATGGAAGTAATAATAATAATAATTTTTCGCGTAATATATTTAGTATTTATTTTTATTGACTTATTTTTGATGGTGAAATATGTATTACAGCGAAGAAATCGTAGCCAGAATGTGTTGTATTATTCTGGAATAGTATTTGGTACCAGTCTATTTATAGCTTTGTTGATAAACTTTACATTATTCATGACTGATTTTGTTGGAAAATCATGGCATAGTCCGAGTGATAAAAGTTTGATAATTATAGCAGTATATAATATTGGTAATTTTTTAGTTACACCATTTGTTATTATTGGTACAAAAAAACACTTGGAAATAAAAGATGCATCATTTGTAGTATATAGGTTGCTTGCTAAACCAATTTTGGCTGAATTTTCTTCCATAGACATAAACAAAAGTGAAATGTGTACTGTAATGCCAAAATCGAATAAACTATTTCCTAATAGAAATATTTTTGGTGCAAAAGAATATTTGTTGCTCCATTTTAAGGATGGAACATATCTCAATATTAATATGAATCAATTTTTATTCAGTGGCAATTTCACTTTACTTAGAGTTACTATTTTAAAACTAAAAATCAAAAGGAAGTTGATTGAAAAATAAGATTAAAGCAATTAATAAGCTGAGTTTCAGCAAATGAGTTGTTTTTGAAGATCCCACATATTAGATTTTATCTCTAAAATAATCAAAAAAAGAATGTTTTCAAGAAACAAATAAATCATCAATTTTTAATATATTGCTAATACAGCAAAAGTAAAAGAGTTTAGTTTCACTGTTACGCGGAACGTGGCTATACTAATAGCCACGTTATCGCGGACTAAACTGTGCTGGTGTTAAGTGTGACTAAACAATATGTGATTTAAAAGGATAGAATATTTAGACTTAGGAATGTTGAAATTAACATTCCTTTTTTGATGAAAAATGTACAAAAAAATTTTACTCAATGCCACATTATGTCACAAGTGCTTCATATACTTGAAGTATAAGAGGTGCTAAAATATATGAAAAAAGAAAAATCCAACAAAATAAAAGTAAAAACGATACTTGCTGTCTATTATGAAGATGAAGAGGATAAAACTATTGATTCAATAGTTTTAAAACTAATCGAAAAAGAAATCAATGACAGAAAGTAGGTTTTAACTTGACAGCAACAAATTATAAAATCACAGCACTCTATTGTAGATTATCAAGAGATGATGATTATCATGGTGATAGTGCGAGCATTCAAACGCAAAAACAGATGCTGGAACAGTATGCTAAACAAAATCAATTTCAACATACAAAGTTCTACATTGATGATGGTTATTCTGGTACGAGTTTTGAAAGACCAGGCTTTCAAGAACTTACCAATGATATTGAAAAGGGTAAAGTCAGCACAATGATAACCAAAGATTTATCGAGACTTGGTCGTGATTACTTAAAAACGGGTTATTATCTTGAAAACTATTTTCCGGAACACAAAGTACGTTTCATAGCAATTAATGATAGTGTTGATAGCAACAAGGAACACCAAGAATTTACACCTTTTAGAAACATTATGAATGAGTGGTATGCCAAAGATATCAGTAAGAAAATAAAATCAGCTTATCATACTAAGGCACTTGAAGGTAAGTTTACTGGACCTTTTGCTCCGTATGGATACATGAAAGATCCAAGCAACAAACACAAGCTTATTATTAATCCAGAAACCGGACCAGTGGTTAAACGAATATTTGAGTTAGCACGAAGTGGATTAACAACATTTAAGATATCGATGGTATTGAATAAAGAAAAAATTCTAAAACCCAGAGCACAGATTATTAAAGACCATGGGAAATACATCATGGATAAGTTTGTTAAGTATCCTTATGATTGGAGTTCAAGAAGTATTCATGCCATATTGATGAATATTGAATATCTTGGACATCTTGTCTGTAATAGGAACACCTCAAAATCATTTAAAGATAGAACTTTAATCAATGTACCAAAAGAAGATTGGATCATTGTTAGAAATACCCATGAAGCACTTATAGACCAAGAAACATTTGATATGATTCAACCAATGATTACAGCAAAGAGAACGAACGTTAAAGAAACTCACACCTATCAAATGTTTGTAGGGTTACTTAGATGTCCTCATTGTGGGAAAACATTATCATTTTCAAGATACAACAATAGGAAGAGTTTTGGAGCTTATGCTTGTTCAACTTACCGAGGATTTGGTAAAGGATATTGTACAACCCACTATATCAGTTATGAGAAACTTTATAGTATTGTCTTAGAAGATATTAATAAGCACTTGAAACAAGCAAATTTAAGTGAAGCATCCATTTTGAAACAGATGCTTGAATCAAATCAAGTTAAACAACAAAAGGATTTAAACAAGCATCAAAAAGATGTTTCCAGATTTGAGAAAAGAGTTGAAGAAATCAACATTTTGATTAAAAAGATCTATGAAGACCGGATGCATGAAAAGATTAGTGAAGAACGTTTTATGATATTTTTGAATGATTATGAAGTTGAACAAAAGCATATCAAAGAAAGCATCAATGATTTAAGATCTCAGTTAACTGAATACAAAGACAAAAAAAACGATACCGAAAAGTTCTTAAGTATTATCAGAAAATATTCAAATCTTAAAGAACTAGATGCAAGTAGCTTAAATGAAATGATTGAAAAGATACTGATCTATGATACAGAAATGGTAGATGGAGAAAAACAACAAAGAATTGATATCTATTACAAATTTGTNGGAATACTATGAAATAAGTGACAAAACACTTGATTTTCTCGTTTTTAATACAAAAAGAAGGTATGAATTGATATAATGAAGGTGTAAAAGCACTTGTTAATGATTATGCTGGGTTACAGGCACATGACTCCAGTGATGTATTCAGACATAAGCGGTGAGTTTCCAGTTTTATTAACTAAACTTGTTGTAGCATATGCTATTTGGACAGTAGTTGATCTATGCAAAGTATTTAATGGTGTGTTGTCATTTGATGAGGAAACAGGTAATTTGAATAATTCAAATAAAGTACAAAATCCATCTGTCATATTTGGTTATTCTTTATACATGAAATATGCTAGCGACTATAAGGACTACTTTGAAGGAAGTGCTGGAGGAATAGCTGCAGAATGGATATGGCATAACACTCTATTTGATGGTTCTGTAGTATTAAGCAAATTAGGAATAGATAGTATGTTTGGTGTAAGTGTTTCAGATATTAATAATTCTGCAAAGACTGCTGGGTTTGGTTCGTCCGTATTTAGGGATACAATTGACAATCAATCGAGACCTGAAGTAGTTTATCCATCTCTTGTCATTGAGGGTTTAATATCTCCAGTGTCTTTGGTATACGATTTTTACAAAGAATATGTAAGGAGGGACTGAAAATGAAAAAGTTGATAAGTTTATCAACCATTTTTTTGGTTTCACTTTTGAGTGCCTGTAGTAGCCCAAAATATACTATTTCAACTGATATAACAAAATATGTAGAATATATTGCAAACGTTTCCTTTAGTACAAATTGTGTGTTCTTTCCGAATTTGGATGATATCCCAGACACGGCGGCTATATCAGTAAAATATATTGAAAGAACGGCTTTTATGGCACGCAGTAAGAATCTTATGCTCACATTATCTTTTTCTGAAAACGATTATTTCACCTATAAAGATAATTTATTCAGTAACTACGTGTTTTTAAATGATCCAGTCATAGATGATGACGAATGGGTACGCATCCCCGAGGTTGAGTTTAACTACTCACATCTTACGATACGAGTTGTAGATAATGATGATTTCTATTACCCAATGAACTTTGGAATGATTGGATTTTCAGATGATAATTATGAAATTGTCCTCTTTATGTATTTTGATAGTGAACGTGATGGGATTACTGATATGAATAAATTTATGGAGACAGAGTTTCCATTGAATTAGTGATGATGGAAGAATTTATGGGGCAGTGCAATATGTACGCATACGCTGAGAATATTCCAGTGATGAATATTGATCCTGAGGGAACAAAAGTCTGGCACTTTGTCGTTGGATTCTCTTTAATGTTTATTGGTTCTGTAATAAATATTGGCACAAATAATAGTAATTCATTTATAAATATAGGATTATATTTTGTTCGTGAAGGACATTATGATAGGAATTACTTAAACACAGATTTGCCATCAGATCCAACTATTGCAAAAACAAATGGATGGGTTAAGAAAGATGAGGCTACTTTTCATAGATTTTCAAATCCAAAGAATGAAAAATGGGTTTCAAGTGATGGACATAAAGAAATTATTTTCGATAATAAAGATAGAATAGTTAATGACCATCGCGATATGGGCACTTATAATTTTATCCCTCATGAAGTTTCTTCAATTGGTCATGGTATCGTTGATGTATTACCATGGATACTGTGGGGTAATAGTTATGAGGATAAAACTACCTGTTCTGAAAGATTTATATTGTGGTTAAGAAACTTATAGGAGTAAATATATGAATAAAATACTGAAAGTAGTTTTATCTGTAATACTAATATGTTCTGTTGGATATTTAAGTATTGTAGGCTATCAACATTATGATTATAATCAAGGATATGCACAAGCACTTATTAGAGCGATTAGAGATTTCGATGATGAAAAATTAAACAGACTACTTGAAAAACCTAAAAACATTGACTCAACATCTGACATAAGAATACTAATTCTTGATGGTGATAACCATAATCCGTTACAAGAAGCCGCTGCCATAGGAAACTATAACGCAGTAGTCGCTTTAGTAGAAGCTGGTGCGAATGTCAATTTCATTAATCCAACTACCGATTTTACGCCACTATTAAGCGCACTTATTACGAGCAAATCAAATCGAATTACTATTGCTAATTACCTCATTGATCATGGCGCAGATGTACATCACAAACCAAATCAAGGCGGAACAGGCAATGCATTGGCAGAATCTATTGATTATGTTGGAATAGACATAGAAGAAAGTTATGCATTATTTCTAAGATTGATTAATCTTGGTTGTGATCCTTATGTGAGAACAAATCCGGGAAACATATTTTTAAAATCCGCAGCATCTGGTAATAAATTAATCATGGTTTATTTAATGGAGAATGACCTTTTTGATGTCAATGTGTTAAATGATGGTGGTTATTCAGCACTCATGTATTTAGCACGAGTCTATCTCGGACAGGTTACTCTGGATATGATTCAAATTCTAATTGATTATGGTGCTAATAAAACACTCGTTAACGAAGATGGCATGACAGCCTTTGACTACGCATTAGAAACAGGTAATACTGAATTGATTGAGCTATTAAGATTCGAATAATCACGTAAGGCCATAAAGGACTTTAACTATGGTACAGATTCACTAAAGAGGTTATACAACATTTTATAGATTGAAATTATTCAATCTGGAACAACCATAGAACAATACAATTATTATTATGATCATTTGGACCAATTGATAAGAGAAGATATTAAGATTCTTAACCAATCACCAAAAACATTGGTTTATAACTATGATTCACAAAACAACATTACCTCAATTAAGACTTATGGTTATCAAACCATATCGGGTACGCCATTAAGTGAAAAGAAGATGTACTACCAAAACACTTGGAAAGACCAACTGACAAGAGTAGAGTATTATACCAATGGTACCTTAAGTTATTATGAAACCATGATTTATGACAATAGTGGTAACATCATTAACCTAATCGATTCAAGAGTGTCTAATCTTAACAAGTTATTCCAATGGGAGGGCAGACAATTAACTCAAATAGTTTCTTATGGTACCTCACTAACTTTTAAATATAATGACCAAGGCATTAGAAAACAAAAAGTCCAAAATTCAGGATCTTTAATAACCACCAATTATGTTTTAGATGGTGATAAGGTACTGGTTGAAACCAGAAGTAATGGGATTACGATCTAATATACCTATGATGTAGATGGTAGTTTACTCAGTATGAACTACAATGGTACAGAATAATTTTATATTACCAACCTACAAGGCGATGTCATTGAACTTCGTGACATGAGTGGAAGTGTTGTTGTAAAATATAAGTATGATGCATGGGGAAACATAGTGTACCAATTTGGTGGCACACTAGCAGATATCAACCCATATAGATATCGTGGATATCGATTTGATGTTGAAACTGGGTATTATTACTTACAATCAAGATATTACAATCCACAAATTGGTAGATTTATTAGCGCGGATGGTCAAGTAAATGATGGTATTCTCGGTGAAAATATGTACGCATACGCTGAGAATAATCCTATTATGAATGTTGATCCATTAGGAAATGATGGAACTCTCCTGTTTAAGGATTTAATTCCAGCAGTTGTCTTCATTGTAGCAGTCTTAGCTATTCTATATTTCGCATACGAAATTTTAGATACAATTGTAACAATAGTTGAGGAGTATAATCGTAATGCTCCTAAAGAATATACTGTTTATACACTAATCGATGATAGTGGGACTGTCAAATATGTTGGTAGGGTAAAAACAGTTAATTATAGGACGCGAATGAATCAACATTTCAATGCGAAAGGATTAAGACCTGGTATGAAAATTGATCATTTAAACTATTGGGAATGTAGAGGACTCGAGCAAATACTAATGGGTTCAGTAGCTACATCGGTATTTGACATTAAAACTAATCCGAATGGTAATAAAAATTAACGGTATCAGCTTAAGAAATCCTTTTAAAGATTATTACTTAGAAGCAGGATATCGATATATTACAAACAATATAGAAAATGAAATATGGAATTTGATTAATCCATAGAAAGAGGAACACATGGGAGCATGGGGTACCGGATTATATTCAGATGATGTTGCACAAGATATCAAAAGTGAATACATCGATTTATTAAAACAAGGTAAGTCAAACGAAGAAGCAACTAGACTACTTATGCAGTCTAACAAAGATTTGATTGAAGATGAAGCAGATGGTCCAGTATTTTGGTTTGCTTTAGCGGATACACAATGGCGTTATGGGAGACTTTTACCAAGTGTATTAGAACAAGCACTTAAGTATATAGAACTTAAGACAGATCTAAAAAAATGGGAGAATACAACCCCTAAGGATTATAAACAACGAGAAAAAGTATTGTTTGATCTGGAAGTTAAACTCAAATCACCAATGCCTGCAGAAAAGAAGGTATCCCAATATCGATACTTTAAATGTACTTGGAAAATTGGTGATGTATATGCCTATCGATTAGAAAGTGATTATGCAAAAGAACACTCTTTTGAGGGGCGTTATTTATTGATTCAAAAAATAGATGAGTATCGTTATGAAAAGGGAGATGGTTTTGATTTATGGCCAATTGTGTATACTAAGATTACCAAAGGGATCGAAATACCGAAAACAGAAGCTGATTTTCATGCATGTGATTTTGTTCGATATTTATTAAGTAATAAAATGCGCCTTTATCAATATAGAACTGCTAATGACACAAGTTCACCAAATATTCAAAAGAAACTGATATATATTGGTAACTATAAAATCTTTCAACCTGGTGAGGATATCCAACATAAAAATTATGGTTTTCCTATTGACAACATGAGTGTAAGCCACTATGAAAAAATTAAAATTAACGAGTTCATAAAGAACAATTAAGTATAATCAACTTTTACACTTTCATCCTAGAGATTGCTTACACCACTTTATACAGCGAGTTTCATTATTGAATGTATCATTTGTTTTTATATTTGATTTAATGAATGTATGAAAGATTTGCCAATTGAGGTAGATATGATGAAGTTAAAGTAATTTTGGAGGATTTTAGTACCATTTGCCTTGCTTTTACTTGCATTGAATAGCAGTTATTTCATCAATGATGTAACCAATCATATCAAATTTAATGCTTCATTAATCGTTGTAATAATCTGTATAGCAATAGTTGAGTTTATAAATAGTGAAAAAATAATTTACAAAGTCCATAAAAGAGTTATATTTCAACTTTAATGATGCTTTTAATACCATAAAGTGGACACGATATATGAGAACATTTTGGATAAGAGATACGTTTAAACACTACCATATAAAGATCTGATTTATTCTCGAAGAAGTTAAAAACATCAGCGTTAATCAAACTTAATAAAACACGCATAATTGTCATTCTTGGCGCAATTATGCGTGTTTTGAGTTATACTATAAAAAGGAGGGCATAACTATGTTAGATTTCAAAACACTGTCAATCGATGAACAAAAATTATATCTAGAAACACTTCATGGTTATGACCTGAAAGAACTCTATGAATCCCTAAGTGAATCTGACCAAGAATCCTTATTTGATTTGCTAGATGACACCCAAAAGGCAGACTTACTTTCATATCTAGATGTCGATGACGCAGCCCAAATTGTTGAAACCTTAGATGCTGAAGAAACCGCGGACATCTTAAATGAGATGGATCCCGATGACGCGATGGACATCATCAATGAGCTTGAAGAAGAAACGACTCAAGAATTCATCGATAAGTTAGAGCCTGAAATGCAAGAAGACATCATTTCATTAAGATCCTATGAAGATTATGAAACTGGATCTATTATGACCACAGATTATATAACACTTTCAACGGATTTGGATGTCAAAGAAGCGATGAAGAAGCTCATCGCAGAAGCCCCTGAAGTTGAAACGATTTCGACCCTTTTTGTGGTCGATAAACACGATACCTTTTTGGGTATTGTGCCTTTAAAGAAACTCATCAAAGCGAAATCACCTTGTGATATCGAATCGATATATGAACCAGCCCTCTTTGTTCTAGATACCGATGACAAAGAAGAAACAGCCACCCTCATCCAAGAAGAAGGGATTAACATCTTACCGGTTTTGGATGAAAACCACATCTTAAAAGGCATCGTTACCGTCGATGATGCGATCGATACTTATGAAGATGAAATGATTGAAGACTTCCAAAAAATGACTGCTTTAAGAGAAGAACACACCGATTCGACATTCTTCAGTGCTTTGAAGCGTTTGCCCTGGCTGGTGGTATTGTTATTATTAGCCCTACCCATCGCCAATCTAGCTTTACAATTTGAAGGGGTCTTAAAAGACTATACCATCATCATCATTTTACAACCCCTCATCCTATCGATGATTGGGAATGCGGGGACACAGACCTTAACCTTTAGCTTAATCATGATTGCAGATAATGAACCATCGAATGTCGTGAAAAGAAATATATTCTATGAGGTCTCTGCCGCTGCTTTTTCCGGGATATTACTTTCAATCATTTCCTTTATCGTTACGATTGGATTCATCATTTTGAACCCGAGTTTATCCGAAGACCCGATTATTTTCGCAACCATCGTGGGGTTAAGTGTCTTATTATCTTTAATCATTGGGACATTTTTCTCAGCGATCATCCCAGTTTTAATCAACAAGACCGGATTGGATCCAGCCAGTGCTTCAGGACCCTTATTAACCACCGTGATTGACATCACAACCATATTAACTTATTACGGGATCGCAACCCTCATGATTGGGGTGTTATTATGAAACTAAGAGAAGTCATGAATACCCACATCCTTACTTTAAGTCCAACGATGGATGTGAAGGATGCGATGAAGAAGGTTGTCAAACAATCCAATGACGATACATTGATTGATATTTTGTATGTCACGCAAGATGATCAATTGGTTGGGGTTGTGGATTTAAAAGAATTGATCATTGCGAGAAGCCCAATCACAATTGAAGCAATCATGCGTAAGAACTATCATTTTGTCTTTGAAGATGAACCAGTTTCAAAGGCCATCGATACCGTTCAAAAGTATGACCGAATCATGATTCCAATCTTATCTAAGACTAAGACATTATTAGGTGTCATCACCGCGGAAATGGCTTTAGATTTGCTCGCTGAAGAAACCTTAGAAGACTACCATAAACTCGCATCCTTAAACGAATACGATGTGCATTCAAAACCATTGATTCGAAGTAAAAAACGATTACCATGGCTGTTATTGTTGCTGGGGTTATCATTGATCACCGCTTCCGTACTCTCGTTCTTTGAAGCGACTTTACAAACCGTCATCATCTTGGTTTTATTTCAACCGATGATTTTAGATTCCGCCGGTAACATTTCCACCCAATCGCTTGCGAAAGCCATCCTTGTCATCAATGAAGACCCCGATGCGGATATGAAGCCATTCATCATCAAAGAGTTACTCATTGGTTTGATGAATAGTACGTTCTTGGCGTTGGTTGGGTTTACGTTCAGCTATCTATTCTTGTGGGTATTCCAAAATAACAACGTAGACATTAAAGTCAGTTTCACCGTAGGTTTGGCTTTATTTGTTGCTTTACTCGTCGGTGCAGTCACAGGGGCATTTGTACCGATGATTTTAAGAAAACTGAAGATTGACCCATCGGTTGCGTCAGGACCATTCATGACCACACTCAATGACGTTATAGCCTTGACCATTTACTTTTCTCTCGCAACCCTCATTCTATTATAAAAGGAGATTTCAGATGAATCATTTAGATGTTTACCTAGCTTCAAGAAAGCAAAAATTAGCTTATCAATATGCCTTATGGTTATTGTCGTGGGACCAAGAAACAGAGACACCCAACGATGCGATGCAATACAGAAGCGATCAAATCGAAGTGTTGTCCACCCTCGCTTATGAGGTAGAGATGGATCCAAAACGCATTGAAGCGATTGATTTTTTAGCACTCAACTCAGAAACATTAACTGAGGACTTAAAAGTTGAGATCAAACGTGTGAAGAAGGATTTGGATCAACTCAGAAAAATCCCTAAACAAGATTACATCGATTTCCAAGTCTTGTTATCACAAGCTGGACATATTTGGTCCAATGCGAAAAAGAACAACGATTTTGCTTCTTATTTACCAACCCTCGAAAAAGTCATCAGCTACCAAAAGAAATTAGTCAAATACCTTTCAAACGATACAGTTAAAGGTTATGATGTTCTTCTAGATATGTACGAACCAGGCATGACTGTGGTAGATTATGACCATTTCTTCAACACGTTAAAAACCGATTTGGTACCCTTTGTTATGAAGGCTGCTAAAGTCAAACAAACATTATCTAAAAAACTCACCAAGGGACATTTTTCTAAAGACCAACAAATCGCGTTTAATACCTATTTACTCGATGTATTTAAATACGATCAAAATAAAGGGGTATTGAAACAAAGTGCCCACCCATTCACTTCAGGGGTCGCGAGTGTCGATACCCGTATCACCACCGCGTACCATGAAGACGACGTGAGAAGTGCAATTTTCTCTACCATCCATGAAATGGGACATGCGATTTATGAACAACAAGTGAAGCCAGAATACGATTATACCGAACTTAAAGGTGGCGTATCGATGGGCATCCATGAATCACAATCCCGTTTCTATGAAAACATGATTGGCCGTAGTGAAGCCTTTTGGGATACCCATTATGACAAACTTATAGAAACCTTCCCTAAAGCGCTTAAAGGGGTAAGCAAACAAGCATTCATCCAATACATCAACCAAGTCAAACGTGACTTCATCCGCGTTGAAGCCGATGAACTCACCTACAGTTTGCATGTGATGGTACGTTATGAAATTGAAAAACAACTATTCAATGGTAAACTCCAAGCGAAAGACCTACCTAAAGTATGGAATAAACTATATAAGAAATATCTCGGGTTAACGCCAAAAACAGATACCGAAGGCGTCTTACAAGACATCCACTGGGCATTTGGTTCATTTGGGTATTTCCCAACCTACGCACTCGGTTCAGCGATTTCCGCTCAAATCTATCACCGTATGAATCAAGATTTGAACATTGAACAAGTGGTCAGAGATAATGAAATCGTTAAGATCAATGCGTGGTTAAAAGAAAAAATTCACCAATATGGTAAATCCATTGAACCAAAAGCACTCATCTTACAAGCCACCAATGAACCATTTAACCCACAATATTATGTGAATTATTTGAAAGAAAAATACTCGAAGATTTTAAACATCGAGGCCTAGGAGGGCTTATGCAATCCCTACGTAAACTATACAAGATTGGCCATGGTCCCTCATCGTCTCATACAATGGGACCCGGATTCGCAGCAGAATTTGTCAAAAACAAGCACCAAAATGCGACCCATTATGTCGTGACTTTATACAACTCTCTAGCCCTTACAGGTAAAGGCCATTTAACCGACGCCATCATCGAACAAACCCTTAAACCTAAGCCAGTCACATTTAAATTTAACGTTGACGTTAAACAACACCCCAACTATTTCGTGTTCGAGGTGTTTGAACACGACACCTTATTAGACACCATTTCAGTGCGTTCCATTGGGGGTGGAGACATCTTATTTGATAACGAAGAAAACCACATCGAAATGGTTTACCCACACCAATCGTTTGATGAGATTAAAGCCTATTGTTTAGCCAATAACATCCATTTATACCAATACGTCAAAGCCTTTGAAGGGGCATCCATCGATGTGTTTTTAAGCGACATCTGGCAACAACTTCAAAGTACCGTTGAAAAAGGTTTAAAAACCGAAGGTGTTTTACCCGGTGACCTTAAGGTCCAACGTAAAGCGAAAACCTTGATGGACCGCGCGAAAGACACCGAAACGGAAGCTCAAAAACAAAACCGTTTGGTCTCTGCGTATGCATTCGCGGCCTCTGAAGAAAATGGGTCTGGTGGGATCATCGTCACCGCACCTACTTGTGGGGCATCCGGTGTCTTACCAGCTGTGTTATATTACATGAAACACCACCAAGGGATTTCGGATCAAAAGATCATCGAATCCCTAGCGGTTGCCGGCATCATTGGCAATGTCATCAAAACCAACGCCACCATTTCAGGCGCGGTGGGTGGCTGTCAAGCCGAAGTGGGTTCAGCGTGTTCTATGACCGCAGCAGCCCATGCGTATTTATCGGAACTAGAAATTGAACAAATTGAATACGCAGCAGAAATCGCGATGGAACACCACTTAGGGCTAACCTGTGATCCGATTGACGGGTATGTTCAAATCCCATGTATCGAAAGAAACGCGGTGGCAGGCATTCGTGCCATCAACGCTTCAGGTTTATCGGGATTTTTAAGTGATACCAGAAAAATATCCTTTGATATGATTGTCCACACGATGTATCAAACCGGATTAGATATGCATCCAAAATACAAAGAAACGGCCGAAGCTGGGATGGCCTATTTCTATAAACAAAAGAAATGAACGAACCCATCATGTTAACAGCCCTTGACCTCGATTATCAAGGTCAAGGCGTCTGTCGTTATCAAGATAAAGTGGTATTTGTTAAAGGCATGTTGAAGGGTGAAACAGGTTTGGTTCGCATTTTAAAAGATAAGAAATCGTATTTTATCGGCGAACTCTTAAACCTAAAAACCCGAAGTAACCAACGCGTGGATGTATCCAACCCAGATGACCTACACTACGCGCCCCTGTTACATTTATCCGTACCAGCTCAACTTGAGTGGCAACAAAAGATCACCGAAGAAACCTTCAGAAAGATTGCGAAAATGGATGTGTCTATCGACCCCATTCTTTATGATAAAAGAGATTTAGGGTATCGTAATAAAATCACTGTACATGTCGTAAAACAAGAGCGGCTTAGAATTGGGGTATTCGCTTCACAAAGCCATCGTTTGTACCCTATAAAACATATGATTTTGGCTGCCGATGTGATTCAAAAAGCACTCGATAAGTTGAATGAAGTCTTTCAAATGGTATCGCTACAGGACGATACATTGAAACACATTACGATCCGTAGTCACCAACAAAAAGTGATGATCATTTTCTCAACCACACAAAAAACGTGGATTGAAAAAGACACCATACTTGCGCATTTAAACTTACCGTTTATCACATCCATCTATCAAAACATCCTAGATTCTGATTTTGAAAACTTAGGCAAAGAATCCATCCGCCTTTATGGTGAAGAGGCGTTAGAAATTCAATTTGGTGGATTAAAATTCCCTGTGAAACCAGGCGC
>JGI24732J26686_1000057_pt1 | contig 77856 bp, 76 predicted proteins | sample EPASupsiteHSE623_FD_26686 | JGI IMG/M metagenome (IMG submission 26686)
TATAAAAAACCAACCCATGACGAGGTATATCAAATGAATCATTTATTCAAAGAGATGTGTAAAAACGACGGACTCAGACAACGCTTTATGATTGCGATATCATCGGTTCAAGTCATATTTTCTATCATCGTAATGCTTATCCTCAATATTCAACCCATTTTGTGGGTGAATATTGGCGGATTGATTGCGTTGTTTTTCAGTTTTTATGTCATTAAGAAAAGAAGAACTTATTTATTGTATGCAGCATTTACCATATATGCTGCAGGATCGATTCTTTTAACCACGTTGTATCTAGAGGAAGGCTATGGTTTTGTTTATTACTTAATCATGATCATCCCTTTTGGGTTTGTGATACTGTATGACGTCATCACATTCAATAAAGTTGTCATCAGTACACTTTTAGGCACCACCATTACCATCATCAGTTATGCATTATATCAACTGTTATTAGATATAAACCAACCTGTTTCCATTGGGGGTCACTTTTTCCAGGAAATTGTTCTATTCATCAATATTTTCTTGATTATGGTCATTCTGTTTGTTTTCTTCTTGATGTTCTCATTTCGATTGGAATGTGCTAAAGAACGAGAAAAACAAATGCGTGATCAATTAACCTATGAAGCCAATCACGATAAACTGACCGGTTTATACAACCGAAAGTTTATCGATGTGCTTTTAGATAAAATTCAAGTTTCATCNTTAGAAACGTATTTATTATTAGCNGACCTCAATGGATTCAAAAAGATTAACGATACCTATGGACACCAAGTGGGTGATCAAGTATTGATCGATGTAGCNCAAATCATTCAAAAACACCTACAATCCGATTGTTATGCGCTTAGGTGGGGTGGCGAAGAATTTATCATCGTATGTATGAATCAAACGATAGATTTTGTGAATGATTATGTTGTAAAGTTAAAAAAAGACATCGAAGCCATCCATTATGAATCATACCCACAATTAAACATCTCGATTGCAGTGGGGATATCGAAACATGACCCAAATAAAACCATCGATATCACCATCCAAATGGCAGATCAACGGATGTATGAGGATAAAACAAAGTATAAATCAACCCATAAGTAAAAACGATAAAAAGCTGTGATGGTCAGACATGAATCTGTATCATCACAGCTTTTCAATTAGCTTTTAGACATATTTTCCACAAATTTCTCGAACTGAGCATTTTATTCAAGCAATTTTAAATAAATCCGGAAAATTTTTCTATCAATGAAATCTTATTTGGGTCAGAATATTTTTTTGATAAGACAAATTCAAAAATGAGATTTTAAACACCTAAAATGCTAGAATTCTATCAAAAACTATGATCGATGTGAAAATATCTATATTCTTTTCCGAAAAATCTTTGAAATGTTATAATTAGATTAATGAACTATAATAACAACCATAAACGAGGTACACCATGAAAGAAACAGAAAAAAGGATTCTACAAGCCGCAACCAAACTATTTTCTGAACAAGGCTATGCGAATACATCCACGAAGAAAATAGCGGATGCTGCAGGGGTGAATGAACTCACCATATTCAGACAATTCAAAAGCAAAAGTAATCTCTTACAAGCCGTCATTCACCACCACGCATTTGAAGGGTATATCGTAGATAAAATCTCCAAAGAAGTGACGTATGATGTGAAAAAAGACATTGAAATATTTACCCACACCTATTACATGTTTTTAAAGAACAACATTAAGATGTATCTAATTCAGGTTAGAGAAACAGATGACACCTCGAAACGTTTTACCAATACCATCGAGTATACAGCCTTCATGAAAAAATACTTCCAACAGAAAAAAGAGGAAGGTACATTCATTGGGGATCCGAACTTAGTCGCCACATCGATTGTTTCGATGGTGATGGGGATATTTACACTTAAAGTATATGCCCCAGAAATATATCATGATACAGACTATCATGATTTGATGAATATCTTCATCGAGAATTTGATCAAATTATATACCAAATAATGAGGTTGCCAATGGGCAACTTTTATTTTTATTAATTTTGCATGAAAGCGCTTGATTTATCCTGACCTCATTTGTATAATGTAAGTAAGTGCTTACATGTATTATGAAGAAAGGAAGGTATGTAATGAAACAAAAACTGATCTCAACAGAAGCTTTTGTTGCGAAAATCCAGGATGGCGCAAGCATCATGGTAGGTGGGTTTATGAACATCGGAACACCAACAAGGATCATTGATGAAATCCTCAAATCCGATTTGAAAGACCTCACCATCATCTGTAACGATGCAGGGTTACCCGGCGTAGGCGTAGGTAAACTGATCGATGCAGGTAAAGTCAAAAAATTGATTGCATCTCACATCGGATTGAATCCGACAGCGGGTAAGAAGATGCAAGCCGGGGAAATGGAGGTTGAACTCATTCCTCAAGGTACCTTGGCAGAACGCATTCGTGCTGCAGGTGCAGGTTTAGGTGGTTTCTTAACCCCAACAGGTAGAGGTACGATTGTGGCTGAAGGCAAACAAATCATTCAGTACAATGGCGAAGACTACTTATTAGAAAGACCTTTAAAAGCGGATGTTGCGATATTACTCGGACATCAAGTCGATAAAAAAGGCAATGTGATTTACAACAAGACGATTCGCAATTTCAACCCAATCATGGCTACCGCAGCGACTTTGGTCGGCGTGGAAGCCAGAAGTGTGGTCGAAATTGGTTCATTGAATCCGGATGCGATTCATACCCCACACATTTTTGTGGATTATATTATGGGAGGCAATGACAAATGATGAATCCTAAAGAACTCATTGCACGACGTGTTGCGAAAGAATTGAATGATGGCGACGTTGTGAACTTAGGCATTGGTCTACCAACCATGGTAGCGAATTACGTACCAAAAGATAAAGACATCACATTCCAATCCGAAAATGGAATGTTGGGATTGGGTCCTGTGCCTGCACAAGGCCATGAAGACTTCGATTTAACCAATGCGGGGGGTTCACCTGTCACGATGACCAATGGGGGGGTCTTCTTTGACAGTGCAACATCGTTTGGTATCATTCGTGGTGGACATGTGGACGCTACAGTCTTAGGCTCTCTACAAGTCGATGAACAAGGCAGCATCGCAAACTGGATCATCCCTGGTAAAATGGTGCCAGGCATGGGCGGCGCGATGGATTTATTGGTAGGGGCTAAAAAAGTCATTGTTGCCATGCAACATACATCGGGAGACGCATTAAAGATTTTAAAGAGATGTACATTACCACTCACTGCATTTAGAGAAGTAAACATGATTGTCACAGAGTATGGCGTGATGGAAGTCACAGAACAAGGGCTTCTATTGAAAGAAATTGCTGAAGGTGTGACCGTCGAAGAGATTCAAAAAATCACTGAACCAACATTGATCATCAGTGAACATTTAAAAACTATGGAGATATAGGAGAAAGAAATGAAAAAGTTATTTGAAAAGTTAACTTCGGGTTCCGTTAAACTCGTTGAAAAGTTTTTACCAGATCCATTTATTTTCGCAATCGCATTGACTTTCGTTGTTGTCATCATCAGTTTCTTTGTTACAAAAACCACACCGGTTGGCCTCGTTCAAGCATGGTATGGTGGATTTTGGAGCTTATTAGCATTCGCAATGCAAATGGCATTGATTTTAGTTACAGGTACTATTCTTGCTACAGCACCAGCATTTAAAAAAGGCTTAGGCTATTTAGCAAGCATTCCTAAAAACAGATTCACAGCCATCATTATGGTTTCAGTTGTATCCTTAATTGCATCCTTCATTAACTGGGGATTCGGTTTAGTCATTGGTGCGATTTTCGCTAAAGAAGTGGCTAAGAGAGTGAAGAATATTGACTACCCTCTATTGGTCGCTACCGCTTATGCTGGTTTCGTTATTTGGCATGCGGGTATGTCTGGGTCCATCCCACTAGCACTTGCAACTGCGGGAGCAGCTTTAGGTACAGCTACGGGTGGTGCAGTCACTACACCAATCGCAACCTCAGCAACCATTTTCTCATTATTTAACTTAGTCATCGTTGGCGTCATCGTCGTGACTTTACCGTTCTTGCTTGCAGCGATGCATCCAAAAGGCGATAAGATCAAATCGGTTGATCCTAAACTTTTAGAAGATGATGCAGAACCAGCGAAAAAACCTAGAAATGAAATGACCCCAGCTGAAAAACTCGAAAACAGCTATGTCGTGAACTACTTATTAGCTGCGATGGGTTTTGCAGTCATCATCAAGTTCTTCATGGATTATGGTTTCAATCTAAACCTTAACATCGTTATATTCATTTTCTTATTTGCAGCCATTGCTTTACATGGTACACCAATCGCTGTCGTTAGAGCTGTCAACAGTGCAGCTAAATCGACCGGTGGTATCATCTTACAATTCCCATTCTATGCAGGTATCATGGGCTTAATGACCACAGCGGGTCCTACAGGCATCTCACTTGCCGGTGCGATTTCTGACTTCTTCGTCAATATTTCCAATGAAACCACATTCCCATTATTCTCATTCTTATCCGCAGGTATCGTCAACGTATTCGTACCTTCCGGTGGTGGTCAATGGGCAGTTCAAGGTCCGATCATGATGCCAGCCGGCGCGGCTTTAGGTGTAGATGCAGCGAAGACTGCGATGTCTATTGCTTGGGGTGACGCTTGGACCAACATGATTCAACCGTTCTGGGCATTACCAGTCTTAGGTATCGCTAAGCTTGGTGCGAAGAACATCATGGGTTATTGCTTAATCGTCTTATTATACACAGGTGTCATCATCGGACTAGGCTTACTCCTTTTATAGGATGATCACCATGTCTAAAGTATATATCGTCGCTGCCAAACGTACAGGCATCGGCACATTCTTGGGTTCACTCACGAATGTGTCCGCGGCTGAACTCGGTGCGGCAGTCGTAAAACAAATCGTCACCGATGTGCATTTTGAACCTGAACACATCGATGAAGTCATTTCTGGTAACGTATTACCCGCAGGTCAAGGTCAAGGCGTTGGAAGACAAGTGGTTATAAAAGCCGGTTTTCCAAACTCAGTTGTAGGCTATGGCGTATCGATGGTGTGCGGTTCCGGGATGAAAGCCATCATGGATGGTTATTTAAAGATTCAAGCGGGTTGGGCCAACGTGATTATCGCGGGTGGTACCGAATCGATGAGCCAAGCACCTTATTTAATTCCTTATAAAACAAGAATTGGTGCGAAGATGGCGAACTTCGAGGTGGTAGACCACATGATCTACGACGCCCTCATCGATGCCTACGATGGCATTCATATGGGCATCACCGCTGAAAACATTGTTTCTAAACATCAAATCTCTAGAGAAACACAAGACGAATTCGCTTTTGCTTCTCAACAAAAAGCCATTCAAGCGGTCGATTCCGGGCGTTTCAACGACGAAATCGTACCACTTGAAGTTAAAGTCGGTAAAGATGTGGTTGTTTTTGATAAAGATGAATACCCAAATCGTAAAACATCCTTAGAAAAGCTAGCTACATTAAAACCTGCTTTTAAGAAAGATGGCAGCGTCACTGCCGGAAACGCCTCTGGCATCAACGATGGTGCCGCTTATGTCATGTTGGCATCCGAAGCTGCGGTTAAACAATACAATCTCGTCCCGCTCGTTGAGATTGTCGGTGTAGACCAAGCAGCGATTGATCCAAAAGTCATGGGCTTAGGCCCCGTCAGTGCGATTAAAAACGTATTAAAGAGAACACATACCGATTTAAAGTCTGTAGACTTATTGGAACTCAATGAAGCCTTCGCTGCACAAAGCCTAGGTGTCATTAAAGAATTATCTGAAGATTTGAACATCGATTCTAAATGGTTCTTCGAAAGAACCAACGTCAATGGCGGGGCCATCGCTTTAGGTCACCCTGTTGGCGCGAGTGGTGCGAGAATTGTCGTTACCCTCATTCATGAAATGAAGAAAAGACAAAGCCAAACCGGCTTAGCTTCGCTTTGTATCGGTGGCGGTATGGGCACGGCTATTTTGGTTAAGCGTGTATAATCGGCTTTGATATAAACCCCCAAAGTTTAGAAAAGGATGGATTCCCTCAAAATCAAATCCATCCTTTTTCTTTTCAAAAGTTAGTGATAATAAACATCTTTGATATATTTGAGTATAATAAGAATAGANNAATTGTGGAGGCTATTATGAACTTATCCATGGCACCGGAATTGCTTGTGAGCATTTTGAATACGAAGTTACGTAACGATTATGCATCACTATATGACTTATGTGAGGACTTAGACATCCATATGGATGATTTAGAAGTGACACTAAAGCGTCACGGCTACCATTATGATGAAAACCAAAATCAAATCAAAAAATAATGTAACGTTCATAATCTATACGGATATATGAACGTTTTTATCATTATAGTTTTGGCATAACAAGTGCAAAACACTTATAAAAAATAAATCCATAATTAAGTGATTCCTAGGTTATAATTATAGTAAACAATCGATTGGAGTTTGCTTTATGAATTTAAATCAATTTCCGTTTCAAGGTACATTTAGAGATTATCAACAACGCGTGTTGGATCAAGCATCTAACTACTTAGATGATGGTAAAATCCACATCGTCGCGGCACCAGGGTCTGGCAAAACCATACTAGGGCTAGAACTAATCACGAGACTCAATCAGCCAACGCTGATTCTTTCACCATCGATTACCATCAAACACCAATGGATGGAACGGTTCGTCAAGAACTTCTTATCAGACCCAACCAAAGAATCCAGCTATGTATCCTCAGATGTCCTCCATCTTAAACCCATCACATCCATCACGTATCAAGCCTTACACGCAGCGATGAATCGAATGGTACTCGAAGAAAATGATGAAGTTGAATCTGCAACCGAACAAATCGATTTTTCTCAGTTTGACTTGATCAAACAATGCCAAACTTTTGGCATCAAAACGATTTGTTTAGACGAAGCACACCATTTAAGGAGTGAGTGGCATAAATCCCTCACGAATTTCATCAAGGCCTTAGGAAAGGATATTAAAATCATCGCTTTGACCGCGACACCACCCTACGATTCCAGCCCTTCCGAGTGGGACAAATACATTGAATTATGTGGTGATATCGATGAAGAGATTTTTATCCCTGAATTGGTGCATCAACACACACTCGCCCCACACCAAGACTACATCTATTTTAATTATCCAAGTGAAACAGAAACGAAACTTATTTTGGATTACCGTCAACACGCATTTCGTGTATATGAGGTACTCAAACAGGACCCCGAATATATCGAAGCTCTAAAATCCATCTATCAATCATATGAAAACGATATGGAACGCATCTTAGATAATCCCGATGTATTCATTTCTTTTCTCATGCTTTTAGCGGATTCAGGATCTATTGTCCCCACCAAACTGATTAAAAACATCATCAATCAAAAGCACTTACCTAAGATGACGATACCACGCCTTGAACAAGGGTTATCTTTCTTATTATCACACCAGGATTCAAATCCATCCGTTTTATATGTGAAGCAATACCTCACTAAACATAACCTCATTGAACGGCATCAACTGAGTCTTTATTACAATGCCAAAATCATTAAAACCATCATCGGATCCTCAGCCAAGCTCAATTCCATTCAAACCATCGTGAACGCTGAATATAACGTACTTGGCGACGCTTTACGTATGGTGATCTTAACTGACTTCATCAAAAAAGACCAATTGAACTTGATTCATACCAATGAACCATTAACCACCATCGGTACGACAACGATATTTGAGTCGGTGCGCAGGGCGTTACCAAAACACCCAAAAATAGCATTATTATCGGGTAGCCTCATCATTCTGCCTTTATCTATATTGTCTATAATTCAAAGCCACCCAGACTGGGTTTCACCTAGTTATTCAACCACACCAATCTCAACCGAATTCATGACGGTTTCATTCAGTGGTTCTAACAAGCACAAAGTCAAACTCATCACAGCCTTATTTGAACAGGGTGCGATTGAAATCATCATTGGAACCGCGTCTTTACTAGGAGAAGGCTGGGATTCACCAGCCGTCAATAGTTTGATTCTCGCATCTTATGTGGGGTCATTCATGTTATCCAATCAAATGCGCGGTAGAGCGATTCGAATAGACCAAAAGCAACCCAACAAAGTGTCCAATATATGGCACTTGGTATCAATTGAACCGGATGCCAATGAAAATGAGTTAGAAAGAACCAGTTTAGCTTCATACGATATTGGTATCCATAAAAATATCATCCATTCAGCCGATTATGATACGCTTAAAAAGCGGTTTGATTGTTTCATGGGTCCAGCGTATCATACCGATACCATCGAAAGCGGGATAGATAGAATTGACATCATCAAACCCCCATTTCATCCAAAGAAATTTGATCATATAAACCAACAAATGATCGAACTTTCTAAAGACCGTGAGCAGGTCAAAACGCGATGGCAAACCTCGATTGATCAGTACGATGATTATGGTGTATTTGAACGTGTTGAAGTGGAAAAACCCAAAGTGCCACGCAGTGCGTCCTTTTACCATTATGCGAGAGAGGTATTGATGATCATTCTTATGATTCTCATGAACACTCTGTTTCGAGTCAAGATTGAAACTGCCAACATACAGGTTTTATTCTATTACTTGTTATATCTAGTCATTCTGTCTGGATTAACCTATAGTACCTATGTATTATTCAAGTACTTATCGCCATTGAATTATCTGAAATGGATTGGGGTAGCGATCCTCAATACGTATAAAGATGAACAAATCATCGAATCCCGCACCTCAAAGGTACGTGTTCAATACGATGATTTCAAAATCCGCACCTTCATTGAGCTTTCAAACGCAAATGTCCATGACCAACATGTATTTACCAACGCGATGAAAGAGGTCTTATCACCGATTGAAAATCCACGATATCTGATTGTTCAAAAAGGGTGGTTTGGTTTGAATTATAAAATCAGTTTCAACGCACCATCGTTGATTTCTAATGTGGAGATTGGAAGAAACTTGGAACATCATTTATCCAAAGTATTAGACAAATATGTACTCATATACACCCGAAGTATTGAAGGCAGAAAACACTTATTAAAGGCGAAAGCGAAGTCATTCATCAATAAAAACGATAAAAAGATCCGAAAAGCCAGAGCAGTGAATAGATTTAGTAAATGAAAAGTGAGGGATTCCATATGGATTTATCGATAAAGTCTAATCAAAAGTTTATTCAGATGACGAAATGGATGATTGTGATGATGGTGCTCATCATCCCAATTCAAGTGGCGATATTCATCACTTCACCCATGCCTGAAAATGGTTTGGGTTTCATTACTTTGATGCATGATAACCGCATCATGGGTTTACTCCATATGGACTTATTATATATTGTTAATAATACGTTCCTAATCTTCTTTTATGTTGTCTTATACATGACCCTCAAAGATAAGTCTAATTCACTTCTAAATGTCGCACTCATTACGGGCTTGGTAGGTGCAATCCTGTACTATACCTCCAACCGAAGTGTCGAAATGTTATTATTAAGCGAGCGATTTTATCGAGCTGAAGATATTTCACTCCGTATGATCTATATTGGTATGGCCGATGGTTATTTGGATGTTTGGAAAGGCACAACCTTCAATACATATTATTTCTTAAGTGCGATTTCACTCATCTTATACAGTGTTGTGATGATAAAGTCATCCGTGTATAACAAAAAAACCGGAATCATTGGTTTGATTTCTGGCATGTTGATGGCAATACCTTCAGGTTTTGGCATGATTGGATTGGTAATGTCATTATTGTCACTCGTCCCATGGGTGATGTTCTGCGTACTGGTTGTCGTTCAACTTCATCAGTTTATGAAAAAATGTTAAGACGCGATATGTAGTCTCTTATTTAAATCAATGATGAACATGGATTAAAAGAATGTAATCAGAACAACGAAGATGGTTAAAGAATTTTGAACAATTCTTACATTCATGTAACAAATTACTTTTTAGGGTTAAAACCATAACAAATTATTGTATAATAATTAAGGTTGGGCAGTATCGGGGAAACTGCTCACTCACTGTTAAGGGGTTATGCGAAAGCATAATCCTTTATTGTTTTATTTCCATGTGAATTTTATAGGCACATTCTTCATAATTCATATTTTTTACAATGAAACCGTTTCGCAATGCTTTACAAATGAATGCGATAAGATATAATGGAAGTGTATTCGATATGTATAATAAACCAGATTGGTGGTTGAGTCTCTACCCTGTGACCGTATAATCGCAGGACTACATATGAACTTGTTTTTTAAAGTGCATATATATGGAATGACTACCACAAGATTTTTTTATTTTGTGGTTTTTATTTTATGTATCTGAGTACAAAAAGAAAAAGGAGAAAAGGAAAAAAGTATGAAGAAGATTTTTCTAGTTTTATTCGCCGCTCTATCGCTTTTTGTAGTAGCTGCCTGCAGCGCACCTTCAAAGGACATCACATCTTTGAAGATTACCTTCGTCCCTTCAAGAGACCCGGCTCAAGTATTACAATATGTTGAACCACTTGAAGCGTTATTGAAGGCTAAATTGATTGAAAAAGGATACACCAAACTTGAAACTGTCACAGTTGAAGTATCTGCAACCTATGAAGCTGCTGGTGAAGCACTGGATGCAGGTACAACCGACGTCGCTTTCTTACCTGGTGGTACTTATGCACTTTATTCAGGTGATGGTAACATCGAAGTTATCCTCGCCGCAACCCGCGCCGCTTTAAGCAAAGATTCCGCGAACGCTAAAGACTGGAATGATGGCCAACCTACCACGGGTTTAACCACTCAAGCTACTTACTACCGTTCATTGGTCATCGCTGGTCCATCTGCTAAAGGTAGAGAACTTGCGAATAAAGTCAATGCAGGTCAAGCACTTACATGGGAAGACTTAAACAGCGCTAAATGGGGTATCCAAGGGGCTACTTCATCTGCAGGTACTGTTTACCCATCCGTATGGCTCAAACAAAACTTCAACAAACTAGTCACCAATTTAAGCAATGCTGCACCTACTGGTGGGTATGGTAACTCTATGGCTGGTTTGGCAGCAGGCACTTATGATGTGGTTTCCATTTATGCAGACGCTCGTAGAGATTATGCTGACGAATGGATTGCAGCAGTCAATGACTCTGGTTATGGCAGAAGCTTATCGATTTGGGAAGAAACCGATGTTATCATCGTTACCCCTGGTATTTTCAACGACACCATCTCTATTTCTAAAAAGACTGTAGACGCTACCTTGAAGAAAGCTTTACAAGAAGCATTCATCGAATTGGTTGGAACTACTGAAGGTCTAGCTGTATTCGCAGTATATAGCCACACAGGTTATGCGGTTGCTACAGACGAAGACTATGAAGCAGCAAGAATTGCACAACAAATCGTTTCAGGTAGTTAATTTCAAACACAAAATCGAATGGAAGGCTAGGCATGTCCTAGCCTTCTATTTACCTAATGAGGTGTTTTATGATTGTATTCAAAAATGTAGGAAAAACGTATCCGAATGGAACAGTGGCATTAAAGAATGTCAACCTTACCATCGAACAAGGCGAATTTGTCGCCATCATTGGGTTAAGTGGTGCTGGGAAATCTACCTTAATCCGACTAATCAATAAAATGATTTCACCCACTGCGGGTGTCTTAACTGTCAATGGTATCAAAGTGGATGAAAGCTTATATGGTAAAAAATTAAGAAAATTCAGACGAAAAATCGGGATGGTTTTCCAGTCCTTTAATTTGGTTGGAAGAACATCTGTTATCAATAATGTTTTAGCCGCGAAAATTGCCGATAAAGGGTTTATAGAATCCCTCTTGGGTTATTACTCAAGAAACGATAAACTTGACGCTTTAGCGGCGTTAAACAAAGTCGGTATTTTGGACAAAGCCTATGTTCGAGCTGACCAACTGTCTGGTGGGCAGATGCAACGTGTGGCTTTATCCAGAACACTCGCTCAAAACCCATCGGTCATCTTGGCAGATGAACCGGTTGCCTCACTAGACCCAGTCACTGCAGATATGATTATGAAAGATTTTAAGAAGATCAACGAGCAGTTTAAGATTACCATCATCGCCAACATGCACCATGTCGATGTCGCTCTTAAGTTCGTCAATCGTGTCATCGGCATTCGTGCCGGTGAAGTGGTGTATGATGGGCCATCAAGTGAAGTCACTGAAGACATCCTTAAAGTCATTTATAACCGTGAACTCACCGAAGATGACATCATGTTTAAGAAGGTTTAGTTTATGAAACCACAGGACACCCTTTGGAAAAAGCTGGGCAGATTTTGGGACAACACATTTAAACCTTATTACAGTAAATCTGCACGCACTTACAAATTTGATACGGCGGAAGTGGCATCCCCATACCCACTAACGTTGTATATTCTATTATTACTGCTCGCAGTCAGTATTTATGCGATGTATATCACCAATATTGACATTTTGTTATTTTTTAGAAATCTTCCGAATGTGATGGTCATCATCAATGGATTGATTAACCCAAACTGGGATTATTTTGATCAAATTTTAAATCCAATCTTAGAAACCATCCAAATTTCGATTGCTGGGACCATTGTAGGTTCATTAGCAGCCATCCCATTTGCTGTATTATCGGCTTCGAATCTCGTTAAAAACAGATGGATCTATGGGTTAGTCAGATTTTTCATGAGTATCATTAGAACCATTCCTGTCACTGTATATGCTGCACTATTATTATTCATTGTCGGTATGGGTTTCGCTTCTGGTTTTTTTGCCATCACGATTTTTACTTTCAGTATCGTGGGTAAAATGTTGTATGAAGCCATTGAAACCATTGATTTAGGCCCAGTTGAAGCCATTGAATCCTCGGGTGCAACCCAGTTTCAAGCGTTTCGAACCGCTGTCATCCCACAAATTCTTGGCAATTATTTTTCCATTGTTTTATACAATCTAGAAATCAATGTACGTAGTGCTTCTATCCTAGGGTTCGTCGGTGCAGGTGGTATTGGTTTAATCTTGCAAAACCGCATCTCTTGGCGAAGATATGACGATGTGGGCTTGATCCTGATTGTCATATTCGCGGTTGTATTCATCATAGAATCTCTCTCAAGACTCATTAGAAAGAGGTTGAATTGATATGCAGTATGATAAAAGATACAGCCATGAAGTGTGGCTAAAATATCAAAAAAGACCAAAAACATTATGGATTAAACTACTTGCATTCGTCATATTTTGTCTATTAGCGTATTGGAGTATGTACCGCATTCCAACGGCCATTGATGACTCATTGGATGGTATGAATGTGGTTAAAAGCGTACTTTATGGGTTAATGAATCCATCTTGGGGAAAAATCCTAACCTTTGAAAATTATGGGGCACCTTATCTAATGTTAGAAACTGTGATGATCGCTTTCTTAGGGACATTCATCGGTACCATCTATGCCCTACCTTTATCCGTATTGGGTGCGCGAAACATCACCAATCGTTATATGGCATTTTTTATGAACATAGTAGTTGTTTTAATCAGAACACTACCATTCTTCGTCATTGGGTTAATTTTCATTCGTGTGGTGGGTCCAGGGACATTCGCTGGGGTATTATCCATAGGTTTTACCTCCACCGGTATGATTACCAAATTATACACAGAGTCGATTGAAGACATCGACCGCGGAATTTTGGAATCGCTCGACTCCAGTGGGGCCTCACAACTACAAAAACTCAGAGCTGGTATCATACCTCAACTATTCGCGAACTTTTCATCCCATTCATTATATCGTTTTGATATCAACGTTAGAAACGCCATCATCTTAGGATTGATCAGTGGTGGGTTGGGCTTTGAACTCAACGCCGCAATCGGTAACTTTAGATATAAGGACGCAGCAGCGTATTTATGGATCATCATCGTTGTGGTGTTGATTGTTGAGTTTAGTTCGTCAGCATTACGTAAACGTTTGGTTTACGGCAAAAGGGGTTAATCGTAAGTAAAAAGTCACTTCGCAGTGACTTTTTTTACATTAAAATTAGGCAATTCATCGATGATTAAGTTGGGGTGCTTTTCCAAATAGTTTGAGATTAAATCAAAATAGGTTATCGGATAACGTTTCAATACTTTCGCATCCTTCACCATCGGAAATCCGCCTGCCCCAGTGGCACGATAAGAGTTTAATACCAAAGTAAATGTATCATCATCCAAAACAGGTTTTGAATGGTAAAACAATTGAGTCAAACAAGTATGATTTTCATCCACAGTATATTCATAGTCAATGCCATCATAAACATCATAATTATAGTGTTCTACTTTAGGGTGAATAAAACGTGGATTCACGATGATTTGATTGTCCTTTAGTCTAAAATAGTCCCCATTTTGTTGGACCATTGCTCTCAGTGTTTTACCTGTTATTTCTAATAACACCATATCATTTTCATATGGAAAAGTGGTTGCGACATCACGCAACGTTACCAATGGTTTGAATCCATGGGTTTCATTAGGCAACGAAGCGATGCTGATTTGTGCCCCAGTTAAGTCTTGCTGTACCGTATTGATGAATCTAAAGAGCGGGTGTTTACGGACACGGCAAGCTAAGGGGTCCTGAATGGTTAATTTGGTGATGACAAACCCCACAGGTTGATTTAAATAATGGTTGGTTTGATCAACCAAATTACCTAACTGAGCTTCGATTTGACTGTCAGGTGGATAATCCTTTAAAGGTATCAATGTTACGTCATTTTCGATCAATTGATGGTCTTCAAACGTTAGTGTTACTAAACCCACTTGAACAGCATTATGAGCCGTTTGAATGGTGGTTTTTAACCCCTGTTTATAGGTTTGTGGGACGTGTTGATGACCAGTTAATAAGACATCGATGTCGGATTGAAATAGGGCATATCCACGATTTTCAATGGTCTTATTGGGGTAATCCAAACCCGTGTTCAAATTGGCTTCATAACCCCCATGATACATCACTACTACTAAATCACTTTTTGATTTTAAATTGTGATCTAAAATTAAATCATCTAGGGTTGCTTTCGCATTCAAGAAATTTAAGCCTTCAATATGGCCGGGCTTTTCCCATACAGGAATAAACTCTGTGGTAAGTCCAATCAAGGCGATTTTTATACCATCTATGTTGTGAATAACATAAGGCTCATATAACGGATAATCTCCTTTCATGATGTTCGCACATAGGATTTTACCCTTAAAGTCTTGTCTAAATTGTTGAAGCAAGTCTAATCCAAAATTGAAGTCATGATTGCCAACTACAACATAGTGATAACCTAAAGCATTGAATAGGGATGAAACGGGTTCATGATGTGATTTTCTGGCATAATCGAGTAGTGGAGAACCTTGAAGGAAATCGCCGTTATCCAGTAGTAGATAGGGGTGTTTCAACGTCTTTAAAAATGTTGCTAAACGAGACAACCCAAAAGGACCTTCTGTGTGATTCAAAAAGTCGTGGCTTGAAAGTCTTCCGTGTGTATCTGTTGTGTATACTAAATAAATGGTTTTCCTCATAAAGAATGTCCTCGAACAACTTTATTATACCAAATAGTTTCAATCTTTTATGTCTGATGTGTTGTATAATAAAGTATAAGACCGATGTTAGGAGGATTACCTATGAATCAAATCAAATGCCCCCATTGTGGCGAAGAGTTTACTTTAAATGATGAAGGCTATTTAAACATCATCAACCAAGTTAAAACCAAAGAATTCAATCAAGAGATCCACCAAAGACTTGAACAGCTTAAAGTTCAAAATCAAAAAGACATTGAGATTGAAAGAACCAAAGTGGAATCCAACTTCTTACAAAAATTATCTTTAAAAGAACAAGAACTCCAATCTTTAAAAGATAAAATCTTAAACTCAGAACAAGCCAAATCTTTGGCGGTTTTAAGTGCTGAAGGCAAATTAAAAGAACAACTTAAACAACAAGAACTTACCATTCAACAACTTCAATCNAAAATCGAAACGGCTTTAAAAGATAAACAGCTCGAAACCCAAGCAGTATTATCGAAAAAAGAACAAGCCCTTCAAGAACTTACCGCACGGATTGAACTAGAAAAGAAACAANCAGAANTTGAAAAAGCATCGATCAAACAACGATACGATGAACANCTCAAACAAAAAGACGAAGCGATTGCTTATTATAAAGACCTTAAAACCAAACTATCGACCAAGATGGTGGGTGAAACCTTAGAACAACACTGTGAGTATGAATTCAATAACCTCCGTGCCTTAGCTTTCCCNAGAGCCACCTTCGGTAAAGATAATGANATTCAAAGTGGTTCTAAAGGGGACTATATTTACCGTGAAGTCGATGAAAATGGGGTTGAAATCTTATCGATTATGTTCGAAATGAAAAATGAACAAGATGAAACAGCCACCAAAAAGAAGAACGAACAATTCTTAAAAGAACTTGATAAAGACAGAAACGAGAAGAAGTGCGAATACGCCATTTTGGTATCTCTATTAGAAAGTGACAATGAACTTTATAATAATGGTATTGTGGATGTTTCGCATATTTATCCAAAGATGTATGTCATCAGACCTCAATTTTTCATTCCAATGATTACACTATTAAGAAACGCCTCATTAAACGCTTTAAAATACAAACAAGAAGCCGCTTTGATGCGTAGACAGAATATTGACATCACCACATTCGAAGACGATTTAAATGCCTTTAAACAAGCCTTCTCTAAGAACTATGAACTCGCAAGTCGTAAGTTTGGTGACGCGATTGATGAAATCGATAAAACCATCAAATCGCTTCAAAAAACAAAAGAATATCTATTGTCGAGTGAAAATAACTTAAGACTCGCCAATGATAAAGCGGACAGTTTAACCGTGAAGAAACTCACCAAGAACAACCCAACGATGAAGAAGAAGTTTGAAGAATTAGAATAATCTATTAAGCCATCCAAGTCTCAACATTGGGTGGTTTTTTCTTGAGATAATGAAATAAGAACGGAAAAATCTGCGCCTTATTTCAATAAGTCGATAGGTAATGAAATAAGGACTCTACAAAATACAAAAAAGACTTCACTTGGAAGTCTTTACTTAGAATTAATATTTCTTTGTTTTATTCGCAAGCAACGTTTCAAAATCAAACCCATAATCTTTTAATATCAGCTTATTAAATCTTTCATAGGAAGCATCGCTCGGTTTAACTTTGGTTGCGTGATAGAGCTTTTCAATGTATTGGTGGGATTCTTCCATTTTGCCTAAGTGTTTATATGCAAGGCTTAAGAAGTAATAGGTCAAATCCAAATTAAAATAAGACTCATTGAATTCACACGCTTTTAAAACTTCGTTACAGATTTCAATCACTTTGACATCGTCTTTATTCATCCCATACATTTTTGCAACCCCAAGGCTGACACTATTCATTTGGTAGAAGTCTTTTGAGATGAAAGTATATGCCCCAGTAGTGATGATCGGATAGAGTTTATCCATGATGGGGAATCTTTCTTCATTTGGGATGAAGTTTAAGAGTAGAGATAATCCAACCAATTCAACCCCATTCATGACATCGTGTTTTAAAATGTCTGGGTAGTGAATCAATTCAGCACAGACATTGGCTAGATGGGCGTTGGGGTATTTTTTTAGGTAATAATCCAGTTGAAGGATGTTTAATTTAAAGTAAACCTCATTGTTTTGATCATACATGACCTCATTACTTAAATCACGCATCAATGCTTCAGCTTTTTTAAAATCGTGTGCGATGATGGCTTGGCTAAAGACATCCAACCGGTTCGCTTGATCGATTCTTTTACGTTCAAGTTCATACACCATATATAGCGGTTCTACATTCACACGGTCACACAGTTCAACAAACATCTTAAAGGGCATCTCAGATGTACCATACAAGTATCTTTTATATTGACGNAACGAAACAACCCCTTCGATGAAATTCACCATCGAAAGGTTTTTTTTNGCTCTAAAGTCATCGAGTAAAACGCACATTTCTCTTGAAATCATGTGTTGCACCTCCGAAAGTGTCACATGTGCACTCTCGCACCCCCTACAACAAACGTTATGATTCACGTGTCGAGGGAGAATATTAGTGAAAAAGAAAATCATTGCTATGGTATTACTCGGGTTTATCATGGTCGGTTCACTGGTTCAATTTATCAGTAAGCCTGTCCAAGCGGATCATCCAATCGTATTAGAATTCGATGAACCAGACCCAGGTAAAAAAATCGGCGGATAAGAACATTTCGAGGATGGAGTGAATCATATGGATTGGACAAAGTATCAAATCGAATTGACAGGTATGACCAAAACGGTTGAAAACATTACCAAGGACCCCTATATTATAGGATACATGGAAATCCTTAAAAATTCAATCCAAGACCACGAAGTGAATCTTGTACACCTAACATCTAAAAAGATGGTTGATTGGTACCAATCCCACCTAAATGACATATTAAGTGACCAATTTGTTTATGACAAAGAAAATCACAAGAAAACTTTCGCATTACTACTAGAACTCTTAAACGAGTCTAAAAGGTTAACAGCGAATTAAACATCGTAAGTAAGACCTCCCACGGTCTTATGAACTAGCCCCCACTGTTCCCCACATGTGGGGGTTTTGTTAGTATTTCTTTATTACCTATCATAGGTATGATAAAATATATGTGAGTAATTCAATACATTAAATTAAAGGAGATTTTTTATGTCACGTGAATCTAAGATTTTTTCTGTTCAGCAAAAACGAGAGGTACCAAAAAGAGTAAAGGAATACGAAGCATTTGGATGGGAACTTTTATCCATAAATAATCTTGATGTTTCCATGTCGAGAGAAACTCAAAATAAAGTATATCAACAACTAGTGAAGTTTGAGTATGAGTACGAAATATTGAGAGAAGAACAAGAAAATCTACCTTTTCCGAAGGATCCCTTTGCTTTTAGCTTTATTTTGTTTTTATTATTGACTGTGTTGGTTGTTGTTCCTGGTATTTTGTATCTTAGTCTATTCATTTTTTTCAGAGTAAAATATAAGAGAGATTATGAAGAATATGCTAGGCAGTATGACTTGCTTGATGAAAAAATTCGAAAGGTTTGCGATCAATCAAGAACGGTTTTCTTCTCAAGAAATGAATAACAATAAGGATCTATGAGATCCTTTTTTCGTATATAATGATACTAGAGGTAAGCGTGATGACCAAAACATTAATTCTAAAAATAACGACTATTCTTGGCTTAATTCCAGCATTGTTTGGAATGTTTTATGTTATACCCCTTTGGATATTGGGGGCATTAGATGAAATTGGGTCCATTCAATTTTATCTCATGTGGATTTTCATCAGCATGTATTTTATGATGATTCCTTATATGTATAGTCTGTATCTCACATTTAGATTGCTCATTCAAATAGAACATAAAGCATATTATTCGATGAAGAGTCAAACTTATTTGTCACACATTGGCGTATCTGGGTATATCATCGGTGCGATTTTATTTTTTGACCTACCATTTGTGTATGGGTATGCAGATCAGGTGGATGCGCCAGGGATGATTGTGGTATTTGGTTTATTAATGATTTTGGCGTTGTCGATTGGTGTATTTTCAAACCTGTTGAAAGAACTAAATGAGGAGAAATTATGATAACAAGAACAAAAAATTTAAAGAAAAGTACATTATTGCTTGTGTTTCAATGTACGGCATCGTACATGAAGAACGCATAAAGTACATACATCAGGTGCATTTTAGTGAACATATGGACTTATCGACTCTAAACTTAAAATACTTGAAAACAAATAGTGTAATGTATGAAAAAGGGTATTTTATCCATGAATCAATCCATCATTACAAACAAATGTATCACTTCATAAAACAAAGCCAAAATAAGCCGTTTTTTATGCCCACCTTTAAAGAATTATCACGATACGAGAACATCAATTACATAGAGTCGACACCAGAAATAGAGCGCTTCACACGAGAATTTATGAAAACTGTTAAGATGATTAGTCATGAAGAATTGATCTTGAAAGTGAACTTAATCCTATCCTATCACAACTTAAATTATGATATGAAAAGTATTATCGAAGTTCTGCATGATGCATTCTTAATAGAGGAAGATATTCGAATACTTTTGCCTTACTTGGTAGAGGCACTAAATAGTCAAAAACTATGGATAAATCATGGTCTTAGCGCTAACGATATAAAATCTAAAACTGTTACAACAAGTCCGATGCTAGACATTGAAAAAATGAATCCATTTGAAGTGACTGAACAACAAAAAACGCAATTCAAAGCAGAAATCAATAAACTTACGCTCCATTTACCTAAAGCAATTTTTGATTTTTCATTACCAGGTTTACATGATTTGATTGATTATACTTTGGAAAACTATCCCGAGCATATCATAGATATAGACCCAAAAATATATCTTGCAGGCATCACTGCCCATGTGTACTATATGCATAACAAGCAATTTAACTATAACCGCAGAGAAGCCATAATGAATGCATTACAATTGAAAGACCGTTATGATAAAATTAGCGCTATGATTCGTGAGTTTAATGGTATGCTTGCCTATTATAAGGAAGTAAACAGGGACAAAATACTTAATGATTTTTTTGAAAAGGTCCAATACAAACCCATCAAGACAGTCACTAAAGAAAATATTCGTTTGATCGGTATTCTACAAAAAAAAGCAGTCATCGATGATGTATTGAGAAAAAAGACTGAGAGAATTGTAGATGATTTCAGTGATGAGGGAGACCTTTATGTTCTCCTTGCCAACATGAATCTGATCTATCCATTATCGGTAAAAAATTTGTTCAGACTGATGTCGGTCTGTCCAGATAATCAAAGAGAAACGGTAATGAAACACATCATTTTTGCATTTGAAAAAGTTGATCCGAAATATTTCGTAAAACCCAACATGTTTAAACCAAATCATGAAAATTTTAAAATATATCTGCTGTCACTCAATAACCTTGGATTCATTTTGAAAAATAAAGGTCATTTCACGGAGGCATTAAAACTCTATGAAAAGATCCTATATTGTAACGAAGATGACAAGTTTAAAGCTAAAGAATCCATGCTAATATGTTTAATGTATACTCAACAGTATGACCGTTTTTTAAGTATTTTAGAAAGTTTGCCAGAGACAAGTGTTTTCAGATTGTTCATCGAGTTTTTTAATCAAATCTTAGATAAAGAACCGATCCAACAATCCTATGAGAAAATAATTCGTGAATACCCAACTTTACTTGAGGAATTGTTAACACATAAGCCAAACACAGAAAAACTTAAAACAATAGAAGAAAGAGAACTCTTACATGATTTTTACGCATTATTTTCTGCAAATAGAAAAGCCATTCAACAGGCAATCCAATCACTACAATCCAACAAGTTGATTAATTAAGGATGACATAGCGTCATCCTTTTTGTATAATGAAGGGGAGGTATTGATGATGAAATATATAAACGAATTAAACCTATTAAAAACACATGTACCAAGAATATATAAGGAGATTGACAGCAGTCTAAAAGAGGTCTCATTCAAATCCGGTGATGAGATTGTGACCACAACCGATTTATACATTGAATCAGAACTCATCCGTGCGATCAAACACGTTTTTCCTAATGATACATTCTTAAGTGAAGAGTTTCATAAGGATGGCCATTTGGTCAATCGAGCATGGCTTATTGACCCGATTGATGGGACATCCAACTACGCTGTGAACTTTGATGCTTATGTGGTTCAAATCGCTTTATATGATGAAGACGATTTGGCACTATCGTTCATTTATGTTCCAAGCAATGAAAAGATTTATTACGCCATCAAAGGTGAAGGTGCTTATTTAAACGATAAACGAATCCATGTGTTAGACAATAAAAAACCATCCAATATGATGATGTCCATGGTTGGTTATACGAATAAAAATAGCGACAAAACATATTATGAAAAACTATTGAAGTTTGCTTTAAAAAACCAAGTCAAACTCCGAATGCTCGGAAGCATTGGCTTAGAACTCGCCATTACATCCGAAGGCATATTCACCATGTTTTATACATCCGTTAAGAATCTTTGGGATTTAGGACCAGGGGTATTAATCTGTAAAGAAGCCGGTGCCATCTTATTCAATGAAACAGGTAAATCCTATCAATTAGGGGACACACATTTGTTTGTTGTCAAATCTGAAGAACACAAAGAAAACTTATTAAAAGCAATCCAACACTAACACGCCAATCTCGGCGTGTTTTATTTTTAAACTACTGGTTTATTGTTTCGATTAAAAAACCCTTCTATAATGAAACTGTAAAGACACATGCAGCCAACATTACTATTAAAATTATAGAGATCAAGGTTCAACCAACAACAGTCGTGTCTTGTCGTTTGAGGATACCAGTCATGGTGTCCTCAAACACCCCTTATACGGAGGTCTATATGGATGCTTTAACGTATTTCACAGATCAATTGAATATCACAGAAACCATGAATGGGGACAAAGCTTTCTATAGCTCAGGTTCACATTGTTTGGATTTGTATGCGTTGATTGGTGGGATGAGATACCATGTAGACCAACTATATGCTATGTTCTTGAAAGCCTACTACGAAGATCGTCATATTGCATTAAAAATTTTATTATATGCGAGAGACATCAAAGGTGGTTTGGGTGAAAGAAGGATTTTCCGTATCCTTCTCAATGGCTTGGGCAATTTCTACCCGGAAGAGGCCAGAAAACTACTACCAACCATTGAGAGGTATGGTCGATATGATGATTATTTCGCATTCATTGGAACCCCGGTTGAATCCGATGTTATGACGCATATCGAAAAACAACTAAAGGCAGATTTAGCCAATAAAGAAGCTGGCCAACCTATTTCATTATTGGCTAAATGGATGCCCTCCATTAATACAAGTAATTCAGAGACAAGAAGGCTCGCAAATGAGTTATGTGAGGCTTTGAAATTATCAAAAGCTGAATACCGAAAACAATTATCGTATCTGCGTGATGGTCTAATTGTGGAAAACAATTTGAGAACCAAAACCCCAGTTGAAGACTATCAAACCACACCAACGAAAGCTTTATTCAAATACAAGAAAGCATTCATTCGCAGCGATGCCGATCGATTCAATGCTTTTATCCAAAATAAAGCGCCTAAAAACATGAGTACCTTGTATCCTTATGAAATTGTAAGAGATGCCATTGAACAAGATGAAGTCGATGAAACCACCAAAGCTCTCTATCAAAAATTGTGGGACAACTACCCAAGAGCAGATTTAGATTCGCAAACCATAGTGGTTCGAGATGGGTCTGGTTCGATGTATGATGAAGGCGCGATTTACGTAGCCACATCACTTGCGATTCTCGCATCTGAGATGCTTACCGGACCATTTAAAAATAAATTTATCACTTTCAGTTCTAGACCGCAGCTGGTTACACTAGACAAAGGCGATATTTATGATAAAATAATGACAGCCATGCATTATGGAGACTGTTCAAATACCAACATTAAGAAGGTATTTCAATTGATTTTGGATATGGCTAAGCAAAAAGATGTGAAAAGAGAAGATATGCCAAAGCGAATCTTAATCATCTCCGATATGGAGTTTGATGGCGATGTTCATGGTATGTCATCCTATGAGTTCTTTAAAACTGAATATGCTAAAAGTGGATACGAGTTGCCCGTTGTCGTATTCTGGAATGTTTGCGCAAGACATGTTCAACTACCTGCCTTAGAACAAGACCACGTGATTTTAGTCAGTGGTGCATCACCGCACGTATTTGATAGTATTGCAAAAAATAAATCGATCGATCCTTATGCATTTATGTTGGAAACACTGAAGAAGTATGAGGTGATTGATCAACTAATTTAAAAAGGAAAGGTGAACACAATTGTCAAAAACATTCCCTAGTATCAACATGAAGGCAACCGGCAAAAACATTGAATCGCTACGCAAACAAAAGAACCTATCGGTCAAAGAAATCCAAGAGGTATTCGGTTTTGAGTCCCCACAAGCCATCTATAAATGGCAATGGGGAGATTCACTACCGTCGATTGACAATTTGGTTGTGTTAGCGACCGTATTTGAAGTATCCATTATGAACATCCTAGTCATCGATTAGGATGTTTTATTTTTATCACCCAAACCATAGATAAAAGGATTACAATATAAATAGATAGACTATTCAATGGGAGGTTTCGCATGGAAAGACCTTATATGACTTGGGCAGAAGCCACATCTTTTATGATGGCTGCATTTATGAAAGTAGGTGTCCCTAAGAAAGACGCTGAAATCTGTGTTGATGTATTATTAGAAAGCGACAGAAGAGGGATTGAATCCCATGGTATCAACCGTTTTAAACCGTTTTATATTGATAGAATCCTTAAAAAGATTCAAGAACCTAAAACCAAAATTGAAATATTAAAAGATACACCTACCACGGCTGTCATTGATGGCCACAATGGGATGGGTATGGTGATTGGATACCAAGCGATGAACATGGCCATCACCAAAGCGAAGCAATTAGGCCTAGGCATGGTTGTGGTCAGAAACAGTACCCACTTTGGTATTGCAGGTTACTACGCCACCATGGCAACGAAACATGGGTTAATTGGTATGACAGGCACGAATGCCAGACCAGCCATCGCACCTACCTTTGGTGTAGAGAATATGCTCGGGACCAACCCGCTCACATTCGCTGTACCAACCGATGAAGAATTTCCATTCATTTTGGATGCTGCCACATCGATTACACAACGTGGTCGAATCGAATATTATGCCAGAAATCAACAACCAACCCCAGAAGGTTTGGTCATTGGACACGATGGTAAACCCCAAACCGATAGTAAACAAATATTAAACGATTTAGTCAGTGGAAAAGCAGCCCTTTCACCACTAGGTGGTATTGGGGAAGAACTCGCGGGGTATAAAGGGTATGGATACGCGACTTTGGTAGAGATTTTTTCAAGTGCTTTACAAGCGGGTTCGTTCCTACACATGCTTTCTGGTGTCGCCGAAGATGGCACAGCGAAGCCAATTCCTGTGGGTCACTTCTTTCTCGCAATAAACCCAGATTTCTTCATGGGTTTAGAAAACTTCANACACACCACAGGNGAAATTTTAAGACAACTNAGAGCNTCCAAAAAGGCCCCGAACCATGATCGAATCTACACCGCTGGGGAAAAAGAGTACCTCACCTGGTTAGAACGTAAAGATTTGGGGGTACCGATTGGTGAAGACCTCCAAAATGAGTTCAAACAAGTCAGAAATATGCTCGATTTNGATTTCACATTCTCATTTGAAAAGGCGTAGTTTTTCACATAGGTTTGGATATCAAAATATGGTATGATATTCATACAAGAGAGGTAATAATATATGCGTATTTTAGTCTCTGGTGGTTTAGGATTTATTGGGTCCCATACCGTCGTTGAATTATTGAACCACCAACATGAAGTCGTCATCATCGATAATCTATACAACAGTCAAATCAGTACATTACACAAAATTGAACGCATCGCTGGTAAGAGACCAGCCTTTTATGAAATGGACGCGACCAGTTTTGAAGCGTTAGAAGATGTCTTCCAACGCTATGATTTTGATGGAATCATTCACTTCGCTGGATATAAAGCTGTCGGTGAATCGGTCAGAAAACCACTTGAGTATTATTATAATAATTTGGTGTCTACAATCAATCTAGCGAAACTAGCCATCATCAACAAAGTCCCTAAATTTATTTTCAGTTCATCGGCCACGGTGTATGGCGATGGTGTATCTCCATTCAATGAAAAGATGAAATTGTTAGATCGAACAAATCCTTACGGTGAAACCAAAGCGATGAGTGAACGCATCTTAATCGATACCGTCAAAGCGAACTTGGGATTCAATGTGGTCTTACTGAGATACTTTAACCCAATTGGTGCACACCCTTCAGGATTGATCGGTGAAGTACCAAACGGAATCCCAAATAACCTCATGCCTTATGTCACACAGGTTGCTAAAGGGTTAAGAGAAAAACTCAATGTCTTTGGCAATGATTACGATACCATCGATGGTACAGGCGTGAGAGATTACATCCATGTGGTAGACTTAGCTCAAGGCCATGTCGCTGCGTTAGAGGCGAACATTGAAGGGGTAGAAGCGATTAACTTAGGTACAGGCAAAGGCACTTCAGTTTTAGAAATCATTCAGGCATTTGAAAAGGCCAACGGTATCAAAATACCTTATGAAGTGGTAGCTAGACGTGCCGGTGATATCGCTACATCCTACGCGGATACCACCAAAGCGAAAAACCTATTAAAATGGGAAGCAAAACTCAACATCACAGATATGGTGAGAGACGCTTGGAATTTTGAAAAAAACTTAAAGTAGTTAGATGGTTAGATGTCTTTCGGTCATTTCGAAAGGCATCTATTTTTTTATTTAGTTAAATTACAGACATTTTCTTAAGGTAATTTTGATATACTAAAAGTAAAGTGTGGGTGATCATAATGAAATTTGGAGACATGAAAGATTTAATTGAGTTATCTGTGATTATTATTGCAGGATTGTTTTCTGTTTTCGGCATTCAAACGACGAGTATCGCTGTTCAGCAATTCATAATTTTAGTTTTTGGTATAGTTGCACTTACTTATGGAAGTTTTAAAGCATATAGATATTTTAGAGACACTCATCGTGAAGTGCGTTCTATGAGCAATATTAATGTGATAAAAAAGTCTAGATTACATTGTAATAGTTTATATAAATTTGCTCAAGTTAGTCGAAAGAAACTTGAAAAAAATAAGGATATGAACTACATAAAACAAACACGTCAAGAAGAGGACAAGATATTAGACATTATTAAGGGAAAGAATGACTCAAAAGATATCCAAAAGCTACAAAAAAGGATAGAAAATTTACGAAATAATTATTCTGATAGAAACACAATTACTTTGATTAAGTCATCGGACAATAATCATGATTATTCGATATCTAAATTAATTAGTGACACATTTTGTAATCTTGAAAGAGTTCTTCTAAATGCCGAACAGTATAATTTAAGAATCAAGTTTGGAAAGTATATATTGGATTTTTCGGATAGTGAATTAAATCGACAACGCGCTAGTATTGATTTTTTAGGCTGGACATATTTGATGATGGGTGAAATTAAAAAAGGTGAAAAAGCCATAGAATTGGGAATAAAGCGTGCCGAATACACCATAGCAACATCAATTGATAAAAACACAATCAAGGAGTCAAACTATTATATAGCAAGGGCGTATCGTCATTTAGGATCTGCTCGTTATACGTACGAGAATTATCCAGATAAAGCTATAGAATACTTAAAAAAAGGAGAAACCCAATTTAACAAGTTAAACCGAAATGATTATCCTTTGGATAAGCAAGTTAAGCTTGATGAGATGATTGTAGGTATTCAATATGGTCTAGCAATAGCCTACTTTTATAAATTCAAAAACAAGTTAACCAAACAAAACCAAACTGATGAAGACTACAAATTGTATGAGAAAGCTTATTATGATTTGAATGATTTAGTTACTATTTCAGCATCTTTCGCAAACAAACATAGGTTTGTTAAGGTGCAAATATTAAGATCAAAGTATCTCGAACTATACCTTGATAATAAGACCTACTTTGAACCACATGTCAGTGAAATATTTAATAATGATTCAAAACAAGTATTATTTGAGATTACAAGCACATTAAACTCTGTAGATTCCGTTTTTATAAACAATGTATTCACCGATGAAGCTGTTGAGCTATATTTGGAAGAGAGTGTCAAAGTACTCAAGTACAAACTAATCAATCAATTGCAAGGAGAGTTCATATGAAAAAGGTAATTATTACAGGATGTGCTGATGGTATTGGATTTGAAACTGCAAAGCTTTTTCTTAAAAGGAGATATGCAGTTTTTGGCTTTGATACAAAACCCATTAAAGAGGAAATAGATATTAACTTTCAAGTCGTTAATATTAATGATATGACTGCACTGAAGCAGTATATAGAACAGCTTCCAAATTTTGATGTGGTAATTAACAATGCAGCTATCCAATTCGAGAAACCATTCATTGAGCAGACATTCGAGGATATTGATTTAGTCATAAATACAAATCTGGCTTCAGTAATCAAGTTTACTCAGCTGATGATTAAAAAGCTCAAAACAGGGTCTCTAATTATTAATTTAGGGTCTGTTCATGCCACTCATCCGAGATTAAACAAATTGCCTTATGATGTTTCAAAAGCGGGGCTTGATATGTTTACCAAAAGTCTAGCTCTTGAAATTGCTCCAAATATTCGTGTTATTGGCCTTAATATTGGAGCAACAAAAACCCCTATGAATCAAGTTTTTGAAGATAAAAAAGTTATTGAATCGGCATTAAAGAAGATTCCGTTAAATCATATTTTCACATCTAATGAGATTGCAAAAGTGATTTATCGCTTGACACAACCCGCATTCAAATTTATGACAGGATCTATCGTAGTTTTTGATGGCGGTAGGAGTTTGGTATGAAGAATGGGATTTATTATCTGACGGCTGTATGGACATCCTTCATCTTTATTCAATCTTTGTTACCGGGTGATGTATCATCAAATCAAAGTGGTTTTATCGTGGATATACTTTATCCATTCGTTCAACGACTTGGAATCCACATCGGTGTCGATACATTCAGTTTTTGGATACGAAAGCTAGCTCACTTTACAGAATATTTCATTTTGGGTGTTTTGTTGTTTATGACCTACCAACATAGATTTCAAACAAAAATGCTTTTAGTGATTATTTTTTTACAAGGACTAATTACAGCGAGTATCGATGAAACCATTCAGTTATTCACCCCTAATCGAAGTGGTGAAATCCGGGACGTTTTGATTGATGTTTCTGGCGTTATGATGGCTACAATAGTCTTACTGATAATTACGTTCTCATATAAAAGAAACGCCAAAATCATATCAAGCTGATATTTTGGCTTTTTATATATGTTTACGTTTGATATTTGTATAAGACTTGAATATCTCAATCATCTCTTCAAAAGAGCCTTCAATATATTCACCAGAAGCCACGAAAAAAAGTGACGATCCAGACAAAATGACCAAGCTTTTATCACAGTAGATGACTTTATTGACCACAGAAAGCGCACGGCGGTGAATGCTTTCACCCATTGGATAAGCATAGCTAATCTCGAATTGATTAGAGTCCATTGAAAATGTATTTTTAGTGATGATCGAAAAATATTGACGATGTGCATTACGATAGTTCATTGATACGCGCCATAAATGATACATGTAATATAAAACGCCAGCGAATGCTAGAGTTTGAATACACTGACTACTTTTATCCTTGGTTAATAGGGCTAATAGTATCATCAGCACGAGATATAAGACCTGTTTGAGAATTGGAAAAAAGAATAAGTACCTTAGCAGTTTTTTAATGGTTGATTTTTCCGGCAAGTAGTTTATTTTGACCATAATGTTTCACTCCTTTATACTAATTATAATCGTACATACTCAATTTTTGATGTATTATTTACGATAATTTTCAATATGTCATTTTATTTAGTATAATTGAATTATCTCGGTAGGTGATATGTATGACAATCAAAGAAAGACAAGAGATCATTAAAAAACAACTATTAGGTTTGACCATTACCCCACAAGAACTGATGGGGTTTTTAATCTTAAGTGAAACGCAACTCAGATTATATGCTTCAGGCAAACCTTTTTTCGAAGATGAACGGTATTTGGATTTCATCGAGTTTATCGGTATCAACAAATATACCATTGGGTATATCGATCCTAAAACAGAACGACCACTCAACACGCCCATCAGTTTATTGTTTCCACCCAAGCCCATCAAGAATCAGCCAATGCGGGCACTTAGACATGTCCTAGCCAATCTATTTACAAGACCTAATAAATACTATCGAACAGAATTACTTAAAAAACATTTATTTGAAAAAAACTTTGGGTATACCGAACCATTTATCTATAAACAAGTACTGATTTGGATTCTCATTGTTTTAGGCTTAAGCTATGTACTGGCTGACTTAACCGTGATGCAAACGGTGATGTTGGGTCTATCCATACCATTACCCCTACTCTTATTGGTATATGAATTTGATAAACATGATCAATTAAATTTAAAAGATGTTCTGTACTTGTTTGTCATTGGTGGGATAGTTTCGATGGGGATAACCTATGTGATTCGTTCACTCACAGGTTATCCAGATGACCTTTTTGGTGATATTATGACTGGGTTAGTGGAAGAAACCGCAAAACTCATCACTGCAATCATATTCATCCGTAAACTCAAGTTTAGAAACGTCTATACTGCTTTTGTATTGGGCTTCGCCATTGGTGCTGGGTTTGATGCTTTTGAGACCATGGAGTATGGTTTAAATGCCATCCTCGCTTCAGGTAGCTACTTTGAAGGGACCCTTACTTTGGTCGTAAGAAGTTTATTGTCATTCGGTATTGGACACCACTATTGGACAGCCATCATTTTCGCAACCCTTGTGGGTCTATCCAAGACTTTACATGTCGATTTCCATAAATTATATCACCCAACATTCATTTTGGTCTATGGGTTCATCGTGATGTTTCACGCGATGTTCAATTATTCCAATTTCATCATTCAAATCGGTATGGCCCTCTTTGGCGTCATCGTATTCCCTTATGTAGGCTATCAATTATACCTCAAACGTTTCACTGAAAAAGTGGTTGAAACAGAAACCGTTTCAACCCAAGAAAACATCACCTATGTGAGTTAATAAAAGAATTTATTGGTCAATCACACAACTTTACATATTGTTAATTTTGCTTGAAAAATATTTATATAATGTTATACTCTTCAATGTAAAACTAATTCAAATAATTAAGTGAGGTGAAAGGATTGAAACTGAATCGAAAGGTTTTCTATCTCATCGGTGTTGGTATACTTATTCTAAGTTTAATGTTAGTAGAATTTATATGGATGGATTGGTCATTATTCTTGTATGCTTTGATCGCTGTTTCGTTAGCGGCATTCATCGCCTTTATGGCTGTATACATTCAAAAGACCAGCAAACCACACTGTAAAAAATGTGGACACAGACTCAAACTTCAAAACAAACTGTTAATCAATCAAGAAGAAGAAATTCGCTACGGCCAATTTGTCTTCATATACAAATATCAATACGATTTTGAATGTCCTCATTGTAATGAAGTCGTTCACATCAATAAAACCGTTAAAAAATAAGGCCAAAGGGTATGCAACCCTCTGGCCTTTACTTTATTATGCGCTACGACTTTGATTTTCAGCATATACCATTGAAAATAGTAAACCCAACCCAAACAAAACGATTAAATCATACATCGTATCTTCAAGGACGTGAACGACTGCGGCACCACCCGCGAGGAAATCCGTGACGAACTCTTCAATTTCGACTTTACCAATGCGTTCTTTTTGTTGGTCCAAATTCAAACGAGATATATAAAAGGTTTGACCCTCTTGATCCAGTATGAAATCATTGACTATTTTCTTCTTAAAACGATATTTCTTACCCCAATGGGACATTGAAAACTTCATGATCAAATCTTCACGATACAANAACTCTACNGTACTAAATAAAGTTTTTATTTTGTAGTCGCCATTATGTATGAGAAAGAATCTACCTGACTTTTTAATATCAAAGTTCTTGCCTTCAAAAGTGGATATAAATTGGAAGTTGGTATAAGGAAATAACCCTTTTGAAAATGCATTCGTAATCACGACTTTTTCATAAGGCGTCGTGTTGGTAAAAGAATTGTTAATGATTCCAATGTCTAAAGATTGATATATTTGCATGAGGGCAGGGTTACTGAATAATTTTTCAATCCGTCTCTGACGATTTTTAACATAACGGTATTCCTTGATGAGAATACCAACGTCATGGATGGTTTGACCATTTGGCAACAATTCATACACCAATTTTTTTACAATTTCCGGATAGTATCGATCAGGATAGGGGTAATCAATTGATGATAGAAATGACTTCAATTTTTTCATAAAACGTTGTGTAATAAACATACGATATCACCTAAGATATATCATAGCACATAATCAAAATAACATTTTCTAATTTTTGTTAAAGAATACTTGATTACCTAATAATATTTGATAAAATATAAGCAGTAGGTTACAGAAGGAGAGGAAATGGATTATCTAAATATTGAATCAAAGATTGAATTAAGCATTATTAAACTAGAGTCTCTATTAGGAAGAAGTATTAAAGCAAAATTGAAACCATTGTTTGTCAGAGTTATTTTGGCAGATAATACGGTAAAACAATCCAATTGTAGCAAACTAAACGAAGCATATCATCTCGATAAAAAAGAGTCTCTAGAAACGTATGGAGATGCTGTACTTGGTTTATTCGTTTGCGAGAAATTTTTAGGTGAGGGCTACAGTAAACAACAAGTCACGGATAAGAAAATTGAACTTGCTAGTAACCAACGACTAAACCCAATTGGCAGACAATTATTGGAAACCATATTGATTGATATCAACCCAAGTCCATTGGATGAAATTAGTTATGCAAAAGCACTAGAACGTTTGATTGGTGCGATTCATAAAGCCTATGGTACAAGATTTACCAGAAAATTTTTAATAGCACACAATATAATATAAAAAAACAACACCACTCAGCCGTAACCTACCATTTGCTGAGTGGTGTTTTATTAAGCTTGTTGTCGTTTAAACAAAAATGGTACATAGATCAATTGGAATAATAGTGCAATCGATACCATGAATCCAATGACCCAAAAATCACCTAAAAATCCGTATAAAGGCGCAACCTCATGAGGAATTTCTCTTAAGAATAGATGATTGCTACCAAGTAAGAAATTAAGCGGATAAATGACGATGGCGTAGATGAGCAAAATCAAGCTCGACTTCAATAAATCCTTGTAAGTGAATTTGAATTTAGCCACCAACAATAAATAGATATTTCCAAGTAAGAACAAGCCATGGTTGCCAAAGTAGTGAATAAATCTGAAATGCGGGAAATTATACCCCAAATCAGCGATGATTAACGATAATAAAGCCCCTGAAATGGCCCATGGGAAAATGATTTTGAATGTCTTTTCTTTCTTAGTCCACAAGGTATATGCAGTCACATACATGCTGATGGCACACACACCCAGTGGCAATAAAGAAGTTTGAAATCCACCTCGAGATAAACTCCATGTATAAAAAGTCCACTCCAAAACAATCATAATAATAGCAACGCTACGTCGGATGTATAAATCGGTTTTATCAGAGATTTTATTTTTGAACAAAACAATACATACGATACTGATGACAATCCAAAGAATCGCCAAAAGATGAGACAAACCAAACCAAGTAAACCCTTGAAATGCTTCATTGAACATCACAGTCACCTACTTTATTAGTGTTTATACGATTGTGTCTTTTCAGGGTATAGAAACGCCCCGATGGTCGATATCGCTGTGGCAGCTTCACCTAGACCTGTGGAAATCATTTTCTTTTTACCCAAATACGTGACGCTGTTACCCACAGCGAAAATACCTTTACGGGTCGTTTCCATCGTGGAAGCGACTTTGATTAATCCTTTATCGTCGAGCTCAAAGCCCCATTCGGATAGGTTGTGTTTAGAAGGGCTTGAACCGTAAAAAACAAACAGTGCATCGCATTTGATATCCATGATGGATTGGTCTTCCGCGTTTTCTATCGTCAAATAGTCAACACGATCATACCCGATGAAGGCTTTAGGCACATAAGGGGTTAAGACTTGACCGATGTGTTTGATTTTATCGACACTGTATTCATGGGCTCTAAAATCATTTCTACGATGAATTAATGTGACTTTTTTCGCAACTTCAGCCAGTGTCAAACTCCAGTCAACAGCAGAGTCACCACCGCCTAGGACAATGAGTTCTTGACCTTTAAAGTCATGTACATCTTTCACATTATAATAAATATTGGATTTAGAATCAGTCCCAGGGACATCGAGTAATCTGGGTTCAAAAGTACCCCCACCATTGGCAAGCAAGATGGTTTTCGTTTCAAATGTGCCCTGATTGGTTTCTAATACATAGTGATCATCCATATAATCGATCGAGATGGCTTTGGTGTTTAATCTTAGCGGGACATCCTCTTCATATTCACTGTACTGATCATATAGTGTAGCAATCAAGTCACCGGCATTGATTTTTCGGTATCCAGGCATATCATAAACCATTTTTTGTTTATATAGATTGAGTGTTCCCCCATATTCGAAAGAAGACTCCAACAGACAAGCTTTGAGTTTGTGCATCCCAGCTAAGGTTGCGGCATATAAACCCGCTGGACCAGCCCCTATAATAATCGTATCATACATAAAAATAACCTCACATATATCAAAGTATAGCACTATTCACCAAAGATTAAAATAACTAAATGCATTGAATATCAAAGTATTTTGTTGTAAGATGAATATACCATCAATATATGGCGAAATTTTTGACCTTATTTATATATTTTTTCATCTGCAAAATGGTGATAACGTTATCATAACAAAGCCATTTTGTGAAAAACGTTTTCATTATAGAATCGAATGCATTTCAGTTGAATAATCGATATAATGGGCTTGTCGATTACCGATTACAACAATGAAATAATATATAGGAGGATTCTCTCATGAAAAAATGGGAAGGTTTTAAACTCGGCAACTGGGCAAACTCAGTCAATGTCAGAGACTTTATCGTAGAAAACTACGAGGAATACTTAGGGGATGAGTCATTTTTAGTAGGACCTACAGACGCATCCACTCAACTGAACAACATGTTCATCGATTTACTCAGACAAGAAAAAGAAAATGGTGGTGTCTTAGAATGTGACACTGAAGTTGTTACATCCATCACATCTCACGGTCCGGGATACATCGATCAAAAATTGGAAAAAATCGTTGGTTTACAAACCGATAAACCACTCAAACGTGCATTTTTCCCGTATGGTGGGATTCAAGTCGCTGTTAAAGCAGCAGAATCTTATGGTTACCATGTCAACCCTGAACTCGTGCACATTTTTAATGAATATCGTAAGACCCATAACCAAGGCGTTTTCGACGTTTATAACGACGAAATCAGAGCGGTGCGTTCTTCGGGTGTCGTTACCGGTTTACCAGATGCTTATGGCAGAGGTAGAATCATCGGCGATTACAGAAGAGTCGCTTTATATGGGGTAGACTTCTTAATCGAAGAAAAACAAAAAGAAAAAAATACGTGGGTTTATCCAATGACCGAACAAACCATCCGTGCCATTGAAGAAACCACTGAACAAATCAATGCGTTACATCGCCTTAAAAAGTTGGGTGAAATTTACGGATTCGACTTATCTCGTCCAGCAGAAACCGCTCAAGAAGCGATCCAATGGTTATACTTTGCTTACCTAGGTGCAGTCAAAGAACAAAACGGCGCTGCGATGTCTTTAGGTAGAACAGCAACCTTCTTAGATGTTTATATTGAAAGAGATATCAAAAACGGTTTAATCACAGAAGTTGAAGCACAAGAATTGGTTGACCACTTCATTCTTAAACTACGCATGGTGCGTTTCGCCAGAACCCCAGAATACAATGAATTATTCACTGGTGACCCAACCTGGGTTACTGAAGTACTCGCTGGTATGTGCGATGATGGTAGAAGTTTCGTCACCAAAACCACATTCAGATACTTACAAACTTTATACAACCTAGGCACATCGGCTGAACCGAACTTAACGGTTTTATGGTCGGATAGACTCCCTGAAAACTTTAAAAAATTCGCAGCGAAAGTATCGATTGATACCTCATCGATTCAATATGAAAACGATGAAATCATGCGTCCAGAACACACCGATGATTACGCCATTGCGTGCTGTGTATCCCCAATGGCAATTGGTAAAGAAATGCAATTCTTTGGTGCGAGAGCAAACGTTGCGAAAGCATTGTTATACGCTTTAAATGGTGGTAAAGATGAAATCACCGGCAAACAAGTCGCCCCTAAAGGACCTGTTTATCAAGGCGAATACTTAGAATACGATAAAGTCAAAGTGATGTATGAAGATACTTTAGACTGGTTAGCTCAAGTCTATGTCAATACCCTAAACATCATCCATTACATGCACGACAAATATGCTTATGAATCGTTTGAAATGGCATTACACGACAGAGATGTTGTGCGCAATTTCGCGACCGGTATGGCTGGATTATCTGTGGTTGCTGACTCGCTATCCGCGATTAAATACGCTAAAGTCAAACCGATTTATGATGAAAACACAGGACTCATTGTCGACTTTGAAATCGATGGTGACTTCCCAATGTATGGCAATAACGACGACAGAGTCGATGACATCGCTGTAGAACTTGTCAACAGTTTCATGGCGAAGATTAGAAAGCACCCAACCTATCGAAACAGTGTGGCAACCATGTCTGTATTAACCATCACTTCCAACGTCGTGTATGGTAAAAAGACCGGGAACACACCAGATGGTAGAAGAAAAGGCACACCGTTTGCACCAGGGGCGAACCCAATGCACGGTAGAGACAAATCAGGCGCATTAAAATCCTTAATGAGTGTGGCGAAGATTCCTTGTGAATCTTGTGCGGATGGTATTTCGAATACCTTCACCATCGTCCCTCAAGCCCTCGGTAAAGAAGAATCCTATGACTTTGAAAACGTCATGAGAGCCGATATCAAGAGTGAAAACTTGGTATCCATCTTGGATGGTTACTTCTTGTCTGGCGGTTACCATTTAAATGTCAACGTCTTACTCAGAGAAAAGCTCATTGAAGCGATGAACAACCCAGCATTATACCCTAACTTAACGATTAGAGTATCGGGCTACGCTGTCAACTTCAGCTTGCTCACGAAGGAACAAAAATTGGATGTTATCGCAAGAACGTTCCATGAATCCATGTAGTTTAAACGTTCACTCGATTGAAACCATGGGCGCATTTGATGGCCCAGGCATCCGTTACGTTTTATTCCTTCAAGGTTGCCCGTTTAAATGTCAATTTTGTCACAACAGAGACACTTGGGATACCCACATCAATAAGATCAAAACGCCTGAAGAAATACTCGCCGATTTCAATCGATACAAATCGTTTTATAAGCATGGTGGCATCACCGTTTCTGGCGGTGAACCCCTCTTACAAATCGACGCGCTGATTGAACTATTTAAACTATTTAAATCACACAATATCCACACCGCCATCGATACTGCGGGTGGGACATTCAACCCAAACAATACCGCTAAGATGGATGAATTGATGCGGTATACCGATTTAATCTTACTCGATATCAAGCATATGGATGACGCTTCGCACCAAACCTTGGTGGGTGCGTCGAATAAAAACATTCTAGCGTTTGCGAGATACTTGGATTCGATCGATAAAACCGTTTATATCAGACATGTCCTCATGCCTGGTATTACAGGGACATCCACCCAGCTCAACGCGTTAAGAAACTTTTTAGATACCTTACATAACGTTAAACAAATCGATATCTTACCATACCATACCAAAGGGATTTCTAAATGGAAGACCTTGGGTTTTGAGTATGAACTGAAAGATTTGAAAGAACCGACCAAAGAAGAGATCTATGAAGCCCACGATATCTTGAAAACCGCGTATATTTATAAAAAATAACACACAAAAAGCACGATTTCTGATGAAGAATTCGTGCTTTTTTCTTTCATTTAAAGGTGACTATTCTACCCATTGAGTATTCAAATAATCCGCAAGTTCAGGTCGATCATAGGTATTGATGAAGATAGCTTCTTCAACTTCTAATACGATCAAAGATAAATCGTGTGTCGGATTCAACTTTTTAAAAGTAATCGAAATGAGGGCTTGTTCACTGCTCAATCTCGATTGTACATTCATATAATTAAAGGATATATTACCATCTGTTTCGTGATGTATGCCATCCAGATGGTATATAATTTCTTCGATTTGATATTGATTGATATCATATAACAATGACAAATCAAGACCATTCAGTGATATATCCCCAGATAAAACAACATCCATTTGAAGTTCATCCCTGTCTTCGTTTAAAACTTTTAAGATCAATCCATTTTTTAACGTTTGATACACAGGATATAGCGTTGTTGTTTCAACAATTGGACCATAAAACAAGGCACTATGCGCTAAAGATTGAGACCACCCAAGGTGTTCTAAACCGAGTTTATGGTGAATGGGTAGGGACTCAATCCCTTCGCCATAATAACCAAAACCGTGTTTTGTCAATGATTCATGATACACATAATGGATGACATAAACTTGTTGCTGGAAATTCGATAACGTGAACCACTTTTGAATGAATGAAGTAAGGTCACCGGTATGTCGATTTTTCTTGATATAAATATCGTAAAAATAGTTTGATTCATCATGAATGAAGAGACTCACAGGTAATACCATCTTTGGATTCAATTTGGTGCCTACATAAATGTTTTCAGCATCCACTTCAAAGGTTTCGCCAGTAACGTCGATCAAGTATTGCCATTCGATATCAGATGCATAACGATAGTAAAATGTTTGATTGTGATAGAACAAATCGACGTTCTTTGTGATGGGTAAAGTAGCCACTTGATAATCCATAATCCAATTTGTATAAGTGGATAATGATGAATTTTTGGATTTCATGTAATCATAAAATGGCTTTAATGTGCTGACCAGTGTATCAGAAAATAATTCAAACGTGTAGTTTAAGGTCTGCTTATTGTATTGGATTTGTATGGTATGTGAACCGGATGAAGTGAACTTGGTACGATCGGTTTCACTCAACATATTGGATGTAACATCAATCTCTTCAATAACCCCATTTTTCCGTGTGATCTTGATGGATAAATCATCCATTGAGAACAACCCCACAATCATTTGATTTTGTTCACTGTGGTTGATGATTTCATAGTTCACGATGGGCGATTTCGACTGACAACCAGTCATGACAACAACTGAAAATATTAGGATCAATGAAGTAACGAGTCTAATTACAGTGTTTTTATTCATCATTTAACCCCCCCCTAAAACCAGAACCAGCCGACATAGTAGTCGCCTACTTTGATGACCACATAAGCATCCATCTGAAAATTATTGAACTGAGTGCCATAGACATACGCTGTAACTCCGGTCGGTAATTTGGATTCAGCCCAAATCTCATCCCAAGAATTAAAAGTACCATAGTTAGCAGTGATGTATGGGATGGCGTTGATTTCATCTAAAGTTAGTGGTGCTTCGGATGCATATTTCAAAATATAATCATTATTATGAAAAACAATTGCTTCCCTAGCTGTTTTCACGAGTGTGTGGATTCGAAAAAGTTCGTAACCAGCATTGGTTTTTTTCAAAATATATAACAAGTCATGACCAGCTGTGGTCTTAACAACATAACTCTCGATTGAATTTACATTGAGTTTAGAAGCAAGGAGTCTTAAATCACCCACCATCAAAGCAGCGATACCCATCGAATCCAAAGACAACGTATCTATACCGTCATTAGATATATTAAGTTTAGCGGTGATGAGGCTCAGTGGTGTATTCCAGATTTTTTGTTCCATCCCGTCTTTCACATATACTTTACCATTCAAGGCAGAAACAAGGGCGTTATAGCTCCAAATCTCATAAACCATTTGACCCGAAGCATTACGATAGGCTATTGGAATATTGGCAGAGGTTGTATCAATACCAAAATCCATCGTAAAATTCGAACGATTGTCATCGGTGTAGTAAGACAATAGACCTTGAGTATTTGGTACAGAACCAGAAATACCTGCAATACCTAAATCGGTATTCGCTTTTTGCATAAAATTATAATAACTGCTTGGAAAAGCGACATCCAATAAATTGATTTGGATTTTTACATAGTTGGTAGGATCAATCAACCTAGATTCGTATTGTAATTTGATTTGTTGAGCCATGGTTTGTAAAGCTTGATTACCGCTCGATGAATAGGTCAAATCCAAAGAAATCACTGTATAATTCGATGCAGTACCGGGCTCATAATACCCCTCAGCAATCGCTTGTTTCACCGCTTGTTCAAAGAGTGATATGGCTTTGTCTGGAACGAATCCATGGTTATTTTGACCATATTTAGCTAAGATAGCAGCCCCAGCTGGGAGTGATCTAATCGAAACACCGTGAATCACATCGATGAAGTAATTATTAGTAAATATGGTATAAGCAGGGACATAAATTTTCGCTTGATTGACAGCGGCTTCATAACGGTCAAAACCATAATACAACGCCTGTCTCATCTCTTTATACATCAAAATCGGTTCAGGGACAAAGTTTGGATTAATTGGAACATCTGGATGAGATTCGATGTAGGCATCTCTTCGTTCTACTGTACCAAATCCATTGATCACCAATCGATAAGTTGTTGAGGTTGGTATGGTTTTGATGCGACTATCTAAAGCATACTCAAGGGTACGGTTTGTTGGTAGGTTAACCACATCGAGTTTTCCATCCAAAAATGCTTGGAAAATAAGGTCGGTACCTGTCATAAACTGATAATGTAATCCTGTGTAGTGATACATTTCTTTTAGTGGATGATTCAAATTCTTTTTAAAAGTGAGTTGTTCACCTAATGTCCAACTATCCAAATAGTAAACGCCAGAAGACGGTGTGGATTCAGGCGAGGTTGCGTATACTTCAGGGGTTAGTTTTTGAAGCAGTTGTTGGTTCAAAGGGGATAGTGATGGTGAAGAAAATTGATATTTAACATCAAATGCTGTTTTATCTGTGGTGTACTCAATTTCTAAGGTGTTTGAACTGCCAGAAGAAAGTCTTAAACCGACCTCATGGATACCGATAGATCCAGCTAAAAATTCTGAGGCTCCTTTGATCTGGTTACTAACAAAATCACCACCGCCGGTACGAGCTCTAAACCATTGTTGTTGTAAAGCATAACGGTATGACCATAAGAAGTCTTCTGCATTTAAGACCTCATGACCACTTGGCAGACCGGATAAATTCGTATTTGGATGATATTTCCAAGTCAAATTGTTTTTAACTGGGATTTGCCAAACTTTAGCATAGGTTTGACCATTGATAACGGTTGGATTGATAGGAATAGGATCCGATTCAGCCAATGAAGGTTGAAGTTTGAACCCAGTCTTGGTGTCATCAAAGAATCTATCGTACAATGTGCCATTGAATTGTTTTATGAATTCATCGTTATATGAGTTATCGTTCTTCCATGGATTCAGTAAATCTGGGTCTTGATTGTAAACAGACCTAAATGTGAATTCGTTTGCGTTTCCATAAGTGTTTCCGGACATAATGACATTCGAATCATCAGCATTGAGTTTCGAAAAGGGTACGCCAAAGCCTAAAACACCGTTGTATGATGGACTGAATAATTCAACCCTACTCGAAAACATCATACGTGTCGCACCTGTGAATAAAGGTACCCCTGCGTAGACATTTTCCAATAGGTAGTTTTCCGCTGCTGCATAGATCTTCGCAATCTCGGTATAGTTTAAATCAGAGAAGTCATATAACCCATTTGCTTTTTGAAAAAATGACATCGGCACATCCATAGTAATGTCTGGACCAATGACATCCATTTTACCAACGATATGAAGTTGAAGGATAGCTACATCCATCAAACTGATTTGACCATCTTGGTTGATGTCAGCCAGTGCAAGCACAGCAGTTGGTAACAACGTTTGACCTGCCAAATGCAGTTGAATCATTAAAGCATCTTGGATGGTGACTTTACCATCGATATTCAGGTCACCAAATACACCCACATGGACTGCGATGAAAATATAAGATACATCTGGAATCGTAGAGATTTGGTCACCTGGACCTAGTTTTATGATTTCATTGTTAAACGTTGGATCTATCGTAATAACGGTATGTTGACCATAGGGGATGAAGGATTGGACCTTAAAAGACAATTTAAACAATGTATTCAACCCAGTCATCGAACTACTGGTTTGACTGAAAGCTACTGAGATCATCCCTGGCGTTTCAATGTTATAAATCAAGCCTGGAAATTGATTTGTATCAAAATGAAAAGCCAATAATTCAAATACAGCTGCATCATAAAGCAGTCGAATTTGATAACCAGCAATTGCGTGAGGTGAGTCTAAGGTGACTTCAACATCAAAAGGAAGCCCATGAGACGTATATACCCCATTGGTGGATGAAACCATCGTCATCGGTGTGTCAAGAGCATCTATTTTGGTATAACCAAAGATAAAAAAGCTCCAAAGACTGATTAATGATACGATAAAAAACCGACGAATATAGCGACGTAACATGTGTCCACCTCCAATTTGAGACTAAAGTATTCAATTTCTGTTGAATTTATAAACATTTTACATCATTCATTATAAAAAGCAATACTTATTTTGATAGTCTAGAATCAATAAATAAAAAATGTGCAAATAAACGTATCTTCAATGATTGAATCTACATACTTGAGCATCGAAAAATGTAACAATTGTAACATTTTCATTAAAAATTTCGCTTGAAAGACTATAATACAATTACAGGAGGTTCATGTATGCCAGATGAAACAGTGACATTTCTCACAAAAGCAAAAAACTAATTACCCATAAAAAAAGAAGTGTCGCTGCTAGAGCAGATTTTATTCAAAATTTGGCACTAATCGGAATACTCAATATTGACGAGATTTGGCATCATATCCTAAGTCTTACCAAATTTCAAAGATTAGTAGATTATAAACCTGCTTATGATGGTTTCGCAAGAGAAAGTTAATCTAGATTTTCTCACTGAACCTCAATTCGAAATTGATAAAAAAATCAAACGATACATACAAAAGAATGATGCTAAAGCTGTTTCAGATGATTCGCATCTCCATAATGGATGGATTCATACAACTGATTTCGAAAAAATTTCCTATGAATTTGCAGTCGATATGTTAGATGACTTCTTGAACTGTGAATAAGAACATATGGTACTAAGCGTTTCTCATTATGAGAGACGTTTTATTTCAATCAGTATCGGTTTTCAAAAAATGTTATAATTGAAGTAGAAAACTTAAAAAGGATGGCGATAACATGAAAGACGACGTAACAATTTCTTTAGAAGCAGAAAAGCTACACATCAGTGAAATTGCAAGAAAGTATGCTATTTTCGATCAAGAATTGGAACCCTTTGGGAAATGGGTTGCGAAAATTGAATCATCCGTTTATGACCGTTTAAAAGACAAACCCAATGGCAAGCTCATTCTCGTGACAGCCATTACCCCAACCCCATTTGGTGAAGGTAAAACCACCATGACTGTCGGTCTTGTGGATTCATTAAACAGCATTGGTCAAAAGACCATGGGGGCTTTAAGAGAACCTTCATTAGGTCCAGTGTTAGGGATGAAAGGTGGCGCAACCGGTGGTGGTTACGCACAAGTCTTACCAAAAGAAAAAATCAATTTACACTTTACTGGCGATATTCATGCCATCACAACCACACATAATTTCTTATCGGCAGCCATTGATAACTCGTTACACTTTGGCAACCCACTCAAATTAGACCTTGAAAAAATCACTTGGCCACGCACATTAGATATGAACGATAGAGCCATTCGTGAAGTAGAAACTGAATATCGTAAGGATAAATTCATCATCACAGCAGCCTCAGAAATCATGGCTATTTTGTGTTTAGCCAAAGACATTAAGGATTTGAGACAACGCCTAGGTGATATCTTAATTGGTTATGATACCGATGGCAATGAAGTCCATGCGAGAGCCTTAAACATCATTGACTCTATGATCATACTTTTACAAGATGCTTTGAAACCAAACCTCGTTCAAACTTTAGAACATAATGGTGTTTTAATTCATGGTGGGCCGTTTGCGAATATCGCTCACGGCTGCAACTCGATTATCGCGACACAAACGGCTTTGAAGCTCGCTGACTATGTGGTTACTGAAGCAGGATTTGGTGCGGATTTAGGTGCTGAAAAATTCATCGATATTAAAACCAGATATTTGGGAGAAACCCCAAGTGTGGTGGTTGTCGTCGCGACATTACGTGCCCTTAAATACCATGGCATGGAAGAAGGTTTGTCTGATTTAGAAGCGTTAAAGATTGGGATTGCGAATCTCGAAAAACACACCTCAAATATACGTAAATTCAACTTACCATATGTCATCGCGATTAACAAATTCGCGAATGACCCAGACAATGAACTCGAATTCTTAATGGATTGGGCCAATGAAAATAGTCATCCAATCAGCCTTGCAGAAGTATTCTTAAAAGGTTCGGTTGGGGGACAAGATTTGGCTCGTAAAGTGGTTCAGTTAGCAGAAACGAAATATGAAGTAAAACGTGTTTATGACTTATCGGATGACTTGTTCGAAAAAGTATCGAAGATTGCGAAAAACATCTATGGTGCGACTGAAGTGGTGTATTCACCAAAAGCACAAAGAAAACTCAAAGCACTCAATGAACGCTATAAAGACTATCCAGTTTGTGTTGCTAAAACACCATTATCCTTCTCGAACGATCCAAAACGAAAAGGTATGCCACACGCATTTGATTTAGCCATTGAAGATGTCAGAGTTTCTCGTGGGGCACGTTTTGTGGTTGTACTCACCAAAGGGATCATCACGATGCCTGGGTTACCTGAAGTACCGAACGCAACCAAGATGTTCATCGACGATTTAGGCAATATTTCAGGCAAACTATAAAAGGAGGGTTCAATCATGATTTTAGATGGTAAAGGTCTATCGAGACAAAATGAAGTTACCCTCAAAGAAAAAGTCAAAACATTAAAACAAAAATTTGGTTTTACACCTACCCTGAGAGTCATTCTGGTCGGTGAAAATCCAGCCAGTATCGCTTATGTGAACGCTAAGAAAAAGGCATGTGACCGTGTCGGTATTGACGGTGAAATCATCCGGTTACCGCTCGATATTCAAGAAGAAGCATTGATTGAAAAGATTGAAGCCTTAAATCACGACCCCAAGGTCGATGGGGTTCTCATACAATTACCACTGCCCAAACACATCAACGAAACCTTTGTTTTGAACAAAGTTTCACCAGATAAAGACGTCGATGGTTTACATACCATCAACGCAGGGAAACTCTTCACCAAACAACCAGGTGTTGTACCTGCAACACCGCTGGGTGTGATGATGTTACTCAATCACTATCAAATACCCATTGATGGTAAATACGCTGTCGTGGTGGGGAGATCCAACTTGGTTGGGATGCCGCTAGCGAAACTTCTTAATGACGCTGACGCAACAGTTACGGTGGTTCATCGTAAAACTCAAAATATCGAACAATTTACCAAACAAGCAGACATCTTGTGTGTCGCCGTAGGCAAACCCAACTTCATCACCAAAGACATGGTTAAACCAGGTGCGGTGGTGGTCGATGTGGGTATCAACCGTGTGGGTGACCAACTGGTTGGTGATGTTGATTTTGAAAGTGTCCAAGACATCGCTTCTTATATTACACCAGTCCCTGGCGGGGTAGGTCCAATGACCATATCCGCACTGCTTTTTAACGTGCTATTTCAGTATGAGGTAAAACACCATGATTGATCGCTATTCAAGAAAAATTATGAAAGATATTTGGAGTGAAAAATCGCGTTATGATGCGTTATTATTGGTAGAACAAAAAGCATCAGAAGCGTGGTATAAACTGGGTTTAATTACTCAAAATGAACTCAAAGATATCTTGGAAGCGACCTATGATTTAGAAGAAGTCAAAGCGTTAGAACTAGAAACCAAACACGACATCATCGCATTCACACGAAACCTATCCGAACGGATGCATAGTGATGCGAAAAAGTGGATCCATTATGGACTCACATCGACCGATGTGGTGGATACGGCTTATGGGGTCATCTTTAAAAAGGTGAATGAAGTTTTATTATCCGATATCGAATCTTTTATGGCTGTGTTGAAAGAAAAGGCTGATCAGTATAAAGATACGATTTGTGTGGGTAGAACCCATGGCATCCATGCAGACCTCACATCTTTTGGTTTAAAGTGGGCATTGTGGTACGATGAAATGCATCGAAACCTTATGCGCTTTAAAGCGGCATGTGAAGACATCGAAGTTGGAAAAATCAGTGGGGCTGTGGGCAATTTTGCCAACGTTCCCCCATTCATTCAAGACGATGTGTGTGCCTCGTTGGGATTAAAATCAGCACCCATTTCCACCCAAGTTTTACAACGAGATTCCCATGCACATTACATCCATGTGTTGGCGTTGATTGGTTCAACTTTAGAAAAAATCGCAGTTGAAATTCGTCATTTATCACGCACAGAAGTGGGTGAAGTGAGGGAGCCATTCAGTCAAAAACAAAAGGGTTCATCGGCGATGCCGCATAAGAAAAACCCAATCACCAGTGAAAATATTTCAGGGTGTTCAAGACTTTTAAGAGGATACACAATACCGGCATTTGAAAACATCGCTTTATGGCATGAAAGAGACATTTCACACTCCTCTGTAGAGCGTGTCATATTCAGTGATTCCACCACGTTATTAGACTATATTTTGGTTCGTTATATGGACACGTTGAAGCATTTAAATGTATACCCGGAAAAGATGTTAGAAAACATAGAAATAACCAAAGGTGCTTTATACGCCCAACGTTTCATGAATGTTTTAATTGAGAAGTATCATTACCATCGTGAAGAAGCCTATGACTTCATTCAAGGGGTAGCGAGCTACGCCATTGAACACCGCTTACCAATGAAACATTTATTACTCAATCACGAAGACTTTAAAAAACTTCATCCAATGAATGAAGTGGACATCGAATCTGCCATGTCACACGATTATTATCTAAAACAAGTGGATTCGATTTATGGCCGCGTGTTTAGATAAAATCTATGTAGCATATCTTTTGACTATATAGGTGCTAATTTATATAATGTATGCGAAGAGGTGAATAACTTATGAGTAATGTATTAGTTGTATATTGGACTGCAACCGGCAACACCCAAGCGATGGCTGTTAAAGTCGCTGAAGGCGCTAAAGCAGATTTAAAAGAAATTAGTGAGATTGCACCTGAAGATGCACTTAAATATGAAAAGATTGCATTCGGATGCCCTGCAATGGGAGACACATTTGAAGAAGCTGAAGAGTTCCTAGAATGGTACCTTCAAGTTGAACCAGGCCTAGAAGGCAAGAAGATTGCGATTTTCGGTTCTTATGGTTGGGGTTCTGGTGAATGGATGGAAGACTGGTCTGAAAGAGTCGGTCAAACCACCGCTGTTTTATTCGATCAACCTTTAATGGCGAATGAAGCACCAAGTTCAGACGATGAAGAAGCTTGCTTCGCATTCGGTCAACGTTTCGCACAATTCTAATTGAAATTGAACGCCAACTTGGCGTTCTTTTTTCCATATTACGGAATAATATATCCAAATCCACAGTTTTTATCCCCTAACTATCTTTGCTTTATAGCAAACCGATTTTACAAATTCGTGTAAGCGTTTTAGTAGTTTACAACAAAAATCCGCTTGATATAATGGGAGTGTATTCAACAATATATCGTATAATCGGCCTAATATGGTGGCCAAGTTTCTACCGAAAGACCCAATCTTTCGACTACGGTATGAAAACACGTTTTTTTATTTTTGTTTTCATATGTAGAAATGCCACCTTTAGCAATAGAGGTGGCTTTTTTCATAAACCGTCCGACTTATTTTGAATACAAACCATTTATCGGAAAAGGAGAACAAAAAAATGGATCGTTTTTTCAAATTGAGCGAAAATAACACCACCATTAGCAAAGAATTCGTTGCTGGTCTAACCACATTCTTCGCGATGGTCTACATTATTTTCGTCAACCCAATGCATTTATCTACCACAGGTATGCCTTGGGGCGCAGTATTCTTAGCAACCATCTTCGCTACCGTCATCGGTACACTCATGATGGGATTATTCGCCAATGTACCTTACGCTCAAGCCCCTGGTATGGGTTTGAATACATTCTTCGCGTACACNGTCGTTGGTGGTATCGGTTATGGCTTTGGTTTCTCGTGGCAAGAAGCGCTTGCTCTTGTATTNATCTGCGGTATCATCAACATGATCATCACCGTGACAAGCGTTCGTNGACANCTCATTGTTGCGATACCNAAGAACTTACAAAGTGCCATCTCTGGTGGGATTGGTCTATTCATCGCTTACATCGGTTTAGTCAACGTTCAAATCATTGAATTCGGTGCAGTGCCAGGTCTAGCAGATTTCTCTAGTCCAGCCGCTGTACTCACCATGATTGGTGTTGTCTTGACTTTAGTTTTAATTTTATTGAAGGTTAAAGGTGCCATTCTAATCGGTATCGTTGCGACCACCGTCATTGGTATTCCAATGGGTGTTACCAACCTTTCTGGCATTACTTTCAACGTATTTGAACCATTCAAAGAATTCCCAATTACCTTTGGGGCAGCATTTGGTGGTCTAGGTTCATTATTCTCAGACGTTTCTAGATTACCACTAGCGTTACTTGCGTTATTTGCATTCAGCTTAACCGACACTTTTGATACCGTAGGTACATTCGTCGGTACTTCTAAAAAATCCAAAATATTTACCGATGAAGAACTCTATCAAATGGGTACGGGTAAAGGCTTCAAAACCAAGGTTGAAAAAGCATTATTCTCCGACATGGTTGCTACCACTGTAGGCGCAGTACTAGGTACTTCTAACGTCACGACTTATGTGGAAAGTGCCGCTGGTATTGAAGAAGGCGGTAGAACTGGTTTAACCGCTGTGTTTGTTTCAGCATTATTCTTACTCACCATTTTCATTTCCCCATTGGTGGGTATTGTCCCTGCAGCTGCAACCGCACCAGCACTCATAATCGTAGGTATCTTGATGTCTTCAAGTTTCGGTGATGTCAACTGGCATTCACTTGAAGATGCGATCCCTGCATTCTTCACAATCGTTGTTATGGCACTTGCCTATAACATCTCCTATGGTATTGCGTTTGGGTTCATCACTTACATCATCGTTAAATTGACTTTAGGTAAAACAAAAGAAATCCACCCAATCCTATTGGCCTCTGGTTTGATTTTCTTAGCATACTTTATCTTTAAGGCACTTCATGGCGTAGGTATCTTCTAAAATCTGAATAAATATTCATATTTTCAGACTAAAATTGTATATTATATAGAACACCCATCAATTTTGGGTGTTTTTTTTCGATAATAATGATAAAATATCTAATGACAAGGAGGGCGTTTATGAATATTTGGCACGATATTGACGAAAAACGAATTTCAAAAGAACGCTTTGTTGCATGTATCGAAATATCTAAAGGTAGTAAGAAAAAATACGAACTTGATAAAGAAACAGGTATGATTATCCTTGACAGAGTGTTATATACCTCTGCCCACTATCCAGCGAACTATGGATTTATTCCAAGAACTTACGCTGGTGATAATGACCCCCTCGATGTTTTAGTATTATGCCAAGAAGACATTGAACCACTGAGCTTAGTGAATTGCTACGCCATTGGTGTCATCAAGATGATTGACTCTGACCAAGTCGACGAGAAGATCATCGCCATCGCGATTGGTGACCCATCGTTAACTCAATACAAAGACATTTCAGAATTACCCGCCCATTTACTCAATGAAATGGGACACTTTTTTGAAATTTACAAGTCACTCGAAGGCAAAAAAACATATATACTAGATATAGGCGACAAAACGGTTGCTGAAGAAATCATTCAAGATTCAATGAAACGTTACAAGGAAATTTTCAACAAATAACAGAAGGGATTTAATACAATGGGAAGAGCATTTGAAGTAAGAAAAGCATCGATGGCGAAAACGTCTGCGATGAGAAGTAAGGTATATGCGAAGTATGGTAGAGAAATTTATATGGCTGCCAAAGCGGGTGTACCTGACCCAGAAATGAACCAAGTTTTAAAAAGAGTCATCGAAAGAGCCAAAAAAGATCAAGTCTCTGCCGATGTCATTCATAGAGCGATTGAAAAAGCCAAAGGCGGTTCTGAAGATAACTACATCGCCGCACGCTATGAAGGGTTTGGACCAGGGTCTTCACAATTGGTCGTTGAATGTCTAACCGACAATGTCAACAGAACGGTTGCGGAAGTTAAAACCTGCTTTAATAAATCAGGCGGAAAAATGGGTTCAGTCCTACATATGTTTGAATCAAAAGCAGTGTTTACATTTAAAGGCACTGAAGATGAAATTCTAATGATTTTACTCGATGCGGGTGTTGATGTGTCCAACTACGAAATCGATGAAGAGTACATCACATTATACGCTGACCCAACCGCTTATAGTGAAGTCAGAACAGCTCTTAAGAATGCGTTGCCGGAACTCGAGTTCGAAGAAGATGAAATTAAATGGTTACCACTGGCTCAAACGGAACTTGTCGAAGAAAAAGAAAAAGAACAGTTCCAAAGACTGATGGACATGTTAGATGAATTAGACGATGTTCAAAACGTCTATCACAACGTCAAACAAAGCGAATAACAACATACCCACCCATCGGTGGGTTTTTTTCTGAAGATAATTTGAATTGATTTTGTAAAGTAAAATGCACCATCTTAGAAGAAACATTATAAAAAAGCGACCATTTTTTCCCAAATTCTTATGGTTTAGGTAGATTATTTGACAGACCTAATATATAATATTACAAGGTGATAATGTGAAAGAATTAATGGATTCGGTTCAAGTTTCAAAGACACTCAAACGAATCTCTCATGAAATCATCGAACGTCATGCGTCCTTAGACCATGTCGTATTGATGGGGATTAAAACCAAAGGTACACCGATTGCGAAACTGATTGGCAACTACATTCAAGAATTCACAGGCAAAGCGATTCCGATTTATGAAATTGACATTACGGCTTACCGTGATGATGATAAAAAACAAGCCTCGGACAAACTTTATGCAGAAGCGGAAAAGAAAGAAGTCATCTTGGTAGACGATGTTCTGTTTACCGGCAGAAGTGCCCGCGCCGCATTAGATGCTGTATTAGATATTGGTAGGGCATCGAGAATTGAATTGGCGGTATTGATTGACCGTGGACACCGCGAACTACCCATCCGTGCCGATTATGTCGGAAAGAATATGCCAACCGCTTTAGACGAACAAATTTACTTTGATACACAAGCACTCAAAGTATATATCAAGCAAAAATAGGGGTAGTAAAAAAAACCTATTATGATATAATAACCGTGCTTATGAGAGGAAACTTATGCTAAAAGATACAGCCGTATTAGAAGCCATTCGTCTTGAACAACAAAGACAAGAAGAACACATTGAACTCATCGCCTCAGAAAACTTTGTCTCTGAAGCGATTCTGTATTTACAAGGTTCTGTCCTAACCAACAAGTATGCGGAAGGATACCCTGGTAAACGATATTATTCAGGCTGTGAACACGTCGATGTGGTCGAAACTCTCGCAATTGAACGTGTTAAACAATTGTTTCATGCCAACTTTGCGAATGTCCAACCACACTCTGGGTCACAAGCCAACATGGCTGCCATCCGTGCACTCATTAAACCAGGGGAAAAAATCCTAGGTTTAGGTCTATCGGATGGGGGACACCTCACCCACGGATACAAACTATCTTTCTCGGGTATTGATTATGTCGGAACCACCTATGGGGTAGACAAAGCCACTGAAACACTGAATTATGAAGCCATCCTAGAGATTGCTAAAAAAGAACAACCACAGCTCATCATTGCTGGAGCGAGTGCTTACCCAAGAATCATCGATTTCAAAAAATTCAGAGAAATCGCAGATGCGGTTGGNGCGAAACTCCTGGTTGATATGGCACACATCGCAGGGCTAATCGCTGCTGGTGTGCATCCCAACCCAATGCCATACGCACACGCTGTGACATCCACGACCCACAAGACCTTAAGGGGTCCAAGGGGTGGCATCATTTTAACCAATGATCCCGATTTAGCCAAAAAAATCGACAAAGAAGTATTTCCGGGGATACAAGGTGGACCATTGATGCATGTGATTGCTGCTAAAGCAACCNCATTCTATGAAGCCTTAGACCCAAGCTTCATCACCTATCAACAACAAGTGGTGAAAAACGCTCAAACCTTAGCGAACAAACTCCAAAGTTTGGGTTATCGCATCGTTTCTGGTGGTACAGATATCCACTTGATGCTCGTCGACGTCAAATCTTCGATTGGCATGACTGGCAAACAAGCCGCGGACATCTTGTCATCAGTGAACATTACCTGCAACAAAAACAACATTCCGTTTGACCCTGAAAAACCAATGGTCACTTCGGGTATCCGTTTAGGGACACCTGCGGTCACCACACGTGGTTTAAAAGAATCAGACATCGAACAAGTCGCCATCTTAATGGATCAAGCATTGAGAGGCTACCAAGATCCAAACGTTTTAAATGAAGTCAAAGAATCTGTCATTTCATTGATGAATCGGTTCCCGATTTATCAGTCATTATAATGAAGGGGTGAAGTAAATGATTGAGAAAACAAGACACATTCCCGATGGGAAAAAAGAAAGAAAGAACCAACCCGTCAATCACTACCTAGAAGCCGAATACTTATATTTCCCGACCACAGATTTACGCTGCCCGGCAGGTGAATCTTGTGTCATCGATGGACAATATGTTAAAGTAGGCGAACTTATTGGTACGCGACATGGTGGATTTTTCGATCAACCAATCCATTCCACGGTCAGTGGTTATGTGGTAGGCTTTGAAAAGAAAGTGCACTCGTCAGGTCAAACTGTCGACTGCCTCATCGTTAAAAACGATAAGAAGTACGTATTACACGAATCTTGTGTCTCTAGAACCGATGAAGAGATTGCTGCTTTAACCAAAGAAGACTATATCCAAATCATCAAAGACTCAGGATTATCGGGTTTAGGTGGGTCAGGGTTCCCAACCTACATCAAACTTGAAACCAAACATCCAATCGATGTCGTGGTAGCCAATGGGGTTGAATGCGAACCGCATTTGATTTCCGACTACAAACTCATCTTAGAAAGAGCACACCGCATCATCGAAGGTTTAACCTACGCGATGAGAGCGACTGGTGCGAAACGTGGTGTGGTGGCTGTTAAGAAGAAATACCCTGAACTCTATGAAGTACTTGAGAATGCAAGACACAGCTTTACTGATTTTGACATTGAAATCAAACGTGTGGGTAATCACTACCCACAAGGTTGGGAAATTGACACCATCAAGTCAGCGACAGGCATCCAAGTGCCTGTAGGTAAATTGCCAGCAGAATATGGTGTTACTGTCTTTAACGTTGCGACTTTATATGGTTTCTACCGTGCAGTTAAACGCAGAATGCCAATCACAGAACGTTTTGTCAGCATCTCTGGTAATGGCGTTAAAACACAAAGAAACTTCGCAGTACGTATTGGTACCCCAGTGAGAGACCTCATTGAAATGTGTGGTGGTTACACTGAAAATGACAAGAATAAAGTGGTTATTTGTGGTGGACCAATGATGGGAACCAACCTTCAAAACGATGACTTGATCGTGACGAAGACTGTGACCTCACTCATCGTACTAGATGAAGAACCGATCAAAACAGAACCTTGTATCCACTGTGCATCTTGTGTATATTCTTGCCCAGTCGACTTACAACCAGTTCAAATCATGAATGCTTATAAAGAAAGAGATAAAGATGCATTGGCTGTACTCAATGTCAATAAATGTATCGAATGTGGTTTGTGTTCATTCACCTGCCCATCGAAGATTCATTTAACTGAAACGATGAGACAAGCGAAGCGCTTTATTAGAAAATAGGTGAAGCAAATGAACTACGCTAAACAAACAGCACCTTATGTACGTAAGGAAAACAGCACGAAACGCATGATGGTGGACGTGCTCATCGCTTTAATCCCAGTGGTTGTGTTTGCAATCTATCGTTTTGGCTGGGATGCCGTAAGCCGTATCGTATTATCGGCAATCATTTTCATCTTAGGTGAAGTAGTCACGACATTCTATCGAACCAAACCACACCCATCCGTGAAAGAATGGAAAGAAAAATTCAAAGTTCGTTATAAAACATTGACCATCAATAACATCACCGCACCACTCGTATCAGCCATCATTTACGCGATGATCGTGCCAAGCACGTTATCCCTTTATGTGGTTGCTGTAGGGGCATTGTTTGGTGCCTTGGTAGTTAAAGCCGCTTTTGGTGGTTTAGGGTCTAACATATTCAACGTAGCAGCAGCAGGTAGAGTATTCATCGGTTTATCCTTCACCAGTCAATTTGCTTATACCGGCATTGACGCTGTGGTAGGTGCAACCCCACTCAGCGCAATCAAAGATGCTTTATTGAATATTCCAAATGTGCTTCAAAATTATACATTCCTCGATTTATTCTTAGGTAACATCCCGGGTTCTATGGGGGAAATTTCTGCATTACTCATCATCGTTGGCGGTGTTTATTTATTCGCTAGACGTGCAGCAGACTTTAGAGTGACCTTATCGATGTTATTATCTTTCAGCGTGATGATGGCGATTGCAGCCATTGCTGTGGATGGTAAAGTTGTCGATACTGTTCTATANCAACTTCTCGCCGGTGGTCTATTGTTCGGTGCAGTTTACATGGTCACTGACCCTGTCACTTCACCNATCACCAAACCTGGCCGTTGGATCTATGGTTTATTGGTCGGTTCAATTGTCGCTTTCATCCGCCTCTTTGGTTCTTACCCAGAAGGCGTCGTATTCGCTATTTTATTGGCCAACATTTTCGTACCACTCATCGATTATTACAAGTGGGCTAAAAACAGATACTCTGTGAAGTTCATCATCGGTTATGTGGTCTCATTGGCATTACTTGGATTCATTGTATTGGTCGGATTAGGAGGGCTTAACTAATGAAAATATTTAAAACCGCATTAGTGCTAACCTTAATCGGGATTGCGTGTGGTGTACTCATTGGCTTATCCAATCAAATCACAGCGCCAATCATTGCAGAAAATGAACGAAAAGCAGAACTCAAAGCATACAGTGCCTTATTCCCGGGACTCGATGAAGCTAACAAAATCACTGTGACCCTTCAAGGCACCATTTATGAAGTCTTAGAAGTCAAAGACGGTGGACAAACCGTTGGCTACATCTACAAAGGTAGATTGACCAACTCGTATGGTGTCATCGATCAATTGGTTGGTATCAAGAAAAACGGTGAGATCACAGGCATTCAATTCCTTAACTTAGATCAAACCCCTTCCATGAAACCAGCGATTGAAACCAACGCATCGGTATTCAAAGGGCTCAATGCCAACGACATCAATTTAACCAATTTGATCGTATTCTCTTCAAGTGCAAACGTGTATGATACCGCTGCCGGTTCATCCTTTGGATCAACGACCATGAGAACCATCTTAAGAGATGCCATCAATCAATTCAAAAATGCTGGACCTGTGGTTGAAGACCCATATCAAGACATCTTCGGTGCATATGCAACGAAAGAAGACGACTCCACCTTCACCGCTACCGATAAAGTAACCAAACGTGAAATCATCAAAGACGCATCGAACAACGTGATTGGGTATGCGTATACCTTAACCTCTGTTAAAAACACAGGTACAGGCAGCAACCTAACCGAATACATCCAAGACCAAGACTGGAGCTTATCCTTATTGGTAGGTGTGGATGCGGAAGATAAATTCTTAGGTATTGAAATTTTATCTAGCCAACATACCAAAAACTTCATTGAAATGCATTTACCTTATTTTGAATCCTTAAAAGGCGTATCTGTAGCAACCTACAGTTCAGTCGATACCATTTCAGGTGCATCTGCATCCTTAGCTCACATTCAAGAATTATTGAATGCACTACAGGGGGTATTGTAAAATGACACGCGAAAATCGCCTATTAATTATCAACGCTTTAAGTGCACTGCTTTTAGGTGTGGTATTCTTATTTGCTTATAGCACATTGATTAGCAATCAAGCCAATCAACAAGCGTTATCTTACTACCAAGAAGTATTCCCAACAGCAAACAAGTTCGAATCGGTGACCATCAATCAACCAAGCATTACTGAAAAGATTAAATTGATGAAAGACAACACGGTTTTAGGGTATTTGTATGTGGGCTCAGGCATTACAACACAAATTCCTGGTCACGGTGGGTCTGAAGATGAACTTAGATTACATGTGTTTGTCAAAGCAAACCGTGAAATCGCAAAAATCATTGTGGATTACTCCGAACACACAGCATCCTTTGTTGACGGGTCTTTAAAACCAGACTTGGTCAGATTACAAGGTGCAATCATTGAAAACTATTTATCTGTCGATTTGGTCGGTGGTGCATCTGCATACTCCATGCCAATCGTACACAACATTTTATCCGCGATTTCTAGAGATTTGACTGGTGCGAACCCAGTTGAACCGAATCCGGTAGACCCATACGCTGAAATCTTCGGTGCATACGCAAGTAAAACGGAAGATGGTACTTTCGTACCTACAGACAAAGTCACCAAGAAAGAAATCATCAAAGATGCTTCAGACAACATCATTGGTTATGCCTATACATTGAGCAGCGTTAGAAATACGGGTTCTAATGTAGATCATCATGAAGATGAAAACTGGGCATTAACATTATTGGTTGGTGTCGATACTACAAATAATATTGAAGGCATCTATACATTGGCTTCAGACCACACCAATTCATTCTACGGATTGCATAGTACATACTTTACAGCACTTGAAGGTGTGGCAGTATCCAACTACGAATCGGTAGATACCGTATCTGGTGCTTCATTCTCTAGAGGTCATATCTTAGAGCTCTTAGAAGCCTTACAGGGGGTGCTCGCATGAGTGACGCAGTCGTATTAAAGAAAAAAGATATATTCATGACCGGTGTCATCAAAGAAAACGCAACATTCAAAATGATGCTCGGTATGTGTCCAGCGCTTGCGGTAACCAATTCATTTGAATCCGCATTCGGAATGGGCTTGATGGTTATTTTGGTTTTAGGTGTAACCAACGCCATCATCTCCGCTTTACGCAATGTCATTCCAAACGATGTACGTATCCCATCTTACATCGTCATCATNGCTACCGTCGTTACCATCTTATCGATGTTTGTCGACGCGTTCGCAGGTGCGTTGGCAGAGTCGCTTGGGGTATTCATCCCATTGATCGCTGTCAACTGTATCGTCTTGGGTAGAGCCGAATCCTTCGCATCCAAGAATGGGGTTCTAAACTCATTCATTGATGGTCTTGGTTCCGCAACAGGCTTCGCATTGGCGATTACCTTGGTAGGTATCATCCGTGAAGTCTTAGGTAAAGGTTCACTCGCTTTAGGTGTATTGTTACCATTACCATTTGAAACAACCTTACGTTTATTCCCAAGTAATTTTGGTCTAGGGGTACTGGTTTCACCCCCAGGTGCCTTCCTCGTTATCGGTTTATTGCTTGGCTTATTCGCTGCCGTTGGCAACGCAAAACCTAAAAAGAAAGTGGTGGCTAAGAAATGACATTAGAAGTATTCTTCGTATCACTGATTAGCTCCATGCTCATCAACAACATCATCGTCATCAAGTTCTTAGGCATCTGTTCCTTCTTAGGTGTTTCTAAGAAAATGTCCAACGTTTGGGGCATGAGTGCGGCCGTCATGTTCGTCATGATGATTTCCACCGCCATCACATACCCACTATATTTCTACGTTCTTGACCCACTTGGGGTTGGCTATGTAGATACCATCGCCTTCATCTTAGTCATCGCAGCCGTGGTTCAATTGGTTGAAATGTTACTCAAGAAATATGTCGAAAGCTTATACCGTGGTTTAGGGGTTTACTTACCACTGATCACCACCAACTGTGCGGTCCTTGGGGTTGCACAAACCAACATCACTGAAGCTCAAGGCTTCGCAGATGCTTTGACCATTACCTTTGGTACCGTATTAGGTTACACCTTGGTCATTGTCGCATTCTCTGCGATTCGTATTAGACTCGATTCAGCGAATGTGCCTAAAGCATTCAAAGGCATGCCAATCGCATTGGTCGTTGCCGGCTTGATGTCACTCGCATTCTTAGGTTTACAAGGACTCATTTAATGGAACAAATCCTTGGTTTAACGCTTCTATTGGCATTCATTGGTATTTTCATCGTGATTTCGGTGTTGAATAAAAAAACACCTGTACCTGAAAGTTGTCAACATGCCTATATGGAAGCACAAAGTTGTGAAACGTGCGCCATCAGTGGTGGGTGCTCGTTTAAAGAAGCTATCGATATGATGAAGGAGATAAAGAAATGATACAAGCGACACTCGTTTTAGGTGGACTTGGATTGATCCTTGGCGTCGGATTGGCTTTCGCCGCTAAATACCTTGAAGTATTTGAAGATGAACGTATCGCAGCAGTTGAAAAGATGTTACCAAATTACAACTGTGGCGCGTGTGGAACCCCAGGGTGCCATGCGTTCGCAACCGAAATTGTTTCCGGTAAAGCCGGCAACGTATCCCGTTGCAAACCAGGCAAAGCGGAAAAACACTTTAACCCGATTCTTCAGTACTTGAAAGACCATCCGAATCCAGATGGTACACCTGTAAGCATCAAACTTTAACCATCAAACACGGACCTCAGGGTTCGTGTTTTTGTTCACACAATTGATTACACTGTAAACACTTACTTTATAATTAACCCCAGATAAGTACCTAGAGTCTGAAAAAATGCTTTTTTCTTATAACAATACATGTTATAATAACGTGGAAAAAGGACGATTAAACATGAAAAAAACATTCTCAATATTGTGTCTTTTGTGCACAATTTTATTACAATCTCATACCGCTTTAAAAGCCACCGAACCCGCCATTTTGTTACAACGCGAAATGGAATATATGAGCACCCAAATCCTTGTTACACTCTATGAAGGTGAAGAAGCAGATTTGGATGCTATTGAAGATATTTACCGCGTTTATGGGCATTTGGCAGACAATTTTAAAGCCCCGGATTTGACACACGATGACCCACTGTATCATGAGAACAATTTAGTCACCATCAACAATCAAAGAGGCATTTCACCCGTGGTGGTTGACCAAAGATTATACGATTTAATTAAGCTCAGTGTACAACACCACAATCAGTCCAACGGGTTCTTTAACCCAGCNATCGGTAACGCCGTTGATATCTGGAAAAGTGCGATATATAGCGAATATATGTTCNATGAACTACCAGAATCNGTATTTCAACAAGTTCAAACAGATTTAAATCTTATCTCCGATAGTGTCAACCCNTCAAGCATTGTATTCAATGATTCGGAGCGTTCTGTTTATATCACTAACAGCAACCTCAAATTAGACTTAGGCGCGATTGCGAAAGGGTATGCAACCCAAAAAACGAATGAGTATTTGGCGTCTAAAAACATTACCAAATACATGATCAATGCAGGACGCTCTAACATCATTGTGGGGGTTCATCCGGATGATTCATTAACCAACGATAGACCATTTAGGGTTGGATTAGAAGACCCGCTAAGGTTGTATCAAAACGGGATTTCGGGCATCCTAGAAGTGAGAAACAAGGCGGTCGTAACCTCCGGGAACTATGAGCAATTTGTCACCTATAAAGGTAAAGTCTACCACCACATCATTTCACCATTTGATTTTGAACCAAAACAGTATTATCATGTCGTAACCATCATTGGTGATGACTCGGCACTACTGGACTCCATGTCGACAGCACTCTTTTCAATGCCACTAGACCAAGCCACAGCTTTGGTTCAAAGTTTAGGCATTGAAGCCATCTTCTATATGTATGATGGTTCGATAGAGACTGTAAATCTTACCCACAACTTTAGACAAAGTGCAACCTTGGCGAACGAACCGAACGACCTAACCAACCTATACCTCATCTTAGGTGGTGTGGTCATTGTCGGTGGTGCACTCATCGTAGGGATCAGTTTATATGATAAGAAGAAAAAAGCTAAGGGGGATGTTCGTGAAGACAAAGACGAAGCATGATGCCTTGGTGGTTGGATTTTTACTCATATTGTTCGGAGCCATTTTAGTCATTTCCTTAGCCACACGCAAAAGTGGTGAACAAGCGTATGTAAAATATAAAAATACAACGATGTTCGCCATCAATTTAGAAAATGGTGAATTCACCAAAGCCAACAATCAAACCGTATATATGGTCGATACATTGCCAGACATTTCAGGCGATGAATTGTTGATTGATCAAGTAGCTTTTACAGCGTTAGAATTGGGACAAGGTATTGTTAAGTATCAAAATAACTACTTCATTTTAGGTAATCTGGGGTTCATATGGATTGAGTATAAAGACAACAAAGTGCGCGTCAAAGAAGAGACCAGCCCGTATAATATATGTAGTCGTGTTGGTTTTTCGGATTTACAACCCATCATTTGTTTACCGAATTACGTCACCATTGAATTTAGAGATTTGGGATTGGATGTGATTATGTAATGACCGTGAAAAAACTCGCGATGATCGCCATTTTTACCGGCGTCGCATCCATCATCAATATTTTAGAATCNTATGTTCAATTGGTACCTGGGACAGCATTTAAGATTGGTTTTTCCAATATTGTGACTTTAATCATCTTATTTGTATATGGCCCCAAAGAAGCCGTTACCGTCGTCATTTTAAGACTCATTGTGACTGCGTTATTCGCTCCAGGTACATTTAACGGGATTACATTTACACTATCTTTATCCGGTGCAGTATTCTCATTGATCACATTGATTATTTTAAAGAAACTGGATTTCTTTGGTATCATGGCAGTTTCAGCGATTTCATCTGTCATGCATGTGGTTGGACAGATTGTTGCTGCCACATACGTGATTACCGAGGCAGCGTTGTTCTACGCACCGATTATGTTATTTCTTTCTGTACCTGCAGGCATACTCACGGGTATCCTCGCTAAACGTTTTTTAGATGGTACAAAAGAGCTCTTCATTGAGAAAAAATTTTAGTACATAAACAGGATTATTCTAAATAGAAATCCTGTTTTTCATTTACAAAATTGATAAAGTCAAATTCAACTTAAAACACGCATTATTTTGTACTATATTTATCAGATTTTGCATGCTATAATGACTTTACCGTCAAAACGAAAGCAGGTTATTATTCAATGAAGTTTTCAAAGATTTTAGTGTTATTATTCATCCTGATATTGAGCGGTTGTACACAACCTCAAACGCAAAATATCACCGATAGCATCGCAATTCAGTTTTCAAATGGGGAAACGAAAGACACAGTGAAAAGCGACTTCGTTTTACCAACTTCGATTCAAGATGTAGAGATTGTATGGCAAAGCGATAATGCTTCTGCAGTCATAGAAGAANCTACTGTAAAAATTACCAGACAAACCGAAGACATCACCGTAAATTTGACAGCAACCGTCATTGTGAATGGGCAGACATTCAGCAAGACATTTGAGATTACCATCTTAAAAACTAACGTAGACTTTAATCTATTGTTTAATGCCATTCAATTACCGAGCGAAGTCACAGAATCGATCATTTTACCCATCAGTGTCGATGGTCATAACATCGTTTGGAAGAGTTCAAATGAATCCATTTTATCCAGTGCAGGGGTTGTAAATTTACCTGATTTCAACCGCATTGTTTTCCTCACCGCGACTTTTACAGTGGATGGCATCACCCAAAGTCGTACATTTTCAATTACTGTGATTGCACCATATGTGTTTGATTATGAGGCATTTGAAAATCATTTAGATTTACCAGAGACCACGGAAGTGGATTTATTATTGAAGTCTAGTTATTTAGGCAATCCAGTGACATGGCAATCCTCAGCACCGAATATCATCACCCATACCGGGTTAATCACCAGACAAGCGAATGATGTTACGGTCACTTTAACCGCTACTGTAACCATGGACAACAAAGCCTATGAAGTTTCCATCGATGTCATAGTGGTTAAACAAGCGGTAGTTACACCGGACTATGTAGCGATATTGAATCAAATTCTTTTACCTACTCAAACTGTTTCCAATTTATCCTTACCAACCGAAATAGATGGCGTTCAAATCCAATGGACATCCAATAATAACGCGATTTCAACCACAGGTGTTGTCAATAGAAAAGATATCGATGTGACTGTCACATTGACAGCCATCATCAGCGAAAATAATGCATTTACCAAAAACTTTAACGTGGTCGTTTTAAAAGCGGAAGGCTACCCGGTTTCTACCGAAACACCGATTGCAGAAGTTAGATTAAAAGCCCAAGGATCAGTGGTAAAAGTCAGGGGTGTCATTACCAGCTTAATGACCAACGGTAATTTCACCATCCAAGATGCTTCAGGTGCGATTCCGGTGTATATGAATAACAATACAGGGTTACTTGTGGGTACAGAATACATCATTGAAGGTACCTTAAGTATATTCAATGGTTTAATTCAACTCAGTTCACCTAAGATCATCCAAACATTCTCCACCCATAACTTGATGGATGGCATTGACTTGACTGGATATTCACTCGATTTTGATGATGTCATTTTATATGAAGCCAATGTCATCACGTATTTAGAACTCGAAGTCACCTCCAAAACAACTCCAAACAACGCGATTGAATTATACTTGAAAAACAGCGCAGGCGAAGTCACATTTGTTCGTCTAGATAAGCGCGTGAATGCCTCACCATACGCATTTGATACCATTCAAGTGGGTGAAATCATCGATTTATTCAACGTAACTGTGGGTCAATATGCGGGCAAAGCACAATTTCTATTCACAAGTAGAAGCAGTGTGGTTTCTAAACCAAAAAACCCTGAAATCATATCGATTTATGGTGCAGTGAACCGCAATTATACCATTGGCGATGTTGCTCCAAACTTCTTAGAAGGCATCACCGCTCGAAATGGGTATGGCGATGATTTTACATCCTTATTGGGTGTCGATACCGATGCAGTGAATTTAAATGTCCCAGGTGATTACGAAGTCATCGTATACTTGAATAACTATTTAAATGTAGTTACCACCTATACCATATTTGTTAGAAATCCAATTGAAATTGGCGTTTATGAAGGTTATTATCAAACATTAAATGGTTTAACAGGCGCTTCATTTACAACAGCGTTACGTCAGTTAATTACCAGCCGTGGTACAGCAACCGGTTCAACCTCACAAGTACAATCTATCGATAAGGTTGGCAACAGTTATTACCTCATTTATGATGGTATGGGGCCTTATGGCAACCGTGAACACACGTGGCCACAGTCCAAACTTGGTACGGTAAAAGACGACTTACATAACCTAAGAGCCGCCAATTCTACCACCAATTCAAATCGTGGCAATTTACCNTTCGTTGAGGATGGCAAAACATACACAGGGANCCAACCTTATGGTAAATTCTCTGGTGGGTGGTATCCAGGCGATGAACACATTGGGGATGTTGCGAGAATCGTTTTATATATCTCGATTAGATACAATTTAAATATCGATGTCGTAGGTAACCTTCAATTGTTCTTACAATGGCATGAAATGGACCCGGTCAACGATTTTGAAAGAACTCGAAATGACCGTATATTTGGTATCCAAAATAACCGTAACCCATTCATCGATCATCCAGAACTTGTCGATATTTATTTTGGTCAAGGCAATCAACCTGTTCGCGTATCCTTGGCGTTGATATCCACATCGATTCATATGTTGACCGATGGTAGAAGATATTCATATTAATCATCATTATTCAAAACAATATCCAAGAGAAAAATGAAGATTATGTTTGTATATTGGTTTTAACTATGTTATAATACCTACGCAAACTTACTATGGACGTATGTCTATGGCGGAAGGAGAATGGATATGAAAGCAAAAATTCATCCAAAATACCAAGTGGCTAAAGTCCACTGTGTAACTTGTGGTAACGAATTTGAAGTAGGCACAACAGCGAAAGAAATTCGCGTCGATACTTGTTCAAATTGCCACCCATTTTACACTGGCGTTGAAACATTCACACAAGCAGCAGGCCGTGTTGAAAGATTCAATAAGCGCTATGGTGTTGAAAAAAACGCAAAATAATACGAGAAATCAAACACGGGCAACCGTGTTTTTTCTTTAAAAAAACAGCCGTTGGGCTGTTTTATTTTTTCATGATTTCGATACCAGCTTCATAACCGATATCTTCATAAATGAGTACTTTCTTATTAAACAATTTAATCTTGACCTCTCCGGATAAACCTTCTTTAATGGTGTGGTCCATCGCGCCATTGATTGGGGAAGCTAAATCGATTTGATCTTTTTGAATGGCGGTGATTTCAAGGGTGTATTTGCCTTTCTTAAGGACATACATCGCTTGTTTTGAAGTGATTTCTTCCTTGAGTACCTTTGAGAAATTGTAGGTTGCGAAACGGTATTCTTTACCTTCATAATAGAGGTTACAAATCAGACCCTTAAAGTAAAATCCTAAAAAAGGAATATCTGCATAAGAAAACATCAATGAGGTATCTTTCTTTTTAAAGTGGTTGGTTTGAACCCAAACGTACGCCCTTGGGAAACTTTTCCCCCAATCTTTCTCGATATAACCTTTTCCCCCATCAAAAGAAACGGTTTTGCCATCGATGATCAAAGACCCTTTAAGGGGTGAGGTCATTGAAACAACACCATGGTAACATTCCATAAAGTTTAAATATCCAAATGGACCCATGATGTTTGGCATCCATATACCACGTTCTAAAGGGGTGATACCCAGTATTTCAATTTGTCCTTTTACAGCCAATCGTTCACTCTTGAAATCCACATCGACCTTGTGAGCGGTGAATGATTGAGGACCGACGCTCACTCTAAATGGGGTGTTTTCAAAGAGAAAATCTTGTTTTTCATATTTAAAATAGTCTGTTTTTAAAGACATTTTGGGTTGTTTTTGTGAAATAAATACCTGAACAAAACTGTGTGTTTTTTCAAAAGCCAAACTGATGCCTGGGATGAAAGCAACTTTATATTGTTCATCCGCTGAGACCATTTTATAGTACCAACCTTCAAAATAGCGATTTTTCTTTTTATAACCCTGAAATAAAATTGGATTTAAAATGTGTTTTAGTCCCATGATGGTCTCCGTTTCAAATATGACATATGCTGTATGATTATTATAACATGCCAATCGATGAAATACGTATTTCATACTAGGTATCAAGCGCTAAAAATGTTACAATAAAGTAGAGGTGGTACTCATGAAAAAAGTGATTATCATAGGGGCTGGGGTTGCAGGTTTATCTTCAGCGATTCGATTAAAAACCCTTGGATTTGATGTTGAAATCTATGAAAAAAATGAAAAGGTCGGCGGACGCATGTTCTCAATTGAAGAACGTGGTTTTAAGTTTGATGTGGGACCAACCATCGTCATGATGCCAGATTTTTATAAGGATGTTTTTACCTTTTCAGGCGTTAACCCAGATGATTACATCAAAATGGTTCAAGTAGACCCACTCAATGTCATCCATTTCAGTGACGGGACATCGGTGAGCGTCTCTTCCAATCTACCGTCTTTGATGGCGGAACTTGAAAAGTTTGGTATGAAAGAAACCGATGGTTACTTGGCCTATTTGGCGGATGTTTATGAAAGATATTCGATTGTTAAAGAAACATTTCTTGAAAAAAGTTATCGAAAACCCACTGAATTTTTCAATCCCAAAACATTATACAAAATACTCAAATTAAGAACACTAAACAGTGCGTATAGTTCCATATCCAAATTTGTCAAAGACGAAAAATTACGACAAATTTTGTCTTTCCAAACCTTGTATATTGGTGTATCTCCTTTTTCTGGACCATCGATTTATACCATCATTCCGATGATTGAATTGGTCTATGGTGTTTGGTATATCCAAGGTGGTATGTATCAAATGGCAAAAGCGATGGAAAAACGATTCATCGAAATGGGGGGAAAGATTCGCTTGAACTCACCAGTGGAAGAAATTCTAACCTTATCGGGTAAAGTAACTGGTGTATTGGTGAACAGTAAGCCAATATATTCTGATATTGTCTTATGTAACGCAGATTTCCCTTGGGCAATGAATAATTTGATTAAAGATGACAACCTTAAAGGTAAATATACCCCAAGTAAGATTGAAAAGATGAAGTACGCATCCTCTTCATTTGTCATTTATTTAGGGTTAAAGAAAAAATACCCAACCTCCGTACACGCCATCCGATTCGCGAAAGACTTTAAGAAAAATATCGAAGAGTTGGACCAAGATATCTTACCAGAAGACCCATCGTTCTATATGTATAGTCCTTCACAAATCGACCCAACGGTTGCTCCAGAAAATAAAGAGTTATTATATATTTTGGTGCCTGTACCCAATATGAAGAGTGGTCAATTTGAGTGGGATTTTGGAATGACCGAAGCTTATAAGGACAAAATCATGGATATGATTGAAAAAATCCCAGGATTTGAAGATATTAAGAAAAACATTGAAGTGCTAAAAATATATTCACCAAAAACCTACGGTTACAAATTTAACCTAGAACATGGTGCTACCTTCGGTTTAAAACCTACCCTATTCCAAAGTGTATATTTTAGACCACAAACCAAATTTAAGACGATTGAAAATCTCTATTTTGCTGGATCGTCTAATCATCCCGGTGCCGGGGTGCCTATCGTGCTAGCCAGTGCAAAATTGGCTGTAAATGACATATTAAAGGACCATATAACCCATGAATAATATCATTGAGTTCATCACAACTCATCTGTATCTCGTTTGGATTTACTTGAGTTTCACGGTATTGCTGATTATGATACATCTGTCACGTCCTTACCGTGATGACCGCCGTTGTAAAAAAATCATTCAAAAAAACTCTTTAACATTCTATAAAGCATTCTCCAAAGTAGGAGACAAACATAAACGTAAAGCGATCTTCGCAGTCTACGCATTTTGTCGTTACGCCGATGACTTGGTAGATGAATATCAAGATGAGAATAGACTCAATAAATTAGAAAAAGAATTGACCAATTATGTGAATAAAAAGCGAACACCGAATTATATGTGGCGAGCATTGAAAAGACATACCAAAGATGTCTATCAAGAACACCATTTCAAGGCGTTTTATGACATGATTGAAGGTCAACGCATGGATTTACACTTTACAGGCTATGAAACACTAGAAGACTTGTTGAGGTATTGTTACCATGTCGCTGGTACTGTAGGGTTGATGTTGAATCCAATACTTGCAGGAACAGATGAACCCAAATTATACCCATTCGCTGTCCATTTAGGACACGCCATGCAAATCACCAACATCTTAAGAGACATTGGTGAAGATTATCAACAAGGCAGAATTTACTTACCTAGAGCGCTCATGCGTGAAGCAAACTACTCACTAAATGATTTAGAAAATGGTAAAATCAATAACGGATTGGTCGTCTTGATTGAAAGACTTGCTAAAGTAGCAGAAAAGTACTTTGATGAAGCATTGAAGGACATTGCATTGTATCCAAAAGATACAGCGAAACCTTTGGGTTTATCGATTGTATTCTATCGTGCTATTTTAGATGCGATTCGTGACAACGGCTATGATGTATTTAGAAAAAGAGCGGTTGTAACTGAAGCGAAGAAAGAACAAATCATGAAGGCCTTCATCAAAAGTATGCCACAAGGCTAAGGAGATTATATGAACATTTGGGGTTTAGTATTATCTTACATTTTAGTATTTTTGATTATTGGTATTTCTACTGCACTACAAAAATTTAAAGTCTTAGGTGACGAAGGTGCACGTAAGTTTATTCACATTGGTGTATCGAATTGGTGGATCCTTGCTTGGGTATTTTTCCAAGGCGAAAATGCACTGTGGTACGCAATTGTCCCACCAATCACCTTCATATTATTGAATTACTATTCTTATAAAACCAACCTCATCAAATCGATGGAACGCAGTGGTAATGGGAACCTTGGAACTGTTTATTTTCCAATCTCCTTGCTCATCTTGGTTATATTCACCTTTGGTGTTATCAACAGACCTGAAATAGGTGCTGTTGGTATTCTTGTTTTAGGTTATGGTGATGGATTAGCCGCAGTGGTTGGCAAGGCTTATGGGAAGCGTAAACTTGTCAATAACAAATCCTTAGAGGGCTCGTTAACGATGCTCTTTGCTAGTTTCGTTGTTGTCCTGGCTATATTGTTGGTTGCAGGTGTATCCTTGGTTTCTACTTTGATCGCTGCAGTTGTGGTATCCATCCTATCCACCCTCATTGAACTATATACACCTAAGGGACTAGATAATCTCACCGTTCCGCTATTTTCTAGCTTAATTGTATACGTCTTATTACTGTTGATTTAGCCGTTGGAGGTGCCTATGGTATTACAATTTTTAATCGGGTTTGGACTCAGCTTTCTGGTTGCGTTTCTTGCCTACAAAAAACATTCTCTAAATCAGTCTGGTTTCATTGCAGCCACACTATTAGGCACCATCATTTATGGATTTGGTACATATGTCGTATGGAGCGCACTCATCCTATTTTTCATTTCATCGTCACTCTTAACTAAGCTACATGAAAAGAAAGTGAAGGATGCGTCTTCAGGCCGAAACTATATTCAAGTGTTGTCCAATGGGTTTGTCGCAGCGATGTTTTCAGTATTCTTTTATTATTCATCCAATGAGTTATTCATGGTAGCCGCAATCATATCGATTGCTTCGTGTAATTCGGACACGTGGGCAAGTGAAATCGGTGTTTTATCTAGAGGCAAAACATATTCTATTCTAACATTTAAAGAGGTACCCAAAGGGGTTTCTGGTGGGGTATCTAAGTTAGGCACACTCGCTTCATTTCTTGGAGCGTTGTTCATCGGTGTGAGTTTCATTCTCTTGTATTGGTCTTCACCATTGTTTAATAATAGTAAGATTTGGATGTACTTCAGTGTCATCACTTTAGGTGGTTTCATCGGATGTTTAATCGATTCTTACATGGGGATTTTAGTTCAAGCCAAGTATAAGGGCGAGAGAACCGGTAAGTATACTGAAAAGGCATTTCTTGAAAATGAGAAAGTAATTTTAACGAGTGGGCTCGCATGGATAACCAATGACGCCGTCAATTTTATCAGCGGATTCATATCCACAGCCATATCGATGTTGATCTTTGTATTTTAGTATAAAATTAAGCCAATAAACACGACTTTCGAGTCGTGTTTTTGTATATTTATAATGTAAGTTGCTTTCATTTTATTAGGGGTTGAATCCATGGTTTGAAATCCGTATACTAGTTGTAGGGAGTGATACTATGCATCAACCAATATTTGGTGGTTGGATTGAAGTGGTCTGCGGACCAATGTTTGCAGGAAAAACAGAAGAAATCATTAGACGTATTCGTCGTTTAGAGTACGCAAAGAAGACTGTATTGGTGTTTAAGCCATCAATTGACAATCGATATTCAGAATCTGAAATAGTATCACACAACAAAACCAAAGCGAAATCCATCAATATCAACAAAGCCAAAGAAATCTTAGATTATGTCAAAGAAGGCGTGGATGCGGTAGTGATTGATGAGGCACAATTTTTAGACAACGATGTCATTTGGGTATCTGAAGTCCTAGCTGATCGTGGCATTCGTGTCATTATTGGTGGTTTGGATCGTGACTTTAGAGGTGAACCGTTTGGACCGATGCCACAACTATTGGCCATCGCTGAATTTGTTCAAAAACTCACCGCAGTTTGTGTGGTTTCTGGTCAGCCAGCCACACGCACTCAACGCTTAATTAATGGTAAACCGGCTTCATTTGATGACCCGATTGTCTTGGTCGGTGCGGCAGAAGCGTACGAACCACGCAGTCGTGACTGTCATGAAGTTAAAAATAAACCCAATAAAATATGATTAAAGACGATGCCTATTATATGGGTTTAGCCCTTAAAGAAGCTCAAAAAGCCGCGTTAAAAGATGAGGTACCTGTAGGTGCTATCATCGTTTTAGGTGACAAAATCATCGCTAAGGCTTATAATAAAAGGGTCTTAAAAGAACAGACACACGCCCACGCCGAAATGCTTGCGATTGAAAAGGCAAATAAGAAGGTTGGTTCCTGGCGTTTGGAAGATTGTAAGCTGTACGTCACATTAGAACCATGCCCGATGTGTGCAGGGGCCATCATCCAATCTAGAATCAAAACATTGGTTTATGGGGCTAAAGACCCTAAAGGCGGCGTCGCAGGTTCTGTCATCAATTTATTTGATATCAAATTCAATCACAAAGTTGAAGTGATTGGTGGTATACTAGAAGATGCTTGTTCAAATGAACTCAAGCAATTCTTTAAAAGTCTAAGAGTCAAATCATAAAGTCATCATATGTATCCCTATGAGGCACCGTCATCCAATCTTATCGTGTGAACCTGGTCAGGTCTTGATCGAAGCAGCCATAAGCATGGGTAGGATGTGGGTGGCGGTGCCTGATAGGGATACTTTTTGTTTCATTAGATGGATTCAACTATCAATCGACTGAGTTGAATCAAATAACACCGATGTGATCTAAAAAAACACAAGCCTATTCATGATTACGAACCTAAAAATCGATTTATGAATTTTATCTAATATAAGCCCTTATTTGGGCTTTTATCTTCGTTTTTTTTCAATTACATATGAATATATGTGGTATAATTGAATTTGGAGGACGTATACCATGAAATTACAATACGCAATTTTTAAACAACTCAATGAACCTAAAGAAATCCAACAAACCGACGGCAAAACCGTGGAAATCCATTCCATGAACAATACCCGTTACTTATCTCGATTCGCAGGCAAAGGACAATTTGCTGTATGGACGAGCGACTCAAAATCCTATAAACTCTTGGTCGAAGATGGCTACTACAAAGTCATGAAAGACCTCTATTCAAAACGTGTCAATCAAGTATGGATTCGTTTTTATGAACAAGCAGATAAAGTACGCTTTGGACTATTATACAAAATGGTATTCCCAATGATCGCATTATCGATGGCACTCGCACTATTATTCTCTATGGTACCAGCGTTAAGTGGTTATCAAAACTACGCACTCATCGGTATATTGGCTGTCGTGTTGATTACCAATATGCTCCAAACTTCCATCATGAGAAAGAAAGTTGAAGGCTCAAGATCTGAAGCTGTAAGAGACATCAAACTCATCGTTGGTGAAAGTCGATTCAACGAATTACTTGAACTACAAGGTAAGTATTATGAAGACTACTTCAAATTTGAAGAAAAAGTTGAACCAGTTCAAGCAGCAGTTGAAGCCGAAGTAGAAGCACAACCTGAAGAAGATAAAAAATCAAAATAGAGAGGTAATTTATGGAAAAGATGGATCATTTAAGTATTCAAACATTACGTTTCCTAGGTGTGGACGCAATCAATCAAGCAAACTCAGGACACCCAGGTATTGTACTCGGTGCAGCTCCGATGGCACACGTGCTTTACACCCGTTTTTTAAAAGCTTTCCCGAAAAAATCTAACTGGTTTGACCGTGACCGTTTTATTTTATCCGCTGGGCATGGGTCGATGTTGCTGTATGGTTTAAATCATTTATCTGGATACCAACTTACCATCGAAGACCTTAAAAACTTTAGACAAATCGGCAAAACCCCGGGTCACCCAGAATATGGTCATACCGACGGTGTAGAAACAACCTCTGGTCCACTTGGACAAGGGATTTCTAATGGGGTGGGTATGGCGATTGCAGAAACCCATTTAGCAGCACGTTTTAACAAAGAAAACTTCCCAATCATCGACCACTATACATACGTACTTTGTGGCGATGGCGACCTACAAGAAGGGGTAGCGTTAGAGGCTTTATCTTTAGCGGGACACCTTGGTTTAGGTAAACTCATTGTTTTATTTGACTCCAATGACATCCAATTGGATGGTAAAGTATCTTTAGCTTTCTCAGACGATCATAAGAAAAAATTCGAATCCATGAACTGGCACTATCAAAAAGTGTCTGATGGCAATGATTTAAATGCGATCACTAAAGCCATTAAAAAGGCACAAAGAGAATCCAATAAACCAAGTGTCATCGAAATCAAAACCATCATCGGCTATGGTACATCCTTGGCAGGGACATCCAATGTTCACGGGTCACCGATTGGTTTAGAAAAGGCCGATGAACTCAGAAAGAATTTAAACTGGACCTATAAGCCATTTGAAGTACCACAAGATGTTTATAAATACTATAAAACAAAAGTCTACAATCGCGGGTCTAGATACTATCGTAAATGGATTCAAATGATTGCTGAATATCAAGAAAAATTCCCAACAGAAGCAGCTCAACTCAAGTCATTCATTGTTGAAAATCAAGAGATTGAATTGAAGGATTTACCGAAGTTTGAAGTTGGGGCACAAATCGCAACACGTGCTGCATCCGGAAAAGTTCTGGATGAGTTATCGAAGATGATGCCAAACATCATTGGTGGGTCTGCTGACTTAACCGCGTCCACCAAAGCGAAAGGTGCAGATGGTCATTTTTCAAAAGAAAACCGTCTTGGTAGAAACATCAACTTTGGTGTTCGTGAACACGCCATGGGTGCTATAGTTAATGGTATGCAACTCCATGGGGGGTTAAGAGCATTTGCGGGTGCATTCTTCGTATTCTCAGATTACATGAAGCCATCCATCCGTTTGGCAGCACTCATGCAAATCCCTTCTGTATTCGTCTTCTCACACGATACCATCGCTGTTGGTGAAGATGGACCAACCCATGAACCAATTGAACAACTCGCGGGACTTCGCGTCATACCGGGCTTAAACGTCATGAGACCAGCCGATGCTAATGAAACCAGAGCGGCCTGGTTATGGGCAATTAAGCAACACAAAACCCCTTCAGCCATCATCTTAACCAGACAAAACTTGAAGACACTTCCAGTGGTTTGTATGGATGTGTTCGAAAAAGGTGCCTATGTTGTTTCACCTGAAAAAGGTAAACTTCAAGGGGTATTACTCGCTGCCGGTTCTGAAGTTGGATTGGCCATTGAAGCGCAACAACAACTCGAATCACAAGGCGTATTTACCCGTGTGGTATCGATGCCTTCCCATTATTTATTTGAAAAACAATCCGAAGCCTATAAGCATGAAATCTTGCCGCACGGCGTGAAGACCTTAGCCATTGAAATGGGCTCTTCCGCGTCTTGGTACAAGTATACACCACATGTTTACGGCATTGACCGCTACGGTCTATCCGCCCCACTTGAAGTGGTCATCAAGGCATTTGGATTTACCAAAGAAAAAGTAGCACAAGCATTTCTAAATATTTAAGAGGCGAGCAATCGCCTTCTTTTTTCTTCGAAGCTTTTTATGTTGTAAACATAATTTGTTCTTGGTAGAATAATACAGCAGGAAGTGATATATATGTTAGACGTCATCGTCGTCGGTGGAGGACATGCGGGCATCGAAGCTGCACTCGCAGCAGCGAGAATGGGCATGAAAACCATGTTAGTGACAGGAAAACTGGATCGTGTAGGTACCATGAGTTGTAACCCCTCGATTGGTGGACCTGCCAAAGGAATCGTCGTTCGAGAAATCGACGCCTTAGGTGGACAAATGGCCAGAAGTGCAGACAAAGGCCAAATTCAAATGAAAATGCTGAACCTTTCAAAAGGTCCGGCTGTTTGGGCTTTACGTGCACAAATCGATAAACTCGAATACCCCAAAATAATGTTAGAGGTTTTACAAAACACTCCCAACTTACAACTCCTTGAAGCGTTGGTTGAAGGCCTTCATGTTGAAGGTAAGACAGCCAAAGGGGTCGTTTTAGCTTCTCAAGAAATCATTGAATCCAAAACGGTCATCATCACGACAGGGACTTATTTACATAGCCGAATCCTGATTGGACATCAAACCAAGGATAGCGGTCCAGACAATCAACCAACCACCCACGGCATCAGTGCTCAATTGGCAAAGTTAGGGTTTGAAATCGTTAGACTTAAAACAGGTACACCACCCCGTATATTAAAATCATCGATTCATTATGAACAAACGACCCCACAATACGCGGATGACAAATTCCAAACGTTCTCCTTTGACCCTGAGATTACCTCTATGGGACATCAAGAACCATGTTACTTAACACATACCAATTTAATCACCCATGGCATCATCAATATGCACTTAGGCGATTCAGCCATGTATGGTGGGATTGTTGAAGGTGTAGGTCCAAGATATTGCCCATCGATTGAAGATAAAGTCGTTCGTTTCAGTGACAAAGAAAGACATCAAATATTTCTTGAACCCGAAAGCTTAAGCCTCGATGAAATTTATGTTCAAGGGCTCTCATCCTCAATGCCAAGAGATGTTCAAGCACGTATTGTTCACTCCATAAAAGGGCTTGAAGACGCGGTTATCGTAAAGTATGCGTACGCGATTGAATATGATGCTATTAACCCAACACAACTGTATCAATCGCTTGAAACACGTTTGGTTGAGAACTTGTTCTGTGCTGGTCAAATCAATGGTACAAGCGGTTATGAAGAAGCGGCGGGACAGGGCTTAATGGCGGGGATAAACGCTGTTTTAAAGATTCGTGGACAAGCCCCATTCATTCTTAAACGAAATGAAGCCTATATTGGGGTATTGATCGATGATTTGATTACCAAAGGCACCAAGGAACCCTACCGTTTACTCACCTCACGGGCTGAACATCGTTTGTTGTTAAGACACGACAATGCAGATTTGAGATTACGTGATTATGGACATCAAATTGGATTGGTAGACGATGAGCGCTACACCAAATTTTTAAACAAAAAAGCGGACATTGAAAAACTCACTGAAGAAATCAAGACAGTCTATATTTTGCCTAATGACCAAAACAATCAAATCATCCGTTCAACAGGGTCATCCAAGATTACAGACCGCACCTCATTATATGAACTACTCAAACGTCCAGAAATTAGATATAATATAATTAATGAATTTTATCCGAACAATTACAGTGAAGCTGTATTGGAACAAGTTGAAATTCAAGTGAAATATGCGGGCTATATTGATAAAGCCTATAAAGAAGCTGAAAAAATGGTCAAAGTAGATGAAAAACCAATTCCAGTAGACATCAACTATGACCTCATTAAAAACTTGGCTAACGAAGCCAGGGTTAAACTAAAAAAGATTAGACCAACCACCCTTGGACAAGCTTCACGGATCAGTGGTGTAAATCCAGCGGATATTTCAATCTTGTTGGTCTATCTAGAATCCTTGAGGTAATATGGATATTTTCGAACCCCTTGGGCTGTCACTGAGTGATGCTCAACAAGCAAAACTACATCGCTATTATGAGGTCTTAGTTCAAGAGAATGCAGTCATGAATTTGACAGCAATCACGGACCTTGAAGGGGTTTATTATAAACACTTTTACGACTCATTAACCTTATCTAAAGCCATCGATTTAAATCAAGTGTCCACGATCCTAGATATTGGCTCTGGGGCGGGATTCCCAGGGATTGTTTTAAAGATTGTTTACCCCCATTTAAAACTGACCATCGTCGACTCATTAAACAAGCGTATATTATTTTTAGGCAGACTACTTAAAGCGTTAGAAATCGAAGGTGTGGAACTGGTTTGTGACCGGGCAGAAATATTCGCCAAATCACGTCGTAATGACTTTGATTTGGTCACTGCACGTGCGGTCGCTCCGATTGAAATACTCGATGAACTGGCATTACCATTGGTCAAAGTTGGTGGGTATCTCATCGCGATGAAAGCACAAAACTTTCAATCCGAATTAGAACGCGCCAATAGAGGTATTCAAATTTTAGGTGGCAAAGTAGAGTCCATCATATCATTGGAATTACCCAATCAATTGGGTGAAAGACACTTACTAAAAATCAAAAAAATCAAAGAAAACAATACCTATCCAAGACCATTCAAAGACATTAAAAACAAACCATTATAAGGAGTACCCATGGGAAAAGTCATATCGATTGCCAATCAAAAAGGTGGCGTCGGAAAAACAACTACATCCGTCAACTTAGCTGCCTCTTTGGCTTATTATGGCAAACGCATCTTATTGATTGACTTCGATGCACAAGGTTCCGCAACCACCAGTTTAGGGATCAATCGAAGCCAATTGCGTGGTAACTTATACGACGCACTCATGGGTGAAAAACCATTAGATGAGGTCACACTGTGTATCCCGGTACTCGATAAGTACCCTATGGACGTCGTTCCAGCCACAATCGATTTGGCTGGGATTGATATGAAACTCATCAAGCTCGATGATCATGAATACATTTTAGACCGAATACTCAGAAAAGTGAAAGACAAGTATGATTACATATTGATCGATTGTGCACCAGCTTTAGGCATTTCAACACTGAATGCACTCTATGCTTCTGACTCGGTTTTAATACCGATTCAATGTCAATTTTTAGCCATTGACGGGCTCACACAGTTGCTCAATACAGTTCGTGTTGTCCAAAAGAACTTGAAGGTAAATCATCGCGAACTGACCATCGAAGGCGTTTTATTGACGATGTTAGATAAACGCACCAAAGCCGGTTGGGCAATCGTAAATGAAGTAAAAGAGTATTTCCAAGAAGGCGTATTCAAAACATTCATCACCAGTAACGTAGCAGCACAGGTCGCACCGACCTATGGCGTCCCAATTTTAACCTACGCCCCCAAGTCTAGTGCAGCTACTTTATATAAGTCATTGGCAAAGGAGTTAATCGAGAATAATGAAATCAAACACTAAGGTATTAGGCAGAGGTTTAAAAGATTTATTGGTAGAAAATACCATCGATGAAATCCAAGAAGGGGAAAAAATTGTTGAGATTCCATTGACAGAAATTACCCCAAACCCATTTCAACCAAGACGTATTTTTGACCCAGAAAAAATCAATGATTTGGCAGCATCCATCAGCGAACATGGCATTTTTCAACCCATCATCGTAAAAAAAGTTAAAGATGGTTTTATGATCGTATCCGGTGAACGTCGTTTTAGAGCGGCTAAACAGGTAGGGCTCAGCACCATCCCTTCAATCATTCGATCCTATGACCCAGCGAAAGTCGCAGAGATTTCGTTGGTTGAAAACTTACAACGTGAAAACCTAAGTCCAATTGAAGAAGCTGAAGCGTATGCCAATATCATGCGTTCGATGGAAATCACCCAAAAGACTTTGGCTGAACGCATTGGTAAATCGAGAAGCTATGTTACCAATATCATCGGTTTGTTAAATTTACCAGATGAAGTTCAAGCCATGCTTTTAAATAATGACATTTCCATGGCGCATGCGCGTGTTCTATCTAAGCTCGATGACCCACTTAGAATTAAAACATTGGCCAAAAAGATTGTCCATGAACAGCTGTCTGTTCGACAAATCGAAGCATTGGCTGAAAAAGAAGAAAAAACCAATAAGCAAAAGCGTGAACCAAAACCAAAGACATTTGTTGTCTATGAACAAAGCTTGAATCAAAAATTGGGCTTAAAGACTGTCGTAACTGCGAACAAGTTAACCATCAAGGTTAAATCTGAAGAAGAACTCAAAGCTTTGGTAGAAAAACTCCTCAAATGACCACATATGAAGTAGGGATGCAAATCCAAACAAAAAAGCCTCACGTATGCGGGAGCAACGCGTGGACGGTCATACGCACAGGCGCAGACATCAAAATAAAGTGTAACGGGTGTGCGCGCGAAGTCATGATTCCAAAGTTTGAGTTAGACAAGAAATTAAAACCCCAAAAATAGCCATAAAACAAGATTTGAGAAAAAATGTAACAATAGGTGTTGCATTTTTTTATTGGTTAGGTTAGAATAAAAAAGCACACGGCAAACCGGAGGGGTAGCGAAGAGGCTAAACGCGGCAGACTGTAAATCTGCTCCCTAAGGGTTCGGCGGTTCGAAACCGTCCCCCTCCACCACTTTTTAACAGCTTAAAGATAAGGGTTAAAAAAAGTCAGACAAATACTTGACAACCCTATTTTAGAGTGTTAAAATGAATAAGCACGAAATCCGTGTGAAGAAAAATTGGTCTTTGAAAACTGAATGATGATGAGTGTATAAAGAATAAACATAAAAGCAATTCTAATGAAAGTTTAGAATAAAAAGATAAGAGCTAATTCTTACAATT
>JGI24732J26686_1000065_pt1 | contig 73893 bp, 58 predicted proteins | sample EPASupsiteHSE623_FD_26686 | JGI IMG/M metagenome (IMG submission 26686)
CCGGAAGTATCGACGTTTTAAACAATTCTATTTTCGCTCCGTATTATCACGCTTTTAATATTCGGGATGGGAAGATTCAAGAAACGGTTGACAAACTTCTCGCTGAAAAGAATAGAATGAGAAAGATGGTTGTTGGTAAGAAGTTCGGAGGAACCGCTCTCGAAGAGGCCGTTAAGATGAACCAAGCCGGAGTCGGACCTCAAAAGATTTTCGAAGAGACCGGTTGGTGGAGAAATCCGTTCGATAAACAATGGCGATTCTGGATCAAGCAAGATGAAGTCACAATGAGTGAAGACAGGATAAAAGAAATCTTTAGAACCTTCGAAGAGGCAGAAGAAACCGGAGAGATTCCAGTCTATAATCTTGAAGACCTTTTTGCTGATAAGAAGTTATTTGAAATCTATCCAGAAATGAGAACTCTTAGAGTCCGTATTGACAATTCGATAGAAAACGCCGCTCAATACGACGAATCGAATAAAAGTATAACCGTAAGTTTTGCTGAAGAATATGAATTTTACAAAAACAGAAAAAATTATATAAAGAATAGACAATCGACCACTCCGGCTAATTTCAAAGATAAAGTTCTCCAAGAAGAGACGGTCAGGGTCGAACAATATGCTTTCGATCCGATATACAAGGTCTCTTTGGGGACTTTAAGATTTGCTCTTATTCATGAACTTCAACACTATATACAAGAAGTCGAGAATTTTGCAAGAGGGACAAATCAATTCGAAGCCATCGAAATTGGAGAATCTTTCTTTAAAAAACTTTTCAAAGAAACAAAGGAATATGAAGATATTATCAATAAAATAGCAGAATACGAAACGAAAGACGATTTCTGGTCAATTACCAGGACAGAAGAACTTCAATATGAATTATATAAAAAAGAACAAGAATATGCCTCGAAATTCGTCAACGAACAACATGGTTTTGATTATTACAAGAACTTTCTCGGCGAAAGAGAAGCAAGGTTTTCTGAAGAAAAAAGCTATGAAGATATCGTTTTCAACGATCTGAAAAACTATCAAAAGAACTCCATTGTGTTCAATAATGGAGAAGTTTTAAGATGGCCAGAAATACCGTTTCGCTCTGCCGAAAGAAAAATGATTGTTAATATGGCAGAAACAAAGAGACAACTTCTCGAAGAGATGAAACACAATCTCTATCCCCTGAATGTGGATTATATTGATTCTGGAGTTTATCTCGACGGAAAACTTTACGAGAACAATCTCGGATATAAAGATTCGGATGTTACAAATTGCGGCGGCATTATCATTTATAGTTACCCAGGAAAAATCGATCTTTATATGAATTCTTATATTGATTTATCGAGCGACGAAATAAATACAATTATAAAGAAAATCATTAAGAATCCAGAAATTGAAGAAAAAATTGAAACGAATATTATTTATATGTCCATTAGCGGAATGCAAGTTTCGTCTTTTAAATATGATCTTAACAAAAATATGAATAATAAAGATATTGAATCTGTTTCCTTGGATATCTCTATCGATATGATGTTGCTTAATGGAGACCTTGATATTGACATCACTTTGTCTAAAGATCAAAGCGTCAAATTAATCGAAAGAATCAAAGAAAACTTTATGGTCGGCGATGACATCAACTTTAAAAAGACCGATTGGATAATCACCGATGGAAACAGAATGTCTCAAACTGGCCCAGATAAAAAGAAAATTGGTTTGGACGTTCTTTTCCCAGAAGAGTCGGAATTAGAAAAAAGATTTCTTAATCTCGGGCAGATAAAGACAGATTATTATAAATTAGATGACGACGAATATGTCTACGAAATCTCGTTATGCAAAGAGGCCACAAACGATCAAATAATAGCGATTAAAAAAATAGTGACCGAAGTCTACAAAAATAAAAAGAAAAAAGATTTCTCTCTAAACGTCATCATAAGTTTTATGGACGAAAATGGCGAACTTCTCGATAGCGATGAATTCGATGCTGATGATTTTGAAAGCGAAAAAGAAGAAAGACTCGGAGAAAAGGTTGCAGAATCAATTATTATGTTCGACTACAACGGGGAAGGAAACCCAATCTCTGAAATAAGCAGAGATTACTTAATGACCAACAGGTTTACAATTCCGATTCCGGACGATCTAGATGAAAGTTTTGTAGGAGAAGGACGCCTAGAAGAAATCGGATATACTGAATTTCCAAAATACGAATTTGTGATAAAAAAAGCGAAAGAAGATCCGAATTTAAAAATAGCCAAGCCTTACGACAAAGATGAGTTTGGTTTTGTTTCGTGTATTCTTGATAAAGAAGGAGAAATATTCGCCGCCATGAGAGGCGACCATACTATTATTTCTTATTCTCTTCTTGGCTCCAAGTATATTATAAGCCAAAAAGCAAAAGAACAAGATACTTCGACTTACAGAGACTTTGCTATCAAGAAACTTACAGATTTTGGCTTTATTCGTATGTATAATTTTGGAGACTCGTTCTCTTTCACTTTTGGAGAACAAAAGCCCACAGAAGAACAATTCAAGACTTTCAGAACAATTCTAGAAAATAATGTAGGAAATCCAACCTCAATCGGAGCAAGCATAAAAGGCACATATCGTAACTTCGTATGGGAACGAAACGAATCCCCGGATATTGACGGCATCATAGAAAAGATCAAAGATTTCTATCGAGAAGGCGATAATTATGTTAGCCCTTTGCTTCAATTCAGAGACAAAAGAAAATTCAATCCAAATGTCAAATACACAAAATCAGAAGCAAGAGATATCATAGCGAGAGCGTTACTCGACCAAGTCAACTCGAACGAAAACCATCCGAATCTTCTTCCGAAGACTTTTTCAGAATCGGTTAGAAGACTTTTTGAAATGTTGAAAACTTCAACGAACAAAGAATTGGTTGTTAAAAAAATAGCGAAGTTCATTGTGAACAATGCCCTAATGCAGAATGATGCAGAGGGAAAGAATATATTCGGACAGGACACAAAACTCCTCCAAGACTACGAGCTTCTCCGAAACTTTGTTCAGTCTTTTGACCTGTCCAAAATCAAGGACGAAATCAAGAACAGATCGGATAAGTCTACGACAATTTTCCAGAGATGGGGAGTCAGAAGAGATGCAACGCCAATAACGATCAACGAATTCAAAGACACGATAAAAGATAGCATAGTTATTCAGACAGAAAACGATGTCGATTTTATCATCAATCTGAACGAGTATTTTGAACGTGTTAAAAAAGAGTTCCAAGACACAGTAAGCAACCAAAGGAAACTCGCCAACGAGAATGATTTCTTCGTTGACATCACGGAAGAAAGAATTCAAGACGAAATTCGCAAAGGCATTCTAGAAAGCGGAGAAGTGTTTGAGAACAAATACGAAAAATATATCAAGAAACTCGAAAAAGATCTCGCGAAGACTGCGGCTCAACTTACAGACGCCCGTATCAGATCGAAGACAATTAATAATATTCTGGCAGTGGCAGAACAAATTGGAAACTTCCAAAATCATCTTCCTGCGGACTTGAAACTTGCCGAACAAGTAGTTTCGTCAATAAAATTACTTAAAAAAGCTGGCACTTCAAGCGGAAATCTTTCTCCGCAAATTAGAAGCATTATGCGCTTGTATAGCGCAACGCATGAGGGCGCGTCCTTGTATAGCGTAGTAACGCAATCCGAGGGCATACGCTATTATTATGCGGATAGCATAGAGAATATCGCCAATGGTAACGGTAAACTTACAACGGAAGAATTGACCGACCTTTACAACATTTTGAAGGACTTTGTTAGAAGCGTAAGAGAATTCAATAAAGTGTTTTTCGAGGGTCAGCAACAGGAAGATACCGAATTGGCAGATAGGGCAATACAGGATATTAAAGAGGTTATCAAGGTAAAAAAAGGGTGGTTTTCAAGATTTAAAAACTGGCTGCATTCTCCTGTCAGGGTTTTTGACCGTATGTCTAACTACAAAAAGTCAGGAATGATGAACAGATTCTTCGCAGAGTTCGAAAGAGGCCTGGACGACTTTGCTAGATTCAGAATGCAATCTGCAGAACTTTTTAAAGAATATATTAAACAACACGCTCATGAAATGGACACCTGGAGAGAGGAAAAATCTTACAACGGCGTCAAGATGTCTAAAGGTCAAGCGATATCTCTCTACTTGACGTTCTTGAGAGACAAGACAATCGGACATCTTTTCAACATCGATCAAATGTCCGGAGTGATAAGGATAGCAAACGAAACGAATTCGGAAAAGAAAGAATATAAAGACGCACAGCAAAACGGCCACGATGAACAAATTACATATGAGTTGATGGAAGAGATTCAAAAGAGTTTGACAAAAGAAGACGAAGAGTTTATTAAGTTGATTCGAGACTTCTTTGATTTAAGCGGCAAGGCAAAACTCGAAACAGATAAAAAGATCTACGGAATAACAAGTGAACTCGAACTCAACTATTTCCCGGTTAGAGTTTCGAGCGATCAGATTTATCAATCCGTCGGAGAAGAAGATTTTACTTTCTCTCATCTATTTACAATATATAATCCTTCGTTCAACAAAGACGTAAGACCGAATTCAAGCAAGAAAGTTGTCATAGAAAATGTTCTCGACGTCATTAACAGGCACGCAGATCAAATGGCTTCTTACTATGGGTTCGCTCAACCGATCAAGGCGTTTAATCGCGTGTGGAATAAGAAAGTGAATGGAACGACGTTGAGAGAAGAAGTCCAGGCGGTTGATCCGACCTTCCAAGATTATGTCAAAAAACTTTTGAAGGACGTTCAAGGCCAAGTCGAAACAAGAAGTGAATTCGATAAGTTTATAGCAACGATCAGAAATTGGAGCGCAACCGCCTCTCTTGGTTTAAACCCGAAAGTTTGGGCCAATCAGTTAGTTTCTCTGTTCGCGGCTCACGGAGTTGGGTTCAATTACGACGATCTCGTCTACGGAATGTCGGTGGCCCTTTCTGGAAAGACCGACTTCGACGCTTTAATCGAAAACTCTCCGATGATGTATGAAAGATTCAGAGAAGGAAACAACATCGATGTCGGCAGAATAAAAGAGGGAAAGGGCGTCCTCTCCAAAACAGATAAACTGATAGATTATACGTTGAAACCCATCACAAAAATCGACCGGTTAGTTATTGGGGGCATTTGGAACGCCGCTCTAAAGGTTTCTGGAAAAGACAAAAAGAAAGCCGCCAAAATGGTCGAAGAAGCGGTTATCAAAACACAGGCCAACTACACAGCACTATACCGCCCGGCAATTCTTAGAGAAAGAAGTTCGTTGCTTTCGATGTTCACGATGTATATGAGCGAACCTCTTCAAGTTTTCTCAATGTTTGCAGGGTCAGTAGAAAAGTTATCAGTCGCTAGAAAGCTTAAAGAACTCGGAGATCCAGAAGCCGATAATTTGATGAAAGAGGCGAAAGCCGAATTTGGAAGATCGATAGTGACGATAGGAGTAGACACGACCCTGCTCGCCCTGATTGCATCGTGCTTTAAGTGGGTCAAGAAGGACGATGACGAAGAAGAAAAATTCTTCAACAACTTCATGGAAGAATTCCTCGGCATCGTATTTGGAACAGTTCCGTTCATAAGAGATTTCTATTCGCTTGCCCAGGGATATGAATTAAGCAATCCGACCTATACTGGTCTGAACAGCATCTACAACGCTCTCGAACTTATTGGCGGAGTCTTTACCGATCTTGTCAGTGGAAAAGTTCAAGATACAGAACAAATAACCAAATCTCTTCACGATGTTCTGGTAGGCATTACAACCGTGTTCGGAATCCCGACAAGAAATCTCGAAAACTATCTCAAGGGAATCATATACAAGTTCGCTCCGACAAGCGTTGAAGAATACAACTCATACATAGAAACAAGAACAAATTCATACTATCTGGCAGAAATACAAAAGGCATACGATAAAGAGGATTTTGAATCGGCCGAAAGAATATTATCAATTATGTTGAGGCAAAAGAACTCTCCGATAGAAGACGAAGGACTTTCTTCCGAAATGGCAGAACTTCTTTCTAAAGGATACGACGCTATGCCGATCGCTTTGGACGATTCAATAGTTTACGAAGGCGATGTTTACACGCTGAATGCGAAACAGTTCGAACAATTTAAGGCAATCTATTCAAGAGCCGAATCTTATGCCGTTCGTCTTCTGGCAAGTTCACAATATAAGATAATGAACGACGAAAATAAGGCCAAGGCGATAAAGAAGATTTATCAATATTGTTACAACCTCGCGAAAGAAGACTTCTTCGGAGAAGATATAAATGGAAAGTTTGGAGAAGTTGCAGAAAAAATTCCTGTCGAAACTTTGACAATCGTTCAAGTTAATAACGCATTTTTGGAGGCCGATAAGGATATAAATGGGAATTCAATAAGCGGAACAAAGAAAGCAAAAATGACCAGATTGATAAATTCGCTAAAACTGACCGAAAAACAAAAGAGTATAGTGTATGAGTATCTGAATTATACAATGTAAAAAGAAAAGGCCTTCAATCAAAGAGGGCCTTTTTATTTAGTTCGTCTATTACATCTTGAAATTGACTGAAAGTAAAAACTACAAATACTTCAAATCTTCTCTCTCGAAGTTCCGAAATCATTTTAGCCTGGTCGTCGCTTAATGTTCCGTTTATTGACTTGGTTTCGACAAAGAAAATCTTTCCATTTTTTGTCATCATAAGAAGATCGGGCCACCCGTTTGGAACTCCTGTCTGGAAATACCCTCCGGATGGAAGTTTTATTTTTCCGACGTTAATATGAAAACAAAGAATATCATTTTCTCCACACCAAAGTCTAATTCTATTTGATAATGCGTGTTCCGGCGTCATTTTTCATCGTCGGGCATAACGTAACCATGGCTATATTCGGACCTGTTATAGATTTCCTGAACGATCTTTAACGCGGTTTCGTCTTTTGAATACTTTCCAAGAATGAAGTTTCCTTGAACGACCTTCGTAAACCCAGGAGAAGCGACCCGAACAGCAGTGACGTTTTCAAAGACAACCGCTCTTCTTCCGTCTTGAGATAGAATTGTCATTGTATGATTTGGAGGCAGACCACTTCGCCGTCCATCTCCTTGTTCACGACTTCGCAATTTTCATATATAGCCAGATCTTTTCTTTTTCCCTCTTCGATAATATCCAAATCGCAATCCAGCAATCTGAACTTTGTGTCTTCTTCTGCGTTGTCGAAGAAATGATACACTTTAATCATGATTTTTTTCCTCCGTGCCTATACGGCCTTGTTTTATTGAATTCCATCTTTTCTCGGATTGCAGAATCGATGTCAATCCCATAATGTTCGCAAAAATCAAGAATTCTAATGATAGCATCCGCAAGTTCGGACGGAATGCCTTCGGGTTTGTTTACCAAGATATGATCATTGTTATGAAACATGGCGGTTTGATGATCGAAAGTCGCTATCACTTCGACATTTCCTTTTTTTACTTTTCCCGAATAATATGTTTCGTTCGGCGCGTGATGATTTCGGTCCTCTTCGAGTGCCTCGCTGATTTCGGAATGAATTAGGCACAAGATCTCGGAAACAGAACGGGGGGTATCCCACCATCCGTGGTCGACTGCGTTTTGATGAATTTCTTTTGCGAGTTCTTTTAGAGCCATTTTTTCTCCTTTCTCCTTCTTCGTTAGTGTTCATTTCAGCGGCATCTCGAAGACGATGGAATCGGTAAGTTTCCTGCGCTCTTGAAAATCAGTCAAAAGAGGAAGCACGACAGTTCCTCTGACGATTGCGTGTTGAATCTCGTCGAGGACTTCGAGGGCGCGCTTCTTATTCGCATAAACGCCGAGCGTCCGCGCATTTTGATCTTGCACTCGCCATTTAAGCGCATCAACCGCATCATCGTTTCCGCTTTCATTCACCTTGCGATAGGCGGCGTTCAATTCTTCGCGCGTGCCTTGCTCGAAAATATTTGCGCCTGTTACGATGCAAAGCCCTCTGCGGTCTTGCGACCGAATCCAGATGCCGTTCATCCTTCAATCTCTCCTTTGATTTTCTTGATAAGGTATTCGAGGATATTGTCCACCGTCTCCGCGATGGCTTTCTGCGTTTCGTTCTCGCACACGATGGCGTATGTCCTCTTGCACGAATCCTTTTCCTCTTGCACGATGCGGACGGCTCTGTCGCGTTCGGACTTCATGGCATCGAAGATGGGGTTGTTCATTCTTTGCCACCGCCGAGAAGGTCTTCAAGCGCGGTGATGAGTTTGTCATATTGCATAAATCTGAAATCGCCAGCGCGTTCTTCTTCCATCTTCCGTAATGCCTTTGCGCCACGAAGTTTGTCTTCCACCGCTTTTCTGAACCGCGCGGCTTCGAGGATGAAGATTTTAAGAGCGTGATATTGAATAATGCTCTTGTTTGTTTCGTTCATCATAACGTGGTCTAACGCTTTCAACGCTTCGTCGGTGGTCATTTCGTTCCCTCGCTCTCTTCCTCGACTTCGATTTCCGTATCTTCGTAGATTTCACCAGAACGCTTTTCTCGTATGACGCGTTCGACTTCGCCAAGCGCTTCGTCTTTTGCGTTTTCTTCGTTCTCCGCTTCGACATGCCCAAAATCGGTGAATGTCGTCGTTGCGTAATACCGATACCGCTTCATTTCGCTCCCTCGCTCTCGCGGATGATGTCTGCAAATGCTTCATCTCGATGGAGATAACGCAACCTCGTTGACAAAGTATTTTCTGTCGAAGAAAATTCGCGGATTGCGACCGAACGAAGTTCCTTCACGATTTCGAGCGTCTTGTCGGCGCGAGGGGAGAGGATGGCAGCGCGAAGCGTCTCGTAACGAGGGCAACGAAACCCTTCTTTGTATGTTCCACTTTGCGCTTTAAGGTGGCAATCACACCATTTCGATTCGAGATAGCAGACTTGGCAAAAATCTTCGAGCGCTTTCATCGCTTTCTCTTGTTCCTCGCTCGGTGTTACGCGCGGGGAAACGATGGCGGCGCGAGCGAGGGCGCGGTTGTTGTCGTTGATTTCGCACTCCTTTTTCAGATTCTCGTCGTGGAACGCGAACTGATCGCACAGCCGCTCTTCGGCGAGTTGATGCATTTCGTCCACAGCGTTCAGCGCCGCGTTTTGTTCCTCGCTCGGCGTGAGCGCCTTGTCCGCTTCCTCGTATGTCGCCGCGAAGATGTCTGGCTTGCAGGGGTAAATCTCGCCTTTGATGCCTTTGATGATAAAGTCGCCGATGCTCGCGTGCATCTTGCCTTCCAGCGTGTCGATGAATAAGCCGTAATCTTTCACGCTCTGACAGTAATCATCGAAGCGTTCTTCGTCCTCGCGCGTTTTGAGTTGCTCGCCGATTTTTGGTTCGTTCGGATGCGCGAACTCGTATACCGCGCGGATGTTTTTATCGGTCAGTTGGATTGCCTCGATCACGACCGGTTTCTTACGATATTTCATTTCGGTTCTCCTTCTCCGCTCTGGGCGGTTTCTTCTTTCACTTTCGCGTTGAAGCATCTTTGCAGTTCGGCGGCTTGCCCGACGAGAAGGCGCGACAGTTGCGCGTAGTTTCCGCACGCGAGGTGCGCCGGCTTGATCGTGTCGTTGCCCTTGACATACGTTCCTACGCTTACGAGGCACATGTCGCCTTCAAACACGATGGGCTTCTCTGTTTCGATTTCGATTGTGATTTTCATGCGTTCTCCTTCAATAGTCTTCGTCCCAACCAAAGAAAAAATCTAATCCAATCTTTTGAGATCTCCAAACGTCTATTTTTTCTTGAATGAGTTGTTTTGCTCTTTCAAAGTCAATTAAACCGGCCTCTTCTTTTTCGTATCCGAGATACTTCACAAGGAAATCTCTCTGTTTTGGGGTTGCCAAACCTTTCCAATTACTTTTTTTCGACAAGTTTTTCATTTAATCCATCGTTGATTGCCATAAAAAGGCATCCAAGAAGAAACGACACAAATGCGAACAGAGATAAATTACCATAAATCGTGTAAAATCTTGGAATGATCATAACCGCAAGCCACATCAAGACCAACGGTAATTTATCCCTCGTGGTTCCGTATCCATACATTTTTCCATAATCATACATCTTTAATTTTCCTCGCTCTCCCATTATAGACCTGTGTTGCCCAATAGGCAGGATTCTTGTATCCTCTCTTCTTTGCTATTTCAATTAGAGAGGCGATACTTTCGGCTCTTCCTTGTTCCTTTCTTTTGTTATTTCTTTCAATCTCTGTAACTTTTTGAAGTTCTATTTCTTTTTCTTCGTCGAGTTGCTTTCTTGTCTTTCCGTTATCAAACCCGCAATACGGACACACAGGATTCAATCCGGAATAGACTCGGAAACAGTTCTTGCATTCTCTAACTAAAACTTCGTCTTCTGCACTCTCGTTCTTGCAACGAATCTTTTCTTCAAGCGACCATTTCCTGTCCTCTGTTGGTAGTCCGTGTCTAAACACGTTGCCCACCAGGTCATATATGATTGCTTTTTTGTTTTCTCCGGGACGCAAGCATCTCATCGATTGCTGAATATACAAAGCGGTTGATCTTGTAGGACGAAGAAGAATAACGCAATCGCAGTCGGGAACATCGAATCCTTCTCCGATTAGATCGACGTTTGAAAGAATTCTTATTTTTCCTTCTTTAAAATCTTTGACGATCCGAGCCCTTTCTTTGTCCGGCGTGTCTCCATCGAAATGAACAACTCCCGGAATCTGCTCGGACAAAAACTTGCTGAATTTAATCGAAGGGCAATAAATGATGGTCTTTCTTTTCGGGTCGATATACTTCAGAACGTCTCCGTATATTCTAGAACGAATGAAAAAGTCGGAAACTTCTTGCTGATCGTAATCTGAACCTTTTATCCTGAATTCTTCGTTGTAGATTCTCGGCGCATAGTAATCATATTGACACAAATATCCAAGATTCATCAACTCTTTTGGGCTTATTCCAATTACAAGTTTCTCGAAAATCGATCCAAGAGGAGAACCGTCAAGCCTTGAAGGGGTTGCTGTAAGACCGACGATCGGCACATCTAAAAAGAAATCTATGATATTTGTCCAGGTTTTCGCAGTGGCATGATGGGCCTCGTCAAAGATGATCAAGGTTGGCTTTTCATACCTTTCCGGATGCCTGGATATAGTTTGAACCATTCCTACAAAGATATGCCTCATCGAAAGACCCATATCCTTGAAGGCCTGAATTGTTTGCTCGATAAGTTCGTTTCGGTGAACGAGAAACCAGACGCGGTTCTTATCTGATTTCTCGATATGTTTACTCGCCATATACGCAAAGCAGACCGTCTTGCCTGCACCGCACGGAAGAACCGCCAACACGCTACGCGAGGACCGAAACGCTCCGCGCACATCGTTGATATATTTATCTTGATATTCGCGAAGTTTCATCGTATCAACCTTTCCTTATTTTGAATAGTCTTACGATGTGAATAGCGATCAGAATGCCGTTAAGCAACCAGACCGATAAAGCGCCGATGAGCAGACCGTATGCTACGAACAAAGCCGCTCCAAAGATGTTGACGATTCGGATGCTCTTTTCGCCCTTGGCAAGAAACGAGGCAAGAACAAAAAGAGTGGCAACGATACCGAGTATTTCGTTCATTCCGGAAGACTTTCGATGACCTTGACGAGTTTGTGGGTGAACGGAAGAAGAAGAGTCTCTTCGAGAACTTCAAAGATGCAGTTCGTTACGAAGACGGTGAGGACGATCTGCATCGGAACTCCGACGATCACTCCGAGACCAAGAATGAAGAACAGGCCGTTGTCGACCAATTGGCCGACGAGGGTGGAGAGCCACGCACGGAGTTTGAAGTGCTTCTGGCCATGCTTGGCTTTCATCGCCCACATGACTGCGGCGTTCGAATAGTTCGAGGCGAGATAGGCGATCAGACTCATGATGACGATCGGTAGCGATTGGCCGAGGACGAGGTTATAGGCATCTGCCGTGAAGACGTCGTTCGTCGGTAAGTGTGTGACGAGTGTGTAGACGATCGCGACAATCAAGTTCGTTCCGAAACCATAGAACAGGATCCTTGTGAATTCCTTCTTGCCGAGGACCTCGACGAGAATGTCGCTGATCACCATGATGCCGGCGAAGAAGACGAAAGCGGATGTGATGAACCATCCGGTGTTGCCGATCTGGAAGGTTCTGTTCACGATGGTATTACCGATGATGATGCCGACGACGAACAGGATTGTCAGAAGATCGATTACGTTTTTGCGTTTCATTTTTTCTCCTTATTTTTTTTTGCGAGGTTGACAAGGCGAACTCGCTAACGCCGATTTTTGAATCCTTGCTTTATTTCTCGGCTTGAAATCAGGTCAAGTCATTCACTTCCTTTCATGTAAACGGAATTATCGATATCTTCGTAGGCCAGTTGCATCGTCCTGTATGTGTGGAGATTGATGGCCAGCGAAGGACCGAACGCCTTGTCGAGTCTTTGTAGACTGTCGAAAGAAACGACATCCATACTCGGAGTCGGGAAAGTGACTGTCGCGTATATTCCTTGCTGTAACCAAGAAGAACTGTCCACGCTATCTTTGGCGTTTAGATTCAATTCTCTTAACAAGGAGAATCTTGTCATTCCAAGCATATGAATCTGGCAACCCGCCTTGTGAGCCGCATTTATGAACAGGTTGTATTGCTTTTCTTGAATATCCCTATCTCCGATGCAGGAGAAAGAAACTCTTCTTCCTTTGTATTGTTCGCACATATCAAGGAAATCTTGAACTCCTCGATTTGTGTGCCAAACAGGAATGATTTTATCGCTTTCTCTTTCCAATCTTTTTCTCATTTCCAAAACCTTTCCATACCCGGTGATCACATCGACGTCCATCTCGAAGAACCCGACGAACTGCGGATCGTCTTTATTCTCCTTAATGAACCTTGCGTATCCTCTCGTGTAGGCCTCCAAGTCTGCGCCCTTACCTCTTTGAAAAGTGAACGCTCCGCTGTCGACGAGAATATTCTGAACTTTTCTCTTGATATTGATTAAGTGCTGTTCGTCTCGAAGATAATAGTAACTAAGAAGACCGTATTTGATATACCCATCCGGTATCTTCTTTATTATGTTATCGAGTTTCATCGCCGCGGAATCCATACCAGCCAAAAATATCTGCAACGATTACACCGTCCTTCTTCTCCTCTTTTGCTTTCGCCAGCTTTGTTGGCAGAGGTTTCAAGTAATTTTTTACCGTTATTACATCTTCTTGCTTGATCGTGTCGAAGAGAGACGGTTCTTCGAAATAGTCTCTAAAACTTGCGACGTAAGATTTTACATCTCGTTCCAATGAGTAAAGACGTTCTTTGTTTTTTTCACTTGTGATACGCACTTCAAGCGCCGTTAGGAAGCCCTTTAAATGCTCGCTATCCGCGCGTATTTGCACTACAATCGCGGACACTTCCTTATCCGCAGGGTAACAAGCCCGCAGGCAACTACCCAGCAAAACGCGATTTTCTTGATCGACCAGAAGAGGCATATCCGTCTTGAAATCAACCATCGGAATCGAATTGTCGAAGTTTAACTTCCAAGCCGGTATTTTCTTTATTTCAATTCTATATCTCATCGTATTTCCCCTTATCAATCAGATACTCGTTCTGATCTTTGAGTTTGACTCCGAGATAATGAGTCACTCCCAAGTAAACAACCTTCTTGAATTTTTTGCCCATATTTCTTCCGAACATCGTATTCGATATTTGATACTCTTTGTTCGCCGATATATAGTGACAAAGGTTGACGAACAAATCTCCGCCTTTTGCTCTGTAATCCGGATGAAGTTCGCAACATTCGTCCAGCCACTTTTGAACGATGTCCATCTCCGATTTGTATTCTTTCAAAGATTCATCAATCGATCCCGGATTCTTAAGGCCCTCTTTTTGCCAAAGTAAACAACCTTCGATCATCCAATTGAGTATTTCCGGCATTTCGAGTTTCAGTTTGTCTTTCAGATCTTTATCTTGTTGTTCCGGAGTAAACACGACATTGAACGGAATGATTCTTATGCGTCTCCAAATGCCTACATCCGTTCCTCTAATTGTTGGTTTGTGGTTCGTGGCCATAAAAAGTTTAAATATCGGCACGAACTCGAATTCGTTTCCGTAGAGGAATCGAGCAACTATTTTCTCAATACCGGAAGTCATCAACTTGATGGCAGATTCGTTAAGTTTGTCGCCAATCTGTGTTTCTGATGTAACGACATTTCTGATTTTGTTAAGTCTGGCGACTTCTCCAAGATTTCCTGCAGATTGATTTTTCTTTTCAAGGATAACTTCAACGCTTGACGCCGCTCCATAAGAACCCATAACATCGTTGATAATTTGAAGGAGAAGCGATTTGCCGTTGTTGCCATCGCCAAGAAGAATGAACACGCATTGTTCTTTTGTGGAACCCGTCATTGCGTATCCAAAAACCTTTTGAACATATTTTATTAACTCTTTATCGCCGGCAAAGATTTCTTCTAGAAACTTCAACCATCTCTGCGGTTTTTTCTTCGAAACAGGATACGGTGAATACTTCGACATCATTGAAGTTTTTTCGTGCGGCTTTATTTCTCCGGTGGTAAGATCGACGATTCCGCTTTCGCAATTGAAAAGCATCGGGTCGTTGTCGAACGAGTCGTTTGTTACAGGAATTTCTGGAAGGTGCATTGTCTCTCTCAACATGGCTTCTTTTCCGGCAGAAGAGAGAGCTTTTTTTATGTTTAAAAACATGGCTTTTCGTTCGTTCTCGCCATCGATCTTTTTTGCCTGTTGTTTCATTTCCTCTATAACCATTTCTGCCAGATTCTTAACATTGTTATAGAGATCATACTGCCAATATTTTCCGTTCCAAGACATCCATTTTTTGTTATCAACATTGTATTTCAAGGCGTCTCTGAACTTATCAGCGAACCTGTGTGCGTTCCCTGTGTCGTTTAATCCGTATCCGGCAAAATCGACGACCTGGGTTTGAGAGTTTATTGCCTTCAAAATCGTGTTATCGCTGTATGCTCCTTCTAGCCACTTCTTTTTATGTTTATCGTCTTTCGACACATAATAAGGAGAAGACATGAAGAGGGACTTGATCGCTTCGAAATTGCAGTTAAGATAAAAAGCGAGTTTGCTACAAAGAGCAAGGTCTAACTCGCTTTCGTTTTTACCAGACCCGGGCGCCACTCCATTCCATAATTCGATGAGATGCTGATCTTTTTGTAATGCCTTTTCGAGTTTTCTCGGGTCATATACTCCGTCCGTGATTGTAACCTGTTCGGTTGTTGCAGGCGTAACCGCTTTCTTCATATATTTATCGAGAATGTATTGAATGTCTACTTCTCTTATTTCTGACGGATAAAGAGCGTTTCCTGTTATGGTAACGAACTTATTCGTTTGATCCGAGACGTATATTTCTAGACCGCGTTCTCGGTTGTTGATGTAGTATTCTTCTTTATTCAGCGGAGTGTTCGTTCTGAACACAATACGAATTCCTGTTCCACTCGGCGATATTTCTGTATACGATTGCAGGTAGTCTATAATGTCTTGGGCCATTTCAGAAACTGCGCCGTTTTGAGGATCGCGACAATGGTCGATATCAACGGCAGAGAAACCATTGAATATACCAAGCCCCAATCCTCCGATCACTTTTCCTTCCTTCACTCCATAGTAAGATCCTATGGATTTCATGACTTCGTTAAAAGGATGAAAAGTGGTTTTGTCGTTGGATCTGGCTAACTGACCAGTCGCAGAGTTGTAAGGTATTTTCCCTTTATCGGGCGACAATTTCCAACAGCACCACAGACCGTTGTCTTTTAGACTCTGCGGAATGCTGTTCCAATCCATTCATTCTTCCTCAGAATGGCATATCACCGTCGTCCAGAGCGGGGACACCCGAACCGGCTTGCATCGCTTTCTGTTCCTCGTATTTCTTTCTTGCTGATTCGATCTCTTCCTTCGAAACGAGTTTCTTGGAAGGATTCTCGATTTTCTTGGCCTTGTAGGCCTCGAGCGATCTTGCTTCTCTCGGCTTGACGAAAGTCTTGACCTTGTCTTCGACCGCGTCATACCACTCCTCTTCGCCGAAGTTGATGACGACGACTTTTCCGACCAGTTCGTTCTCGTCCCATCTCCAGACGAATCCGGAATTGGACTTTTCGACCGCGACGATGAACGATTTGAAGAAAGGAAGCGCGGAGTCCTTGTAGGAGCGGCGGAAAACGCCGGCCGACGGCCACTGCTTGAACTGATCCGCTCTCTTCTGGAACTCGCCCTTCAGAGCGCCGTCGATGATGTCGAATTCGACAGCGAGATACTGCTTGTCTTCGTCGTTCGTGACTTTCTTGATGATGCAGATTTGCGGTCCGATAGGAATCGGTGATGCGGTTACTGACTCTTGAATGTTTTCCCAGTTCTTTACGTCTTTCATTTTTTATCTCCTTCTCCACTCGCGGTGGGTTCATCCTTCTTAGGCAATTCTTCTTTCATGTTGTAAAACTTTCTTATCGTATCGTCGACCATCTTCAGATCGTTTTCGATTGAGTCCTCTACGAACATACCGATTGGTGACTTCGTTATGTCGAATCCGTCCGTGTGCGTCTTGAACATATACTTCTTGTCTTCGTAGACGGCTCTCAAAGCGATAGTGAACATCCCTTCGACGCACACTTTCTCGTCGAGCATCTTACCGATTGTTTTCGGCTTGATATCTCCGTAATCGCTCTTGTCTTCGTGCATGACGATATAGACGATCTTGTTATCTGGAACCGAGTTCGAAATATACATGATCAAATCCCAGAATCTGTCTCCAATGCTGTTATACAGATCGAAGATGCTGGAACCTTTTGATACAGACGAGTGTCCTCTCATGAATTGATTCACGAGAAGATAACTCGCATCATCGATAACAACAGACTTGGTCTTCGATTTGAGCAAAACCTCTTTGATCTTCGAATAGTCGTCGGAAAACAGAATCTTAAAATCGTTCTTGAAAGGCAACGGTTTCTTGATTACGGAAATAACTCCGAGTTCTTCTGGAGTGAAGTTTCTTAAAGCGGTTGATTTTCCTGAACCAGACTTGCCAATGATTAAAACCGGAACGCCCATTTCATTCCCTCCTTCGGGAAAAGTTAAACATCTTCTTCTTTTAACACGCTTTCAAACCTACCCTTGTAATACGGGCAGAAAGTTCTCGCGATGCAATAGTCCCGGCACTTCTTGTCTTCCCCGAGACGTTGAACGACTCCAAAACCCTTGCCTTTGAAAGTTGCCATATCCTGTGCTTCTTTTTCTGTGTCAAAAACTCTGAAAGCCGTTTTGTTCCCTTCCTTGATAACCGCGAACTTGTCTCCGCTATACCACCTTTCTTCTTGAGAGCACATCGGATACTCGTCCTTTGGCTCGAACTCGATTATCAAATCGAACTTGTCTCTTATGAATCTTTCGATGTCGATCATATCGAGTTCGTTGATCTCGTAAATCCAGGTGAATACCGCTGATTCGGGATATCCAGCGCCTGTTCTTCTTTTTTCTGTTGGAGACCAGTCTTTCAAAAGAGCGTGGAACTTCATTCTTTCTACAAGATAACCGTTCTTTCTCAAAAGCCAAGCATACATGAGACCTTGCTTTTTCCAATCGTCGAACTCTTCGTGAATTACTTTCCAGACCGATGTGGTTTTGTAGTCTTCGACGCTGTGCTCGGCCTCGTTGTAAAGGTCGATTCTTCCGGACAAGACATATCCGTCCCTTATTTCTTGTGTTAATTTCATTTCGGCATATCCGGTTTTGTCGTTCTGTTCCAGAATGTAGTGAACCGCTCTTCCAAAAACGAGCCAAATCATCGAAGATACATCTTGTTCAATCTCGTTGAAGTTTTTCCGAAGAATCATTAATTCCCTGAGAGGAAGAAGCAGATTTGTGACCGAATATCTCTTTGGCTTTATTTCATATTCTTCGTTGCAGATGTTGAAAAAAGCGGAAGGTAAGTTCTGCTTATTCGTTATCTTCATTCGACATTTTCCTCAATTCTGCCGGGCTCATTTTCAAGAACTCGGCGATGTTGTTTATGACCTTGAATCCCACTCTTCGGCCTTTCTCCACTCTGATGATCGAGACATAAGACAAGTCGCACTTCTTTGCAAAGTCCTCTTGACTCATGTTCAGAGAAAGCCTTTTCTGCCTAAGAAACTCGCTCAATTTTCCCATTGTGCCTCCTCATTTTTTGACTTTTAAATCAAGTCATTTTTCGATCCAGCCTTTCCTTGATTCTGCTTTGAATCTGTTTCGCCGTGAATCTTGTTCCGACCACGCAACCAGCGAAATCGACCTGAACTTCTCTCGTTGTTCCGTCTTTATCTTCGATGATTTCGTGTTCCACCTTGACCCTTCCGTTTTTGTCAAACTCGAAGGGGTGGTTGAATCCGTTCTTCGCTTTAAGAATGACGAGGTGAGCCCTCGCATATCTTTTTAGCATCTTTCTGTTCCATCGGCCCACTACTTATTCTCTCCTTTCGTGTAATCTTTTCCGTCGGAATACAAGGGGAAATAATGATCAAAAGCACTTCTTTTGAACTCCGGATCCCATCCGTCTTTCCTCCAAACCGATTCGATGCAATGACGGCAGTATTGATGGCCATCGCGCCAGTGCATCATGCCTCTGTATTCGGAGGAACCACAACCGCATTTCACTACCTCTTTCATGTCTTCGTATCCCATAACTTCTCCTTTGGTGGATCCGGCAAGAATCGAACTTGCAACAACCCGGTTATGAGCCAGGAGTTCTGCCATTGAACTACGGATCCGTTGGTGCCAACAGCAGGACTTGAACCCGCAACCTACTGATTACAAATCAGTTGTTCTACCGGCTGAACTATGTTGGCAATGAAAGCGCCCACATAAGGGGCGCCAGAGCATATTTAGTTTTTTGGCACGTCCATTTCGGTATGGCGGACAGCCAGCAACCGCCAATTCAACTTTGAGCGGTGCATATGCCGTGACATATCTGCGCTCGTTGATTCGTTCACCTTTGTAGCCGTTCGGCAGACTTTAGAAGGCAAACCTGGTTTTTATCAAATTGACGCCGCAAGGGCGAATCTTAGTTTTTCATGCGCCGACCGGCGCAATCATCTACGGTCCCATCTCTCTTAAAGGATCTCCTTTCTTCGATTGGCGATTCGGCAGCTCACGCGCGGAGCACCCCGTGGCGGGTAGGCCTGGGGATCATGCCGATAGCGACGGTTATTTGAAACTGAACTCCGGTCTTAGAGTTATCCGTTCACGCGGAGAGTCGCATTCTCGCTGCCTCCATAGGATCTGGGAAACCCATACCGGTATCTCTAGGGATTTTCCGGTTTCGGGTTTTACGTCTGACTTTTCGCCCTTGAACAACCCAGGTTTCACTTCTTGTTGAGGATGATCGATTTTCTGTTGATCTTGGTTCCGCAGTTCGGGCAGTAGTTTACTGGCCTTTCGTAAATCTCGGTGCATTTCGGACAGCAGTAAAAATCCTGAACGAGTTGAGCATCTCTTTCAATCTCTTTTTCAAGAGACTCTGCAATCTTTCTGATCTCCTCGTTTGAGAAAATCGACCTCGACGTAAGTTTCACCTTGTTGATCAAGATTCCATATTCGTCGAGTTTGCAGATCTTCGGGTTACTCTGGCAGTCTTCTCTCTTCAAGCATTTATCACACGCATTCCGCGGTTGCAGTGGCGTGAGGAATTCTTGGAGAGCGTCGGTGTATTCTTTGTCGCCCGTGAAGAAGATGTGCTTTCCGTGGGTGATGACAATGACTTCATCTTTTTGCGTCGAGATGATTTTATCGTCGTCGTTCGACAGGATGAAATCGATGACATCGTTGTATGTGTAAAGGACCTTGGTTGTGTTCTTCACACAGTAGCCGGTATTAGGAAGGTGAACGCCCTGCAAATAGAATCCTTTGAGCATTTTAGATCCTCTGCTCGATGGACGAAATGCAGTAGATTCTGTCTTCTCTCTTGATCATTTTTCTTGCGAATTCTTCGGGGAAGATTACCTCTTCGCAGGATACCCTGGTTACGAGGTTTCCGGTCCTGCGATCGGTCTCGGTGATTCTTCTCGGGTTGAGAAGGATCTTGACGGTGTTTACGCCGGAAAACTTGTCGGCGTTGCGAACTTCTCCTCTTTCTCCATTCACCAGAACATTCATTCCGTGAACGAGCGGGTTCCCGTTCTTGTCGCAAATGATCATTCTTCATCCTTTCCGGCGAAGTATTTTAACGCTTGGCCGATGTAGTTTTTGGCCACCGTCAACTTCTCCTTGACATATTCTTTGCTTACATGAAAATCTTTTGAAAAAACCACGGTAACAGCTTGAATCATTTCTACTGCTGTCACAAGTTCCTTGATGAAAACCGAATCTCTTTCTTTCGTGCTTGTAGCGCCGGCATTCTCGATGATGAATGTTTCGATTTCAAGAAGAGAGTTTTCGTAATCTCTAAGAATTCTTCCGAGTTCCATCTCAAAAACGCCGAGATTGTAGGCCTGCATTTTATTCATCTTCTTCTACCGAATCCTTGTATTCGTTGTATGAATCTTCGATCATTTTCTTGATGTTCTCTTCGGACATTTCTTCGCTGGTTTTCTCTTCGACCTTTGCGAGGAATCCTGCCGGGTCGGAAGAGTTTTCTAAGATCATCTTCTTGGTATAACCTTCGTTATTGTTCTCGTCGGCATAGGCGATATAGGCGAGGTAGTATTCCGGCCAGATCTTGTATTGCATCTTTCTGGCATAGTCATACCGATAGTCCTCTCGATTGTCGTCCATATACTTTTCGATAAATGCTTTTCTTATTCTCTTGTCCTTGATTCCGAGTTTGTCGAGAATTCCTTTGGCGATCTTCTTGTTCTTTTCGTCGCTTTGATCATCCAATTCTTTTGCTCTTACATATCCGGGAAGAGTGCAAATGACTCTTTCTTCGAGTTCCCTCATTTGACGAATTGCAGTCCCGACAAGACCGTTCTCGATCGTCGTTTTATTTCTGTTTGCCTCGTCAAGAGGCATATTCAGAGTTCCCATGCAGACTCTCGACCATATATCGTAAAGTTTCCCGGTATATTCTACGACGATGGCAAGGCGGATCGAATTCGAATAAATGGAGATCTCGAAGATTTGGACATAAATTGAAATGTCCCCATATTTGAAAATTAGCCACTTCTTCTTCCAAATTCTTTGATCAAGGAAATTGTCGTAGATGAATTGAAAATCGAACTTGTAGACCTTGGAACTTACCTCGTTCATCGTTCTCCTCTTTCTATTTCTATTTTATATAGCGTCTTGCACACGCCACACCGCGCCACCCTTGTGGTGGTTAAGGTTTCAGCGTGGTATTCCGAAGACAATATCGTTGAAGTTACATCGACCGCTCTGCACTTTGGACACATGACGATTAAGTCGCTGTCTTTAAACGTCCAGTCGTTCGACATCGGGCAGAGACTATCTTTATAGAACAAGACCGTCTCGCTATTAACTCTCTGCTTTTCGACTCTATCTAACAAGCCGAACTTCACAACCAGCCCTTTCACATTATCTTCACTGCTTTCGCTTCTGGAATCGTTCTGTAGAAGAAAATTCCATAACTGAATCTTATCGATGCTGTTTCGAAGAACTTCTCTCCAAAGTCGTTCTTGCTGTAAACCCTTTCGCCCGTTCTGTATTTAAAAGAGTATCTCCAGGCGGACATTCCAACATCAACCGATCTTTTGTTATAACCTCTTATTTCCAGAACATCCGCGAACTCGCAACGGCATTCAGAAAAAGTCATGAACCTGCGCGCTTCTGCGGGTATTCTCAATTTGACAATCGCTTCTTGATGCTCGTAGAACTTGTTCAAATAAAGAATTTTCTTATAACCGATAATCTCGCCAGAGTCTTCTCTCTCCAACTGCCTTATCATATCGAAGAAGTAATCTTTTCTATGAACGACGATGTCCTCTTTAATTCTGTCAAAGAAGGCGTATCCGTGTTTCTCCGGAATAACGACCACATACCCAGATTCCGGAAATCCCTCTCTTTGCAAGGTCATGTCTCTTTTCAGAAGAGGAATTGTTATTTTTGTTCGTTCGTGTATATCGTCGTATTTGACCGCAAATATCTCCGGAATCCTCATTCTGTTATCCTTTCTTCAACCATATACGGCAGAGCGGAATAGAGGTTTCCATCTTTTCCGATCACGCTGTATCTCCATCCCTTGAACATATATTCGTAGTCTCCAATGCCGAGTTTTCTGACTACCTGCCCGTCTAAGATATCGAGTTCAGGCATATATGGAGAACGGTCGAAATTCTTCTTAAGATATTTTAAGGTCTTTTCTTTGCTGAATACAAGAGTTCTCGGCATAAGTTACTCCATCATCTTTTTCGAATGAACAAGAGTTACCATCCTTATTTTTCCGCACACCGGTATATCGTTGCTTACTCCTTCTCCTCCGGCGAATTTAAAAGAAGAACGAGACAGCATAAACACGCGATTATTATTCAGGGAACGGCAGAGATATATTCCTTGCCTACTACCGATCAACTTCAACTTTTGGCCCTCGTATGGCGCCAGGCCTTTTGTCCATAGCTTCTTGTGTTCCGGAAAGTTCTTATCTATCCATTCGCCATATCGTGGGTAGGTTCCAAGCGGGTCGATAACTATTATTTTCTTTTCTTTCATCTTATTCTTACAGGAAGAATGACGGCGGTGCTTCTTCCCTTGACGAGAGCAACAGCCGAAACCTGGTTTCTGTATTTCAACTTGATTGTCTCTCCGGGCTTGACATTCATGATCCTCAAGAACTTTTCGAGAAGTTTGGGATCGACGTATGTTTCCGGGCAGATTTCGATGAGGTTTTCTCTTTCTCCCCCGAGTTTCTTGGATTTGATCTTCTTGATCCTGATGTCCTTGAACGCTTGTTCGACGTTTAGTTCGCATTCGTTCACAAGCGTTTCGAGAGGCATCGCTCTCTCCAGGTCCGGATACGTTACCTCTGGGTTGTTCATCGGAAGTTCCGGAATGATTAGTTCGTCGGCAAGAGCAAAGCCAACATAACTGTCGGTGAAAAGTTGCCTTCCGTTCCTCATGTAGGCCTTTTGCAAAATCGGGCGGGTTTTCGGTGTCCTAAGAACAGAAAAAGCCGCGGCAAGTCGATCTTCTCTCTTGTATACCTTGGCGGACTCTTTCGCGATCTCGTATTCCAGGTCGGCGATAAGTTCATCGACTTTCCCTGGGTTGAACTTTATGTCCATCACTCTTGAATACATTGTCGTTAGGTTCATATGATCCTCCATATATAAAAAATATAGTCAGGACAACCTGTCAAATTAACCTGACCTTGCCCTTTACGCGGAAGGGAATTGGGCGGCTTACCATGCTCGGGGGTTATCGGCTTAACCAGGCAAGGAAGGCGTCGTTTGGAGGTGGCCTCGCGTCATAGGGCTTTTCTCTCGCTTATGTTCAAAACCTACCGAATCGGTGCGAAAGAAGGTTTTTTCGGAATCCGGGTTTTGTCCCCGCGTCACGGTCTGGTGGACTCGTGCGTAAGGGCGACGTGTTCGCTTATAATATTTGTCCCGGTCTTAGCGCCTCCATAGAGGATGTCGCCGCATGGTTATTTATGCCTTGAATGTCTTTTGCCATACCCCTTCGATCTTCTCGTGCTTCTCGATAAGGACCGAGTCGCAGAACAAAGATACGGCAGTAACTCTGTGATCTTTCGTTTGGATGCTCATTGATGCTCTTGCCCACAACTCGTCGATGAATTTCAAACTGCTTACCTTTTCATCTTGCTCGACGACTACCACATAGGAGTTCATTGGCTTCCTCCCTCTTTTGATATGTATTGCAGATTTCGGCGCGAAGTGAAGCCTTTTCGTCATACGACTTGTCTCCGTGCTTTTCACTCACGTGGAGATAAACCTTGGCCCACAAGTCGATGGAACTCAACTTGTATGGTAGCGAACGAAGAAATTCATAATCCGTCTTGTTCATCTTCGTCTGGAGCCGGTGCGTCGGCGGGTGCATCGATCGATACTTTATCCGCCGATTTTCCGTCGTTCATTTTTCTTTCTTCTTGTTCAACGAGGTTGAGAAAGTTTTTTAGATGAATAATACGATTCTCGTTCTTGGTGAACCGCTTGTTCTCTTCTTCCAGGCGCCTCAGAAGATATGACGTTTCTTTTTGCCTTTTCTCGAGTTCGCGCCTGCATGATTCGACTTCCTTCTTCAAGTCGCCTCTATAGGTGTAGACGACTCTTTTGTTCTTTATATCGGTCTTCACACTTCCACCGCTTTGTTCTTCGACGTGAATTTCATGTGAACGTCTTTGATTCCGTTGTTTATGATGAGTTCGTCGCCCTTGTCTTCCATCTCGAATGGATTATCTTCCTTGCCTGCGCCAGTTCTATGACACATATAGGTTACAACCTCGTCGACAGAAGACGCCTCCCCTTCGTATACACCCGGATAGACAGTATCGAACCCAGCCTCTCTCTTCTCGAGAATCTTGTTGATGATGACGCTTTCGACGATACGGAAGTCTTCAAATCCCATCGTAGCCATATTCTCGTGAGCGAGAGTCGGGTGCCGACCTCCATCTTTCGACACGATGTATTCAAGAAAATCTTTGATGTATGCGATGCCATATCCTTCTTTCGTCTCAATGAAACAGTATTTGAAACCCAGGTTCATCTTCCTTTGTAGGAAGTCTTTCGCTTTGATTATTTCCATGTCGATCACTCGTTGTCGGCGAGATACGCGAGTCTGTCGATCTTGGGGTCGACGTCCTCTTCCACCTTGAGGTCCGTGATATCGACCTTCACGTTTTCGCAGATGGCGTTGGAGAACTCGGCCGTCCTGTAGAGCATATCCTCGATGTCGGTTTCCAACTCGATCTCGTCGAATGCCGGATCCTCGGTGGTGAAGTCGAACGTGACGGTAAACTTGCAGGTCTTCCTGCGAGTCTTCCCTCCCTTCTCCGCGAGAACTTTCATGTTTTCTCCCAAATCTTTGACCTGGAACGACTTGATCTTCTCGATATCCTCGTCAGTGAGCGACAGAGTTTCTCCCACTTCGTCGTGCTTGGCGAATACGAGAGTGCCGACGAGATAGTCGTTCTCTCTCACGGCGGTGACGATGGCGTTGTCTTTCAGTTTCCCCTCGTCGTCGATGTAGCAGTCGAATCCAGAGAACTGAACGATATCGAATGTGGTGCATCCGATAAGCCGATAGAACTCGTGAATTTCGTTTTCGATCTGCTCTTCGCGGAATTCGTTTCCGTCCCAGACCAGAACTCTTACTTTGTCTCCCATACGATTCGAATTCTCCTTTCATCGCAGAAGTCATAGAAAGCCAGGAGGAGTTGGTTGATCTGTTTCCTGTGTGCCGATTTGGGTTCTTCGAACGCCATACCGACCGCGAGTGAACACGCTTGTAACGCGCGGAGAGTTTCTGTCGGCTTGTCGTCTTCGATCGCCTTACCAAGGACGGTCGCATCAACGGTGCCTTCATACAAGAATTTTTGCGAATTCATTATATACCTCCTTACCTTACACTTAATTATAACATAAAAGTAAGTAAATGTCAAGTGTTTTTTAAGGAGTGAAGAAAATAAGTTACGCATATTGAACTATATGGTTTTTCGCAGTTTATAAAACCTTGCTATGTATTTTTTTCTAGGATACTTTTAGAAAATCAAAAAAACTATATAGTTTATTACTACAAATCTTTTATTAATATGTTTAGTATTCAATATTGAATCGCTAAATCTAGCGGTTCTGCTACACGCGCGCATATACGAGCGAATGAAGGTATAATGGAAGTGAGGATGTGAGAGAGAGTGAAGGGGAAATATGAAGAATTTGTAAAACCTAAACTTGATCTCGTGGCAGATTGGGCAAGGCGTGGAGTTACTAACGCTGACATAGCGAAGAACTTGGGAATAGGACAAGCGGTGCTGTATCAGTATATGATCGACCACCCAGAGTTCAAAGAGGCCCTAAAAACGCGCGAGGAAGCGGATGCAATCGTGGAATCTGCTCTCTTCAAACGCGCTGTCGGCTACAACTACACAGAGACCACTAAAGATGGATCGGTCGTCGAAAAGCATCTACCCGCCGACGTTACGGCCGCGCTCGCTTGGCTCAACAACAGAAGACCGCAAGACTGGCGTCAAGGCGGCAAACCTGCAATTCAGTTCGACGGCAAGATTACGCTCGAAGGCGTGTTACGAACGGTCGAAGGAGAAAAGTTTTAAGTGAACCACATTTTATAAGTGAACCGCTTATAAGAAATGAACGCACAAAAAAAGCCCCTTTCGGGGCTTCCTTTGGTTCAGTCGCTCACTTCGAATACTTGGCGAGGACCTTGTTGGCGCGGTTGATGGCGTTCTGGGCCTTCCGGATTTCCTTCTCTTCCTCGGTCATCGGCTTGACATCGGCCGGGTCGGCGTTGAGGAACGAGTGCAGTTTGGTCTTGTGGAAGGTCTGGGCCTTTTCGAGGCGGACGGCGAGTTCTTCGTTCCCGGCGGAACGGACGGCGACGATGATTTCCTGCATGACGGTCATTTTATTGCCCTTTCTTTGGTGAACCTGCGTTGGTCGCAACCCTATCTTGCTGACATAATTATAACATACTTCTTACAAGTTGTCAACCTTTTGAGTTGTATAAGATTAAAAATCGTCTCGAAATTATTATTTACCTCGTTCTTACATTTTGACGCATAAGGTTCCACGGAACGGTTCCACACAGAAACGCCGAACGCGCTGGGTTTACTAAAGAGCTGTCAACAAACGCGGTCCGGAATTAACTATTTACATTGGCATTTACATAGCAAGCAAAGCGAACGATTGGCGCGGTGAATTTACTTGTTACATTCTTATTACACTATGTAAGCAGGTGGCAAGTAAGTAAGCGACCGTAACATTATGTTCGCTTGTTACATGGCCAATGCAGTATGTAAGCGATGCGGTCAATAGTGAATTGATAAAAAGCATTCCTACACCCCGGCCACCCTTTAAGTGGCGCGGGGGCGCCGCGACAACAGAACTATAAAGCACTCTCCATACGCCGAATCAATTTTCTAGAAAATGATTTTCTGAATAAGCATTCCTCAGAAAGGAAATCCTATGATCAACACTAAAAAATACATAGAGGAGTTCCTAAAAATTAGAACCAAAGAGGGCGAAATCAAAAAAATCACGTTCAAGCCCGCACAGCAAGTTCTATATGACGAAATCAAGTCGCAGTATACAGCAGGCAAGCCCTGTAGAATTATCGTGTTAAAAGCCAGACAGCTCGGTATTTCAACAATGACCGGTGCAGTATATTTCAAAAAAACAGCCACAGATTTTAACGTCCGGACCGCAATCGTTGCTCACAAGGACGACGCCACAAAAAACCTGTTCGGAATGTATAAAATGTATTACGAGAACCTGCCGGAGATAATTCGGCCAGAGATACAGGCGTCGAATGCGTTCGAATTAGCGTTCGATAATAAGACAGGAACCGGACTGAAGAGCAATATCCGATGCTTTACAGCCGGCGGACAGGGCATAGGACGATCCATGACGATAGATAACCTGCATCTATCGGAATTTGCGTTCTGGCCCGGAGATAAGCGTGGAACTTTAAACGGTCTGTTGCAGGCCGTCCCAAATACGGTAGATTCGTGTATTATAATCGAGTCCACAGCGAATGGATTCGAACAGTTTAAGACACTCTGGGATGATGCAGTTGATGGCAAAAACGACTTCAAACCACTGTTTTTCGGGTGGTGGTTCGATCCATCGTATAGCATGCCCGCCGAGGAGTCGTTTCAGCCGGTTCCGGCAGGCAGATATGGCGACGAGATGGAACTGATTGAACTATATGACCTCACATTTGACCAGTTGAAATGGCGCAGATGGTGCATAGATAACAACTGCCAGGGAGACTTGAGACTATTTAAGCAGGAATACCCTTCAAACCCAGAGGAAGCATTCCTATCGACCGGTTATAGCGCATTTGAAAACGAACTGGTTATATCGCAACTTGAGAGAGCCAAGAAATTAGAGCCAAAAAGAGGAACTTTCACATACAGCAAAAAGTATCTCGACAAAGATCATTGCGAAATCGATGTAGAGAGCATCAAATTCAGAGAAGATAAGCGCGGTTCCATCCTGATATACGAGGAACCGGTAAATAAAAAAGACGAGGAAGGCGTCGTAACGGCGCTCGCACCGTATGTTCTCGGAGGAGACACTTCGGGCGGGGAGGAAACAATAGAGAAGGACAAAGACTACTTCACGATGCAAGTGACAAATAATATCACCGGGCGGGTTGCGGCTGTGTTCAGACAGCAGACGATCGACGAGGACCTCTACGCTGACCAGGCATACTGTCTCGGTATGTATTATCACAAAGCCCTGATCGGGATTGAGACGAACTTTTCGGTTCAGCCAACGAGAGAACTCGAAAAACTCGCTTATCCTAATTTATATATGCGCGAGCGCCTAGATACGGTAAAGAACGCCATGGTTCACGCAATCGGATTTGAGACCAACGTAAAAACTAGACCGGTTATGATTGCGGAACTTGTGCAGTTGTTCCGGACCGATCCGACTATTGTTCCGGATGTCGATACTTTAAAGGAAATGCTCACGTTCATAAAGATAAATCGCAAGTATCAGGCGGCGGAAGGATATCACGATGACCTGGTTATGGCTCTTGCGATATCTCGTTTTATATCGACACAGCAGACGGCAACTTGGATTGAGATAAAAAGGACCGAAGGAAAAGGATTTTTGGAAAGGAACTTCAAAATAAATACAAGAAAGAAAGGCGGTTATATTCAATGGTGATTTTGGGAAAGAAAAAGTATAACGAGTTGATTGACCGTCTCAATAAATTCGAGGAAAGAGTAAAAAGGTTAGAGGCGGAAAAGGAATACTTGAAAAGAAACGCCACCTCTGCGAATGTTCTGAAATTATGGCTGAATGGGGAGGACCCAGAAAATGGCAGAAAACCTGTTCAATCATAAAGAAGAGCACGAAAAGTGTCAAAGATATTTAGCCAACAAAAAAATCATTACCATAGCCAAAACTTGCATCGATTTTTTTGAAGGAAGACAATGGGCTCCGGTAGCGGCAGGAACGGAGACTCTACCAAGACCGGTTATTAACATGATTAAAATGGTCGTGTTAAATAAGTTTTCTGGAGTGATGTCAAGCAGAGTTAAACTTTCGTTCATCGCAGACAACGACGATGCGCCGATAGAGGATTTCAACAACTTTGCCGATTATATGCAGAGAGAGATTCGTCAGGACGTATACGACAAGAAGGTCGTGAAAAAGGCCGCCGTTGTCGGAACCGGATGCTGGCATTACTACCTGGACAAGCAGGCGAAAGGCAAAAAGGGAAAGGTTCGCGGCGGCATGAGAGTTGAATCGATTGACCCTTTCTCCATTTCAGTCGAGAACCCGGAAGAGCAAGATGTTCAGAAGCAGAAGTGGTTTCAAATTGCGTCTAGGTATCCAGTCGACGCAGTTCGAGAGATTGCGGAAGACAAATACAAGCAGAACGCCGTCGCCGACGTTGATGAGAAACTTGCCGGGTCAGAAAAAGAGGGAATTGAATACGTCACGGTATATTTAAGGTATTTTAAGAAGAATGGTGAAGTTTTTTACGAAAAGGCGACGAAGAATGGAATGCTTTGCGACCCGATATCGCTCACTCCGGATATTTCAGAAGCGATGAAGGCAGTAAAAGGGATCAAAAACTACTCGGTCAACGGACCGGAAGAGCCGGCAGAAAAAATCGATCCAGCAGAAACCGCTTTGCCCGACGAACGAGAGAACACCGAACCGCCCAGAGACGTTTTTTCGAGGTATCCGGTAGTCCTCTTCACTTGGGACGAGATGGAAAGATGTATGTGGGGGATCGGAGAGGTTGAGCCCCTAATTCCAAACCAGAAATCGTTGAACTTCGGAATGGCTATGCAACTTCTGATGTCGCAAAACCAGGCCTGGGGCAAGTGGATTGCTAAAGAAGACGCTTTGAGAGGCCAAGAAATTACCAATGAGCCCGGACAAGTTTTGACCGACTATTCCAAGCAAGAAAAAGGTCTTTACAGAGCGCAAGAAACCGGCATGAGTTCGATTCCAATGGACATCATCGAAAAGCTTCTTGAAATGACTCGTATCGTTACAGGAAGTTCCGAAGTCGTAACAGGAGAAGTTCTCGGGTCGAATATGTCCGGAGCCGCTATTGCCGCTCTTCAATCGCAGGCCTTAAAGCCGATCGACGAAAAGCAGAAGAGTTACTGGTCCAAGAAAGAAGAACAAGGGCTTATCTACGCGGAGTTCATGAAGTTCTACTACGAAGATGAACCCTATTCTTATGATCAAAAAGATCCGACAACAGGAATGACAAGTAAGAAGAACGCAACTTTTAGTGGGTCTGTTTTTGAAGGGATGGATTTCGAAGTTGTTGTTGAGGCCGGCGCCGCTTCTACTTTTTCGGAGGCCTCGGATGTTCAGGTCATGGAAAGTCTTCTTCAAGTAAAGGCAATTGACACAGAAACATTCGTTCGCGCTTATCCAAAAGGTATGCTATCGAACAGAAAGCAACTTCTTGACGCAATTGAGGCCGCAAAAAAAGATCAATTGGCTTTAATGGCGGCGAGACTCGCAAAGCAAGAAGAACAAATGAAACAGGCGGGCGAAATCATTCAGGACCAGCAGGAAACGATCGACAACGCCGTAAAGATCATACAAGAGAACAAGAGGCTGAAAGAGCAACTCATCGCTATGGAGGCCGAGTATACAGAAAAGATCAAGTTGGCGGACAAGTTCCTGGCAGAAGCAATTGTCAAGGGACAGGTTACACAGCAAGACGCAATCATGTTCGCCAAGATGCTGGCAAGACAAAGTCAAAGCCAGAAACAAGAAGGGGTTTAAAAATCGCAACTCAATAGCGCAAAAATGAGGCAGATACAAGAAAGGCAAAAAATGGCCGGCGAAAAAGACAAGGTCGATCCACTCGCCGAGGACGACCAGAAAAAGTTGACGGAAGAGGAAGAGAAGAAGAGGAATTCCGAGCAAGCCAGGATTAGGCGCGAGCGTGAGGAAGCAGAGCGTGTTGAACAAGCCGAAATCCGAGGAGTCATCAGGGCGATTGACGGAATGAATCCCTTCACGAATCAACCTGTCAAGACGAAATCCGATGTCGAAGAATACCTTCTCATGAAGGAAATCAAGGCAAAGGGCGGGGACCCGCTCGCGGACTACTCGAAGAAACTGAAAGAGAAGGAAGCCGAAAAAGCCGAATCAGAAAGAAAGAAAAGAGAGTCCGAAGAGGCTGTCGAGAAGGATCTCAAAACCTTCTCGGAGAAACACCCGGATATCGACGTCAAAAAACTGATCGACGATGAAGATTTCCAAGAGTTCGCGGAGGGCAAATTCGGAAGAAAGTCCCTCACCGAAATCTACGACGCTTACATGAAGCACGTAGAGAAGATCGGAACAGAGGCGGCAAAGAAAGTGGCAAAATCGTTCGCCATCAAGAAGGCGAACCCGGGATCTGCCTCCGAAGGAAGTAAAGGCGGCGGAGAGGGAGAGTTTTACACCGAAGCAGAAATCGACAAGATGTCCTTCCAGGAAATTCAGGCCAATCTTGGTAAGGTGAATAAGTCCCTCGAAAAGATCAGGAAAGACAAATCCAAAAAATAAGAGGTAGTTCGATATGTTCGAAACATTCAAGCCCACAGTATGGGCCGCCAACATCAATACCGAGATGCAGAAGAAACTCATCTTCGCCGTCGACTGCAACCGCGAGTATGATGGTCTCGTGAAAGAGCATGGCGACCAAGTCAAGATCCTCTCGATGGGAAGCCCGACGATTCACACCGTCACCCTCGCGAATCGCAACGCTTCCATCGATACGGCCGAGCAGATCGAAGACTCGGCACAGTTCCTCCAGATCGACCAACTCCGCACCTACAACATCAAGGTCGGAGACATCGACCGGCAGTTCGCGGTCGGCGGGTGGGAAGCCAAGCGTCAGCAGTCCATCGCGTATGGCCTCGCGAACGAAATCGACACCTGGATCGCCAAGATGGCCCAGAGCGATCAGGCCCACAAGATGACCACCGTCGGCTCCGAAGTCATCCCGACCACCACTTCGACGGATGCGGCCTACATCCTGAAACTCATCGACAACGCCCAGCAGTGGCTCTGGGAGAACAACGTCCCGAAGGACACACAGCTCTACATGACCGTCACTCCGAGATTCTACATGATCCTGCGTCGGGCCTACATCCTCGTCGACACCGACAACTCGCAGATCATCCGGAACGGTTACGTCGGCAAATACGGCAACATCATCGTCCGTCTGTCGAACAACGTCGCGACCGCGTCGAACGCCGGCCTCGTCGACTACATCATGCTCAGAACCCAGGAAGCCATTTCGTGGGTGAACCCGCTGTCCCACTCCGAGCCCTACCGTCATCCCGACTACTTCGTCGACTTCATCAAGGGCTTCGAACTGTTCGGCGGCAAGATCGTGAAGCCGAAGGAAATCTGCGTCATCAACGTCAAATACGCCTGATAAGGAGTGAACTGACATGGCCAACTGGACAGCCGCAGTGATCACCGACCTGACAGCGTATAACTCGCCTTCCGCCACCATCGCCGCCGCCGCCGCATTCGCTACCGATGGAACCTCCGTCGGGGCGACCGTGACGCCCACCAAAGCGGACGAAAAACTCATCATCGAACTTTCCAACGCGAATAGCGGCGCCTCGAAGGACGTCACCATCACCAAGGGGAACGGATCCTACGCCGCCGATTCGGACCTGGTCGTTGCTCTCGCCGCAAGCGAAGTGAAGATCATCCAACTCGAAACCGCTCTCTACAAACAGATGAGCGGAACCCACAAGGGGAAGATCCTCTTCTCCGGAACCACAGAAAACAAGATCCGCGCTTTCCAATGCGTGTAAAGGAGGGCTGAAATATGGCCTGCTTGATCACAGCGTCAGTGAGCCTGCTCAATCACGCTGAAAGAAAAATCACCCTCACGTTCACGACCTCCGGAACGAAAGTCGTTCTGCATCCTACCGCCGGTGACGATGTCGATCTCGAAGACGTTACAGCGGCGATGATCACTCTTCACAATCCGGCCGACACCGAAGGAACATACGACGCTGCCTCTTCCGGAAACGAATACGACGACGCCTCGATCGTCGAAGTGATCTCGGCAGGGGCCAAAACCGTCACCGTCAGATACGTCGGGGAACTCGAAGATGACAAGTTCATTCTCGGGTTCCTCGGATATGCCGTCTACGACGACGCCGGAACAGCCGCCGAATACACCGGCTATTCGCAGGACGTCTTCGACTCCGACATCGCTGTCATCACTCCGGTTCAAATCGCCGGGTGGAACAACGATGCGACATTCGCTCCCGCGGCCATCAACGCAGGCGGTGGAGCAATGATCACTCCAACGAAGAAAGACGAATCCTGTATGCTCATCATCCAGAACACCGGTTCTGGAGAAAACACCCTCACGATGTATGCCGGAGACGGTTCCTATCGTTCCGACAAGAATCTGACATTCACTCTCGCGGCCTCCGCTCTTCACGCGATGATCATCGAGACCGCGATGTTCAAGTTCTTCTTCCATCCGACGCTCAAAGGTGCGTTCTATTTCACCGGAAGCGCCGAACTGAAACTCGCTTTTGTCCAAATGATCTGAAGATGATTAGGGGGAGGGTTGAAAGATCTTCCCCCTTTTCAGATTTTTTTCAAACAATAGGAGGTCCAATATGAAACTTGGAGATATAAAGATTGAGGCCTTAAAACTAATGTTCACTAACTATGACACTGATATGGCGGTAGAGGACATTCCGGATCTTCTTGCGAACTCCGAATACAAAGACTATCTGTTCGCTATGCCCGGAAGTATCAATCGCTGTTTAGGTCGTTTTTCGACAAATAGATTGAACCCCCAAAAGAAAGTGAATATAAAGACTCTCTTCACGAAAATTGAGGGTTATTACTCGTTTGAAGACGATGCCTTTTATTCCGACGCAGAAATGACCACAGAAATTACAGGCGATACGAATAAGATATACGAAGACGACGGCGGAGAACTTTATAGGTTCGATGGAGACGGTTTCGAGAAACTGAACGGGCATCTTTACATAGATACAGGAGATATTACGAGTTTTCACGCGCTGAATAGAGTTTCGCTAACAAAATACGACGGAACAATCGATGCAAATGTAGAATATCTATGGGAAGATGATACGCTCATAATTCCGTATATCAACCTGTTTCCGGATACCGAAGAAGAGTATGAAGGCAAATATGTTCTTTACTACTATGAATCAATGCCTGTGATAACTTCTTCGACGGCAGAAACAACCGAAATGGATCTTCCGGAAGATCTTCTCAAAATGATTCCTTATTACATCAAGGGAGAATTGTATCAGGAAGCCGACGCTGTTCTGGCGAACGAAGCAAGAAGCATTTTTGAACAGATGCTTGCTGATTACCCTCAAGAGAGAACAAACAAGCAGACGAAAGTAACAATGAAATATCGGATGGATAAACTATGATCAGGGTCCCGATCGATTATAGGAGCGTAAAGCAACAGAAAACGGCTTTGATAGACACGTTTCTTGGCGCAGATTTTTCTTCTTCCGTTCTGAAAGCCGACGTAAAAAGATCGCCTCTGACCGAAAACCTCATTAACAGATATGGAAATAATCACAAGAGATACGGATGGAGTCAAATAGCAGAAGTCGGAACAGGCAACATAAACGGATTCATAAAGTTTGAAGAGACAATCTCCGGCGTAACAAAAGAATATTTTCTTGTATATTCCGGAACGACTTTTTACAAGGTAGAAATAACCGAAACAGGAATAGGTTATGTAACGACCGCCTTAGACACGACGAACATAACGCCCGCAAACCTGGTTGATAGGCGTGTTCAATTCTACGAGCAAGAAGAGAACATCTTTATAGTCGGAGCCGGAGATTTCATCGTTTTCACTCCGGACGAAACCGGCGAGTATGAACTGCATACGGTTTTTGAACACGAAGATACATATGTTCCGACAACCACAATTTCAATTGATTATGAAGGTTATGTTGGAACGTCTTTAAGGGCGTCGCTTGAAGCGGTAAATATGATGACGAGATGGAGAAAGAATTCTTGTCGAGGCGCGGTTGGATCAAACGTAGAAAGTCCGGTTGTTGACAGGGTTTTTCATCTCGATTCCGAAATATATGATACATATGTTGTTGGACCAGATATTGTGGTTGCTCATATCACAAATACATATCAGCCTTCTGTCGGCGATCCTGTTGTCGAAGAGTTGACTGGAATCATTACTGATCCATACGGAACAATCACGCTTTATGATGAATCCGATGTGTATAGAGGAACTATCGTCAACAACGGTCTAGTCGCCGTAATGACTCTCGAGGATACAATCACAGAACCTGTTACAGCAGACGACAATATTGTTATTGAGTTCTTGACAGACGCAAACAATTCTTCCAAAATAAATGATTGTCAATTCGGTGTTCTTTTTGGAGTAGATGGAGTTACCAGCCAGCTTTTCGTCTCTGGCAATTCAAGCCACAAGAACTTCGATTACTTCTCTTATCCTTTGGACTTTACATATTGGCCCGATATAAATTATCGAGAAGTCGGAAACTCGGCGATCAAAGGATATCTTCGCATATCCGACGGAACATTAGCAATATTAAAAGAAAAGAAGAATTTCGAATCAAGCGTTTATTTCAGAACGGGAACGCTTTCTTGGGATGACGATGAAACCTATTGCGAAACTTCATACGTTGAAATTGCCGGATTTTCCGGAAGGGCATCGGTTAGCCCTTGGGCAACAGCAGTTCTGGCAGGAGATCCGGTTTTTCTTAGTGAAAGCAACGTTTTTGGAATTGTTCTTTCCGAGAATATTGCAACCGACGAAAGATACGCAAGAGAAAGAAGTCTGAATATCGAAAAGAAATTGAAAGAACATACAAATCTTTCGGAAGCAGTGGCGACAGTTTTTGATGACAAGTATTATCTCGTGATCGATGATGTATGCTATGTCGCTGATTCAAGATTCAAATCAAAAAGAACAGAAACAAAAGATGACGCCTTCGAATACGAATGGTGGTATTGGACAAATATTCCGGCGAGAGTAATTTCGGTTCAAGATGAAGAATTGTATTTCGGAACTGATGATGGTCGGTTGTGCGTATTTGGAGAAGATTTTGTAGATTTGACTTTCGAAAATATAGCGAGCGGAAACATATCTTTCCAGCCAATGACAGACAAGGTTGTTTTCAATTCTGCTCTCGAATTTGTCGAAGGAGACACAATAAAGTTCGATGAGTCCACGCTGTATGAGTGCGTGTTCAAGTTTTCCGACGTTTCTACAATTTCCGGAAACACGCTAACCATATCGGCTTCGGAAGGTAGTTCGCCTTATTACAACCTTTCCGTTTTGAATGACGAAGAAGAGTTGATTCTTGTCGGAATAAACCAAGCGGTTCATACGCATTGTTTTGTTTCCGACGTGAATTTTGGGTCGATGACTTTCGACCTCGTTGATGCGAATGGAGATCCAATCGATATCGGATCGCTGGCTGATTATTCAAATCTTTGGCTTCTCCGAGTCATGACAGGAACAGAACTTTTCATCGATGAACTCGATGAAGCGAATTACGAATTTAAGGTAACAAGACACGAAGGCGGAGTCGCGATGAAGTTTACGTTTTATTCCGCTACAATCGACGATGAAACCTTCCACGAAATTGAATTAATCAACATTCACAGAGTTAATGTTGTCGCTAAATGGTATACTCCGGTTCTTGATCTTGGGACGACATTGTATTCGAAAACTCTTCTTTCGATGACATTGTCGGTAGAACAAGAGAACCAAAGCTCGATAGAGTTCGGGTTTCAAACAAACAACGTAATAAAGAATCTTTCTGCAACCGATCAATACGTCGGCGGAACAGCAGACATAGACTTGTCCGGACTTGATTTTCAGAACTTTACTCTTCAAGGATTCGCTACGAGTTATACAAAGAAAGTCAAGTGCAGAAACTTCAATTACATCTCTTTTCACTTTGAAAGCGATAATGATCAAGATTGTGCAATTAACAACTTCTCTTTCAATTACCAAATCAACAACCAGAATAGAGGTGTAAGATAATGGCGATTACCTTAATGACTGCGGCAAAGTTGCTCGAAATCGAAAGATCCTCGGCGAAGACTCTTCCAGACAACCCGTCAAACGCTGGTATGACCGCCGAGACGGTCCGCCGGAGATTGTATCAAGGGCTTACCGCCTTAAGAGATGAAGTTCAAAGAATGGCCGGAGAAGCAAACGTAAGTATGCAGACCATTTCCGAGAACATCGTTACGGTGTGCGATTTAGATGAGACAGAAACAGAAATAGATTGGGAGATTCAAAACTGCACGGATAAGAGTTATTCAAGTTCTTCAATTGTTTCAGTTCAGATTACAATTCCAGACGATGTCTTTCACGGATTTTATTCGGCCGTAAATTACAAGTCCGGAGCGGCTCCAACGGAAGTTCAGTTCGTGAATGAAAGTTCCTATGATTTGAAAGTGTTTTTGTTCGGTTCTCAAAAACTCGACGGCTATACTCCGCCCGCCAACAAAACGGTGGTGATGATGTTCCATTGTGACGGAATCAACGTCTACTGCAACATCATGGAGGTTGCTTAATGAATTATCTTTGGATGAAAAGAAAAGCGGTTCTAATTGCTTCTTACGGTTTTATGGTCATGCAAGTAGATTGCGAGTTAGGAATGGGGATAATTGTTTCGAGTATAACGGTTGATTCTGTTCCGATGATATGCGCCGTTGTTTCGAGTTCCGAAATCGAAACCGTTATGTCTGTTCTCAATTCTCTTCCGTTGGTTACCGAGGCTGGGTTCAATGCAACAGTCGAGACAGTGTGCAATCTTCTGACTTCTATGGGCCTTCAAGTAAGTGAAGAATATACTTTCGATTCGAAAGTCGTTGTAAGTCTTTACGGAACTCCGTTAATTCAGGCAAATGAAAACTACGGTTTTTCTTGCGAGACTTCTTGTTTTATCGCAAACCGCTCGAACGCTATTTCGAATGCCGTTTTTAAATTCAATGTAAGTTCGGTCGTTCCTTCTGGCGAAGAACTTCCAATCGTTCTTCAAATTGCGATGATAGTTTCTGAGGTTGTAGAATCGATACTTGCTGATTCGATGATTTTTATTACGGCAGATTCTTCAACCGCTTCAATTGAAACTGTCGCTGTATCCAGAGATTCGATATTGGCAATAACAGAAAATCTTTTTGGTCTTGATTCGCCGACAATTATTACGGTCTACAGCGTAACAAAAACCCTGATCGCGGTAACTTTCAACACAGAAGAAAATATATCGGTTTTGCTTTCGAGATACTTACTTCTTTCAGATCACGATTCATCTACCTTGTCTTCGAACGACTCAAGAACAATAAATCAAATGGCCTATTATGGCTTATAAAGGAGAAAGAAAATGCTAACGAATTACGTGGCAAACCTGATCATCGACAACATCATCGGCAGAAACAGTGGCATGAACGTCGGCCCGGACATCTATGTCGGACTGTCAACTACCACCCCGGCGGTGGATGGAACCAACGTAACTGAACCGTCCGGTAATGGGTATGCGCGCGTTTTAATAGGGTATTACGGCCAAAGTGCAACTCTGAAAATGTCGGCGGCTTCTGCGGGCGCGTCTTCGAACGCCGAAGAGATTCACTTTCCGAAAGCCACAGGCGCGTGGGGTTCATGCACATACGCCGTCTTCTATGATGCGGCTACCGGCGGAAACTTGCTGTTCTTCTCGCAACTCGTCGACGATCTGGGCGATCCCGCTCCAATCTCTCCTGTCCTGAACAACGTCGCAATCATCGAAGTCGGAAAACTTGATATCAGCATTACGGCCTAAGAGGTGATTTGAATGTCCACCACGACCAGACTTGGTCTGACTTTGACAGACGATAGAACGCCAACATTCGAAGACTGGTCGAAAGGCATCAACGATGCCGCGTCCGGAGTTTCGGCGTTTAAGAAGATTGACGATCAGGTCGCATTGAAACCCGCCAAGTATACCGGGACGGTTCCGATTACCGATTGGACGGGCGAATCCGCGCCGTTCAGTAAGGCCGTAACCGTCTCCGGTATCCTCGCCGCAGACGAAGACGTAACAGTCGACCTCGACCTATCGGCGGCGGCGTATGCCGACGTCGACGACATCCAACTCGCGTGGGGGAAGATATACCGATGCGCCATCTCGGCCAACACCCTCACGTTCTACGCATCGGAAGTTCCGACCATCGCAATCCCAATCGTCGTGCTGGTGGTGAGATAAATGGACGCCCTCATTGTCAGAAAAGGCATATCGAAACCCGAAGAGGAGAAAACCGTCTCCGCGCCGGATTTTTCGAGCGGTAACATTGTTGTAACTCCTACCGCCGGCAAGGTTATGACGCAAGTAACCGTCAACAAAGATACCACGAATCATATCGCCGGCAACATCAAGTCCGGTGTTACTCTCTATGGCGTGGAAGGAAACATGGAAGAGGGAATCGACGTGTCCGATGCAGACGCCGGTATTTCGGACGTTGCGTATGGGAAGACATTCTATGCCGGAACAAGCGAAAAGAAAACCGGAACAGCAACGGAACTGACAATCAGCCTACATTATGTTGTCTTTATTGACATTGATGGGTCGATATTAAAAGAAGAATACGTCGAAGATGGAGGAGACGCCACCGCTCCGTCGTCTCCATCCCATAGCGGACTTACGTTCGATTCTTGGAACCGCACATACACTAATGTAAATAGAGATTTAATTGTTGGAGCGACATACTCGACAGACGACGATAAGACACATATATTTTTAACAATCAAAAACTCATCGAATAAAGCGATTGTCTTATATTTTAATAAGTCGGACACATCTACTCTGACAATTTCGTGGGGAGACGGAACATCCGATTCTACCAATTCATCATCCGGCTCGATAAATGTAACTCATACATATTCGTCTATCGGAGACTACGAAATTAAGGTGTCTATTACGTCCGGTTCTGGCGGATACGCATTGGGATACGAAGGAAGTTCATATTCTATCATTGATTCTAATAATAGGCCGGGAATAAAAAAAATATGGATGGGTGCCAAAGCAAGATTGCTCGGATATAGTTTATATCAATTATCCGGCCTTACTGAATTGTCTGTCGAACCGTATGCAGACGCGTATGACGGATATTTTTGCTATGGTTCCTCAACATTCGGTTATGTAGCCGGACTATTAGCAATTATTGTTCCGAATGGATATACTGCTTTTATGAGCCAATATACAATGCAAATTAATAGAACGGTTAAATATGTTTCGATGCCAGATAGCGTTACATCATTTGGGAATAATAGCGGTTCTTCTGGCGGCGTTTTTTCTCAAGCGAACGCTCTTGTGATGGTAACTCTTCCGCAACCGTCGAGCGGACTTACAGTGATGCCGGTATACAGTTTTCAACAATGCATGATAAAGAAGATTGAGGTTCCGGATTGCATTATAGAATTGAAAGTAGGCGCGTTTAAAGACGCTTGGGGAGCAGAGAGAATTATATTTAAGACTTCGCAATCATATATTACTTGTTCTGCAAATGATGTATTTGCATACTGCTATAAACTAAAAGAAATAAATAAGGCCGTGAAGTTATACGGCAGTTATACGGGTAGATTTCAGAACTGCGTATCTATCGAAGAAATTACATTAGATTCTGCATCGGATAGACTAAAATCGAGCGATTTTTCTAACTGCGTCTCGTTAAAACACCTTGTTGTTCCAGCGAATGTGTCTATAATAGATGGGACATATACATTCTCCGGCTGTTCATCCCTTGAATATATTCATTTGCAAAGGACGGCCGGCGTTGTTTCATTAACGTCAGAATCTTGTTTTTATGGAACAAAAGATACACTAAAAATATACGTTCCGGCATCTCTTGTCGCATCGTATAAGGCGGCCTCAAATTGGGTGTTAATGGAATCGCAAATATATTCAGAAGGAGATATGCCATGATAGTTGTAGAAAACGACGGGAAGTTCAAAAGAACATATTCTGACTCTGGGATGAGAATAAAGCAAGTTCAAACCGGAATACTATACTACGAGGCGGTAGATTTGCCGGACGCGCCGTATACCTATGAAGAAACCGATATCCCAATCGTCAAGCCGGAGACGGCGGAAGGAGAAATAGAATGAAAAAGTTGTCTGTAATTCTGTTCATCGCATCCATGATATCCTGGGTTGTGTTCTTTACTTTCCGAGTTCTTGCAGAAGGCGAGGTCACGACAGGCGAAACGGCATTGTTTCAAAACTCCCTATTCACCGGCCTTGTCGGCGGAGGAACTGGCGCTCTCGGCGGGCTTGCTGGACTTCTTGGAGGAATCAGATCTTGGAGAAAGAAATCGACAGAAACCGTCACTCAACTTTCGACCGCAACAGATGCCATTCAAAAAACGATCAATGAGAAAACGGATGCTCTTCAAACACAAGTTTCCTCCGCGCTGACAAAACTTGACGAAAAGCAAGAAGCCGGAGAAAAATTGATGTCGAATGTCTCGGCAGAGGTTTTGGAATTTAAGAAAACATCCGAAGAGACTATCGCAAAACTTGCGGCCGAGAACGCAAAACTTCAAGGTGTTGTTACTGGTCTAAACAGAGAAATAACCGAAACAAAAGAACAGTCTCTTACGATCATGAACACGCAGAAAAAAACAATGGAAGCCATTGTGATGGGGCTTTGCAATATACCTGATCTTGTAAAGAACGGATACGCGGCGAAGATCGCGGCAATCGCAAATGGCCAAGAAGTCAAGGAAGCCTCTGCCACTTAAATTCAAAAGGTTTCTTTTGCAAGCCCTATCGATTGTCTTTATTCTCGCTCCTGTTTCGGTCGTTGTCGGACTGAATTGGGAAAAATACGCTCCAAAAGAGGTTGAAAAATCCGGATGGACAACATCTTTCGGATTGATATTTTCGGTCGTAATAGTCGTTATTCTCTTAATGAGAAAAGCGAAACCGGACGAAAAGCAAGAACAAAGTCCGGTAAAAGTTCTTTTGATTTCCACCGCTTTGGCCTGGCTCTTGGACCCTCTAATTTCGGACATCAAAATCATATTGTCGGCCGCAACTGCTGGCGCGTTGATTGATTATGTTATTTTGAATCCGATTATCGACGAACTCAACGAAACAATCAAAATGACAAAACAAGCCAAGATTCACGCGAAAGCAATGGCAGAAGTAGATAGGGGAAGATAACGTGGAAGAGGAAAAAGGAAAAGGCGGTCTTCAATGGATTCTCGACCTTTCTGGTTATGCGATTGTTCTTCTGGTTCTTGGAGTCTATGTCTTTTGGGGAATGCTCGAAGTCGTAGACAAGGAAAAGACGATCAGAGAAATAATCCTTGCCGGTGGGTTGGCGTGGATACTCGGCTTTTCAATAGCGAGAGTCTTGGAGCGCCAAGGAATCATTCACGGGAACAACAACAAGTCTGTAATTCATGCAAACAACGTCCACGCTGACACCGTTGAAAAGGTCTACCCGTTTATCGACGAGTGCGATGAATGGTGCAATATGAAGAACAAAAACGCCCTATTCATCAAAAGAGAAAAGATTCTTCGAAAGAATGGCCTGAAATACGACAAATATTTTGACAAAGAAGGAGACTTTATCGAGGGATCGATAGTGTTTCCGGAACCGAAGAATAAACAAGATAAGAAGGCACAGAAGAGAAAAAAGGCGGCAATACAAGAGGCGATAGATGCGACGATTACTCCGCTTACTCCTTCGACTTTGACTACATCTTATACCGGAGACGAATATGACCCGTTTAACTTTGGCAAGGGCATAGATTCATACATAAGAAAATCTTCCTTCAAGGACGCGGCTTCGAAGGTTGCAACCGCCGTTATATTCGGGTATTACGGATTGAAAATGATGCAAGATTTTCAGTGGGGAGATTTGCTTTGGACGGGGATTCAAGCCGGATCGTTTTTGATTTCGGGCTTCATGAAAGAAATATCTGCTCTTCTTTATGTCATTCAAAACTGCAAGATCAATACATATAGGAAAGTTGACAAACTCAAAGAATTCGAAGTATGGCACAACAAAAAGGGAGCGGAAAAGAAATGAGATACGAAGACATAGTCGCCTTGAAATCAACGATTTCGAAACCCGATAACAAGATGGGAAGAGATTACGCAAGGGCGGCAAGTGGATACGATCAAGGAATCGAAGATGTATATAAGGAGAAAACGACGGCAAGAAGGGCTCCGACTTCAAATTCGACCGCAACCCCAACAAACCAATCGGCCTTTCAGCAGTGGTATAAGAAAAGTTTTGGTTCGGATTTTGTCGAAGGGTCCGAGTTCGTAAAACCCGATTCGATGGGCATTACCGACTGGCTTATCGGACAGAATTACTACAATCAATATCGAGCAGAAAAAAACGCGAACGCGAATTACGCTGCCGGAACAGCAGAAGCGCAAAAGGCAAAAGACCTCGGAGATCAAGAAGCGTATATCGCATCGCAAAAGGTTCTTCAATATCTCAAAATGGCAAATCAGGCAAGCGGTATTCAAGGCGTCGGCGGGACGGATTATGTGAACGCAATGAATAACTATCAGTCTTCGCTCGCTTCAAACAAAGAAGGACTTCGCGGAGAAATGGCGGCTCTCGCGGCGCAACGAGATCAAGCGATTGCTTCCGGAAATCAAGAGTATGCCGCGGCGATTTCGGAACTTATGAGGGAAAAAGAATCCGAAGAAGAGAACACCGGGACAATCAAGGGTTCCGAAGTCTACGCAGGCATTCAAGAAATGTATTCGAGTTTTGCGTCCGGGTCTTCTGACGGAGAAACAATCGCCGCCGATCAGTATCAAAACCTCGTTGACGAGTATGAAAAATACAAAGGCGAAATGGACGAAACAACCAGATGGCAGATCGAGTTTTATCTTGACCACATTCCTCACGCAACAGATGACGGAGGATCTTCCGATGGGCTTGGTAGTTTTGTTACGGGCGAAAAGAATTCAGAAAGCAACGAGATTGTCGTCAACGGAACTACATACCGCCTAAGAGGCGAAGATGTCGGTAGCACAGAAGGTTTGGCTTGGCCAAATAATCCGCCGAGAAATGGTGATGTAGTCTATTCATTCCCGTTCTATATCATGTATTACAACGGCAAGGGTTACAGAGTCGACAAGAGATAACGAAAGGGGATGCCAGCGTGTCCATATCATACTCTCAAAGACAAGCATTAATTGCTAACGCCAGGCAGAGGTTGGCAAGAGAAAAAGCCAACATACAGAAAAATGTTCTACTGAACACTACGGTTAGTGAAAGACTTGTCGATACCTTCGAAGAGGCCTTTGGGAACGTCATTTATGGCGCTCTTAAAGGCCTTGAAGGCGTTTACGATTCCGCCTTATCAATCGGCGGAGAAAAGAACAGAGAAAAAATCGCCTACGACTGGTCTGGAGACGTCTTTGGAAAAGATCTTGCAGAAAGCACAAAACTGACGTATTCAAAAGACTTCTCTCCGGTTGTTCAAAGAATCTATTCGGGCGTCTCTCAAGGCGTCGGTCAAATGCTACCAAGCATCGCGTTGTCGGCTATTCCGTATGTCGGGACAGCACTTTCTCTTGGTTATCTCGGAATGAGCGGAGCCGGAAATGCGATGGAAGAAGGTTTTCAAACGGACGCCGATTATGGCGCAACTGTTCTGTATGGAGTTCTTTCTGGAGCGACAGAAATCCTCACAGAAAAGATCGGCGGAGGCCTCACAAAGGGCGTCTATGGAAAAGGTTTTGTTGACGATCTTGTGAACAAGGTTGTCCAAAACAAGGTTTTCAAATATGCTGTCGACGTTGCTGAAGAAGGCGTCGAAGAAGCAATAGCAACCGCAGTGAATCCCATCCTTAAGAAAATAACGATCGATCCGAGCAATCAGGAATTCGCAAGCCCGGAACACGTTAAGCAAATATTTGAAGACGCAATAATCGGCTCTTTGACTGCCGTCGCTTTTAGTTCAACTCTCGGTAGCGCCTTAAGAACAAAGGGTGTAAGGACAGCAGAAGATCAGGCTGAAATTGAATCCCTCGAAAAGAAGAGAGGAAATCTTGAATCGAGAGGAAAACTTACAGAAGAGATCGAAGGAAAGATAAATCAAAGAATTCTCGAATTGAAAGGAAATCAAAGCGTTCTTCTCAACAAAATGAACGCAGAACACGCAACACGCATCAAGCAACGGCTCAATATATCGAAGAACTTTGACGAGAAAAATATGGTCTTGAAGTCCGAACCTTTTGTCGGGAACAAGGGTTCTGTCTCGTCGGTTACCAGATCGAAGGGCATCAAACTTGCATACGAAACAAGCGATCAAAATCTTACGCAAGATGAATTGAAAGTAATGAACAACTTAAACAAGATCTCCGGAACGCAGATAGGCCTCGCGCGTGTTAAGGGAATGTCCGAGTCGACAGAAGCAACATACGATCCCGAAACGAATATGGTCTATATTAGCGAAAAGGCGTCCGGAAGAGATACCGCCAAGAACGTCTATAGAGCGATGCTAATTCATGAAGTCACTCACTCTATGGAAGGAACGGTTGAATATTCAAAATTCGCCGAAGCGTTGAGAAGCGCATTATCTTCAAGCAAGACTCTTTCGAAGAGAATCACAGGAAAATCATACAGCGATATCGTTCAAGAGATTGTCGAAAATTATCACGAAGAGGGCAGAGACGTAAGGGAAGATTTTTACGTCATATCTACCGAAATTGTATCCAGATATACAGAAGACCTTTTTTCGGACGAGTTTGTTATTGAAAGACTCACAAGAGAAAATAGAACGATTTCTCAAAAGATATTCAATTGGGTCAAAGATAAGATTCGCATTTTCAAGAACGGAAAAACACCCGAGGAAAGAGAATACCTCGAGTTTTTAAGCAAGGCTGAAAAACTTTACGCCAAGGCGCTTGAAAGATCTATCGGTGGAGTCGACATTAGAAATCTAAGAAAAATGATTGTTGGAAAAGAAGCCACGAAAGAAGACGAAAAAATCAAGAAATCTTTCGATACGGCTCAACAGATGTTCGACGCAAAGTTCGCCTATTGCAAAACCGCGGCAGATGAAAAGAATCTTAGAATTGATATCTTAAGGCGGACTGGATGGTATCAAGAAGTAAACTCGAGATGGAATTATAAGATTACTGACAAAGACGCAGAGATTAATGAAGACATTGTCTCTTTGATTGAAAAAGAAGATTCCGAAAATCAAGAATTCTATCTCTCGGATGTTTTTGATCATCCTCGTCTTTATAGAATCTATCCAGAATTGAAGGATGTTATTGTTCGGTTTGAAAATCACGACGATGGGCTGGCTCAATTCTCTATAAGCGAAAAAACGATAACTATAAATAAGAAGGTTTTCGCAGACGAAGAGTTCAAGAAATTAAAGTTATCTCTTTCGAAGAAATTCAATTTGTTTCCGTCTGCAGAGAACGAAGAAGAATACAAAAAAACAAGGCCCGATTCAAAGATTTCTTTCAGAGATTGGTCGTTCGCAAGAGCGAATCTTAAAGAAAAAATAGATATGAGATTTAAGGCCATCAAAAAGAGCACCGTTTTGAAAGCCACCTTACTTCACGAAATTCAACACGCTGTTCAAGGCATAGAAGACGAACCTTATGTTTTGACTCCGTTTCTGAACTATTATTTTCACGACCTTCTTCTCGACGAGATGCAGGCACATTATACACAATATTCGACTTTTATGACAGAGGCCGAAGTTTTAAGAATGAACGAAAGATATCTCGACAACGATCTTTCCGGAAGTATCGACGTTTTAAACAATTCTATTTTCGCTCCGTATTATCACGCTTTTAATATTCGGGATGGGAAGATTCAAGAAACGGTTGACAAACTTCTCGCTGAAAAGAATAGAATGAGAAAGATGGTTGTTGGTAAGAAGTTCGGAGGAACCGCTCTCGAAGAGGCCGTTAAGATGAACCAAGCCGGAGTCGGACCTCAAAAGATTTTCGAAGAGACCGGTTGGTGGAGAAATCCGTTCGATAAACAATGGCGATTCTGGATCAAGCAAGATGAAGTCACAATGAGTGAAGACAGGATAAAAGAAATCTTTAGAACCTTCGAAGAGGCAGAAGAAACCGGAGAGATTCCAGTCTATAATCTTGAAGACCTTTTTGCTGATAAGAAGTTATTTGAAATCTATCCAGAAATGAGAACTCTTAGAGTCCGTATTGACAATTCGATAGAAAACGCCGCTCAATACGACGAATCGAATAAAAGTATAACCGTAAGTTTTGCTGAAGAATATGAATTTTACAAAAACAGAAAAAATTATATAAAGAATAGACAATCGACCACTCCGGCTAATTTCAAAGATAAAGTTCTCCAAGAAGAGACGGTCAGGGTCGAACAATATGCTTTCGATCCGATATACAAGGTCTCTTTGGGGACTTTAAGATTTGCTCTTATTCATGAACTTCAACACTATATACAAGAAGTCGAGAATTTTGCAAGAGGGACAAATCAATTCGAAGCCATCGAAATTGGAGAATCTTTCTTTAAAAAACTTTTCAAAGAAACAAAGGAATATGAAGATATTATCAATAAAATAGCAGAATACGAAACGAAAGACGATTTCTGGTCAATTACCAGGACAGAAGAACTTCAATATGAATTATATAAAAAAGAACAAGAATATGCCTCGAAATTCGTCAACGAACAACATGGTTTTGATTATTACAAGAACTTTCTCGGCGAAAGAGAAGCAAGGTTTTCTGAAGAAAAAAGCTATGAAGATATCGTTTTCAACGATCTGAAAAACTATCAAAAGAACTCCATTGTGTTCAATAATGGAGAAGTTTTAAGATGGCCAGAAATACCGTTTCGCTCTGCCGAAAGAAAAATGATTGTTAATATGGCAGAAACAAAGAGACAACTTCTCGAAGAGATGAAACACAATCTCTATCCCCTGAATGTGGATTATATTGATTCTGGAGTTTATCTCGACGGAAAACTTTACGAGAACAATCTCGGATATAAAGATTCGGATGTTACAAATTGCGGCGGCATTATCATTTATAGTTACCCAGGAAAAATCGATCTTTATATGAATTCTTATATTGATTTATCGAGCGACGAAATAAATACAATTATAAAGAAAATCATTAAGAATCCAGAAATTGAAGAAAAAATTGAAACGAATATTATTTATATGTCCATTAGCGGAATGCAAGTTTCGTCTTTTAAATATGATCTTAACAAAAATATGAATAATAAAGATATTGAATCTGTTTCCTTGGATATCTCTATCGATATGATGTTGCTTAATGGAGACCTTGATATTGACATCACTTTGTCTAAAGATCAAAGCGTCAAATTAATCGAAAGAATCAAAGAAAACTTTATGGTCGGCGATGACATCAACTTTAAAAAGACCGATTGGATAATCACCGATGGAAACAGAATGTCTCAAACTGGCCCAGATAAAAAGAAAATTGGTTTGGACGTTCTTTTCCCAGAAGAGTCGGAATTAGAAAAAAGATTTCTTAATCTCGGGCAGATAAAGACAGATTATTATAAATTAGATGACGACGAATATGTCTACGAAATCTCGTTATGCAAAGAGGCCACAAACGATCAAATAATAGCGATTAAAAAAATAGTGACCGAAGTCTACAAAAATAAAAAGAAAAAAGATTTCTCTCTAAACGTCATCATAAGTTTTATGGACGAAAATGGCGAACTTCTCGATAGCGATGAATTCGATGCTGATGATTTTGAAAGCGAAAAAGAAGAAAGACTCGGAGAAAAGGTTGCAGAATCAATTATTATGTTCGACTACAACGGGGAAGGAAACCCAATCTCTGAAATAAGCAGAGATTACTTAATGACCAACAGGTTTACAATTCCGATTCCGGACGATCTAGATGAAAGTTTTGTAGGAGAAGGACGCCTAGAAGAAATCGGATATACTGAATTTCCAAAATACGAATTTGTGATAAAAAAAGCGAAAGAAGATCCGAATTTAAAAATAGCCAAGCCTTACGACAAAGATGAGTTTGGTTTTGTTTCGTGTATTCTTGATAAAGAAGGAGAAATATTCGCCGCCATGAGAGGCGACCATACTATTATTTCTTATTCTCTTCTTGGCTCCAAGTATATTATAAGCCAAAAAGCAAAAGAACAAGATACTTCGACTTACAGAGACTTTGCTATCAAGAAACTTACAGATTTTGGCTTTATTCGTATGTATAATTTTGGAGACTCGTTCTCTTTCACTTTTGGAGAACAAAAGCCCACAGAAGAACAATTCAAGACTTTCAGAACAATTCTAGAAAATAATGTAGGAAATCCAACCTCAATCGGAGCAAGCATAAAAGGCACATATCGTAACTTCGTATGGGAACGAAACGAATCCCCGGATATTGACGGCATCATAGAAAAGATCAAAGATTTCTATCGAGAAGGCGATAATTATGTTAGCCCTTTGCTTCAATTCAGAGACAAAAGAAAATTCAATCCAAATGTCAAATACACAAAATCAGAAGCAAGAGATATCATAGCGAGAGCGTTACTCGACCAAGTCAACTCGAACGAAAACCATCCGAATCTTCTTCCGAAGACTTTTTCAGAATCGGTTAGAAGACTTTTTGAAATGTTGAAAACTTCAACGAACAAAGAATTGGTTGTTAAAAAAATAGCGAAGTTCATTGTGAACAATGCCCTAATGCAGAATGATGCAGAGGGAAAGAATATATTCGGACAGGACACAAAACTCCTCCAAGACTACGAGCTTCTCCGAAACTTTGTTCAGTCTTTTGACCTGTCCAAAATCAAGGACGAAATCAAGAACAGATCGGATAAGTCTACGACAATTTTCCAGAGATGGGGAGTCAGAAGAGATGCAACGCCAATAACGATCAACGAATTCAAAGACACGATAAAAGATAGCATAGTTATTCAGACAGAAAACGATGTCGATTTTATCATCAATCTGAACGAGTATTTTGAACGTGTTAAAAAAGAGTTCCAAGACACAGTAAGCAACCAAAGGAAACTCGCCAACGAGAATGATTTCTTCGTTGACATCACGGAAGAAAGAATTCAAGACGAAATTCGCAAAGGCATTCTAGAAAGCGGAGAAGTGTTTGAGAACAAATACGAAAAATATATCAAGAAACTCGAAAAAGATCTCGCGAAGACTGCGGCTCAACTTACAGACGCCCGTATCAGATCGAAGACAATTAATAATATTCTGGCAGTGGCAGAACAAATTGGAAACTTCCAAAATCATCTTCCTGCGGACTTGAAACTTGCCGAACAAGTAGTTTCGTCAATAAAATTACTTAAAAAAGCTGGCACTTCAAGCGGAAATCTTTCTCCGCAAATTAGAAGCATTATGCGCTTGTATAGCGCAACGCATGAGGGCGCGTCCTTGTATAGCGTAGTAACGCAATCCGAGGGCATACGCTATTATTATGCGGATAGCATAGAGAATATCGCCAATGGTAACGGTAAACTTACAACGGAAGAATTGACCGACCTTTACAACATTTTGAAGGACTTTGTTAGAAGCGTAAGAGAATTCAATAAAGTGTTTTTCGAGGGTCAGCAACAGGAAGATACCGAATTGGCAGATAGGGCAATACAGGATATTAAAGAGGTTATCAAGGTAAAAAAAGGGTGGTTTTCAAGATTTAAAAACTGGCTGCATTCTCCTGTCAGGGTTTTTGACCGTATGTCTAACTACAAAAAGTCAGGAATGATGAACAGATTCTTCGCAGAGTTCGAAAGAGGCCTGGACGACTTTGCTAGATTCAGAATGCAATCTGCAGAACTTTTTAAAGAATATATTAAACAACACGCTCATGAAATGGACACCTGGAGAGAGGAAAAATCTTACAACGGCGTCAAGATGTCTAAAGGTCAAGCGATATCTCTCTACTTGACGTTCTTGAGAGACAAGACAATCGGACATCTTTTCAACATCGATCAAATGTCCGGAGTGATAAGGATAGCAAACGAAACGAATTCGGAAAAGAAAGAATATAAAGACGCACAGCAAAACGGCCACGATGAACAAATTACATATGAGTTGATGGAAGAGATTCAAAAGAGTTTGACAAAAGAAGACGAAGAGTTTATTAAGTTGATTCGAGACTTCTTTGATTTAAGCGGCAAGGCAAAACTCGAAACAGATAAAAAGATCTACGGAATAACAAGTGAACTCGAACTCAACTATTTCCCGGTTAGAGTTTCGAGCGATCAGATTTATCAATCCGTCGGAGAAGAAGATTTTACTTTCTCTCATCTATTTACAATATATAATCCTTCGTTCAACAAAGACGTAAGACCGAATTCAAGCAAGAAAGTTGTCATAGAAAATGTTCTCGACGTCATTAACAGGCACGCAGATCAAATGGCTTCTTACTATGGGTTCGCTCAACCGATCAAGGCGTTTAATCGCGTGTGGAATAAGAAAGTGAATGGAACGACGTTGAGAGAAGAAGTCCAGGCGGTTGATCCGACCTTCCAAGATTATGTCAAAAAACTTTTGAAGGACGTTCAAGGCCAAGTCGAAACAAGAAGTGAATTCGATAAGTTTATAGCAACGATCAGAAATTGGAGCGCAACCGCCTCTCTTGGTTTAAACCCGAAAGTTTGGGCCAATCAGTTAGTTTCTCTGTTCGCGGCTCACGGAGTTGGGTTCAATTACGACGATCTCGTCTACGGAATGTCGGTGGCCCTTTCTGGAAAGACCGACTTCGACGCTTTAATCGAAAACTCTCCGATGATGTATGAAAGATTCAGAGAAGGAAACAACATCGATGTCGGCAGAATAAAAGAGGGAAAGGGCGTCCTCTCCAAAACAGATAAACTGATAGATTATACGTTGAAACCCATCACAAAAATCGACCGGTTAGTTATTGGGGGCATTTGGAACGCCGCTCTAAAGGTTTCTGGAAAAGACAAAAAGAAAGCCGCCAAAATGGTCGAAGAAGCGGTTATCAAAACACAGGCCAACTACACAGCACTATACCGCCCGGCAATTCTTAGAGAAAGAAGTTCGTTGCTTTCGATGTTCACGATGTATATGAGCGAACCTCTTCAAGTTTTCTCAATGTTTGCAGGGTCAGTAGAAAAGTTATCAGTCGCTAGAAAGCTTAAAGAACTCGGAGATCCAGAAGCCGATAATTTGATGAAAGAGGCGAAAGCCGAATTTGGAAGATCGATAGTGACGATAGGAGTAGACACGACCCTGCTCGCCCTGATTGCATCGTGCTTTAAGTGGGTCAAGAAGGACGATGACGAAGAAGAAAAATTCTTCAACAACTTCATGGAAGAATTCCTCGGCATCGTATTTGGAACAGTTCCGTTCATAAGAGATTTCTATTCGCTTGCCCAGGGATATGAATTAAGCAATCCGACCTATACTGGTCTGAACAGCATCTACAACGCTCTCGAACTTATTGGCGGAGTCTTTACCGATCTTGTCAGTGGAAAAGTTCAAGATACAGAACAAATAACCAAATCTCTTCACGATGTTCTGGTAGGCATTACAACCGTGTTCGGAATCCCGACAAGAAATCTCGAAAACTATCTCAAGGGAATCATATACAAGTTCGCTCCGACAAGCGTTGAAGAATACAACTCATACATAGAAACAAGAACAAATTCATACTATCTGGCAGAAATACAAAAGGCATACGATAAAGAGGATTTTGAATCGGCCGAAAGAATATTATCAATTATGTTGAGGCAAAAGAACTCTCCGATAGAAGACGAAGGACTTTCTTCCGAAATGGCAGAACTTCTTTCTAAAGGATACGACGCTATGCCGATCGCTTTGGACGATTCAATAGTTTACGAAGGCGATGTTTACACGCTGAATGCGAAACAGTTCGAACAATTTAAGGCAATCTATTCAAGAGCCGAATCTTATGCCGTTCGTCTTCTGGCAAGTTCACAATATAAGATAATGAACGACGAAAATAAGGCCAAGGCGATAAAGAAGATTTATCAATATTGTTACAACCTCGCGAAAGAAGACTTCTTCGGAGAAGATATAAATGGAAAGTTTGGAGAAGTTGCAGAAAAAATTCCTGTCGAAACTTTGACAATCGTTCAAGTTAATAACGCATTTTTGGAGGCCGATAAGGATATAAATGGGAATTCAATAAGCGGAACAAAGAAAGCAAAAATGACCAGATTGATAAATTCGCTAAAACTGACCGAAAAACAAAAGAGTATAGTGTATGAGTATCTGAATTATACAATGTAAAAAGAAAAGGCCTTCAATCAAAGAGGGCCTTTTTATTTAGTTCGTCTATTACATCTTGAAATTGACTGAAAGTAAAAACTACAAATACTTCAAATCTTCTCTCTCGAAGTTCCGAAATCATTTTAGCCTGGTCGTCGCTTAATGTTCCGTTTATTGACTTGGTTTCGACAAAGAAAATCTTTCCATTTTTTGTCATCATAAGAAGATCGGGCCACCCGTTTGGAACTCCTGTCTGGAAATACCCTCCGGATGGAAGTTTTATTTTTCCGACGTTAATATGAAAACAAAGAATATCATTTTCTCCACACCAAAGTCTAATTCTATTTGATAATGCGTGTTCCGGCGTCATTTTTCATCGTCGGGCATAACGTAACCATGGCTATATTCGGACCTGTTATAGATTTCCTGAACGATCTTTAACGCGGTTTCGTCTTTTGAATACTTTCCAAGAATGAAGTTTCCTTGAACGACCTTCGTAAACCCAGGAGAAGCGACCCGAACAGCAGTGACGTTTTCAAAGACAACCGCTCTTCTTCCGTCTTGAGATAGAATTGTCATTGTATGATTTGGAGGCAGACCACTTCGCCGTCCATCTCCTTGTTCACGACTTCGCAATTTTCATATATAGCCAGATCTTTTCTTTTTCCCTCTTCGATAATATCCAAATCGCAATCCAGCAATCTGAACTTTGTGTCTTCTTCTGCGTTGTCGAAGAAATGATACACTTTAATCATGATTTTTTTCCTCCGTGCCTATACGGCCTTGTTTTATTGAATTCCATCTTTTCTCGGATTGCAGAATCGATGTCAATCCCATAATGTTCGCAAAAATCAAGAATTCTAATGATAGCATCCGCAAGTTCGGACGGAATGCCTTCGGGTTTGTTTACCAAGATATGATCATTGTTATGAAACATGGCGGTTTGATGATCGAAAGTCGCTATCACTTCGACATTTCCTTTTTTTACTTTTCCCGAATAATATGTTTCGTTCGGCGCGTGATGATTTCGGTCCTCTTCGAGTGCCTCGCTGATTTCGGAATGAATTAGGCACAAGATCTCGGAAACAGAACGGGGGGTATCCCACCATCCGTGGTCGACTGCGTTTTGATGAATTTCTTTTGCGAGTTCTTTTAGAGCCATTTTTTCTCCTTTCTCCTTCTTCGTTAGTGTTCATTTCAGCGGCATCTCGAAGACGATGGAATCGGTAAGTTTCCTGCGCTCTTGAAAATCAGTCAAAAGAGGAAGCACGACAGTTCCTCTGACGATTGCGTGTTGAATCTCGTCGAGGACTTCGAGGGCGCGCTTCTTATTCGCATAAACGCCGAGCGTCCGCGCATTTTGATCTTGCACTCGCCATTTAAGCGCATCAACCGCATCATCGTTTCCGCTTTCATTCACCTTGCGATAGGCGGCGTTCAATTCTTCGCGCGTGCCTTGCTCGAAAATATTTGCGCCTGTTACGATGCAAAGCCCTCTGCGGTCTTGCGACCGAATCCAGATGCCGTTCATCCTTCAATCTCTCCTTTGATTTTCTTGATAAGGTATTCGAGGATATTGTCCACCGTCTCCGCGATGGCTTTCTGCGTTTCGTTCTCGCACACGATGGCGTATGTCCTCTTGCACGAATCCTTTTCCTCTTGCACGATGCGGACGGCTCTGTCGCGTTCGGACTTCATGGCATCGAAGATGGGGTTGTTCATTCTTTGCCACCGCCGAGAAGGTCTTCAAGCGCGGTGATGAGTTTGTCATATTGCATAAATCTGAAATCGCCAGCGCGTTCTTCTTCCATCTTCCGTAATGCCTTTGCGCCACGAAGTTTGTCTTCCACCGCTTTTCTGAACCGCGCGGCTTCGAGGATGAAGATTTTAAGAGCGTGATATTGAATAATGCTCTTGTTTGTTTCGTTCATCATAACGTGGTCTAACGCTTTCAACGCTTCGTCGGTGGTCATTTCGTTCCCTCGCTCTCTTCCTCGACTTCGATTTCCGTATCTTCGTAGATTTCACCAGAACGCTTTTCTCGTATGACGCGTTCGACTTCGCCAAGCGCTTCGTCTTTTGCGTTTTCTTCGTTCTCCGCTTCGACATGCCCAAAATCGGTGAATGTCGTCGTTGCGTAATACCGATACCGCTTCATTTCGCTCCCTCGCTCTCGCGGATGATGTCTGCAAATGCTTCATCTCGATGGAGATAACGCAACCTCGTTGACAAAGTATTTTCTGTCGAAGAAAATTCGCGGATTGCGACCGAACGAAGTTCCTTCACGATTTCGAGCGTCTTGTCGGCGCGAGGGGAGAGGATGGCAGCGCGAAGCGTCTCGTAACGAGGGCAACGAAACCCTTCTTTGTATGTTCCACTTTGCGCTTTAAGGTGGCAATCACACCATTTCGATTCGAGATAGCAGACTTGGCAAAAATCTTCGAGCGCTTTCATCGCTTTCTCTTGTTCCTCGCTCGGTGTTACGCGCGGGGAAACGATGGCGGCGCGAGCGAGGGCGCGGTTGTTGTCGTTGATTTCGCACTCCTTTTTCAGATTCTCGTCGTGGAACGCGAACTGATCGCACAGCCGCTCTTCGGCGAGTTGATGCATTTCGTCCACAGCGTTCAGCGCCGCGTTTTGTTCCTCGCTCGGCGTGAGCGCCTTGTCCGCTTCCTCGTATGTCGCCGCGAAGATGTCTGGCTTGCAGGGGTAAATCTCGCCTTTGATGCCTTTGATGATAAAGTCGCCGATGCTCGCGTGCATCTTGCCTTCCAGCGTGTCGATGAATAAGCCGTAATCTTTCACGCTCTGACAGTAATCATCGAAGCGTTCTTCGTCCTCGCGCGTTTTGAGTTGCTCGCCGATTTTTGGTTCGTTCGGATGCGCGAACTCGTATACCGCGCGGATGTTTTTATCGGTCAGTTGGATTGCCTCGATCACGACCGGTTTCTTACGATATTTCATTTCGGTTCTCCTTCTCCGCTCTGGGCGGTTTCTTCTTTCACTTTCGCGTTGAAGCATCTTTGCAGTTCGGCGGCTTGCCCGACGAGAAGGCGCGACAGTTGCGCGTAGTTTCCGCACGCGAGGTGCGCCGGCTTGATCGTGTCGTTGCCCTTGACATACGTTCCTACGCTTACGAGGCACATGTCGCCTTCAAACACGATGGGCTTCTCTGTTTCGATTTCGATTGTGATTTTCATGCGTTCTCCTTCAATAGTCTTCGTCCCAACCAAAGAAAAAATCTAATCCAATCTTTTGAGATCTCCAAACGTCTATTTTTTCTTGAATGAGTTGTTTTGCTCTTTCAAAGTCAATTAAACCGGCCTCTTCTTTTTCGTATCCGAGATACTTCACAAGGAAATCTCTCTGTTTTGGGGTTGCCAAACCTTTCCAATTACTTTTTTTCGACAAGTTTTTCATTTAATCCATCGTTGATTGCCATAAAAAGGCATCCAAGAAGAAACGACACAAATGCGAACAGAGATAAATTACCATAAATCGTGTAAAATCTTGGAATGATCATAACCGCAAGCCACATCAAGACCAACGGTAATTTATCCCTCGTGGTTCCGTATCCATACATTTTTCCATAATCATACATCTTTAATTTTCCTCGCTCTCCCATTATAGACCTGTGTTGCCCAATAGGCAGGATTCTTGTATCCTCTCTTCTTTGCTATTTCAATTAGAGAGGCGATACTTTCGGCTCTTCCTTGTTCCTTTCTTTTGTTATTTCTTTCAATCTCTGTAACTTTTTGAAGTTCTATTTCTTTTTCTTCGTCGAGTTGCTTTCTTGTCTTTCCGTTATCAAACCCGCAATACGGACACACAGGATTCAATCCGGAATAGACTCGGAAACAGTTCTTGCATTCTCTAACTAAAACTTCGTCTTCTGCACTCTCGTTCTTGCAACGAATCTTTTCTTCAAGCGACCATTTCCTGTCCTCTGTTGGTAGTCCGTGTCTAAACACGTTGCCCACCAGGTCATATATGATTGCTTTTTTGTTTTCTCCGGGACGCAAGCATCTCATCGATTGCTGAATATACAAAGCGGTTGATCTTGTAGGACGAAGAAGAATAACGCAATCGCAGTCGGGAACATCGAATCCTTCTCCGATTAGATCGACGTTTGAAAGAATTCTTATTTTTCCTTCTTTAAAATCTTTGACGATCCGAGCCCTTTCTTTGTCCGGCGTGTCTCCATCGAAATGAACAACTCCCGGAATCTGCTCGGACAAAAACTTGCTGAATTTAATCGAAGGGCAATAAATGATGGTCTTTCTTTTCGGGTCGATATACTTCAGAACGTCTCCGTATATTCTAGAACGAATGAAAAAGTCGGAAACTTCTTGCTGATCGTAATCTGAACCTTTTATCCTGAATTCTTCGTTGTAGATTCTCGGCGCATAGTAATCATATTGACACAAATATCCAAGATTCATCAACTCTTTTGGGCTTATTCCAATTACAAGTTTCTCGAAAATCGATCCAAGAGGAGAACCGTCAAGCCTTGAAGGGGTTGCTGTAAGACCGACGATCGGCACATCTAAAAAGAAATCTATGATATTTGTCCAGGTTTTCGCAGTGGCATGATGGGCCTCGTCAAAGATGATCAAGGTTGGCTTTTCATACCTTTCCGGATGCCTGGATATAGTTTGAACCATTCCTACAAAGATATGCCTCATCGAAAGACCCATATCCTTGAAGGCCTGAATTGTTTGCTCGATAAGTTCGTTTCGGTGAACGAGAAACCAGACGCGGTTCTTATCTGATTTCTCGATATGTTTACTCGCCATATACGCAAAGCAGACCGTCTTGCCTGCACCGCACGGAAGAACCGCCAACACGCTACGCGAGGACCGAAACGCTCCGCGCACATCGTTGATATATTTATCTTGATATTCGCGAAGTTTCATCGTATCAACCTTTCCTTATTTTGAATAGTCTTACGATGTGAATAGCGATCAGAATGCCGTTAAGCAACCAGACCGATAAAGCGCCGATGAGCAGACCGTATGCTACGAACAAAGCCGCTCCAAAGATGTTGACGATTCGGATGCTCTTTTCGCCCTTGGCAAGAAACGAGGCAAGAACAAAAAGAGTGGCAACGATACCGAGTATTTCGTTCATTCCGGAAGACTTTCGATGACCTTGACGAGTTTGTGGGTGAACGGAAGAAGAAGAGTCTCTTCGAGAACTTCAAAGATGCAGTTCGTTACGAAGACGGTGAGGACGATCTGCATCGGAACTCCGACGATCACTCCGAGACCAAGAATGAAGAACAGGCCGTTGTCGACCAATTGGCCGACGAGGGTGGAGAGCCACGCACGGAGTTTGAAGTGCTTCTGGCCATGCTTGGCTTTCATCGCCCACATGACTGCGGCGTTCGAATAGTTCGAGGCGAGATAGGCGATCAGACTCATGATGACGATCGGTAGCGATTGGCCGAGGACGAGGTTATAGGCATCTGCCGTGAAGACGTCGTTCGTCGGTAAGTGTGTGACGAGTGTGTAGACGATCGCGACAATCAAGTTCGTTCCGAAACCATAGAACAGGATCCTTGTGAATTCCTTCTTGCCGAGGACCTCGACGAGAATGTCGCTGATCACCATGATGCCGGCGAAGAAGACGAAAGCGGATGTGATGAACCATCCGGTGTTGCCGATCTGGAAGGTTCTGTTCACGATGGTATTACCGATGATGATGCCGACGACGAACAGGATTGTCAGAAGATCGATTACGTTTTTGCGTTTCATTTTTTCTCCTTATTTTTTTTTGCGAGGTTGACAAGGCGAACTCGCTAACGCCGATTTTTGAATCCTTGCTTTATTTCTCGGCTTGAAATCAGGTCAAGTCATTCACTTCCTTTCATGTAAACGGAATTATCGATATCTTCGTAGGCCAGTTGCATCGTCCTGTATGTGTGGAGATTGATGGCCAGCGAAGGACCGAACGCCTTGTCGAGTCTTTGTAGACTGTCGAAAGAAACGACATCCATACTCGGAGTCGGGAAAGTGACTGTCGCGTATATTCCTTGCTGTAACCAAGAAGAACTGTCCACGCTATCTTTGGCGTTTAGATTCAATTCTCTTAACAAGGAGAATCTTGTCATTCCAAGCATATGAATCTGGCAACCCGCCTTGTGAGCCGCATTTATGAACAGGTTGTATTGCTTTTCTTGAATATCCCTATCTCCGATGCAGGAGAAAGAAACTCTTCTTCCTTTGTATTGTTCGCACATATCAAGGAAATCTTGAACTCCTCGATTTGTGTGCCAAACAGGAATGATTTTATCGCTTTCTCTTTCCAATCTTTTTCTCATTTCCAAAACCTTTCCATACCCGGTGATCACATCGACGTCCATCTCGAAGAACCCGACGAACTGCGGATCGTCTTTATTCTCCTTAATGAACCTTGCGTATCCTCTCGTGTAGGCCTCCAAGTCTGCGCCCTTACCTCTTTGAAAAGTGAACGCTCCGCTGTCGACGAGAATATTCTGAACTTTTCTCTTGATATTGATTAAGTGCTGTTCGTCTCGAAGATAATAGTAACTAAGAAGACCGTATTTGATATACCCATCCGGTATCTTCTTTATTATGTTATCGAGTTTCATCGCCGCGGAATCCATACCAGCCAAAAATATCTGCAACGATTACACCGTCCTTCTTCTCCTCTTTTGCTTTCGCCAGCTTTGTTGGCAGAGGTTTCAAGTAATTTTTTACCGTTATTACATCTTCTTGCTTGATCGTGTCGAAGAGAGACGGTTCTTCGAAATAGTCTCTAAAACTTGCGACGTAAGATTTTACATCTCGTTCCAATGAGTAAAGACGTTCTTTGTTTTTTTCACTTGTGATACGCACTTCAAGCGCCGTTAGGAAGCCCTTTAAATGCTCGCTATCCGCGCGTATTTGCACTACAATCGCGGACACTTCCTTATCCGCAGGGTAACAAGCCCGCAGGCAACTACCCAGCAAAACGCGATTTTCTTGATCGACCAGAAGAGGCATATCCGTCTTGAAATCAACCATCGGAATCGAATTGTCGAAGTTTAACTTCCAAGCCGGTATTTTCTTTATTTCAATTCTATATCTCATCGTATTTCCCCTTATCAATCAGATACTCGTTCTGATCTTTGAGTTTGACTCCGAGATAATGAGTCACTCCCAAGTAAACAACCTTCTTGAATTTTTTGCCCATATTTCTTCCGAACATCGTATTCGATATTTGATACTCTTTGTTCGCCGATATATAGTGACAAAGGTTGACGAACAAATCTCCGCCTTTTGCTCTGTAATCCGGATGAAGTTCGCAACATTCGTCCAGCCACTTTTGAACGATGTCCATCTCCGATTTGTATTCTTTCAAAGATTCATCAATCGATCCCGGATTCTTAAGGCCCTCTTTTTGCCAAAGTAAACAACCTTCGATCATCCAATTGAGTATTTCCGGCATTTCGAGTTTCAGTTTGTCTTTCAGATCTTTATCTTGTTGTTCCGGAGTAAACACGACATTGAACGGAATGATTCTTATGCGTCTCCAAATGCCTACATCCGTTCCTCTAATTGTTGGTTTGTGGTTCGTGGCCATAAAAAGTTTAAATATCGGCACGAACTCGAATTCGTTTCCGTAGAGGAATCGAGCAACTATTTTCTCAATACCGGAAGTCATCAACTTGATGGCAGATTCGTTAAGTTTGTCGCCAATCTGTGTTTCTGATGTAACGACATTTCTGATTTTGTTAAGTCTGGCGACTTCTCCAAGATTTCCTGCAGATTGATTTTTCTTTTCAAGGATAACTTCAACGCTTGACGCCGCTCCATAAGAACCCATAACATCGTTGATAATTTGAAGGAGAAGCGATTTGCCGTTGTTGCCATCGCCAAGAAGAATGAACACGCATTGTTCTTTTGTGGAACCCGTCATTGCGTATCCAAAAACCTTTTGAACATATTTTATTAACTCTTTATCGCCGGCAAAGATTTCTTCTAGAAACTTCAACCATCTCTGCGGTTTTTTCTTCGAAACAGGATACGGTGAATACTTCGACATCATTGAAGTTTTTTCGTGCGGCTTTATTTCTCCGGTGGTAAGATCGACGATTCCGCTTTCGCAATTGAAAAGCATCGGGTCGTTGTCGAACGAGTCGTTTGTTACAGGAATTTCTGGAAGGTGCATTGTCTCTCTCAACATGGCTTCTTTTCCGGCAGAAGAGAGAGCTTTTTTTATGTTTAAAAACATGGCTTTTCGTTCGTTCTCGCCATCGATCTTTTTTGCCTGTTGTTTCATTTCCTCTATAACCATTTCTGCCAGATTCTTAACATTGTTATAGAGATCATACTGCCAATATTTTCCGTTCCAAGACATCCATTTTTTGTTATCAACATTGTATTTCAAGGCGTCTCTGAACTTATCAGCGAACCTGTGTGCGTTCCCTGTGTCGTTTAATCCGTATCCGGCAAAATCGACGACCTGGGTTTGAGAGTTTATTGCCTTCAAAATCGTGTTATCGCTGTATGCTCCTTCTAGCCACTTCTTTTTATGTTTATCGTCTTTCGACACATAATAAGGAGAAGACATGAAGAGGGACTTGATCGCTTCGAAATTGCAGTTAAGATAAAAAGCGAGTTTGCTACAAAGAGCAAGGTCTAACTCGCTTTCGTTTTTACCAGACCCGGGCGCCACTCCATTCCATAATTCGATGAGATGCTGATCTTTTTGTAATGCCTTTTCGAGTTTTCTCGGGTCATATACTCCGTCCGTGATTGTAACCTGTTCGGTTGTTGCAGGCGTAACCGCTTTCTTCATATATTTATCGAGAATGTATTGAATGTCTACTTCTCTTATTTCTGACGGATAAAGAGCGTTTCCTGTTATGGTAACGAACTTATTCGTTTGATCCGAGACGTATATTTCTAGACCGCGTTCTCGGTTGTTGATGTAGTATTCTTCTTTATTCAGCGGAGTGTTCGTTCTGAACACAATACGAATTCCTGTTCCACTCGGCGATATTTCTGTATACGATTGCAGGTAGTCTATAATGTCTTGGGCCATTTCAGAAACTGCGCCGTTTTGAGGATCGCGACAATGGTCGATATCAACGGCAGAGAAACCATTGAATATACCAAGCCCCAATCCTCCGATCACTTTTCCTTCCTTCACTCCATAGTAAGATCCTATGGATTTCATGACTTCGTTAAAAGGATGAAAAGTGGTTTTGTCGTTGGATCTGGCTAACTGACCAGTCGCAGAGTTGTAAGGTATTTTCCCTTTATCGGGCGACAATTTCCAACAGCACCACAGACCGTTGTCTTTTAGACTCTGCGGAATGCTGTTCCAATCCATTCATTCTTCCTCAGAATGGCATATCACCGTCGTCCAGAGCGGGGACACCCGAACCGGCTTGCATCGCTTTCTGTTCCTCGTATTTCTTTCTTGCTGATTCGATCTCTTCCTTCGAAACGAGTTTCTTGGAAGGATTCTCGATTTTCTTGGCCTTGTAGGCCTCGAGCGATCTTGCTTCTCTCGGCTTGACGAAAGTCTTGACCTTGTCTTCGACCGCGTCATACCACTCCTCTTCGCCGAAGTTGATGACGACGACTTTTCCGACCAGTTCGTTCTCGTCCCATCTCCAGACGAATCCGGAATTGGACTTTTCGACCGCGACGATGAACGATTTGAAGAAAGGAAGCGCGGAGTCCTTGTAGGAGCGGCGGAAAACGCCGGCCGACGGCCACTGCTTGAACTGATCCGCTCTCTTCTGGAACTCGCCCTTCAGAGCGCCGTCGATGATGTCGAATTCGACAGCGAGATACTGCTTGTCTTCGTCGTTCGTGACTTTCTTGATGATGCAGATTTGCGGTCCGATAGGAATCGGTGATGCGGTTACTGACTCTTGAATGTTTTCCCAGTTCTTTACGTCTTTCATTTTTTATCTCCTTCTCCACTCGCGGTGGGTTCATCCTTCTTAGGCAATTCTTCTTTCATGTTGTAAAACTTTCTTATCGTATCGTCGACCATCTTCAGATCGTTTTCGATTGAGTCCTCTACGAACATACCGATTGGTGACTTCGTTATGTCGAATCCGTCCGTGTGCGTCTTGAACATATACTTCTTGTCTTCGTAGACGGCTCTCAAAGCGATAGTGAACATCCCTTCGACGCACACTTTCTCGTCGAGCATCTTACCGATTGTTTTCGGCTTGATATCTCCGTAATCGCTCTTGTCTTCGTGCATGACGATATAGACGATCTTGTTATCTGGAACCGAGTTCGAAATATACATGATCAAATCCCAGAATCTGTCTCCAATGCTGTTATACAGATCGAAGATGCTGGAACCTTTTGATACAGACGAGTGTCCTCTCATGAATTGATTCACGAGAAGATAACTCGCATCATCGATAACAACAGACTTGGTCTTCGATTTGAGCAAAACCTCTTTGATCTTCGAATAGTCGTCGGAAAACAGAATCTTAAAATCGTTCTTGAAAGGCAACGGTTTCTTGATTACGGAAATAACTCCGAGTTCTTCTGGAGTGAAGTTTCTTAAAGCGGTTGATTTTCCTGAACCAGACTTGCCAATGATTAAAACCGGAACGCCCATTTCATTCCCTCCTTCGGGAAAAGTTAAACATCTTCTTCTTTTAACACGCTTTCAAACCTACCCTTGTAATACGGGCAGAAAGTTCTCGCGATGCAATAGTCCCGGCACTTCTTGTCTTCCCCGAGACGTTGAACGACTCCAAAACCCTTGCCTTTGAAAGTTGCCATATCCTGTGCTTCTTTTTCTGTGTCAAAAACTCTGAAAGCCGTTTTGTTCCCTTCCTTGATAACCGCGAACTTGTCTCCGCTATACCACCTTTCTTCTTGAGAGCACATCGGATACTCGTCCTTTGGCTCGAACTCGATTATCAAATCGAACTTGTCTCTTATGAATCTTTCGATGTCGATCATATCGAGTTCGTTGATCTCGTAAATCCAGGTGAATACCGCTGATTCGGGATATCCAGCGCCTGTTCTTCTTTTTTCTGTTGGAGACCAGTCTTTCAAAAGAGCGTGGAACTTCATTCTTTCTACAAGATAACCGTTCTTTCTCAAAAGCCAAGCATACATGAGACCTTGCTTTTTCCAATCGTCGAACTCTTCGTGAATTACTTTCCAGACCGATGTGGTTTTGTAGTCTTCGACGCTGTGCTCGGCCTCGTTGTAAAGGTCGATTCTTCCGGACAAGACATATCCGTCCCTTATTTCTTGTGTTAATTTCATTTCGGCATATCCGGTTTTGTCGTTCTGTTCCAGAATGTAGTGAACCGCTCTTCCAAAAACGAGCCAAATCATCGAAGATACATCTTGTTCAATCTCGTTGAAGTTTTTCCGAAGAATCATTAATTCCCTGAGAGGAAGAAGCAGATTTGTGACCGAATATCTCTTTGGCTTTATTTCATATTCTTCGTTGCAGATGTTGAAAAAAGCGGAAGGTAAGTTCTGCTTATTCGTTATCTTCATTCGACATTTTCCTCAATTCTGCCGGGCTCATTTTCAAGAACTCGGCGATGTTGTTTATGACCTTGAATCCCACTCTTCGGCCTTTCTCCACTCTGATGATCGAGACATAAGACAAGTCGCACTTCTTTGCAAAGTCCTCTTGACTCATGTTCAGAGAAAGCCTTTTCTGCCTAAGAAACTCGCTCAATTTTCCCATTGTGCCTCCTCATTTTTTGACTTTTAAATCAAGTCATTTTTCGATCCAGCCTTTCCTTGATTCTGCTTTGAATCTGTTTCGCCGTGAATCTTGTTCCGACCACGCAACCAGCGAAATCGACCTGAACTTCTCTCGTTGTTCCGTCTTTATCTTCGATGATTTCGTGTTCCACCTTGACCCTTCCGTTTTTGTCAAACTCGAAGGGGTGGTTGAATCCGTTCTTCGCTTTAAGAATGACGAGGTGAGCCCTCGCATATCTTTTTAGCATCTTTCTGTTCCATCGGCCCACTACTTATTCTCTCCTTTCGTGTAATCTTTTCCGTCGGAATACAAGGGGAAATAATGATCAAAAGCACTTCTTTTGAACTCCGGATCCCATCCGTCTTTCCTCCAAACCGATTCGATGCAATGACGGCAGTATTGATGGCCATCGCGCCAGTGCATCATGCCTCTGTATTCGGAGGAACCACAACCGCATTTCACTACCTCTTTCATGTCTTCGTATCCCATAACTTCTCCTTTGGTGGATCCGGCAAGAATCGAACTTGCAACAACCCGGTTATGAGCCAGGAGTTCTGCCATTGAACTACGGATCCGTTGGTGCCAACAGCAGGACTTGAACCCGCAACCTACTGATTACAAATCAGTTGTTCTACCGGCTGAACTATGTTGGCAATGAAAGCGCCCACATAAGGGGCGCCAGAGCATATTTAGTTTTTTGGCACGTCCATTTCGGTATGGCGGACAGCCAGCAACCGCCAATTCAACTTTGAGCGGTGCATATGCCGTGACATATCTGCGCTCGTTGATTCGTTCACCTTTGTAGCCGTTCGGCAGACTTTAGAAGGCAAACCTGGTTTTTATCAAATTGACGCCGCAAGGGCGAATCTTAGTTTTTCATGCGCCGACCGGCGCAATCATCTACGGTCCCATCTCTCTTAAAGGATCTCCTTTCTTCGATTGGCGATTCGGCAGCTCACGCGCGGAGCACCCCGTGGCGGGTAGGCCTGGGGATCATGCCGATAGCGACGGTTATTTGAAACTGAACTCCGGTCTTAGAGTTATCCGTTCACGCGGAGAGTCGCATTCTCGCTGCCTCCATAGGATCTGGGAAACCCATACCGGTATCTCTAGGGATTTTCCGGTTTCGGGTTTTACGTCTGACTTTTCGCCCTTGAACAACCCAGGTTTCACTTCTTGTTGAGGATGATCGATTTTCTGTTGATCTTGGTTCCGCAGTTCGGGCAGTAGTTTACTGGCCTTTCGTAAATCTCGGTGCATTTCGGACAGCAGTAAAAATCCTGAACGAGTTGAGCATCTCTTTCAATCTCTTTTTCAAGAGACTCTGCAATCTTTCTGATCTCCTCGTTTGAGAAAATCGACCTCGACGTAAGTTTCACCTTGTTGATCAAGATTCCATATTCGTCGAGTTTGCAGATCTTCGGGTTACTCTGGCAGTCTTCTCTCTTCAAGCATTTATCACACGCATTCCGCGGTTGCAGTGGCGTGAGGAATTCTTGGAGAGCGTCGGTGTATTCTTTGTCGCCCGTGAAGAAGATGTGCTTTCCGTGGGTGATGACAATGACTTCATCTTTTTGCGTCGAGATGATTTTATCGTCGTCGTTCGACAGGATGAAATCGATGACATCGTTGTATGTGTAAAGGACCTTGGTTGTGTTCTTCACACAGTAGCCGGTATTAGGAAGGTGAACGCCCTGCAAATAGAATCCTTTGAGCATTTTAGATCCTCTGCTCGATGGACGAAATGCAGTAGATTCTGTCTTCTCTCTTGATCATTTTTCTTGCGAATTCTTCGGGGAAGATTACCTCTTCGCAGGATACCCTGGTTACGAGGTTTCCGGTCCTGCGATCGGTCTCGGTGATTCTTCTCGGGTTGAGAAGGATCTTGACGGTGTTTACGCCGGAAAACTTGTCGGCGTTGCGAACTTCTCCTCTTTCTCCATTCACCAGAACATTCATTCCGTGAACGAGCGGGTTCCCGTTCTTGTCGCAAATGATCATTCTTCATCCTTTCCGGCGAAGTATTTTAACGCTTGGCCGATGTAGTTTTTGGCCACCGTCAACTTCTCCTTGACATATTCTTTGCTTACATGAAAATCTTTTGAAAAAACCACGGTAACAGCTTGAATCATTTCTACTGCTGTCACAAGTTCCTTGATGAAAACCGAATCTCTTTCTTTCGTGCTTGTAGCGCCGGCATTCTCGATGATGAATGTTTCGATTTCAAGAAGAGAGTTTTCGTAATCTCTAAGAATTCTTCCGAGTTCCATCTCAAAAACGCCGAGATTGTAGGCCTGCATTTTATTCATCTTCTTCTACCGAATCCTTGTATTCGTTGTATGAATCTTCGATCATTTTCTTGATGTTCTCTTCGGACATTTCTTCGCTGGTTTTCTCTTCGACCTTTGCGAGGAATCCTGCCGGGTCGGAAGAGTTTTCTAAGATCATCTTCTTGGTATAACCTTCGTTATTGTTCTCGTCGGCATAGGCGATATAGGCGAGGTAGTATTCCGGCCAGATCTTGTATTGCATCTTTCTGGCATAGTCATACCGATAGTCCTCTCGATTGTCGTCCATATACTTTTCGATAAATGCTTTTCTTATTCTCTTGTCCTTGATTCCGAGTTTGTCGAGAATTCCTTTGGCGATCTTCTTGTTCTTTTCGTCGCTTTGATCATCCAATTCTTTTGCTCTTACATATCCGGGAAGAGTGCAAATGACTCTTTCTTCGAGTTCCCTCATTTGACGAATTGCAGTCCCGACAAGACCGTTCTCGATCGTCGTTTTATTTCTGTTTGCCTCGTCAAGAGGCATATTCAGAGTTCCCATGCAGACTCTCGACCATATATCGTAAAGTTTCCCGGTATATTCTACGACGATGGCAAGGCGGATCGAATTCGAATAAATGGAGATCTCGAAGATTTGGACATAAATTGAAATGTCCCCATATTTGAAAATTAGCCACTTCTTCTTCCAAATTCTTTGATCAAGGAAATTGTCGTAGATGAATTGAAAATCGAACTTGTAGACCTTGGAACTTACCTCGTTCATCGTTCTCCTCTTTCTATTTCTATTTTATATAGCGTCTTGCACACGCCACACCGCGCCACCCTTGTGGTGGTTAAGGTTTCAGCGTGGTATTCCGAAGACAATATCGTTGAAGTTACATCGACCGCTCTGCACTTTGGACACATGACGATTAAGTCGCTGTCTTTAAACGTCCAGTCGTTCGACATCGGGCAGAGACTATCTTTATAGAACAAGACCGTCTCGCTATTAACTCTCTGCTTTTCGACTCTATCTAACAAGCCGAACTTCACAACCAGCCCTTTCACATTATCTTCACTGCTTTCGCTTCTGGAATCGTTCTGTAGAAGAAAATTCCATAACTGAATCTTATCGATGCTGTTTCGAAGAACTTCTCTCCAAAGTCGTTCTTGCTGTAAACCCTTTCGCCCGTTCTGTATTTAAAAGAGTATCTCCAGGCGGACATTCCAACATCAACCGATCTTTTGTTATAACCTCTTATTTCCAGAACATCCGCGAACTCGCAACGGCATTCAGAAAAAGTCATGAACCTGCGCGCTTCTGCGGGTATTCTCAATTTGACAATCGCTTCTTGATGCTCGTAGAACTTGTTCAAATAAAGAATTTTCTTATAACCGATAATCTCGCCAGAGTCTTCTCTCTCCAACTGCCTTATCATATCGAAGAAGTAATCTTTTCTATGAACGACGATGTCCTCTTTAATTCTGTCAAAGAAGGCGTATCCGTGTTTCTCCGGAATAACGACCACATACCCAGATTCCGGAAATCCCTCTCTTTGCAAGGTCATGTCTCTTTTCAGAAGAGGAATTGTTATTTTTGTTCGTTCGTGTATATCGTCGTATTTGACCGCAAATATCTCCGGAATCCTCATTCTGTTATCCTTTCTTCAACCATATACGGCAGAGCGGAATAGAGGTTTCCATCTTTTCCGATCACGCTGTATCTCCATCCCTTGAACATATATTCGTAGTCTCCAATGCCGAGTTTTCTGACTACCTGCCCGTCTAAGATATCGAGTTCAGGCATATATGGAGAACGGTCGAAATTCTTCTTAAGATATTTTAAGGTCTTTTCTTTGCTGAATACAAGAGTTCTCGGCATAAGTTACTCCATCATCTTTTTCGAATGAACAAGAGTTACCATCCTTATTTTTCCGCACACCGGTATATCGTTGCTTACTCCTTCTCCTCCGGCGAATTTAAAAGAAGAACGAGACAGCATAAACACGCGATTATTATTCAGGGAACGGCAGAGATATATTCCTTGCCTACTACCGATCAACTTCAACTTTTGGCCCTCGTATGGCGCCAGGCCTTTTGTCCATAGCTTCTTGTGTTCCGGAAAGTTCTTATCTATCCATTCGCCATATCGTGGGTAGGTTCCAAGCGGGTCGATAACTATTATTTTCTTTTCTTTCATCTTATTCTTACAGGAAGAATGACGGCGGTGCTTCTTCCCTTGACGAGAGCAACAGCCGAAACCTGGTTTCTGTATTTCAACTTGATTGTCTCTCCGGGCTTGACATTCATGATCCTCAAGAACTTTTCGAGAAGTTTGGGATCGACGTATGTTTCCGGGCAGATTTCGATGAGGTTTTCTCTTTCTCCCCCGAGTTTCTTGGATTTGATCTTCTTGATCCTGATGTCCTTGAACGCTTGTTCGACGTTTAGTTCGCATTCGTTCACAAGCGTTTCGAGAGGCATCGCTCTCTCCAGGTCCGGATACGTTACCTCTGGGTTGTTCATCGGAAGTTCCGGAATGATTAGTTCGTCGGCAAGAGCAAAGCCAACATAACTGTCGGTGAAAAGTTGCCTTCCGTTCCTCATGTAGGCCTTTTGCAAAATCGGGCGGGTTTTCGGTGTCCTAAGAACAGAAAAAGCCGCGGCAAGTCGATCTTCTCTCTTGTATACCTTGGCGGACTCTTTCGCGATCTCGTATTCCAGGTCGGCGATAAGTTCATCGACTTTCCCTGGGTTGAACTTTATGTCCATCACTCTTGAATACATTGTCGTTAGGTTCATATGATCCTCCATATATAAAAAATATAGTCAGGACAACCTGTCAAATTAACCTGACCTTGCCCTTTACGCGGAAGGGAATTGGGCGGCTTACCATGCTCGGGGGTTATCGGCTTAACCAGGCAAGGAAGGCGTCGTTTGGAGGTGGCCTCGCGTCATAGGGCTTTTCTCTCGCTTATGTTCAAAACCTACCGAATCGGTGCGAAAGAAGGTTTTTTCGGAATCCGGGTTTTGTCCCCGCGTCACGGTCTGGTGGACTCGTGCGTAAGGGCGACGTGTTCGCTTATAATATTTGTCCCGGTCTTAGCGCCTCCATAGAGGATGTCGCCGCATGGTTATTTATGCCTTGAATGTCTTTTGCCATACCCCTTCGATCTTCTCGTGCTTCTCGATAAGGACCGAGTCGCAGAACAAAGATACGGCAGTAACTCTGTGATCTTTCGTTTGGATGCTCATTGATGCTCTTGCCCACAACTCGTCGATGAATTTCAAACTGCTTACCTTTTCATCTTGCTCGACGACTACCACATAGGAGTTCATTGGCTTCCTCCCTCTTTTGATATGTATTGCAGATTTCGGCGCGAAGTGAAGCCTTTTCGTCATACGACTTGTCTCCGTGCTTTTCACTCACGTGGAGATAAACCTTGGCCCACAAGTCGATGGAACTCAACTTGTATGGTAGCGAACGAAGAAATTCATAATCCGTCTTGTTCATCTTCGTCTGGAGCCGGTGCGTCGGCGGGTGCATCGATCGATACTTTATCCGCCGATTTTCCGTCGTTCATTTTTCTTTCTTCTTGTTCAACGAGGTTGAGAAAGTTTTTTAGATGAATAATACGATTCTCGTTCTTGGTGAACCGCTTGTTCTCTTCTTCCAGGCGCCTCAGAAGATATGACGTTTCTTTTTGCCTTTTCTCGAGTTCGCGCCTGCATGATTCGACTTCCTTCTTCAAGTCGCCTCTATAGGTGTAGACGACTCTTTTGTTCTTTATATCGGTCTTCACACTTCCACCGCTTTGTTCTTCGACGTGAATTTCATGTGAACGTCTTTGATTCCGTTGTTTATGATGAGTTCGTCGCCCTTGTCTTCCATCTCGAATGGATTATCTTCCTTGCCTGCGCCAGTTCTATGACACATATAGGTTACAACCTCGTCGACAGAAGACGCCTCCCCTTCGTATACACCCGGATAGACAGTATCGAACCCAGCCTCTCTCTTCTCGAGAATCTTGTTGATGATGACGCTTTCGACGATACGGAAGTCTTCAAATCCCATCGTAGCCATATTCTCGTGAGCGAGAGTCGGGTGCCGACCTCCATCTTTCGACACGATGTATTCAAGAAAATCTTTGATGTATGCGATGCCATATCCTTCTTTCGTCTCAATGAAACAGTATTTGAAACCCAGGTTCATCTTCCTTTGTAGGAAGTCTTTCGCTTTGATTATTTCCATGTCGATCACTCGTTGTCGGCGAGATACGCGAGTCTGTCGATCTTGGGGTCGACGTCCTCTTCCACCTTGAGGTCCGTGATATCGACCTTCACGTTTTCGCAGATGGCGTTGGAGAACTCGGCCGTCCTGTAGAGCATATCCTCGATGTCGGTTTCCAACTCGATCTCGTCGAATGCCGGATCCTCGGTGGTGAAGTCGAACGTGACGGTAAACTTGCAGGTCTTCCTGCGAGTCTTCCCTCCCTTCTCCGCGAGAACTTTCATGTTTTCTCCCAAATCTTTGACCTGGAACGACTTGATCTTCTCGATATCCTCGTCAGTGAGCGACAGAGTTTCTCCCACTTCGTCGTGCTTGGCGAATACGAGAGTGCCGACGAGATAGTCGTTCTCTCTCACGGCGGTGACGATGGCGTTGTCTTTCAGTTTCCCCTCGTCGTCGATGTAGCAGTCGAATCCAGAGAACTGAACGATATCGAATGTGGTGCATCCGATAAGCCGATAGAACTCGTGAATTTCGTTTTCGATCTGCTCTTCGCGGAATTCGTTTCCGTCCCAGACCAGAACTCTTACTTTGTCTCCCATACGATTCGAATTCTCCTTTCATCGCAGAAGTCATAGAAAGCCAGGAGGAGTTGGTTGATCTGTTTCCTGTGTGCCGATTTGGGTTCTTCGAACGCCATACCGACCGCGAGTGAACACGCTTGTAACGCGCGGAGAGTTTCTGTCGGCTTGTCGTCTTCGATCGCCTTACCAAGGACGGTCGCATCAACGGTGCCTTCATACAAGAATTTTTGCGAATTCATTATATACCTCCTTACCTTACACTTAATTATAACATAAAAGTAAGTAAATGTCAAGTGTTTTTTAAGGAGTGAAGAAAATAAGTTACGCATATTGAACTATATGGTTTTTCGCAGTTTATAAAACCTTGCTATGTATTTTTTTCTAGGATACTTTTAGAAAATCAAAAAAACTATATAGTTTATTACTACAAATCTTTTATTAATATGTTTAGTATTCAATATTGAATCGCTAAATCTAGCGGTTCTGCTACACGCGCGCATATACGAGCGAATGAAGGTATAATGGAAGTGAGGATGTGAGAGAGAGTGAAGGGGAAATATGAAGAATTTGTAAAACCTAAACTTGATCTCGTGGCAGATTGGGCAAGGCGTGGAGTTACTAACGCTGACATAGCGAAGAACTTGGGAATAGGACAAGCGGTGCTGTATCAGTATATGATCGACCACCCAGAGTTCAAAGAGGCCCTAAAAACGCGCGAGGAAGCGGATGCAATCGTGGAATCTGCTCTCTTCAAACGCGCTGTCGGCTACAACTACACAGAGACCACTAAAGATGGATCGGTCGTCGAAAAGCATCTACCCGCCGACGTTACGGCCGCGCTCGCTTGGCTCAACAACAGAAGACCGCAAGACTGGCGTCAAGGCGGCAAACCTGCAATTCAGTTCGACGGCAAGATTACGCTCGAAGGCGTGTTACGAACGGTCGAAGGAGAAAAGTTTTAAGTGAACCACATTTTATAAGTGAACCGCTTATAAGAAATGAACGCACAAAAAAAGCCCCTTTCGGGGCTTCCTTTGGTTCAGTCGCTCACTTCGAATACTTGGCGAGGACCTTGTTGGCGCGGTTGATGGCGTTCTGGGCCTTCCGGATTTCCTTCTCTTCCTCGGTCATCGGCTTGACATCGGCCGGGTCGGCGTTGAGGAACGAGTGCAGTTTGGTCTTGTGGAAGGTCTGGGCCTTTTCGAGGCGGACGGCGAGTTCTTCGTTCCCGGCGGAACGGACGGCGACGATGATTTCCTGCATGACGGTCATTTTATTGCCCTTTCTTTGGTGAACCTGCGTTGGTCGCAACCCTATCTTGCTGACATAATTATAACATACTTCTTACAAGTTGTCAACCTTTTGAGTTGTATAAGATTAAAAATCGTCTCGAAATTATTATTTACCTCGTTCTTACATTTTGACGCATAAGGTTCCACGGAACGGTTCCACACAGAAACGCCGAACGCGCTGGGTTTACTAAAGAGCTGTCAACAAACGCGGTCCGGAATTAACTATTTACATTGGCATTTACATAGCAAGCAAAGCGAACGATTGGCGCGGTGAATTTACTTGTTACATTCTTATTACACTATGTAAGCAGGTGGCAAGTAAGTAAGCGACCGTAACATTATGTTCGCTTGTTACATGGCCAATGCAGTATGTAAGCGATGCGGTCAATAGTGAATTGATAAAAAGCATTCCTAC